>ERZ761607.3080-NODE-3080-length-16710-cov-9.567037_pt1 | contig 16710 bp, 15 predicted proteins | sample MGYA00511164_ERZ761607 | MGnify/ENA primary metagenome ERZ761607 (study PRJEB28899, sample SAMN02445080) | bioreactor sludge metagenome | biome: EBPR sludge | place: Australia: Brisbane, Thorneside Wastewater Treatment Plant | collected 2011-06-22 ...
ACAGAATATATCCCATAAATCAGTACATTATTTATCCCTTTATTATACTATATATGAAAAAGTTTTTTATACCTAAATTTGCATATATGAAAAGTAATAAATTTAAACTTGATGCTTTGTTTTTTGGGGCTCATCCTGATGATGTGGAACTTACTTGCGGGGGCACTGTGCTAAAACTCGTAAATGACGGGAAAAAAGTTGGAATAATTGACCTTACAAAAGGTGAACTCAGCACAAGAGGAAATTTAACCACAAGAAAAAAAGAAACTGATGCGGCAAGTAAGGTGATGGGGATTGAAGTAAGGGAAAATGCCGGATTGAAAGATGGGGAAATTAAAAATGATGCGGCATCAAGAAGAATAATTATAAACCTGATTAGAAAATATCAGCCAAAAATAATTTTTGCTCCATACCCTGACGACAGACATCCTGATCATATAAATGCAGGAAATCTTATAAGCGATTCTTTTTTTTATTCCGGACTTAAAAAAATTTTTACAAAGGTTAATATTCCTTTCAGAGCGAATAAATTATATTTTTATCCGCAACATTATGATATACCTATAAGTTTTATTATAGACATATCAAAATTTTACAATAAAAAACTTGAAGCATTAAAATGTTACGGAACTCAGTTTTTTTCCGGAAAAAATGACAAGGGCGACGAAACATATATCAGCACTGAAAATTTTATGAAATACACTGAGGCAAAAGCAAGATTTTACGGATTCAAAATTGGTGCGGAATTTGGCGAACCTTTTTATACAAAGGGATATCTCAAGTTTGAAACCGGAAATTTATTTTAATTAAAAACTTAAATGAACAAAGAAAACAATACGAACGAAAACAAAAAACAAGAATATGGAATGAATTATTTAAATAAAAAAATTCTTGTTTTTGATCTGGAAGTTGCACCTTATGATTTTGAAACTGATTATTCAGAAGAAGAAAAACAATATCTTACAAAGTTTGCAAAGAATGATGAAGAAATGAAAGCAGCAGTGGAAAATCTTGTGTTCACTCCATTCACTTCTCAGTTAGTCGCTATAGGTATGCTGCAAATGGAGTTCAGAAAACCTGAAAAAGAAATCAGTGCAAAATCATTTGAAGATTTAAAAAATCAATTGGACGATTCAGGACAGGAATATGAACTTAAACAAATTATGAGATGTGTGCTTATTAATACAGGAGAAAATGAAAATGAAAATTCAGAAATAAAACCGGAAAGAGAGAACGTAAAATACATAACATCTGACGAGAAAACACTGATTGAGAATTTTTGGAATTATATCTCAAAGAATAAATATAATTTATTTATAACATTTAACGGACGGGAATTTGATTGCCCTTATATTATGTTAAGATCTATGATACACAACGTAAAACCAAGTTATAACCTGATGAGGGGAAATGATTTCAATATCAAAGACTATCATGTTGATTTAATGAAAGAAATGACATTTAATAAACATTCACCAACAGGAGCGAGAAGAAAATTTTCTTTGGACTGGTATTGTAAAAAACTTGGAATTGAAAGCCCTAAAAGTCATGGGGTAACGGGTGATATGGTAGGCGAGATGTTCAAACAAAAAAAATACAAAGAAATTGCCGACTATTGTTATGAAGATGTGATAGCAACAGGCAATTTATTTGAAAAATGGAATAAAATTTTAAATATAAAATAAAATTAAAAAGGAAAAATAAAATGGATATGAGCAAAATGCAGGGAATGCTGAAACAGGTAAAAAAAATGCAGGAGAAAATGGATGAAGTTCAGGCACAACTTGAGAGTAAGACAGTAACAGAAGAAAGCGGCGGAGGAATGGTGAAAGTTACGGCTAACGGAAAAAATCAGGTCACAAAAATTGAAATTGAAAAAGAAATAATCAATCCTGACGATCCTGCAATGCTTGAAGATTTGATTATTGCTGCTGTAAACAAAGCAATAGAAAGTGCCGGGAAAATGGCAAGCGAAGAAATGCAGAAAGCAACTGCCGGTATGATGCCAAATATTCCGGGACTTAATATTCCGGGTTTATAATTATGATTAATACATCTGATTCACTCGAAATTCTTGTTCAGGAGTTTTCTAAACTTCCATCCATAGGAAGAAAGACTGCTCTGAGAATTTCTATGTATCTTTTAAAAAGACCTGTTGAAGAAATTGAATATTTTTCTCATTCACTTATCAACGCAAAAGAAAAAATTAAATTCTGTAACATCTGTTGCAACATAACTGAAGATGATGTTTGTAAAATTTGTCTTTCTGAAAAAAGAAACAAAAAACAGATTTGTGTGGTGGAAGAACCTCAGGATGTTATCGCAATAGAGAAAACAAATGAATACAGGGGTGTATATCATGTGCTACACGGAAGAATTTCACCGCTTGACGGTATAAGTCCAAATGATATAAGAATAAAAGAACTTTTAGACAGACTGAACAGTGAAGATTTACAAATTGATGAAATAATTCTTGCATTAAATCCGGATGTGGAAGGCGAAACAACTATTCTTTATCTGAACAAACTGATAAAACCACTTGGAATAAAAATTACGAGAATAGCCAGAGGAATACCAATCGGTTCGGAACTGGAATTTGCAGATCAGGTGACTCTTGCGAAAGCACTTGAGGGGAGAGTTTCCGTTTAGATGGATTGGTTTAAGGTTTGGTTTTCAAGCAAATTTTATCTTGAATTATATAAACACAGAAATGAAGACGATGCAAGAAATCTTATTAACCTTATACAAAGGAATGTAAAGTTTAACTCGGGAGAGAATGCACTTGATATATGTTGCGGAGCAGGAAGGCACTCTCTTGAACTTGCAAGAAGGGGTTGTGTGGTGACAGGTTTTGATTTATCGCCTTATCTTATAAACGAAGCAGAAAAATCTTTAAAAAACAGTCCTGAAAAAAATTTAAAAGCGAAATTTTTGATAAAGGATATGAGAAACTTTAATTTCAAAGGATCTTTTGATTTAGCGGTAAATCTATTTACGAGTTTCGGGTATTTTGAAAATGAGAATGAAAACCTTAAAGTTTTAAAAAATGTGTCTTCATCTTTGAAAAAAGGCGGATATTTTGTTTTTGACCATATAAATAAAAAACATTTAACAGATAATATAATTCCCTATTCAAGAAATAAATACAATGATTCAATAATGATTCAGAGAAGAAAAATTGAAGGAAACTTTGTAACAAAAAAAATCATTATTAAAAAAGGTCAGAAAAAAAATGAGTATTATGAGAAATTGAGATTATATGAATTTGAAGAGATGAAGAAAAACTTTGAATCAGTCGGAATTAAAATTTATAAATCGTTCGGTGATTATTACGGAAATAATTTTAACAGGAATAATTCAGCAAGGATGATTTTATTCGGTATCAAAAAATGAATAAATTTTTTTTCATATTGTTTTTGTTAATAGCGGGATGCGGTCTGTTCAGCACACGTGAAGTTGAGCCACCAATTGACCCGAGATCAAATTTTACTCCCCCGACATCACCTAACTTAGTTATGATAAATTTGCAGTTTGCCATTGCCGAAAAAAATACAAACAATTATATGAAATGTTTTATTGATTCGGCATTTGCGGGAACGTCTTTCAGATATTTTGCTGATGCCCCTACTGAATTGCAGTTTCCGGTATTAGCGAACTGGAATATTAACAGTGAAAGGATTTATTATACAAATCTTGTATCAGTAACAAGCACAGAATCTTCATCAAACTTATTTTTATCAAATGATAATTTAATTACTTCTATAGACAGTGCAATATATGATGCTGATTATTTGCTTGTCTTCAATCATAACAGACAAGTCACTCCCAAAACGACAAAGGGAAAATTAAGATTTGTTCTAATTCCGGACTCAAGAAATCTTTGGGGAATAAAAGACTGGTATGATTTTAAAAATGCACCTGAAGATACAACCTGGAGTTTTTTAAAAGCAAGTTTTGTTAATTAAGATATGAAAAGACTGATTATCATATTGCTTATATTAACTGGAATAACCGGTTGTGATAATCTGTTCTCTCCAAAACTTGACACACGGACACCTACCAATATAATTACCGATCAGAAAACAATAGACGGTTTATTCCAGAATTTCAAATATGCTTATACTTTTAAAGATACATCCGTTTACGGAGGGTTATTAAATGAAGATTTTATTTTTATATACAGAGATTATGCTCAAGGATTTGATGTATCATGGGACAGGCAAACAGAAATGAGAACTACGAACGGGCTTTTCAGTTCGGCACAGAAACTTGATTTAATCTGGAACAATATAATTTTTCAGTCGGGAGATTCACTCAACACATCAATTAAAAGAAGTTTTAATTTAACAATAACTTTTAATCCGAGTGAGATAATTACATTAAACGGATTTGCTGATATGAGTATCACAAGACCTACAAGCGATTCGAAATGGAAAATCAAACGTTGGCGGGATGAAAGTTTTTAATTTATTGCATTAAAAATTTTTCTTTAAGTTCGCTGAAATAATATCTTTCATAAACTTTACCGTTGTTCACAAGCCAGTCTGCCAAAAAATTGAGTTGTTCTTCATTTAATCCCTTATTAAATTCTCTTTTAAATTCCTCTTTTATATTTTCTACGGTAGTAAGTGTTATCAGACTAACATCATTATTTTTGGGATTTATATTTTTTGGATTTGAATATTTATAAATGTCATCGTATAACTCTATATAATTACCATTTTCATCACTGTTAATATCAAAAGTTTTATAAATAATTCTTACGGGGAATTTATCTTCTTCTGCAAAATCAAACTGCATAGATTTTTTACTTTTAATCCAACCTGATAAATCACGAGATTTTATAACTCTCTTAATTAAAAACCTTTTCATTTTATCAATATTATCGTTTCCTGTTCTTACGCAACCGTGTGATAAGTCTCTGTCTTCATTATCAAGTAAATGTGGTTTATTAGTGCCGTGAAAATATCTTAATGAATTCGGATCATACCAAACAGTAAAAAGTCCGAGCGGATTTTTTGGTCCGGGAGGAGTCGCTTCGAGATGTGCCTTCTTAGGGTCAGGGTCTTTCCAAGAGGGCCAGTTTCTTACTCTGAATGCTTCAAAATTTCCGGTAAGCGTTTTTGTTTTAATAGTACCTACAACATGATTCCATGTGTCTATATATAAAGTATCATCTTTATAAAGTTGGTAAATATTAGACTGAAACTGAGGGATATTCAATTCCCACAAAATTTTTGTAGTGTCGGCAAGAAAATTTTCCTTAACATTGAAACTCCATTCCTGAGTGTAAGTAGTATCACCCGTTTCAGGATTAATTTTCATCAATGGTTTAGATTCACGTGTGGTAAGGATAGACTCAATTTCTCTTTCCGGTATTATCGGAAAAAATTCAGTAATATGCTCACGTAAACTTATATCTGCCTGTTCCTGATCGTTTGTTTCAACAGTTAGTTTTTCAAAACCTTTAATTTCTGATTTGATTTTTCCTGATTGTGATTCGGCATTTTGTGACAAAACAACTGAATTATAAGAAATCAGGAATAGTGAAAGTATAAAAAATCGCATATATAAAAATAATAAATTTAAGATGGTTTATAAATGGATTATAAATTGCATAAAGTTTATTTCAGTGATATTTATTTAAATAATTAACATTTTATATATCACTTTATGAAAATTTTTATACTTTTAACGGCATTAATTTGTTCACTCAGTTTTAATAATTTAAAAGCCGATTCAACTTTTTTAGACGGAAAAAAAATTAAAGCCGGAGTTTATGAATCTAAACCTTTTTCGTTTAAATCAGTAACCGGAGACTGGGAAGGCATCGCGGTAGATTTATGGAAACTGATGGCAAAACGGAACAATATAAATTATGAATTTATTGAAATTCCTGTAACAGGTTTATATACTTCTTTGGATTCGGGTAATGTGGATATCATAATCAGTAATGTCGGATTGGATTCTATGAATTACAGTATGTTGGATTTAACTTATCCATATTATTCTTCGGAGATTGGATTTGCTGTTACAGATATTTCTAATGTAAAAGTTTTTGAAAGTATTTTAGATATAATTTTTTCCTGGCAGTTTGTACAGTTGATGCTTGTATTCATTTTAAGTTTTTTACCGGTGGGAATTTTAATTTGGCTTTTTGAAAGAAAAGTTAACAAAGATGATTACGGAAAAAGTGTTTTAAAAGGAATTGGGAACGGTTTATTCTGGGCAGGGACGACATTTACAACAATTGCCGGTGAAAAAAATCCTGTTACATTTGCCGGAAGGTTGGTAACTATTATTTGGATGTTTGTAAGCGTAGTTGCGGTTAGTTTTTTTACAGCAGGTGTGACTAATATAATTACTCAGGATGTTCTTAATTCAAAAATTTTAAATAAAAAAGATTTATCCGGGAAAAAAGTGGGTGTATTAAGAGAGTATGATGATGCGGGGATTGAATCACTTGGAGCAGATGTTATTTATTTTAATAATTATGAAGAAGGATTTAACGCACTTAACAGAAAAGAGGTTTTTGCTTTTGTAGCAAGTGATTATGTTCTAAGATATTATATAAAAATGAATGACTATACGGATGTTTTAATGTATCCAATGAAAGAAGAGATAGTTCAGTTTTCATTTGCATTAAAAAAAGGAAGTGAATATACGGAAAAAACAAACAGATTATTGTTGAATTATATTCAACTCGGCGAATTTGAACAAATAAAATTTAAATATCTGGATTCAAGATGATTATTAAATTAAATGATGAAAAAATTGATTTATCTGATCCATTAAAAATTTCAATTGAAATAGATTTTAATCGCAGTCAGCCAAATACATATGATGTGGATAAGGCAAACGCAGAAGCATACAAATCGGGAAGTTTTGTAGGTGATATAAGGAAAGGCGGAAGTTGTAATTTTGAAAGTTATTCAATAATTCCACACTGTAACGGAACTCACACAGAGTGTTGCGGACATATTACTTATGATAGAATTTATGTAAATCAATTATTCAGTTTAATTTTATTTAAAGCATATTTGATAACGGTAGATCCCGTTAAATATGAATCTCAAATCAATGAAAGTTATAATCCTGATTTATTACGGGGTGATTTTATAATAACTTCCGTAATGATTCCGGAAAATTTTTCTGCAGATGGATTGATAATAAGAACAACTCCGAATGACAAGTCCAAACTAAACCGGAGATATTCCGATACAGGATTTCCATTTTTTACAAATGAAGCGATGAAAAAAATTGTTTCTTTGGGGATAAAACATTTATTAGTAGATATGCCGAGCGTGGACAGAATGTTTGATGAAGGTAAATTAAGCAATCATCATATATACTGGGATGTGAATAAAAATAACGAAGTAAATGATAAAGTTTCTAAAAAGACTATTTCGGAAATGATATATGTTGATGATTTTATTGAAGACGGATATTATTACTGTAGTATTCAAATTCCCGACTGGAAGGGAGATGCTGCACCATCAAGAATTTTTTTATATAAAATTTTAAATAATTAAAGTGTATAAAACCGGAAAAGATTTTGCTATTGAAATGGATAAAATAGATCCATTAAAAAACTTCAGAGATAAATTTTATATTCCCGATAACACAATTTATTTGTGTGGAAATTCATTGGGGCTTCAACCAAAAACAACAAAGGATTATATTCTTCAGGAACTTGAGGATTGGAAAATTTACGGAGTTGAAGGACATCTTAATGCAAAAAGACCTTGGCTTCCCTATCATGAATTTTTGACTGAATCTACGGCAAGATTGGTCGGTGCAGATAACGATGAAGTTGTTAATATGAATTCATTGACAACCAATTTGCATTTAATGATGATTTCATTTTACAGACCGGAAGGAAAGAGAAACAAAATTTTAATTGAGAAAAATGCATTCCCTTCAGATATATATGCAGTTAAAAGCCAAATAGAATTTCACGGCTTGAATGTAAAAGATTGTTTGATAGAATTTTCTGCCGATGAGGGTGAAGATATAATTAAAACAGATAAATTAATTGATTACATTTATAAACACGGGAATGAAATTGCTTTGATTATGATGGGAGGGGTAAATTATTATTCAGGTCAGGCATTTGAAATGGCTGAAATAACTAAAGCCGGGCATAAGATGGGTTGTATAGTTGCATTTGATTTGGCACATGCAACAGGAAATTTAAAACTTGAGTTAAGCAAGTGGAAAATTGATTTTGCAGTTTGGTGTAATTATAAATATATGAATGCCGGACCCGGAGCAATTGGTGGAGCGTATGTAAACAGGAAACATTTAACTGATGAAAAAATTCCTAAACTAAAAGGATGGTGGGGACATAATAAAAAAATCCGTTTTCTAATGGGACCGGAATATGAAGCAATCCCCACAGTTGAAAGTTGGCAGTTAAGTAATCCTCCGATTTTTCAATTGGCATCACTAAGAGCTTCGCTTGATATATTTGATGAAGCGGGTATTGATAATCTAAGAACAAAAAGTGAGAAGTTAACAGGGTATTGTGAATTCCTGATTAAAAATAATAATACTGAAAATATAAGTATTATAACACCTGAAGATCCTTCTCAAAGGGGATGTCAATTATCTTTGAGAACTTTTAAAGACGGGAAAAAGATTTACGACAGGTTGACAAAAGAAGGTGTAATATGTGATTGGCGTGAACCTGATGTGATAAGAATAGCACCGGTGCCGTTATATAATTCTTATTCTGATGTTTTTAATTTTTCACAAATTCTTTTAAAGAGTTAATTTTGAAAAAAATTTTAATTGTATTTGCACACCCTTCGTTTGAACTTTCACGTGTTCACAAACAATTAATTTCTGTGGCAAATCAGGTAAAAAATGTTACTATTAATGATATCTATCAGAAATATTTTGATTACGATATTGATATTGAACATGAAAAAAAATTACTTGAGCAGAATGATATTATAATCTGGCAACATCCTTTTTACTGGTATAGTTGTCCTCCTCTAATGAAAGAATGGATAGACCTTGTGTTAGAGCACGGATGGGCTTACGGAAATCAGGGTAGATCGCTCGAAGGTAAATGGTTATTTAATACAATCAGTTCAGGCGGAAGTTTCGATGCTTATACAAAAGAAGGACTGAATAAATATTCAATCAGAGAATTAATACCGCCGTTTGAACAAACTGCAAGATTATGCAGAATGACTTACTTGCCGCCTTTTATTGTTCACGGAACACATAAATTAGAGAATAATGAAATTAAAGAATACGCCGATAATTATAAACTGCTGCTTGACGGTCTGACAAATGAAAAATTTTCACTGAATGATCTGAACAATAAATATTACTTAAATGATTTATTCAGTAATTGAATTTATTTTTAAGTTTTAAGAATTTTTTTTCAAACAGGTTATAAGATAAATAAGCAGTAATAACTGTTAAAACAAATGCACATAACGAAAACAGAAAGGCATTAAGGGGTGTCTCCACAGGCAGTTTAAAATAACCGAACAATTTAAATGAGATACTTGTAAGTATAGGATGGAAAAGATACAATCCATAGGTATAGATTCCGAGTTTACTAAGTATATTATTATCTGAAATTTTTATTTTTGAATTTTGTGGAATTGTGAAAGATAACAATACAAAAAATCCAAAACCAAAAATTGTCGGTTCAATTAATATTTTATAAGTATAAAAAATATTAGGTGAAAGAATTATATACAATAAAAGAAGAATTATAAACAACCATTTAACATCCAATCTGATTTTATTTATAAAATCTGTAAACAAATTTTCTTTGGTAACGAGTAAATATGCGGGAATAGCCCCATATGCAAAATAATCAAGATTTGAAAATACATCAATAAATCCGATATCATAATTGAAATAAAATATTCTTGTTACGTTAGCAATAAGAATAGAAAGTAAAATTAATTTAGGAATGTTTTTAATCTTTATAAAAAAAAGAGAAAGTCCCCATAAGATATAAAAATGTTCTTCAACACATAAAGTCCACATAACACCAAGCGGAACTACATTTGGCTCCATTTTATTTATCATCATCATATAATTTTCCAAAAACAAAAATGACATTAACCAATTTGGTTCATATCCTGCATTTGAATAAGGTAAGTTGAAATATGAAATAATATAAGGAGCAGACATTGCTAACAAAAGAACTAAATAAAACAGGGGCCAGATTCTTAAAATTCTTCTTATAAAAAAATTTTTAAGAGAGAAAGTCCCCTTTAAATTTTTCTCATATAAAATTAAATAAGTAATTAAAAATCCGCTTAAGACAAAAAAGAAATTTACTCCTATATTTCCGCCTTCTTTAAAAAAAGTGAATACCGGAAAAGTAAAAACCGGAAGATGTAATAAAAAAACTTTGAAGAAGGCTAAGAACCTGAAAGCATCAAATGTATCAAAATGTCTTTTTTGCAATATGAAGTTTATTCTGTGATGAGTTTACACAACTTAATCAAAATTAATTTGAATTTCAAAGAATATGAGATTAATGTAATTTATAAATATGGAAAACTCATTTTTCTTTCAGGCGTTTATTTACCTGCTTTCGGCAGTTGTTATGGTACCTATTGCTAAAAAACTTGGATTAGGTTCTGTGCTTGGGTATCTTCTCGCAGGTATCATTATCGGTCCTTCTCTTCTCGGATTTATTGGTCAGGAAGGTGAAGATATTATGCACTTTGCAGAGTTTGGAGTTGTGATGATGTTGTTTTTAATAGGACTCGAACTTGAACCTGAGTTACTATGGAAACTGAGAAAATCAATTCTCGGTATGGGCGGATTACAGGTTATATTGACGGCTCTGATTACCGGCATTGCTGCGTTTATAATAGGTCTTCAATGGAATCAGTCGGTTGCGATAGGATTGATATTAGCGATGTCTTCAACAGCCATTGTAATGCAAACACTAAATGAAAAAGGATTGTTTAAAACTGATTCCGGTCAAAGTTCATTTTCAGTATTACTTTTTCAGGATATTGCAGTGATTCCGATACTTGCTTTAATGCCACTACTTGTAATTTCAAAAATTACAGGTTCGGTTGATTCAAATCAACATCACAGCGAAACATTAGTAAGCACATTACCGGGATGGTTACAAACTATTGCTGTATTAGGTGCCGTAGCATTTGTTATTTTTCTCGGGAGACTTATTGCACCTCCAATTTTCAGAGCAATTGCAAAAACAAGATTACGGGAATTATTCACTGCAACTGCATTATTATTAGTTATCGGAATAACAGTTCTTATGACACAGGTTGGTTTAAGCCCTGCATTAGGCACATTCTTAGCGGGTGTAGTTCTCGCTAACAGTGAATACAGGCATGAACTAGAAAGCGATATTGAACCGTTTAAAGGTTTACTTCTCGGTTTATTTTTTATTGCTGTCGGTGCATCAATTGATTTCAACCTTATTTCTAATAGTCCGTTAACAATCGTTTCATTAGTTTTAGGTATAATGGCTATAAAACTTCTGGTATTATTTATAATAGGTAAATTGTTTAAAATGAGTCTTGATCAGAATTTTCTTTTTTCAATTGGGCTTTGTCAGATAGGTGAGTTTGCATTTGTTTTGCTTTCATTCACATCACAGGAAGGAATCTTTGACGATCAGATTACAAAAACAATGATGGCTGTAGTTGCAATAACGATGGGAATTACTCCGCTGTTAATGCTTATAAATGAAAAATTTATTCTTACAAGAGTAGGAACCACTGAAAAACCAGATGAAAAAGAAGACGATAAATTTGAAGAAAAAAATCCTGTGATTATAGCAGGGTTCGGAAGATTTGGAAATATAATCGGCAGATTTCTGAATGCAAATGGAATTAAAACAACCGTTTTAGATATAGATTCTGACAGGGTTGAATTATTAAGAAAAATGGGTATCAAAGTTTATTATGGAGATGCATCCAGATATGATTTATTAAAATCTGCAGGTGCAGAAAGTGCAAAAGTTATAATTGTTTGTTTAGATTCCGCGGAGAAAAATCTCGAAATAGTAGATACAGTTAAAAAACATTATCCTCATTTACACATATTAGTTAGGGCTCATGACCGATTTGATGCTTATGATTTACTCGATGCAGGAATGTTGCATATTTACAGAGAGACTTTAGACACATCAATGAGAACGGCTGTGGATGCAATGAAGTTATTGGGATTCAGAGCGTTCAAAGCAGACAGATTGGCAAGGAAATTTTTAAAACACGATGATAAGATATTAAAAGATCTGGCAAGCGTGAGAAATGACAATAATAAATATATAGATACGGTCAGGGAAAGAAATAATGAAATGGAGGAGATAATAAAAGCGGATATTCACAATAAAGATTTAAGACAGGATGATTCATGGGATGCGGAAACATTGCGAGAGGAAGTAAGGAATAATAAATTTAACTAATCATAGAATTAATGAGCAAAAAAAAAGCCCTTCAGATTTTACTCTGAAGGGCTTTTTAAATTTAAGTTAATAATTTATTATTTTACTAAAGTCATTTTCTTAGTTTCAACAAAATCATTAGTAACTAATTTGTAAATATAAGTACCTGATGCTAAATTAGAAGCATTAAATTCATAAGAATAAGTACCTACATTTAAATTACTGTTAACAAGATTAGCAACCAATTTACCAGTCATATCATAAACTGCTAACTGAACCATTCCTGATTTAGGAATAGAGAAGTTAATTTTTGTTGAAGGGTTGAAAGGATTAGGATAGTTTTGGCTTAAAGTGTATTTAGCAGGAACTTCAGAACCAACCTGAGAAATACCAACTGCACCGTTTGATGAAGTCATAACGACAAAACCATTTGTACCTGAAGAACCGATTTCACCGACAACAACACCATCTGTGAATCCTTTTAAAGAAACACCATATAAATGATTAGTAGTTCCGCTTGCCTGAACGATATAGTTATCACCACCATCATTTGATGTATAGATAACACCATCATCACCGCAAGTAGTTACTTTAAAGAATGAAGGATCACCTAAATTCATTGGATCTTCAAAAGCATCGATAGATCTTAAATGAGTTCCAGGAGCCATTCCGGGAGCAGGAACAACATACCAAGTACCACCCCAGTTTGAAGTTCTTAATAAAGTACCGTTATTACCGCAAACAACTGCATAATCATCATCTAAGAATCTGACATCATTTAAATAGTCATATCTGTTAGTTGCAACCATTGACCAGGAAACAGCACCATTGATTGTTCTCCAAGCAGCACCGTCAGTACCAACGATGATACCTCTTCCGTTAAAAGCAGCGTCAGGAGCAAATGCAATTGAATGCATTGTTTTGTTAATATCAAATCTTTGAGTCCATACAAAACCATCAAATGTGAAATAAGCACCGGCATAACCAACTGCGTGAACATCACCATCAAAAGGATTGAAATCTAAACCTCTTAATGTATGTAAATCATTTGATAATGCTCTGCTGACTGTCCAGGTAGCACCTAAGTCAATTGATCTTAAAATTATTCCACCTTTACCAACAGCAAAAAATCCAAATGGAGTATATTTAACATCATTTAACCAGTAATTTGAAGGAATATCCTGATAAACAAGAGTCCAGTTTAATCCACCATTTATGGTTCTTACTATAGTACCGCCTTGTCCAACAGCAACACCAGTGTTGGCATCATAAAAATCTACTGCAAAAAGAGAGTAAGGAACTCCGGTAGTATTTGGAGCCCATTGTGCATTAGCAAATGACACAGTGAAAATAAGAGCTAAAACAGTTAATAATTTTCTCATAGTCGAAAAATTAAGTTAGTTTATTAAAGTTTGTTATAGGTTATATAAAATTAAAAGTTATTTTTAAAGATTATATACAGTTTAACTTCAATTACAGACAGTTATACTACTACAAATTATAAAAAAGTGATATGAATGTCAAGGATTAATAGCGGTGAATTAACATAATTACAAAAATATGCTGATTCTCGCGTGTTTTTGGAGGGTTTCCGAAGTTAAAAAACTGTAAATATTTTAATTTTACAGAAAAATACTAATCAGGTTAACTCTTTTATAATAATAGAGTTAACCTGAAAATTTTAATTACTGATTATTTAATCAAAGTCATTTTCTTTGTATCTACAAAATCATTCGTAACAAGTTTATAGATATAAGTTCCTGATGAAAGTTGTGATGCATTGAAGTCATAAGTATAGTTTCCTACACCTAATTTAGTATTAACAAGATTAGAAACTAATTTACCGTTAATATCATAAACTGATAATTCAACCGGACCTGCAACTGCGATTGAGAAATTAATTTTAGTTGAAGGATTGAATGGATTAGGATAATTCTGACTCAATTCAAAACTTGAAGGAACAGTTGAACCATTTTGAGAAATTCCGACTGCCCCGTTAGATGAAGTCATAACAACAAATCCGTTTGTTGCACCGGTTCCAACTTCACCAACAACAACTCCGTCTGTAAATCCTTTTAAGGAAACTCCATATAAATGAGCGCCTGTTCCACTAAACTGATTTAAATAAAAACTTCCGCCATCATTGGATGTTAAGATAGTACCATTATCACCACAAGTAGTTACTTTATAAGCATCAGGGTTAAATGGATCCATTGGATCAGCAAACGCGTCTATGCTTCTTAAATGTTCGAAAGTAAATCCGGGCATTTCAACTGACCAAGTACCACCCCAATTAGTAGTTCTTAAAAGAGTACCGTTATTACCGCAAATAACTGCAACATCATTTCCTAAGAATACAACATCATTCATATAATCATATCTTCCTGTGAAACTTGGAGCCCATGTTCCACCAGCATTTGTTGATCTCCAAACTGAACCGTCAGTACCTGCAATGATACCTCTACCATTTGCTGAAGAATCAGGTGCAAAATCAATTGAATGCATTGTTTTGTTAATATCAAATCTTTGTGTCCAGTGAGTACCGTTATTAGATACGAAGTAAGTTCCTGCAAAACCAACTGTGTGAATACTTTCATCTGAAGCATTATAGGTAACACCTCTTAAAGTATGTAAATCATTTGATTGTGCTCTGACGACAGTCCAAGTTGCACCGAAATTTGTAGAACGTAAAATGATTCCACCTTTACCTACAGCAAAACCATAACCTGCCCAGGTAAACACAACATCATTTAGCCAATAGTTTCCTGCAACGTCCTGATAAACCAAAGTCCAGTTTAATCCGCCGTCAGTAGTTCTTACAATAGTGCCGCCTTGACCGACTGCAACACCAGTGTTTGCATTAAAGAAATCAACTGCAAACAATGAATATGGAACACCAGTTTGGTTTGGCATCCACTGTGCATTTGCAACTGAGACACTTAATACTAATGTTAAAAGTAATAATAATTTTTTCATAATTTTATTTTTGTTTTACTTTTTTCAGGGTGAATAAAGTAAAAATTAACCGGTAATAAATTTACCGGTTAAAATCGTTATTTAATTAAACTCATTTTTTTAGTTTCTGAAAAAGAATTTGAACTTAATTTATAAATATAAACTCCGCTTGAAAGATTTGTACCGTCAAAACTAAATTCATAAGTTCCTGCATTTAATTTTGAATTCACTAAATTAGCAACTTCTCTTCCTGTCATATCATAAACAGATAAGATAACCTGTTCAGATACCGGCAATGCGAATTTAATTTTTGTTACAGGATTAAATGGATTAGGATAATTCTGTTCAAGTTTGTATTTTGAAGGAACTTCGGTATTTAAATTTGTAATTCCGACAATACCGTTAGCAGATGTAACATACATAGCCCCGGAAGTTGCTGACCCAATTTCACCGACAGTTATTCCGTCAGTTACTGATAACAGAGAAACACCATACATATGTCTTCCCTCTCCGTTTAACTGATCTATGAAAGTAAATCCGTTATCATTTGAAGTCATAATTTTACCGTGATCTCCGCAAATTGTTACTTTTGTATTCATACCGTCAGTGAACATATCAATAGAACGGAGATGTTCAACCGTTAAGAATTGTAAATTTAAAGACCATGTACCACCCCAGTTTGTCGATCTTAAAATCGTTCCGTTATTTCCGCAAATCATAGCCACATCATCGTTTAAGAAAACAACATCATTCATATAGTCATATCTGTTTGTATTTCTTGGAGTCCAGCTTGAACCACCATTAGTTGATCTCCAGACTTTACCATCAGTTCCGGCAATTATTCCTCTGCCGTTAATATCAGCATTAGGGGCAAAAGCGATAGAATGCATTGTATATGGAATATCAAATCTTTGAACCCAAGTTCCGTTTGTGAAAGGTGCAGATAAAACGTAATATGATCCTGCATAACCTACAGCATGAACAGTATTATCAAAAGGATTGTATGCAACACCTCTTAAAGTATGATCTTCGTGTGAGAAAGCTCTGCTAACCTGCCAAGTGGAACCGTTATCCTGAGATCTCATAATTACACCACCCATACCAACTGCAAAAACTCCTGCCGGAGTATAAGCAACATCATTTAACCAAATATTAATTGTCTGACTTCTGACTGACCATTCAACACCACCATCTAAGGTTTGAATTATAGTTCCGCCCTGACCTACGGCAACACCCGTATTTGCATTTAAGAAATCAACTGCGAATAACGAGTAAGGAACTCCTGTTTGGTAAAGAGTCCAAGGTTGAGCATTTGAAATTGATAATGAAAAAATTGATAACAATAATGA
>ERZ761607.3081-NODE-3081-length-16707-cov-4.594944_pt1 | contig 16707 bp, 10 predicted proteins | sample MGYA00511164_ERZ761607 | MGnify/ENA primary metagenome ERZ761607 (study PRJEB28899, sample SAMN02445080) | bioreactor sludge metagenome | biome: EBPR sludge | place: Australia: Brisbane, Thorneside Wastewater Treatment Plant | collected 2011-06-22 ...
GCGCTACGACGATCTCCTCGCCTCGCCTCTCTCCGATCTCGTGCGCTCCACGCTCATGCCCTTCGGCGACGGCTTCGCCGCGATCACCACGGTGCAGGGAGTGAAGGACGAGCCTGCGGTGCGCGCGAGCCTCGGCTTCGCGCTGGTGCTCGGGTTGCTCGTCACGCTCGCGACGCCGCTTCTGCTGCCGCTCGTGCTGCACGGCTTGTTTCCCGATGCAGGTGCCGCGGTGCACACCGAAGCGACCGGCTACCTCGGTGTCGCGTTGCCCACGATGCCGCTCACGCTCGTGAGCTTCACCGCGGCAGTGTGCCTCCAAGCCGCGGGCGACACACACACGCCCTTCCTCGTCGCGGCCGCGGGCAACGTCGTCAACGTCGTCGCGTCGTACGCGCTCGTGTTCGGTGAGCTCGGCATGCCGAGCCTCGGCGCGCAGGGAGCTGCGATCGGCAGCGCGCTCGCGTTCGGCCTCGAGACGGTGGCTCTGCTCGCGGTGCTCGCGCGTCGCGACGGACGAGTCACGTGGCGCGGTCGGGGCGGCGAGCGCGAGGCGACGCGACGCATGCTCCGCGTGGCGGGGCCGAGCCTCGGCGAGCGCGCGATTCAACACACCGGGTTCCTCGGCTTCGTCGCGATGATCGGCGCGCTCGGCCCAGGCGCGATGGCCGCGAACCAAGCGCTCATCAGCATCGAGAGCATCGTCTTCCTCAGCGCGGACGGCTTCGGCATCGCGGCCGCTGCCCTCGTGGCTCAGCGGCTCGGCGCGGGGCTCCCCGATCATGCGGAGCGCGCGGGGCTTGCGGCGGCGAAGCTCACCGTCGTCGTGCTCTCGGGGGTCGGGGTGATCTACGTCGCGATCCCGAAGCTGCTCCTGCGCGCGTTCACGTCCGACGCGGACATCGTCGCGCTCGGGGCGCCGTGCCTCTACGCGGCCGCCATCGCGGCGCCGCTCATGGGCGCGGGCGTCGTGTTCTCGGAGGCGCTGCGAGGCGCGGGTGCGACCCGTGAGGCGTTGCTCGTCACGTTCGTGGGCGGGCTCGCGGTGAGGCTCACGGTGACCGCGGTGCTGGTCTTCGTGCTGGGCTGGGGGCTGCTCGGCGTATGGCTCGGGAGCACGGTCGACTGGGGGCTCCGCGCGCTGCTCGGCTGGCGCATCTTCCGACGCGGTCGCTGGCGCACGATCGAGGTCTGATCGCGGGGACCGCGCCGATCGAAGGATCGGCGCGACCGATCGCGGATCGCCTCAGCGGATGACCTTCATCTGCGGGCGATTCGGCACGAAGCCTTCGCGCTGGAGCACCTCCATCGCGAGCGTCTTCAGCTCCGGATGCACGCCCTTCTGCACGAAGGCGCCGAGCTGGTTCGGATCGATCTTCGCGAGGCGCATCATCGCGGTGCGGGCGCGGCCCTTCTTCTTGAGCTTGAGCCAGGTGAAGACCTGCGCGCGCCAGAGGAACGCCTGAACCTCGCCGTACTCGGGGTCCTCGGCGGAGTAGTCCTCCAGCAGCTTGGCCGCTTCGGTCTCCTTGCCGGTGCGCGCCCAACACTCCGACATCACCGCCGCGTAGAGCGCCTTCTGCTTCGGCTGCGCTTGGCCGTCGAGCTTGATCTCGTCGACCAGCGGGCGCGCGTCGGTGGTGCGGTTCTGCACGAGGTACATCAGCGCGAGCTGCGCGCGCACGTCGTTCTGCAGGAGCTTCGGCGCCTTCTTCAGGTCGATCGCCTCCAGGATGCGCACGGCTTCCTTGGGGTCTTCCTGCGCGACGAGCTGCGCCTGCGCGACCGCGGCCATCACGTCGTTCGAGCCCTTGTCGGAGAGCGCGGCGATCGCGGCCTTGCGACCTTCTTCGCCTTGCGCGCTCTTCAAGATGTCGACGATGGCCGACGACTTGCGCATCAGGCGCCAGATGTAGAGGCCGAAGCCGAGCACCACCGCGGTGAGCACACCGGCGACGACGAAGCCCCAGATGCCGATCCACGAGCTCAGCATGCCCGCGATGATCCAGACCACCGCGAGGGCCACGCCGATCTGCGCGAGGACCTTCCAGTTCAGCTTGGGCGCCTCGAGCTTGTCGAGTGCGGCTCCCGGATCGTTGCGCCCGCCGGGCGCGCTCGGCTTCTCTTTCGACACGGCGCCCTCTTTCCCATTTTTGTGAGCCACGCGCACGCGCTTCGCTCACCCGGGGGATCGGGCGCCGTGGATCAGGTGCGGGGCTCGGCGGCCTTCGCGGCGTCCACGGTGCGGGCGGGGTAGCTCCCGAGGACACGCAGGTCGCTCGTCTCCGCCGCGAACGCGCCGAGCGCCGCGCGGACGGCGGGGTCGGCGAGGTTCCCCTCGAAGTCGAGGTAGAAGCGGTACTCCCACGCCGCGTTCGGGCGCGGGCGCGACTCGAGCTTCGTGAGGTTCAGCTCGTTCTCCGCGAGGATCGCGATGCTCCGCGCGAGCGCGCCCTTCGCGTGGCGGGTCGAGAACATGACGCTCGTCTTGCAAGGGATCCGCGCGTCGAAGATCTCCGGCTCGCGCGCGACCACCACCATGCGCGTGAAGTTGCCCTTCTGGTCCTGCACCGCGCGGCGGAGGATCGGCAGCCCGTGGATGCGCGCCGCCTCCGCGCTCGCGATCGCGGCCTGCGTCGGATCGCCGTCGGCCTTGACCTTCGCGACGCTCAGCGCGGTGTCGATGAAGACCTGCGCCTCGCAGCCGTGCCCCGCGAGGTCCGCGAGGATGTTGCGGCACTGCGCGAGCGCGACCGGATGCGAGAGCACGCGGCGGAGCTTCGCCAGCGGCGTGTCCGCTTCGAGGCCGATCAGGCAGAGCTCGACCTCTTGGATCTCCTCGCCCACGAGGTGCAGGTCCATCTCCGCGAGCAGGTCGTAGCTCTCGTTGATCGAGCCGGCGGTGGTGTTCTCGATGGGCAGGAGCGCGTAGTCGAGGTCGCCGTCGCGGACCGCCTCGAGCATCGCGCGAAAGGTCGGCCAGCCCTTGAAGGTCGCGTCGCCGCGCATCGCGAAGAAACGTTTGGACGCGAGGTGGCTGAACGCGCCCTCCCCGCCTTGGAAGCCGACCACGAGCGGGCGCGTGCCGCGGGCGGGATCGGCGGCGCGCGCGAGGAGCTCGTGCTGCAAGCGCAGCGAGTGATCGAGGATCTCTTGGAAGACCCGCGTCACGAAGTACGGCTCGAGCCCGAGGCCCTTTCCGAGATCGACCAGGCGCTGCAGCAGGCTCTCTTCGCGGCTGCGGTCGCGCAGCACCGTGTCGCCGCTCGACTTGTAGGCGGCCACCTCCGCCACGAGGGAGCGACGTTCGGCGAGGTCTTCGAGGAGACGGCGGTCCACCGCGTCGAGGCGACGGCGGAGCTCTTGGAGGTCGAGTCGTTCGGTCACGCGCGCCTCTTAGCACGATCGAGAGTTCGCTCACACGGATCCGCGCACCCCACCCCGAACCGTGGGCCACGTCACTCATTCTCGATGCACGCCGGTTATCGTGGTCCGATGGGAACCGATTCGGTGGCAGGGCGTCGCGGAGATTGGCTCCGCTCGCTTCTCGCGTGTGCCGCGGTGCTCGCCGCGATCGCGACGAGCGTGGGTTGCGGGGACGACGACGGGAGCCTCGATGGCGGGCCCGACGCCGCGCTCGACGGAGCCTTGGACGCCACGTACGACGCACCGAACGACGGCTCGACCGACGCCGCGAACGACGCGGGTGAGGACGCGGGGGTCGTGTGCGGGCCGAACGAGGGCCCACCTTCGTGGCTAGCTGCGACCGATCGCGCGCACCATCGCATCGCACGCGCCGAGGGCCGCGACGTGCACGTGTGGGCGTTCGCGGACGGGCTCGTGCGGCTGCGCTACGTCGCGTCGGGGACGACGCCGAACGAGCGTTCGTTCGCGCGTGCGGTGCCGCTCGACGCGCTCGCGCCCGCCTCGCTCACGATCGCCCACGACGACGCACACGCGTACCTCTGCACGCCGGAATGGCGGCTCTCGATCGCGCTCGAAGGCGGGCGCGCGCGGCTCGTCGACGCGTCGGGCCACGTGCTCGTGGACGATCTCGCGGAGGAGGAGCCGTCTCCCGCGCGCGTGATGCGCGCATCGCCGATGGACGAGCTCGTGATCGGGCTCGGAGAGAAGACCGGACCGCTCGATCGCCGCGGTCGCCGCTTTGTGATGCGCAACACCGACGCGTACGAGACGCGCTTCGGCGGCTACGGACCCGACGCCGATCCGCTCTACCTCTCGATCCCCTTCTACCTCGCGCTGCGCGGAGACGTCGCGCACGGCGTGCTCACCGACGTCGCTTACCGGCTCGACTTCGACGTCGCGGCCACACACCCGGAGCGGCTCACCGTGGAGAGCGCCGGCCCCGAGCTCGATCAATGGATCATCCTCGGACCTCATCCACGCGAGATCCTGCGCCGCTACTCGTCGCTCACCGGCCGTTCTTCGCAGCCGCCGCGCTGGGCGCTCGGGTTCCATCAATCGCGCTGGGGCTACCAGGACGCAGCGCGCATCGAGCGCCTCGCGGACGACTTCCGCACGCGCGGCGTTCCGGCCGACGCGCTCTGGTTGGACATCCAGCACATGGAGGGCTTTCGCACCTTCACCTTCGACCCCGAACGTTTCGCGGATCCGGAGGCCCTCGCGTCGTACCTGGAGGACCGTGATCTTCGGATGATCGTGATCGCCGATCCCGGTTTGAAGATCGACGAGTCGTGGCCGATCTACCAGCGAGTGATCGCGGAGGATCTCACGCTGACGTCCGCGGACGGCACCGTCCACGTCGACAACGCGTGGCCGGGTCGCTCGGTGTTTCCGGACTTCTCGCTCCCCGCCGCGCGCGACTTCTGGGCGGACGAGGTCGCGGGGCTCGCAGCGCGTGGCGTCGACGGCATCTGGCTCGACGTGAACGAGCCGACGACCTTCCCGGAGAGCGGCGGCGAGACCACCGTGCCCGACGCGCTGGTGGTGGACGGCGACGGGCTCCCGACCACGATGGCGGAGCTGCACAACGTCTACGCGTCGCTGCAAGCGCGCGCGACGCACGAGGGGCTGCGGCGCGCACGGCCGGACCAGCGTCCGTTCGTGCTCTCGCGCGCGGGCTTCGCGGGCATCCAACGTTGGGCCGCGGTGTGGACGGGCGACGCGCCGAGCACGTGGTGGAGCCTCGATCAGGTGCTGCCGATGTTGCTCGGCATGAGCGTGTCGGGTGTGCCCTTCGTGGGCAGCGACGTGGGCGGCTACTCCGGCAACGCGAGCCCCGAGCTCTACGCGCGCTGGATCGAGCTCGGCGCGTGGAGCCCGTTCTTCCGCGGTCACGTCACGAACGGCGTGCCCGATCAAGAGCCGTGGAGCTTCGGCATCGAGGTGGGCGACATCGCGCGCGAGACGATCCGCGAGCGCTACGCGATGCTCCCCTACCTCGAGTCGCTCTTCGACGAGCACGCGCGCACGGGGCTGCCGGTGCTGCGGCCGTTCGCGCTGGAGCTCTTCGAGGAGGTCGCGCTCCGCGACGTCGGCGATCAAGCGATGCTCGGGCCCTTCGTGATGATCGCGCCGGTGACGGTCGAGGGGGCGGCCACGCGTCGCGTGCGCATCCCGTCGGGCCGTTGGTTCGAGCGGACCTCGGGCGCGATCGTCGAAGGGCCCGCCACGATCGACGTCGCCCTCACCCTCGCGGCGAATCCCACGTTCGTGCGCGAGGGCGCGATCCTCCCGGTGGGCGTCGGCGACGTCCAGAGCGCGAGCGACACCTTCGACGCGCTGCGCCTCGAGCTCTACCCGGCGGAGCGACCGAGCTCGTTCGTGCTCTACGAGGACGCGGGTGACGGCGACGGGTTCTCGCGCACGGCGATCGGGCTGCGACGCACGGAGACCGGAGCGCAGGTGACGTTCGCACCGCGCGAAGGCACCTACGTCGACGCGCGATCGGTGGAGCTGCGCGTGTGGCGCGTGGACGGCGAAGCGAGCGCGGTGCGCGTGGGCGGGCGTGCGCTCGATCGCGTGGAGAGCGTGGTCGCGCTCGATGCGGTGACCGAAGGTTGGGCCCACGATCGCGACGAGCGCACGCTGCGGGTGAAGCTCGCGCGGCTACCAAGCGACGTCGCGGTGGAGCTCGACTACGACCCGTCGATCACGGAGCTCGCGCCCCCGGTGCTCGTCGAGCTCGAGGTCACGCTCCCAGCGGGCACCCCGGAGGGTCCGATCTCGGTGGCGAGCGACGCGACCGGCTGGACCCACCAACCGCTCACGCGCGTCTCGCCGACCCTCGCCCGGGGCACGCTCACGGTGCCGCGCGGCACGTGGTTCTTCTACAAGTACGCGCGCGGCGGCTGGGAGACGGTGGAGAAGTGGCCCGGCTGCGCAGAGGCGTCGAACCGCTACGGCTTCGGCCGCGTGGGAGTCCGCCGCGACACCGTGTTCGAGTGGCGCGACGTCTGCGAGTGATCGTTCATGACGAGTGATCGTTCACGACGCGACCGACGCGCGGAACTTCGTCCACGCTCCACCCAGAGCGCGAGTCGCGTCCCCGAAGATGCGGTCGAGCTCGTCGTCGTCGACGCCGAGCGCCATCGCCTCTTCGGCACAAAGCGCCGCCGGCAGATGACGATCGCGGGCCGCGAACGCGCGGGCGAGCATCGGGAGCACCGAGCTGCGCGACGCGCCGAGCCCGAGCGCGCGCTGGAGGAGCCCGATGGCGGGCCCCGGACGTCCACGACGGACTTGGGTCTCGCCGAGACGACGGAAGAGATCGCCCGTGACCTCGCCGCCCGGCTCCTGCCCCCATTGGATCGCGAGGCGCAGGACCTCCTCCGCCCAATCGCCGTTGCCGAGCTCGGCGTGCGCGGTACCGAGCAGCCCGAGCGCACGCGCGAGCGCGGCCTTCACGTCGCGCGAGAGCTCTTGGCCCTCGCGCGTGCGCAGCAAGATCGAGAGCGGACCGGGCCACGCGCTCAGCAGCTCCACCGTGCGATGGAACTCGCGCCGCTCGTTGGCGAGCGCGGCCTTGGGCACGAGATCGAGGTCGATCGAGAACGGCGGCGAGGCCGGGCGCGGACCGCGGCTCTCGGACTTCACGCGTTCGCGGACGAGGTCGCGCAGCTCCTCGAGGGGCACCACGTCGACCGCCCCGCCGAGATCGACGAGCACGCTCGCCGGACCGTCGTCTTGGAGGTGCAGCTCGCGAAGACGGATCCCGAAGAGCGGCGCGAGCAGGAGGTAGCGATAGCCGATGAAGCGCTGGAGCTCCTCGGACGAGGGCGCCTCACCAAGCGTCTGCGGGTGAACCTCGGTGGCGGAGAGGCTCGAGCCGAGGCGGTGACGCAGCTCGCCGAGCGGCATCTGATGTTCTTCTTCGCCTTCACCGAGCGAGAACGTCACGAGGCTCGCGTCGAGCTGGCGCCGCTCGACCGCGACCGCGGTGATGCGCACGCCTGCGACGATCGCGAACGCGACGACCTTCTCTCCGAGCACGTCGCACAGATCGCGGAAGCGAGGCGCGCCATCGCCGAGACGCTCGAACCATCCGTCCGCGCGCACTTCCTTCAGGTCGAGGATGCGACGACCCATGAGCGCCCCATTGAAGACGGGGCGCCTCGCCACCGCAAGGAAGAAGCGACGCGCCCGTCACGGATTGGGGGTTTGGCGGACTCGATTCGGCCGCACCCTCGGAAAGCACCGTCGGCACACACCGACGCCGCGTCTCGCGCGCAGCGTCGTGCGGTGCCGCTCACGCACGCTTCTCGCGGTACCACGCGAGGGTCCGCTCGATGCCGTCCTCGAGGTCGACCTGCGCGCGGAAGCCGAGCAGCCGCTCCGCCTTCTTCACGTCCGGGATGCGGAGCTCCACGTCCGCGAAGTCCCACGGCACGAAGCGAATCGGCGAGTCGCTCCCCGCGAGCCGCACGACGAGCCGCGCGAGCTGGTAGATGGTCACGGTGCTGCGTGGGTTGCCGATGTTGAAGGTCTCGCCGACCGCTTCGGGCTTCACCATCGCGAGCAGGATCGACTCGACGATGTCGTCGACGTAACACCAGCTCCGGATCTGATCGCCTTCGTTGTGGATGCTGATCGGATCGCCCGCGAGCGCGCGCACCACGAACGCGTGGATGGCGCCTTCACCGACCTGACCGGGCCCGTAGATGTTGAACGGGCGGATCGACACCGTCGGCAGGCCGTACTGCTTCCAGTAGTTGTGCGCGAGGTGCTCGGTCGCGAGCTTGCTGACCGCGTAGGTCCAGCGCGCTTCGCCCACCGCGCCGAGGCTCGTGACGTCGGCCTCGCGCACGCGGAACGCGTAGCTCCCGAAGACCTCGCTGGTCGAGAAGTCGATCACCCGCTCTGCGCGCCCCGCCGCGTGGGCCGCGCGCAGCACGTTCATCGTGCCTTCGAGCGAGACCTCCATCGTGAGCACGGGGTTGCCGATCACGGTGTCGACGCCCGCGATCGACGCCATGTGGATGACGTGATCGGCGCCCTCGACCGCGCGCGCGACGGCGTCGCGGTCGCGCACGTCGCCGACGACCAGCTCGACGTTCGGGTGCGTGTCGAGCCCCGCCGCCGCGAGCGCGTTGCGGCGCAGGATGTCGAGCACGCGGATGCGGTTCTTCTCCACCAGGCGACGGGTCAGCGCGGTGCCGATGAAGCCGGCGCCGCCGGTGATGCAGATGGTCTTGCCCTCGATCACGTGTCTCCGTGCGCATCGCGTGAAAGCCGACGCGCGGGCCAGGCGTAGCACGTCGCGCGTTCCGTCGAGAGGCGGCTGCGAGAGGCGCGCGGGGGGTTGCGGCGTCGCTTGTGCTCACGGTCGGCTCCGTGGAACGATGGATCGCGTTTCCGGCGCCAGCGCCGACGGAGGATTCGATGGGCATCTTCAGCCGCATGAACACGGTCATCAAATCGAACCTGAACGCGCTCGTGGACAAAGCCGAAGATCCCGAGAAGCTGATCTCGCAGACCGTCATCGACATGAAGGCCGAGGTGAAGCGCGCCAAGCGCGACCTCGTGACGACCCTCGGGGTCGCCAAGCGCCTCGACAAGGAGGCCGCCGAGGTCGCCGAAGAGGTGAAGTCCTGGGAGAAGAAGGCCGTCCTCGCGCTCAAGTCCGGTGACGACACGCTGGCGCGCGAGGCGCTCCGCCAGAAGCAGCGCGCGGCGAAGAAGCACGAAGAGGTGAAGGCGCGAGCGGCCCAGCAGCTCACGATGGCCGAAGAGATGAAGGACGCGCTCGAGCGCATCGAGGCGAAGATCCAGGATCTCGAGGCGCGCAAGACCGCGCTCGCGTCGCAGGTGCGCAAGGCGCGCGAGGCCCCGGGTGGCATGTCGGGCGGCAGCCGCTACGGCTCCGACTCCTTCGACGAGCTCGAGCGCATGGCGGGCCGGATCGATCAGCTCGACGCGGAGGTCGAGACCCACTCCATCCTCGACGACGGTCCGTCGAAGGCCGACCTCGACGCCCGCTTCCGCGCGCTCGAGAAGACCACCGGCGACGTCGCGGTCGACGACGAGCTCGCGGCGTTGAAGCGTTCGCTCGACGACTGACGCGCGCCGTGGATCGTCTCGTCCTCTGGCACCGTGTCGTCCCGCCCACTCGGCTCGAGAACGACGACCCCGCCGGGCTCGACGCGTGGGTCGATCGCGTCGAGAACGCCGCGCGGGCGATCGGCGCGAGCACCCTCGCGCGCGCGGGCGGGATGATCGCGCTCGCGTTCGAGCTCACGGAGCTCGAGGACGCGCTCTCGCTGGCGCTGCGTTGGCTCGACGAGGCGGAGTCGACGCAGCCCGAACGCCAAGTCGCCCTCGGCGCCGCCACCGGCGAGGTGATCGACGGCGCGCGGGCGTCGAGCGGGGCCGCGATCGACCGCGCGCAGTTGCTCGCGGGACGTGCGCGCCGAGGCGAGCTGGTCGTGGACGCCGCGACCCGCGATCTCGCGGGCGGTGTGTTCCTCTTCGATCGCGCGGTGGGCACCGGAGCCGCCGCGCTCCGTGGGGTCACGCTGGATCGACGCATGCCGCGGCGGGCGGAGTGTCGGCGCGCCATCGCGCGTCTTCGACCCGCGCCCGTGCCGACGATCCTCCAGCGCGAGCTCGAGTCGGTCGTCGACCGCGCGCGCGAGACGAGCGCCGCGTGTGTGCTGTTGCGTGGCCCGAGCGGCGCGGGCTCGAGCCGATTCCTCCTCGAGCTCGAGCGCACGCTCGCGCCGACGTTCGTCGCACGGCTCGGTCCCGTGCCCGGGGCGCTGGAGCCCCTCGGCAGCCTCCGCCTCGCGTTGCGGGGAAGAGACCACGTGGGCGCGCTCGACGAGCTCGTGCGTGGCGAGGTCGTCGAACGCGCGCGGCTCGAAGAAGCGCTGCTCGCCGCGGGCGGGGAGCGTCCGTGGTTCGTGCTCGATCCGCTGGCCGGCCTCGACGTGGCCTCGCTCGAGATCGTCGCGAGCTTGGCGACCCGGGCGCCCTGCTTCGTGGTGGCCCGCGCAGGCATGGACCTACCCTTGCCGCGTCCGCTCGAGCACCTGCCGTGGAGCGAGCACGTCGTGCCTTCGCTGCGGCTCGACGACGCCAAGGAGGTCGCGCGCACGATCCTCGACGACTCGGACGAAGACGTCGTCCGACGCGTCGCGGTGCTCGGCGGGGACACGCCGCTCGGAGTGGTCGAGGCCGCGCGCAGCCTGCTCGCCGCCGGCGACGTCATCCACACCGACGACGGCTTCACGTGGAGGAGCGCGCCACGCACCGGCATCCGCGCGATCCCGCTCGACACCCTCGTGCACGAACGGCTCGACACCCTCGAGGGCGCGGCGCGGGCTCTGCTCGAAGCCTGTGCGCTCGCGCCGCTCGGCACCGCGCCCGAGGTGACGCTCGAGCTCGCGCGACTCGACGGCGTGCACCGCGACGTCGACGCGTTGCGCGCGCAGCTCGAGTCCGAGGCGTTCCTTCGGCCCGACTCGCTCGCGCCGACCTCGGAGCATCTACGACGCGCGACGTTGCAGAGCATGCCGCCCGCGCGCCGCGCGGAGCTCGAGCGCTTCTTCGCGGCGGCCCTCGCGAGTCACGGCGAACGCGGTCCGCTCGCCGAGGTGACGCGTGGGGTCTCGCTCGCGGAGGGCGGTGACGGGCCGAGCGCGGCCGCGAGCTTCCTGGCGGCCGCGCGAGCGCTCGCCGCGAAGGGGTGGCGCGACGCCGCGCGGCGTCTGGCGATCGCGGCGGTGCAGACGGACCCGAGGGCCGAGACGCGCGCGGAAGCCACCAGCCTCGCCCGCTCGCTCGGCAGCGAGCGTCCGCCTGCCGAAGCGAGCGAGCGGGTGTCCCAAGTCGCGGTGAGCGCGCTGCTCGCGGGGGATCTCGGCGCGGTCGAGCGCACCGTCGACGCGGCGATCGCCGAGGGGCGCGACCTGGCGGCGGCCGACCGAGTGCGCGCGATGGCGTATCTGGCCAAAGGCGATCCGGCGCGCGCGATGGAGGTCTTCGAGCGCTTGGCGCGCAACACCGCGCGCGAGCCGCGGGCCCGCGCTCGCTCCGCGCTGACGCTCGCGTGGATCCGCCTGCACTCGGGGGACGCCAGCGAGGCGATCCGCGCCGCCCTCGAAGCGCTCGCGCTGGTGCGTCGGCTCAAGGATCCGCGAGGCGAGACGGCCGCACTGCACACGCTGGCCGCGTGTTATCGGAGCCTGCAACGCGACGCGGACGCGCAACGGTTGGAAGACGCGGCCCCCGCCTGAGCCCGTCATTTCGCTCGCAACCCACGCCGCGCTCGAACGCGCTCGAACCCGCGCGCTCGAACGCGCTCGAACCGCGCGCTCGAACGCGCTCGAACCGCGCGCTCGAACCCGCGCGCGCGAACCCATGCGCTCGAACCCGGCGAGCTCGACCCGGGAGCCTGAACGCGTGAGCACGCGTAGAGCATCGCCGGACGCAGCACTGAAAGTTTGACGCTGATCATCCGACGCTGTACATCGGTACCGTAGTCCGTCGGCGCACCTGCACATCGTGTCAGCAGATCGTCGACGGCCCACCGAGGCCGACGATGCAGAAGCTCACCGAACGCCAGCGCGCCGTGCTCACCTTCATCTCGGCGTCGATCGACGAGCGTGGGTTCCCCCCGACCCTGCGCGAGATCGGCAATCACCTCGGGATTCGCAGCACGAACGGGGTCAACGACCACCTGCGGGCGCTGGAGCGCAAAGGCTACCTGACGCGCGAGGACATGAAGTCCCGCACCCTGCGGCTGGTTCGGCCGCTGGATGGTTCGAGCTCGGCGCCGCCGCCTCCACCGGAAGAGACCCACGACGAAGTCGAGCGCGACGACGACTTGATCGAGATCCCGATCCTCGGGCGCGTCGCGGCGGGTCTGCTCCACGAAGCGATCGAGGCTCCCGAGGACACCGTCCGCATCGACCGCATGCTGGTCGGTCGCGGGGCGGACGTCTTCGGGCTCCGAATCGTGGGCGAGTCCATGATCGACGCGGGCATCCACGACGGCGACTACGTCTTCGTGCGCAAGCAGCTCAGCGCGAACCGTGGCGACGTCGTCATCGCGCTCGTCGGCGACGAGGCGACCTGCAAACACTTCTTCCCGGAACGCGACCACATCCGGCTGCAGCCCGCGAACGCCACCATGGAGCCGATCCTGATCCCGAAGAGCGACTGGCGCTCGACGCAGATCCTCGGGGTGGTGGTGGGTGTGTACCGCCGCTTGCACTGACGTCGGGCTCGCGAACGGACGCACGCTTCGTCCCCAGCACCGGAAGGCGTCGCACGCTCCACGCCTTCGCGGTACAAGGGCCCCGTGAGCCAACGTGATCCGCTGCTCGTGATCCTCAGCTCGCCTTCCGGCGCGGGGAAGACGACCCTCACGCACCGCTTGTTGCGCGACTTCAACGGCGCCGTGAGCTTCAGCGTCTCGCACACCACGCGCGCGCGGCGACCGAACGAGGTCGACGGTCAGGACTACCACTTCGTCGATCGCGAGCGATTCCTCGCGCTCGTCGCGGCGGGTGAGCTCGCCGAGTGGGCCGAAGTGCACGGCAACCTCTACGGCACGAGCGTGCACGAGATCGACCGCGCGCGGCAGACGGGCAAGAGCGCGTTGCTCTTCGACGTCGACTACCAGGGGGCGCGGCAGATCAAGGCGAAGTTCCCCGGCGCGATCGGGGTGTTCATCCTGCCGCCCTCGATGGCGGAGCTGCGACGTCGCCTCGAAGGGCGCGGCACCGAGACGCCGGAGTCGGTCGCACGGCGCTTCGCGAAGGCGAAGGAAGAGATCGAGCACTACCCGTTCTTCGACTACCTCGTGTTGAACGACGAGCTGCAGCGCGCGCTCGCGGAGCTCACGGGGATCGTGCATGCGGAGCTCTGCCGTCGCTCTCGCCTCGCGGCCGACGCCGAGCGGCTGCTGCGAGAGTGAGGAACGTCGTGCGCCGATGCGGGCTCACCACCCCGGCGTCCGCGCTCGGTTGCTGGCTCCTCGTAGCACCCGCCGTCGCACAGGCCCCTTCCACGGAATCGGTGGCGCCGACCGTGGCGACGACTGGCACCTCGACGAGCGCGACCGCTGCGACGCCCGCGTCGATCACCCTCGAGCGTGGTGGCGCTCCGGTCGATCCCGACTCCGACGCGCTCTCGGTTTCGCATCGGGTGCCCAACGACGACACGCTCCCTCGTGCCTTGGAGGCGCAAAGCGCGCGCGATCCCGAGGCGTTCCGCGTCGTGGCGATCGGCGGCGCGATGCGCGCGCGCTTGAGTCGCGTGGAGCCCCACACCGGCGTCGAGCTCGACGCGATCGAGCTCGAGCTCCGGGTGCGCGACGGCGTGGGTCGCAGTGCCTTCGTGCGCCTCGTCGCCGATCCGCAGGACGCGGCCGCGCCCGGCGTCGCGTCACGCGTGTTGCGCGTGGCTCTCGGCGACGTGGTGGAGGTCGCGGTGGCGGGCTCGACGCGTCGTTGGCGCGTGGGGCGTCCGGGCGAAGAACACGGCCCGCGTGCACACCGTCGCGCACGCGTGCGGGTGCACGTCCTGCGAGAGCGTGGCGTCCCCGCGATCGGTGGTGACGACGAGGGCGCACGCGCCGTGATGCGCGATCAGCTCGCGCTCGCGAACGCCGTCTTCGCCCCGTGTCACGTCGACCTCGGATCCGCGGGCGCGGTCGAGGTGCGCGTGGTCGACGCGCCACCGCCGACCCTGCTCGCGATCGCCGACGGCGACGGCTTGCCTGCGCTCGGAGGCGAGATTCGTTTCCGAATCGACGACCGGTCCTTCCGCGTCGTGATCCCCGCGGGCTCGTCACCCGAGCAGACGGCAGAGCGCGTCGCGCTCGCCCTGCGCCGTGCGCGCTTCGCGGCGCGCGTCGTCGTCGAACCGCGGAACCGAAACGCGGCGGGCCCGAGCGCGAGCGTGCACGTGCGCGACGCGAGCGGCGGCTTCGTGACGCTCGCGCCCGACGAGCCACACCCGCTGAGCACCGATCGACGACAGACCGTTCGGCTCGGCGTGGTCGAGCTCGCCGACGGGCTCGAGCCTTTCGAGGACGGAAACGCGCGCGCGGGGACCTTGGAAGAGCGCGCGCTGCTGCACGCCGTCGTGGACGACGATCCGCGCACCCTCGACGTCGTCGTGGTGCCCCGCTTCGCGCGACCGGAGCGCCAAGGCGAGGCGTTCATCGCGAGCGACGAAGGCCCGCTCCGCAACGTGGTGGTGATCGATCGACGCGGGCTCGCGCGCGCTCGGACGGCGTACACGCTGCCGCACGAGCTCGCGCACGTGCTGCTCGACGTGCCTTTCCATCCCGACGAGCTCGGCGAGCCAGACCCCACGCGACTGATGAGCTCGCGGGCGTCGGACGCGACGGTCCTCGGCCCCAAGCGTTTGACCGCGGAGGAGTGCGCGCGTCTGCGGTTTCGAGGCGAGCGCAACGGGCTGCTCGCCGCGCCGTGAGCCGCGCCAAATCCATCGAAAACGCCGATGGGTCGAAGGTCGATCCATCGCGCAATTCGATGACGGCTCGCGACGTCGCTCACCGTGGCATCGCCCTGCCTTCGCGCCGGGCTGCCTCCGCGCCGGGCGTGCCGTGCGCTCGCGACGTACGACGTGCGGGCTCACAGCGCTCAGCGCGCGGGGCGGTGGCGGCTCGCGAACCAGCTCCGGTAGCGCTGCATCTTCGCGCGCTGGTCCGCGGGCGCCTGTCTTCGACACGTCGCGCGTTCTTCGCTCCCCTCGGGAGCGCCCCAGCGGGACTCGACGCAGTCGTTGGGGTTGTACGCGACCTCGAACGTAGCGCCGCGCTCCACGACCTGAGCGAGGGTCAGCCGCTGGGTCGCGCCGTCGCTCTTCGTGTATTCGAAGGTGCGCCGCGCGAGCTCGGCTCCGAGCCACTCGCGCAGCTCGCGCACGACCGACGCCACGTCGCCTTCGAGACCGAAACGCTCGGGGCGGCGCTGCACCGCGTCCGGGAAGCCGGTCACCGCGTCGAGGCTCACCAGCAGGCGGAGGTCGCGGCTCGGTGTGGAGAAGTCCTCCCACGGCCCTTCGGTCTGGAAGATGTCCGCGCCTTCCGGCATGTCGATCGGGCGAAAGCCGCGCTCGCGCATGAAGGTCTCGCCGGTGTCGATGCTGACCACCCGCCGCACCACGGACTCTTCGAGCGCGTCGACCAAGCTGCGCTGCACCACGCGCGGATCGAGGGGGCGCGGGTTGATGAGCCCGTCCATCGCGTCGTAGAAGTCGTCGACCGTTCCGCGGTACTGCGCGTCGCTCCACGCGACGTGCTCGCGAGAGCCGCGCAGCTCGTCGTTCGTCGGGAGCGTGATGGTGCGTGTTCGTCGGTCGTACACCGGAGGGCGCCAGGCCTTGAAGCCCGCGCCCGCCTCCGTGGTCTCGGTGCTGAAGAGGAACGAGCCGCGCCAGAAGCGACGCCGACCCACCACCGCGTCGGGCTGCGCGTCGGCGGCCAAGAGCATCCCGTAGCTCGCGAGCGATTGCGGCACCCAGCGCGCGACCACCAGCACGTGCCCGTAGGGATCCGCGTAGACGGTGCCCGGCCGGATAGCCTCGCGGCTCATCGGGATCGGATACACGTCCGTCGCCTCGTCGTTCGGGAGCGTGCGGTTCGAGGACGAGTGCACGTTGCGACCCAGCTCGCGTAGGAGCGCTCGAAACGCGGTCACCTCGTCGTGCGCATCCACCGGGTCGAGGTTGGTCTTCGGGGTCGGCGCGCAGCTCGGCGCGCGCCCTTCGCGGCCGCGGCTGCACTGGCGCCACGCGAAGGGGAGACGCAGCTTCCACGCGAAGTACGCACGAAGAAAGTACGGAAGGTCCGCACAATCGGGTCTCAAATCGAGCGCCGCATCCTCTGCGCTCAAACGATGATCGTGGAGCAAGTTCCGCGAACGATCGGCGATCAAATCCTGCAGACTCGGCCAGGTCGTCTCTTCGCCTTCCGGCTCACGGAAGAGCTGCTCGACGAAGGCCGCGTAGAGGTTCTCGGTGTCGCGCTCCCACGACCAGAGTGGCTCCCACGCCGCACCGCTCGCGGGACGAGGCTCGGCCTCCGGCGCGTGACGCGCGACCACGACCTGTTTGCAGGCCACCACGCGGTCCCCGTCGCCGAGGAGCGCGGTCCAGGTGCCGACCGCCGGCCGCTCCACCTCCGCCCCCCGCACCACCACGCCGCCGCGGGCCATGACCAGCGAGCCTTCTTTCAACAGGACCTCTGGCATT
>ERZ761607.3083-NODE-3083-length-16704-cov-10.440927_pt1 | contig 16704 bp, 17 predicted proteins | sample MGYA00511164_ERZ761607 | MGnify/ENA primary metagenome ERZ761607 (study PRJEB28899, sample SAMN02445080) | bioreactor sludge metagenome | biome: EBPR sludge | place: Australia: Brisbane, Thorneside Wastewater Treatment Plant | collected 2011-06-22 ...
GTATTGGCAGCAAGTAATGCGATAAGAAAAGCAGACAGAGACACCTTGATGAAATATCTTCCTATGTTAGTAGGTAAATATAGAGTAATCACAAAAGACTCAAATACAGTATTACCATCATTAACAAACTACAGCACAATCATTTTACAAGAGACAGCATTTGATGCAGCTTTAGTAAGAGGATTATCCGTAGGACAAAGAACAGCAATAAAAACATGGTTAGCAACCGGAACAGCAATGGCAAAGAAATCATTGTTGTTAATCGGTGGTGACATGGGTTATAACTATGACAGAACAGGTTCACCGTTCCTTGATACAGTAATGACAAGATCATTCGGTGGTTATCAGTATTTATCAGATAACGCTGGTGGTACAGGCTTTAATGCAGTAATCAATATTTCATCAGGAGATTCAGATGGATTATCAACAACTCCTCCTGGAGGTTCATACTGGCCTGATGGAAGCCGTCCTGTAAGTGGTGGTGTTGCATGGAACAGATATCAAGGCAGAGGAACTGCAGATTCATTAGCAGGTATCTCAAAAGTTGGTCCAACATCAGTAGTAGTAACTATGTTCCAGGATCCAAGATATTATGTAGGATCAGGTGGCGTAGGTGGTACAGACTTTGGATTCAAGAGAGTATTAAAAGGAGCTTTAGCATTTATAAAATCTAACAATGGTACACCAACCGGCGTAACTCCAACAAGTTCAATTGCAGATAAATATACATTATCACAGAACTATCCAAATCCATTCAACCCGACAACAAAAATAAACTTCTCATTACCAAAGAGTGGCAACACTACTTTGAAAGTTTATGATATGTTAGGTAAAGAAGTAATGACATTAGTAAATGATTTCAAAACAGCAGGAAGTTATGTAGTAGAATTTAATGCATCAACATTATCTTCAGGTACATATTTCTACAGACTTGAATCAAACGGATTTGTTGATACAAAGAAAATGTTATTAATTAAATAATTTATTTCTTAATTAACATTAGTATTTAAAAAAGGGGCTTTAAAGCCCCTTTTTTTTTATGTATTTTTGAAGTTTATAATCTAAATTCTTATGCCAAAACTCACAATAGAAAATTTAATTTCTCAAAATAAAATTAAAGGGAAAAAAGTTCTTGTCCGTGTTGATTTTAATGTACCGCTCGATGAAAACAGAAACATAACTGATCCAAAAAGAATAAAAGAAACTTATCAAACAATAAATGCTATCACTTCTAATGGCGGTAAGTGTATCCTTATGAGCCATTTAGGAAGACCAAAAGGTGAAGTTAATCCAAAATATTCTCTTGATGTTGTCGCCGGGTTCTTAACTGGTGATCTTGATAAACAAATTATTTTTTCTGATGATTGTATCAGCGATGATAACTTAATGGTTATTGAAAATATGAAAGAGGGAGATATTTTATTGCTTGAGAATTTAAGATTTTACAAAGAAGAAGAAAAAAACGATAAATCATTTTCAGAAAAACTTGCTAAATACGGTGATATATATATTAATGATGCTTTTGGCACTGCACACAGAGCACACGCCTCTACGGAAGGCGTTACGTATTATATTGACCTCTGTGCAGCAGGTTACTTAATGGAAAAAGAAATTAAATACCTCTCTGAAGCGGTTAACAATCCCGAAAAACCTTTGTGTGCAATTCTTGGTGGTTCTAAAATTTCAGGTAAAATTGATGTAATTGAAAACCTACTTACCAAAGCAGATAAAATACTTATAGGCGGTGGTATGATGTTTACATTCTATAAAGCAATGGGATATGAAATTGGAAAATCAATTTTAGAAGAAGATAAAATTGAACTTGCCAAATCATTGATGGAAAAATCGAAATCTCTCGGTAAAGAAATTAAACTCCCGGTTGATATTGTTTTCGCGGATAAATTCGCGAATGATGCAAATACTAAAATTTTAAATTTTGATAAAGTAACCAATGAATTCTCGGAGTGGATGGGAATGGATATAGGACCTGAATCAATCAAAGATTTTAAAAATGAAATATTAAATTCTAAAACAATTGTATGGAATGGACCGATGGGCGTATTTGAAATGGATAATTTTGCAAAAGGTACTTTTGAAATTGCTTCTGCTTTGTCTGATGCGACTAAAAATGGTGCTGTAACTATTATCGGTGGAGGGGATTCAGCAAGTGCTATTGCCAAAGCTGGATTGGAGAATGATGTCACGCATGTTTCCACAGGTGGTGGTGCATCTCTTGAATATCTTGAAGGGAAAAAACTTCCCGGAATAGAAGCATTAACAGAAGTGTAAAATTATTTATTAACATTATTTATTAACATTATTTATCAACAATAGCAGCCATCATCTCAGCTTCGCATACTATTTCACCGCCTAACATATCTTTATATGTTCTGCCTGCTATTTTACATATACCTCTTTTGACGGATAACAACTCCATCTCATAAACAAGTTGATCTCCGGGAGTAACCGGCTTTCTGAATTTCGCTCTGTCAATTGAAGCAAAATAAACAAGTTTGTTCTCCATATTATCAATTGTATTTAAAAGCATAAGACAACCGCATTGTGCCATACCTTCTACAATCAATACTCCTGGCATTATTTTTTTTGCTGGAAAATGTCCTTGGAAAAATTGTTCATTATAAGTTACGTTTTTTATTCCGATTATCTTTTTGTTTATTTCAATATCAATGACTCTGTCAACAAGTAAAAAAGGATAACGGTGTGGCATCACTTTCAAAATATCTTCAATATCCATTACCACTTTCCCGGATTTCATAATCTGAAATTTCTTTTCTATCTTCTTCTGAAGATAAAGTTTTCTGAGCATTTTAGTAAACTCAACATTCGCCTTGTGTCCAGGTCTTGCAGCTAATATCTGACCTTTTACCGGAGCACCTATTAACGCTAAATCTCCTATCAAATCCAAAAGTTTATGTCTGGCAGGTTCATTTTTAAATCTTAACTCTTTATTATTCAATATTCCATTATTTCCCAAAATCACACTTTCTTCAATTCCAAGTTTCATTTTTATTTTATCAAACTCATCCTCAGTATATTCCTTGTCAACAATTACGATTGCGTTGTTTATATCTCCACCTTTAATAAGCCCTTGTTCTCTTAGCATCTCAAGTTCTTTTACAAAACAAAAAGTTCTCGCAGGAGCAAATTCTTTTTCAAATTCTTTTTGCAAATTAAAAAGACCAGTATGTTGAACCCCTAACACTGCATTATTATAATCTATTAATACTGAAATTCTGAAATCATTTTTGAGTGGCAGTGCAACTATATCAATGTTATTTGCTTCATCCTGATAATGTACAGTATCTTCGATAACCAAATAATCACGTTTTGCATTTTGTTCAACTATACCTGCTTCCTGAAGTGCTTTAACATAAGACATAGCACTTCCATCCATAATCGGTGTTTCATTATTGTTTAACTCAACAATTATATTATCAATTTCACAACCCATAATTGAAGCCAATACGTGTTCAACGGTATGAACTTCTACACCATCTTTAGCAATAGTTGTTCCTCTTGAAATATCAGTTACGTGGTCTATATCGGCAGGAATCTCCGGTGAATCTTTTATATCTATTCTTTTAAACCTGACACCGTAGTTTTCAGGAGCAGGTTTAAAAGTCATTGTTGATTGATGTCCGGTATGTAACCCTTTACCGGAAATGGAAACTTCTTTTGATATAGTCCTTTGTTTTTCTAACATCAGATTATTTAATTATTTTCAAGAAATTTTCTTAACTTTGATTCAATTTTTAAATCTTCTCTGTGTGGTCTGCCTCTGTATCCTGTATAAATTCCTGGTGTTTCAATTGATTTTGAAATATTTGTAGCCGCCCCAATTATAACATCATCACAGATTTTGATATGCCCGACAATTCCAACTTTTCCGCCAATCATACAATTTTTACCTATCTTAGTAGAACCGGCTATGCCGGTCTGAGCAGCGATTACAGTGTTTTCTCCAATTTCAACATTGTGAGCAATTTGAACGTGATTATCAATTTTCACACCACGTGAAATTATTGTTTCTCCGATTGTTGCTCTGTCAATATTTGTATTGCTTCCAATTTCAACATCATCATCTATCTTTACAGAACCTTTTTGAGGAATTTTTATATACTTTCCGTCTTCACCTTTTGCCTGACCGAATCCATCACTGCCGATAACTGCACCGGAATGGATAATAACATTATCACCGATATTACAATTTTTAAAAATTACTGAATTCGGATAGATTAAACAGTTCATACCGATTAAAACATTTTTTTCAATTGTAACATTTGAATAAATTTTTGTGTTATCTCCTATGTCAGAATTTTTTCCGATTTTTACAAAATCATCTATGAATACATCGTTGCCAATACTTACATTATCAGCAATTGAAGAAAGACCTGAAATTCCTGTTTCATAATCATCATCATCTTTTTCAAAATTTTCAATCAGTTCCAAAAACGATAGATAAGGGTCTGTAACTCTTATCAATGTTACATCTTTGCGGATTTTATTTATTTTAAAATCATTGGAAACTAAAACGGCTCCTGCGTTTGTGGAGCCGTAATATTTTTCATATAAAGGATTTGAGATAAACGTTATTTGATTACTGTTCGCAGTTTCAATTTTTCCAACTCCGGTAATTTCAACATTGGAATCTCCGGTTATCTTGCCGTTTAACATTTCGGCTATATCGCCGGCTTTCATTTATTTACCCTCGATTACTTTTATAACTTTTGCTGTCAAATCATTTTTCTCATTTACAAATAATAATGATATACTTCCGCTGCGGTCTATCACATAATCATAATCTTCTCTTTTTGCTACAGTTTCAATCGCAAGAAAAACTCTGTCCTGAACAGGTTTCATAAATTCTCTCTGTTTCTGAAAATATTCTCCGCCTTCTCCGAATTTCTGCACTTTAAAATTATCTATTGATGCTGATAGTGCCGTTATTTCCTGTTCTCTCTGTGTTTTTAATTGCTCCGTAAGTATAAGTTTCTTTTTCTCATAATCATCTCTCATATTTTTTAAACTGTCCTGTAAAATTTTTAACTGACTCTGCCAGTCATCAACAAGATTATCCAGTCTTAATTTGGCATCCTGTGATTCCTGCATTCCGTCAATTATTTTCTTCGTATCAACATATCCTATCTTGGATTGTGAATAAGATAATCCTGTAGCAGATAATAATATTAAAAGAAAAAATAATTTTTTAATCATAATTGTATTTAAAGTATGTCTTCTTCTGATGAATTAATTTTATTTTAATTTATCCATCACTTTAAAAGTTACATCAAACTCTTTATCTCCGTATAACGGATTTCCTGCTGCTTTATCAAATATATAACTGTATTTCATTTCTTTTGCAAGATCTTCAATTGCTTTATTAATTTTTTCATATAATGGCTTTGAGAGTTCCTGTCTTCTTTCATAAACGGCATTCTGTACATATTGATCATAATTTTTCAACTGTTCTTCTAATTGAACTATCTCCATTCTCATTCCATTCATTCTGTCGTTTAGTGCTTTCAGGTCATCATTGCTTGTTATCGCTCCTGACTCTACTTGTTGCTGTGCTGTCTGATATTCAACTGCAAAAATTGAATCCTTTTCTTTGAATTGAACTGCCATTGCTCTAAGTGTATCAAGAAATTTGTTTCTGTATTCTTCAAGTTCGGCAGTGACTTTTTTTGCATCCGGTAATTGTTCAAGAATAACTTGGGAATCTATAAATCCTATTTTTAATTGAGCATTTGAATCTGAGGTTAATCCCGTAAATACGATTACTGCCATTAAAAATACTAATTTTAAAAAATAATTTTTCAAAAATATTTCTCCTTTAATTATTTAAATATATCTAATTTGATGATTTTGTTAAACTTATTTATTTACATTAATTAAAACCCACGTCCAAATGAGAAGTGGAAAAGCCATTTTGGTGGTTGTCTGTCAACTATCTGTCTGTCAAATCCGTATCCGAAGTCAAAACCAATTAAACCAACCGCAGGTAAAAATAACCTCGTTCCAAAACCTACTGACCTTCTTAAATCAAAAGGATCTGTTTTGGCAAATTCACTCCAGACGTTTCCTGCTTCTGCAAATGCAAGTATGAAAATTGGAAATGGATCTAATGATAACGGATATCTTAATTCCGCCGCATATTTCAAAGCAACTCTTCCACCAATAGGATTAAACGCTGAATTTTTTGGACCTACATTTCTGTCATCATATCCGCGTAATGCTATTGTGTTATAAGTTAATCCGTTTCCACCCATATAAAATACTTCGTTCGGTGGTAAATATTTATCTGAAGCAAGTGAGTTTATAAATGCAAAATAAAAATTTGAATATAATACAAATTTACTTTCTCTTGTCAGAGGAGTATATGTCTCTGCAGAGAATGTATTTTTTATATAGTCAATGCTTCCGGGTAAAAAAGGTCCGCCTGAAAGTTCTGTTGTATTAGAAACTTTAGTCCCTGATAATGGAAACAATGGATCAAATACAGTTGATCTCGTAATTGTCTGACGAAGTGCCACTTGATCTCTTATACCAACTTCATAAATACCGGCACCTTCCCGTGTATCTGTTTTCTGATATCTTACAGTCCAGTCGCCTCTGAAAAAATCATCGGGCCATTTCAATCTTCTGCCTAAACTTAAACTACCCCCTGTTTCTTTAATATCTATTCCGCTGTAATTTTGTCGTGTATCAAATAAATTTACACCAAGTGCTGTAGGTGTATTGAATAACCATGGCTCTGTGAATCCTATGTTAAATGTTCTGTATGTTCCGCTTTCCCCAAACTGCCAACTGAAATTCAAAATTTGTCCTGCTCCGCCTTTAAATGGAGCGGATATATCAAAATTATTAAATGTTAATCCTAACGCTCCTGTAATTCCAAAACTTTCACTATAACCTACTGAGGCATTAAACTGATCTGAAGATCTCTCTTCCACAATATATTTTATATTTACAACCGAATCATTTGCCAAAGATATATCCTGCGTTAATCTTTCAGGATTAAAATAATTCAATGCATTTAAATTCTGAAGACTTCTTTTTACATTTGCTCTGTTAAAAGAATCCCCCGGATATGTATATAACTCTCTTCTTAAAACTTTATCCTGAGTTTTATCATTTCCGTCAAAATTTACTAACCCGAATTTGAATTTATTATTTTCGGTAATTTTAATTTTTAAATCAACTTTATTACCGGGTAAAACTTTTTCTGAAATCTCTGCATTGTATGCGAGATAGCCGTTATCAAGATAAAGCGAACTAACATCAGTTTCTGATTCGTTTCCGTAAAGGTTCATTTGAAGTTTTTTCTGATCATAAACATCACCTCTTTTCATATCAATTCTTGAAAGTATGATCGTATCATTATAAATTGTATTACCGTCTAAAGCAATATCATTAATTCTAAACAAATCACCTGCTTCAACATTAATTGTAATATCGGCATCTTCACCGTTGTTATAAATTTTAACATCATAATCTTTTATATATCCGTCTTTGTAACCTTTCTCTCTCAGATATTCTGTAATATATTTTAAATCTTCTTCAAATTTTACTCTGTCATATCTTGCTCCGTCCCAAAACTTCCACCACACTTTTTCTGAAGTATTCTGCATAGCATCTTTTACATCATCTTTCTTTAGTGATCCTGTATTTCCTTTAACATTAATATTCCTTACGGTAACCTTTTTACCTTCAGAGATATTAATATTTATTCTTGCATCATTATTTGAATTTTTGTCGTAATCAACTTCAACTTTTGCCTGTGAATATCCTTCGTCATTATAAAACTTCTCTAAATTATAAGCAATATCTTTTAAACGTTGTTCTGAAATTACTTCACCGGTTGTTAAATTTAATTTTTCCCGGATGTCTTTGTCTGAATATTCATCATTTCCTTTTATATTCACTTCATAAACTCTCGGTAATTCAGTAACTTTTATTACAAGATATGCATCTTTCCCGATTGTCTTTTCAACATATAATTGTATGTCTGAAAATAATCCGAGATTCCAGAGTTTTTTGATTACATCTCTTGACTCATCAGACGGAATAACAAGAGTTTGCCCTGTTACAAGCCCTGAATACGCAATAATCGTATTTTTATCTACTGATTTATTTCCGACTGTATTTATACTTACAATTCTGTAACTGAAGTCTTCCTCAGTTTGCGAATATATAAAATTCGAGGAAATTATGAATAATATTACTAATAATTTGATTAATTTCATTCTAAATTTAAACTTGTATTTATGTTTTACTGTTTGATGTTTGAATTTGTTCACTGATCATACCAAATCTTCTCTCTCTTCTTTGGTATTCCTCTATTGCTTTATATAACAATTCTCTCTTAAAATCAGGCCAATATTTATTTTCTATATATAACTCTGAATATGCACATTGCCATAGTAAAAAATTACTTATTCTGTAATCCCCTCCGGTTCTGATTAATAAATCAGGATCTGGTAAATTTACAGTTTCCAAATGATCCGCAAAAACTTTTTCATCAATTTTATCTGCAGGGATTTTCTCATCTACAATTTTTTTTACTGCGTTTAATATTTCCCATCTGCCACTATAACTCAATGCAAGATTCAGAGTAAGTCTTTTATTATTTTTTGTTTTTTCCATACCTTCCATCAGTTCCTGATACACTTTTTCAGGTAAATCTTTTAGATTTCCGGTAGAAATTAGTTTAACATCATTTTTATGAAGTCGTTCCGTTTCACGTCTTAATGTTTTAATCAATAATTTCATCAGCAAAGCAACTTCTGTCTTTGGTCGTTTCCAGTTCTCTGTTGAAAAAGTATATAAGGTCAAAAATTTAACCCCTATCTGTGCCGATGCTTCCACAATGTCTCTAACTGAATTAACTCCTTCGTGATGACCATGAACTCTCGTATATCCTTTTGACTTAGCCCATCTACCGTTCCCATCCATAATTATTGCAATATGTTTGGGAATTTCTCCGGACTTCTTTAAGTGCTCCTGTTTCTTTTTATCTTCTTCTTCTTTTTTTGACATTAGTTAATTTAATAACCTGAATATCTTTTTAAAATCTGTGATAAACTAATCCAATTTTTTCGTAAACTTCAGAAACTTTTTTGTCAGCAATCTCACTCGCTCCTGAATTTCCTCTTTTAATCGTTTTGAGTAAGAACTCTTCATCCTCTCTTATTTCCTTAAACCTTTTTTGTAAAATATCAAGTTTAGATGCGACAAGTTCACCAAGATCAGTTTTGAATTTTCCATAACCTTCATTTTTATAATCACTCACAATCTCATCAATGCTCTTCTCCGAAAATGCAGAATAAATATTTAATAAATTACTGATTGCAGGTTTAGATTCCGAATCAAATCTTATTTGATTTTCTGAATCGGTAACCGCTCTTTTAAACTTTTTTATTATATCTTCAGGTTTATCCTCTAACGCTATGTAACTGTCTTCTGTTTCACTTTTACTCATCTTTGATTCCGGATTTTTCAAACTCATAATTCTTGCTGTAATTTTTGAAACAGTGCCTTTAGGTTCTTTAAAAGTCTGACCATACAAATTGTTAAATCTTGCGGCAATATTTCTTGTGAGTTCCAGATGTTGCATCTGATCATCTCCTACAGGAACCTCATCTGCGTCATATAATAAAACATCTCCGGCCATTAATACAGGGTATTCAAATAATCCCGCAACTTGACCTTCTCTCGATGATTTAGAAACTTTATCCTTGAATTGTGTCATCTTTCCAAGTTCACCTATTGTAACATAATTCGTCAAAACCCAACAAATTTCAGTATGAGCAGGAATCATTGATTGAATAAAAATTAAAGATTTCTCAGGATTTACACCGCAAGTTATCAGCCAGGCAACTATGTCAAATGTTCTTTTTCGTAGTTGAAACGGATCTTGTCTCACGGTAATAGCATGAAGATTAGCAATGAAATAAAATGATTCAATGTTTTCATTTTCCATTTCAGCCCATCTTTTCATTGCACCGAGATAATTGCCTAAAGTCAATTCCCCAGTGGGTTTTATTCCTGATACTATTCTTTTCATATTAAGTTATAAAACAAAAAATATCATTTGATAAATGATATCAATAATTGAAATTAATTATATAATAATAAGTAAGATTATAAGTGTTCAATAATCCGTTAATGTGGGTTCTTTCCACACCATGCGAGGCGGATACTCCCGGTCCGATCAATCCAACTCTCACATCAGTTCCTGATGCTAACGCTGCACTCCCGTCCGATCCGTAATATGGGTAAATATCAATAACATGATTAATTTTAAAATCTTTTGCAAGTTTCATCAGTTTATTTGTAACATCAAAATCATAAGGTCCGCTTGAATCTTTTGGACAAATTGAAACTAAATCTTCTTTTCCGTTGCATCCCTCACCGACTACTGCCATATCAAGTACAAGTAATTCTTTTGCACTTTCAGGAATTCCTACGCATGCCCCGTGACCTACTTCTTCATAATTTGAGAAGTAAAATGCTGTATCGCCTTTATAACCTTCCTGTGCAAAATGTTTGATCAATTCAACCATCACAGCCACACATGCTTTATTGTCAAGAAATCTGCTTTTTATAAATCCTGATTTAGTATGTTCAAATCTCGTATCAAAAAAAACAAAATTTCCTGTTCCGATATTTAATTTTTTTACTTTTTCCGGTGAATCAACAAGTTCATCAAGTCTGATAGACATTACCGAAGTTTCTCTTTTTGTTTCGCTAAGTTTATCATTCACGTGTGCTGCAGGATTATTCATCAGAAATGTTCCTCTGAAAAGTTCTCCTGAATAATTTCTCACGGTTACATATTCACCTTCAAACGAATTTAACTGCAATCCGCCAATTTTTGTAATTTCAAGTGTTCCGTCTCCGTTTATCTGTTTCACCATTCCGCCTAATGTATCAACATGGCTTGCTATTACAAGTTCAGGATTATCTGAAAATGAAACAAGCAATGAACCTTTGTTAGTAATGCTCAGATTCAGTGGAAGATGCCTGAATTCTGTTATTAAGTAGTTTATTATTTCTTTGGTGTAACCTGATGGAGAGTTTATTTTTAGAATTGTCTCTAAAGTATTTACGATTTCACTCATTATTTTTAATTGTGTCTGTCAAAACTTTGTAAATTTTTTCACCTTCTTTAGTTAATCCGTATTTTTCACGGGCAACTGATTCTAATTTATATTCAGACGTTTTTATTTCGTTTAATTCTTTTTGTAAACTTTCTGTTTTTTGCTGCTCTTCTTTTAAACTATTTTCAAGTTTTGTCTTGTCAGATTCAAGTTTTACTCTGTCTATTAATCCTTTATCCCCGAATAAATATAAACTCAATAGTAAAGAAAATATAATTATAAAAATGGTAAATAATTTATTATATTTGATAAATCTTGCAATTTTTGTAAAGATATTTTCCTTAATTTGCATTTTATAAATATACTTATTAAATTTTTGTTTTAAAATCTAATTTATTGTCTTAACATAAATTTAAATCATCGTTTTTTTAAATAAATTTAACAAAATAAACTAATTTTACACTTTCCCCTGATGGGTTCAGATTATCAAAAAATTAAAGCGGATTTGCACACCCATACAAATTTTTCCGATGGTGTCCTTTCTCCATCTGATTTAATCTCAAAAGCAGCAATTGCAGGATTAAATTTATTAAGTATAACAGATCATGATAATGTGAATGCAATTGAAATAGCAATAAATGAAGGGAAAAACAAAGATATTGAAGTTATTCCGGGTATTGAATTGAGTGCAAATTTTAACGGGAAGGAAATTCACGTTCTCGGTTATTTTATTGATCACAAAAGTAAAATTCTTGAATCTTATCTGAAAAACTTCAGAACTGTTAGAATTAACCGGGTTATAAATATACTTGAAAGACTCAAAGAATTTAACGTTCATCTCGAATTTCAGGATATTATTAATCAGGAAGGTGTCGGAGAAAATACATCTATAGGAAGACCTCACATTGCGAAAGCATTAGTAAAACAAAAATACGTTAATACTTTTGCAGAGGCATTTACAAAATATATCGGAGATGACAAACCTGCTTATATTAAAAAAGAAAATCCTGATATCAAAGAAGTTATAAAATTAATTAATGATATTGGAGGTCTTTCTTTTTTGGCTCATCCGGGAAGGATGTTTAAAAACGGGGAAGTGAATGAACTTACAGGAATTGGTCTGGACGGAATTGAAACTTTGCATCCGTCTCATTCCAATGAAGATAGAAAATTCTATTCTGAACTTGCTTCTCAAAATTTCCTTCTTGAAAGCGGAGGTTCTGATTTTCACGGAATCAATTCAAGTGATAATTTAAATTTTGGAAAATTTTTTATATCAGGAAACTTAATTTTAAATATGAAAAGAAGGTTGTTCTAAAATGAAAAAAAATTTTAACATTGCGATATTATATTCTGAATTTAATAAACCAATTGTGGAAAACTTGGTTAAAGGTGCTGAAACTGCTCTAAATGAACATAAAGGTTTAAAATTTAAAATTAAAAAATATTCTGTTCCCGGTGCTTTTGAACTTCCGTTAATGATGAATTCTCTTTGTAAATCAAAAAATAAAAAACCTGATGGAGTTATTGTTCTCGGATGTATAATTAAAGGTGACACTGCTCATTTTGAATATGTCGCTCTGCCGGTTAGTATAAATCTTCAGAAAATTTCTTATGATAATTTAATGCCTATGGGGTTTGGAGTTTTAACTTGTTATACTCCTGAACAGGCGTTTGAAAGAAGCCTTCTTGATGAGAATAATATTTCTAATAATAAAGGGTATGAATCCGCAAGAGTAGTTTTAGAAATGATTTCTAAACTAAAAAAATAAATTAAACCTGAGAAGTCTTTCCTTTCTTTATCACTTCAAGCAAATCATTATGTATTAGTCCGTTGGAAGCAAGAATTTCATTATCATAAACAGAATATTCGCCACCTTCAAAAGAACTTAACTTTCCACCTGCTTCAGTTACAATCAATGCACCTGCTGCGGTATCCCATGCGTTAAGATTAAATTCCCAAAACCCTTCAAACCTGCCACATGCAACCCAACATAAATCAAGAGCCGCTGATCCAAGTCTTCTCACTGGTATATCTTGCTTTACAACTTCTGCAAACACTCCGACAGGGTTTCTGGGATTATCACTTGTGTTATATGGAAAGCCGGTAACAAGCAAAGACTTTCTGAAATTATTATTCTGTGAGACTTTTATTTTTTTATTGTTAAGAAATGAACCTTCTCCTTTACCAGCATAGAAAAATTCATTGCCCATAGGATTATAAACAGCACCGAATATTAATTCACCTTTGTGTTCTACGCCAATCGAAACACAACAGAGGGGAATTGAGTGAGCATAATTTATCGTTCCGTCAATAGGATCTATAATCCATTTGTAATCAGAATCAGTTGATAAATCACCACTTTCTTCTGTTAAGATATAATGATCGGAAAATTCAGATTTGATAATTTTCATAATTACTTCTTCTGATTTTTTATCAACTTCTGTGACGAGGTTGCTTTCTCTGTCTTTACTTTCTATTTTAAATTCACCGCCAAAATTTTCTTTTAAAATTTTACCTGCTTCTTCTGTCGCTTTTATTAATGTTTCTTTTATCTTCATAATTTTTTCTTACGTTTTCCTTAGTTTATATTTATTGTTAATCCGTCATATGCAAGTTCTATATGCTTAGGTAATCCGGAATTTATTTTATCATGGTTAATATCGTGAGTCATATGAGTTAAATAAGTTTTTTTAGGTTTAAGTTTTTCAGCCATTCTTACTGCTTCTTCAACATTTAAATGTGTCGGATGAGGCTCTATTCTTAAAGCATTTAATATTAAAACATCCAATCCTTTTAATTTTTTTAATTCCGTTTCAGGTATTCTACTGCAATCTGTTATATATGCAAAATTTCCAATCCTGTAACCGAAAATTGGTAATTTCCCGTGCATTACTTCTATTGGTATAACATCAATATTTCTTATTTTGAAATTTTTATTTTCAATTTTATTAATTTTAATTAAAGGAACTGCCAGGTGTTTTATCATCTCTTCATTAAACGCATATCTGAAAGTGGTTTTAATTTCTTCCATAGTCAGATTATTTCCATATAAATCAATATATTTCTTATGCAGTTGATTTATTTGTCTTACGTCATCAAGCCCTAAAATATGGTCAACATGATGGTGCGTATATAAAATTGCGTCTAAATCAGTAATATTATTATTTAGCATCTGCTGACGGAAATCAACAGATGTATCAATTAAAATTTTTTGCCCCTGTATTTCTATGTATGCTGATGTGCGGAGTCTTTTATCTTTTGGGTTTTTTGAAATACAGGTTTCGCAGTAACAACCTATCTTCGGCACTCCTTGAGATGTACCCGATCCTAAAATTATAATTTTCATTAAATTTTTAATCCGTTTCTGCTCTTAAATAAATTCAATTATCGGTTTCTTTTTCTATTAATTCTCTGATATTTGGTTTTAGAAAAATCCCGTCTGTTCCTATCAATGAAAGATTTTTTGCAAGATATGAAATCTTCTTATCCTGATCGAGATTTTTATTCAGTAAAAAAAGTTTCTTTTCTCTTAAAAGACAAAATCCGCCTTTAAATAATCCTTTTTCAATTCTCACTTCATATCCAAGATTCTCATATACATTTTTTAATCCGTCTATGAGTTCTTCTTTCTTATCATCTAAATTTTTCTTATCCGCTTTTTTTATTACGCTTGCCATTTATTAATATTAATTATCCTTAACTGCTAAATCATCATCTTCATGAAATATATAATTATATGAATGGAGTTTTTCACGGGATTTCTCCTGCTCAAGTTGATCTGCAGTTTTTTTCATTGGTTGAAAAATTGCACACCATATTATAAAATAATAACTCAATAAGGCAATCCACGGAACTCCTCTTAATAAACCAATTCTTTCACCGAAAATTTTGAGTAAGACATCGTGATTTTCAGGTCGTTGATTAAATAACATAATAAATTTTATATCTAAATAATGACTGTAAAACTCAACGGGTGAAAACATAAAAAATAAAATCGCACACATTAAAAGCCATGGATTTTCTTTTAAATTAATTTTACAAAATTTCAGGAAAAAAATTGCAGATAAAAACACTATGCAATAAGATGCAATAATTACTATTGATGAATTTGAAACCTGTTTAAAAATTAAATTCTCTTCATCAGGTGGAATACTCGTGCGGAAATTAAACTCATCAAATACCAGTAATTCATTTCCTATTAAAAATCTTATATTAATTGCTCCCAGCCATATGATACTGAAAACAACTATTAAGAATAAATATATTTTTGCTTTTTTATCCAATATTTAAAAATAATCTAATTAATTGTAATTTTATATTCATAACATTATATCTGAATTTAATTTATGATTTTAAATTATAAAATTTGTTTAAATATAAATTATGATATCCAAAGAACAATTATCGGAAATATTAAAAAACTTTAATGATCCTGATTTAAATACTTCTTTCACAGAATTAAATTTTTTGAAATCTTATTCTATAAATGGTGATAAACTGAAAATTGATTTGTTCGTATCTGATGAGAATAATCCTTCACTTCAAAAATTATCTGAAGAGATTGGTAAAAAAGTTATTTCAGAATTTCCTGATTTTTCTGAAATAAATATAAATTTCAATTGTGGCGTTGTAGAACATATTGATAAGAAAAAATCTTCAGTATTACCCGGAATAAAAAATACAATTGCTGTTGCTTCCGGAAAAGGTGGAGTTGGAAAGTCAACTGCAGCAGTCAATCTCGCAGTCTCTCTCGCTAAACTCGGATATAAAACAGGTATAATTGATGCTGACATTTATGGTCCTTCAATACCAACTATGTTTGACATCAAAGAAAAACCCAAAATTAAAAGTGTTAACGGGAAAAATAAACTTGTTCCTGTTACTAAATATGATGTGGAAGTTATGTCAATTGGTTTTTTGATTGAAGGCAACAATGCTGTTGTTTGGCGTGGTCCAATGGCTTCGAGTGCATTAAAGCAATTTATGGGAGAAGTTGTTTGGAGCGAACTGGATTTCTTAATTTTTGATATGCCTCCCGGTACCGGGGATATACAACTTACTCTAAGCCAAACCATTCCTCTTACAGGTGCAATTATTGTGACAACACCCCAGGAGATTTCTCTTATTGATGCAAAAAAAGGTTTTTCTATGTTTGAAAAAGTAAATGTGCAAACTATTGGAATAATTGAAAATATGAGTTATTACAATTTACCTGACGGTTCAATTGATTATATCTTCGGAAAAGATGGAGGTAAAAATATGTGTGATGAATTGGGTATTCCGCTTCTTGGTCAGATTCCAATTAATAAAAAAATCAGAGAAGGTGGTGACTTAGGGAAACCTGTTTCAATATTCGAACCTGATTCATTAGAAGCAAAAATTTATTCTGAAATTGCTAAAAGAACTGTTAATTTAATAAATCAAAGAAATATAAAATCTAATAAATCGCCGGGTTTAGAAATTAAACTTTAAAATAAATCTTCAATTTCTAAAAATTTTGGTTGTAATTAAAGTAATTTGTTAAATTCGTAACGATTTGTTATGAAATATATTTAACTGTTTTGCACGGAAGTGAAT
>ERZ761607.3086-NODE-3086-length-16698-cov-7.693505_pt1 | contig 16698 bp, 17 predicted proteins | sample MGYA00511164_ERZ761607 | MGnify/ENA primary metagenome ERZ761607 (study PRJEB28899, sample SAMN02445080) | bioreactor sludge metagenome | biome: EBPR sludge | place: Australia: Brisbane, Thorneside Wastewater Treatment Plant | collected 2011-06-22 ...
GCGCTGGGCCTGGATTTTGGCATTCTCACGCCGTCCAACCCTGTCCCCGAAGTTGGTGACGACCACCGAAAGGGCTGGATTCCCGTCCGCATTCATTTATCGGACTACCCGCAACTTAAACAGCTTGCCTGGCAACTCCACGGCACGGATGCACTAATGCCAGTCGAAGCGCTGGATATCTATGAGCGCAACGGGCGTCATCTGGATTTTGCCGCCATGGAGCCAGGAGAGCGGCATTTGATCGATGCACTGCGCCAGGCCTTTGGAAAAGGCTGAACCCATGTTTGAGCGGCCACGCCACCAAAAACTTGCCCAGGTTTTGTTTGCGCTCAATGGACCGCTGTTGCGCGAGAACCATTGCCTGTTCGGCGGCGGCACACAATGACGCTGCGTTATGGAGAATACCGCGAGTTGGTCAACCTTGACTTTCAAGGAACCCCCGTTTGATTACCCTTCGCCAGCTCTCCCTGCAACGCGGCGGCAAGCCGTTGTTTGAAAATACCTCACTGACCGTGCATCCTGGCTGGAAGGTCGGGGTGATCGGCGCCAACGGCTGCGGCAAGTCCAGCCTGTTTGCGCTGCTGCGCGACGAACTGCATCCGGATGCCGGCGACCTTGATCTCCCGCCGCGCTGGGTCATCGCCCATGTCGCCCAGGAAACCCCGGCATTGCCGACGCCCGCGCTGGATTTCGTGCTGGACGGCGACGCCGAATTGCGCCAGATCGAACATGATCTGCGAACCGCCGAAGCCGCCCACGACGGCGCGCGCCAAGCGGAGCTGCACGCCCATTTCGACGCCATTGACGGTTACAGCGCTCGCGCCCGCGCCGGCAAGCTGATGGCGGGGCTGGGTTTCGCCGCCGATCAATTGGACCGGCCGGTCGCGGAGTTCTCCGGTGGCTGGCGAGTGCGGCTGAATCTGGCGCGTGCGCTGATGTGCCGCTCCGATCTATTGCTGCTGGACGAACCGACCAACCATCTCGACCTCGATGCGGTGTTGTGGCTGGAACAATGGCTGCGCGTCTATCCAGGGACGCTGTTGCTCATCTCCCACGACCGCGACGTGCTGGACAACGTCGCCAGCCATATCGCCCACATCGACCAGCGGCGGATTACGCTGTACCCCGGCAACTACGCCGCCTTCGAGGATCAGCGCGCCGCCCGGCTGGCCTTGCAACAGGCGGCTTACGAAAAGCAGCAGCGGGAAATCGCCCATCTGGAGAGCTTCATCACCCGCTTCCGCGCCAAGGCCACCAAGGCGCGGCAGGCGCAAAGCCGGATCAAGGCGCTGGAACGGATGGAGCGCATCGCCGCCGCTCACGTCGATTCGCCATTCACGTTCGGTTTCGCCGCGCCGGAGCGGCTGCCGAATCCACTACTGGCGGTCGAAAAAGTTGCCGCTGGTTACAACGGGCGGCGGGTGCTGGACAACGTGAGCCTGGTCATCGGCCCCGGCACCCGGCTTGGCCTGCTGGGACCGAACGGGGCCGGTAAATCCACGCTGATCAAGCTGCTGGCCGGCGCGCTGTCGCCACTGTCCGGTCGGATCGAGACCGGGCAAGGGCTGGCCATCGGTTATTTCGCCCAGCATCAATTGGAACAATTGCGGCCCGACTGGAGCGCGCTGCGGCATTTGCAACAGTTGGACGAAAGGACCAGCGATCAGTCATTGCGAGACTTCATCGGCGGCTTCGGCTTTGCCGGCGACCGGGCGCTGGACCCGGTCGAACCCTTCTCCGGTGGCGAGAAAGCACGGCTGGCGCTGGCGCTACTGGTCTGGCAACGACCCAATCTGCTGCTGCTGGACGAACCGACCAACCACCTCGACCTTGACATGCGCCATGCCCTGACCCTGGCCTTGCAGGACTACCAAGGCGCGCTGATCGTGGTCTCCCACGACCGCCATCTGCTGCGCACGGTCACCGACGAGTTTCTTCTGGTCGCGGATGGGCAGGCGCGGCCGTTCGACGGCGATCTGGACGACTACCGCGACTGGCTGAACGAACGGCAACGGGCTGCCAATCGCGACACGGCCGCGCGCGCTGCTGGCAACGGCAGCCGTGCCGGCGAACGCCGCGACCAGAAACGCCAGGACGCGGAACGCCGCCAGCAACTCGCGGCCCAGCGCAAACCGCTGGAACGGCGCGCCAGGCAACTGGAACAACGGATGGAAACACTGCACGCCGAACAGCGAGATTTGCAAACCGCCCTTGCCGATCCGGGCAGCTACGACGACGCCAACAAGAACCGGCTCAAGGAATGGCTGGTGCGCAAAGGTGAAGTGGATCGGGAACTGGCCGTGCTGGAAACGGAATGGTTGGAAACGCAGGAAGCGTTGGAGGCGCTCGGGCGTGAAACCTGAGCCGCGCCCGCAAGCATCGCTTACAGCCCGCTCTTCAAGCTGGCCTCGATGAATTCGTCCAGATCGCCGTCCAGAACCGGTTGCGGGTTGCTGGTTTCGACGCCGGTGCGCAAATCCTTGATCCGCGACTGGTCCAGTACATAGGAGCGAATCTGGCTGCCCCAGCCGATGTCGGCCTTGCTGTCCTCGATCGCCTGGGACTGGGCGTTGCGCTTCTGCAACTCCAGTTCATAAAGCTTGGATTTGAGCTGCTTCATGGCGGTCGAGCGGTTCTTGTGCTGGGAGCGGTCGTTCTGACACTGCACCACGATGCCGGTCGGCAGGTGCGTGATCCGAATCGCCGATTCGGTGCGGTTGACGTGCTGGCCGCCCGCCCCGGAAGCGCGGTACACATCCACCCGCAAATCCGCCGAGTTGATGTCCACCTCGATACTGTCATCCACTTCCGGGGCCACGAATACCGCCGCGAACGAGGTATGTCGGCGGTTGCCGGAATCGAACGGCGACTTGCGCACCAGGCGATGGACGCCGGTTTCGGTTCGCAACCAGCCAAACGCATAGTCGCCCTCGAAGCGCACGCTGGCGCTCTTGATACCGGCCACCTCGCCCGGCGAAGCTTCGAGCAGTTCGGTCTTGAACCCGCGCCGCTCGCCCCAGCGCAAGTACATTCGCAACAACATCTCGGCCCAGTCCTGCGCCTCGGTGCCGCCGGAGCCGGCCTGGATATCCAGAAAAGCATTGCCGGCGTCCAGTTCGCCGGAAAACATCCGCTGAAATTCCAGATCCGCCACCACGCGAGCGTGGGTTTCGAGGTCCCGCGCCACCTCGACGACCGCCGTTTCGTCACCTTCCTCACCGGCCAGGATCAGCAATTCGGCGACTTCGTTCAGGCCCCGGTCGAGGCTTTCCAAGCGGTTGACCACGATCTCCAACTGGGCGCGTTCCTTGCCCAACGCCTGCGCCCGTTCGGGGTTGTTCCAGATATCCGGTTCCTGTAATTCGCGGTTGACCTCGTCCAGCCGCTCACGCCTGGTCTCGAAGTCAAAGATACCCCCTGAGGGACGCACAGCGCCCCCGCAGGTCGTTGATCCGATTGAAATAGGGATTGAGTTCCTGCATGGCTTGGATCATCCGCGGTGGGTGGACAAGAGGGGAAGGGATTGTAGCGGCGAGATCGCTACAAGTCATCCGCCTATCCTGAGTCGCCACGATTCCAGTAAATTTGATCGGCGCGGAGGTTCGCGCTACCCCAAGACGCCTTGGTTCGACCTTCCAGGTTATGAGTCACCGGGAAGGTGGGCGATGAAGTCCAGCGCCCGCTCGATTCGTGCCAGGGTTTTGCGCCGGCCTAGCAGTTCCAGCGTGATATCGATCGGCGGTGATACCGCCGTGCCGCACACCGCCACCCGCAGCGGTTGCGCCACCTTGCCCAGCGCCAATCCGTTCTCCTCGGCGACCCGGTTCACCATCGCATGAATCGACTCGGCCCGCCACTCCGCCAAGGCGGACAGGGCCTGACCCATGGCCCGCAGGGGTATCTCGGCGGCCGCCGTCAGATTCTTGCTGGCCGCCTTGGCGTCGTAGGTTTCGAATTCGTGGTACAGAAAGCTGGCGGCTTGCGCCATCCCCTTCAGGGTGTCGGAACGTTCGGCGAAGGCTTTGACCACTTCGGGCAGGGCGGGTCCCGCGCTGGGATCGATGCCCAACTGGCCGATGTGCCAGCTCAAATGACGGGCGACATGCGCCGGCTCCAGGGTTTTCAGATAGTGTTTATTCAACCAGATCAGCTTGGAGGGGTTGATCGCCGACGCCGCCTTGTTGCACCCATCGAGATCGAAGCGCTCCACCATCTCGTCCAGCGAGAAAATTTCCTGATCGCCGTGTGACCAGCCCAGCCGCACCAGGAAATTGAGCACCGCTTCCGGCAGATAACCCTGGTCGCGATACTCCATGACGCTGGCGGCGCCGTGGCGCTTGGACAGTTTCTGACCGTCCGGCCCCAGAATCATCGGCACATGAGCGTAGTGGGGAACCGTCGCGCCCAATGCCTTGAGGATGTTGATCTGCCGGGGCGTGTTGTTGATATGGTCGTCGCCCCGGATCACATGGGTGATGTTCATGTCCATGTCGTCCACCACCACGCAGAAATTGTAGGTGGGGCTACCGTCGGCGCGGGCGATGATGAGGTCGTCCAGTTCGGCGTTCTGAAACACGATGTTGCCGCGAATCAAATCCTCGACGACGACCTGACCGTTCAGCGGGTTCTTGAATCGCACCACCGGCTCGACCCCTTCGCGCGGTGGTCCCTGGTAGTCGCGGTAACGGCCGTCGTAACGCGGTTTTTCCTTGCGGGCCATCTGCTCGGCGCGCAACGCTTCCAGTTCCTCGCGGGTGCAATAGCAGTAGTAGGCGCTGCCCTCCCGCAACAACTGGCGCAGCACGTCCTGATAACGATCGAACCGCCGAGTCTGGTAAAACGGTCCCTCGTCGTAATCCAGCCCCAGCCAGTTCATACCCTCCAGAATGGCGTTCACCGCTTCCGGGGTGGAACGCTCCAGGTCCGTGTCCTCGATGCGCAGCACGAAGGGGCCGCCATGGCGGCGGGCATACAACCAGGAAAACAGCGCGGTGCGGGCGCCGCCGATATGCAGATACCCCGTGGGACTGGGAGCGAAACGGGTTTTGACCATGTCGGCTTGCCTGGAGGGTGATGGAGAAAAGGAAACTGGGTCAGCCTTTTTTCGGCTTGACCGGTCGCCGCCAGTTGGCGATGTCCCTGCGTGGCGCGCGGGTCAGGCACAGGCCGCCATCCGGCACATCGCGGTTGACCGAGGAACCCGCGCCCACCGTGGCGCCCTTGCCGATCCGCACCGGCGCCACCAGCGAACTGTTGGAGCCGATGAAAGCGCCATCGCCAATCACGGTCTGGTGCTTGTTGGCGCCGTCGTAGTTGCAGGTGATGGTGCCGGCCCCGACGTTGACCTCCGCGCCGATTTCGGCATCGCCGAGATAGGTCAGGTGGTTGACCTTGGAACCCAGCCCGATCCGGGTCTTCTTGGTCTCGACAAAGTTGCCGATATGCACGCCGGCCGCCAGCAATGAGCCCGGCCGCAAGCGGGCAAAGGGGCCAATCTGCGATCCGGCTCCCACCTCCGCGCCTTCGATTCGGCAGTGTGACAGAATCTCGACATCGTCGCCAATGATGGCGTCGCGCAGCACACAGCACGATCCGATCCGTACCCGGTCACCCAACCGCACCGTGCCTTCGAACACCACGTTGACATCGATGACCACGTCCTTCCCGGTGGTCAACGTACCGCGCACGTCCACCCGGGCCGGGTCCAGCAAGGTCGCGCCCTCGCGCATCAGTCGTTCGGCCTGGCGGCGCTGGTGGAACCGTTCCAGTTGCGCCAGTTGCCCGCGATCGTTGACTCCAAGCACTTGCTCCGGCTCCGCCACCGTGAACGCCTCGATCATCACGCCGTCGCGCACCGCCAGCGTCACTACGTCGGTCAGGTAATATTCGCCTTGAGCGTTATTGTTGTTGAGTTGGGCGACCCAGCGACGCAGTTTCGCGGTGGCAACCGCCAGAATCCCGGTGTTGATCTCACGCAAACGCCGCTCCTCGGCGGTGGCGTCCTTCTCCTCGACAATGCGACATATCTGACCCTGTGGGTCGCGCACGATGCGGCCATATCCGCCGGGGTCGGCCAGTTCGACCGTCAGCAGCGCCAGTTTGCCCTGTTGGGCCGCGGCCACCAGCGGCCGCAAGGTTTCGGCGCGAATCAGCGGCACGTCGCCATACAACACTAGCGTCACACCGGCGGCGTCGAGCAACGGCAGTGCCTGCGCCACCGCGTGACCCGTTCCCAGTTGCTCGGCTTGTTCCACCCATTGCACGCCTCGCTCGTGGATAAAGAGGGTTTTGACCTGCTCGCCGCCGTGACCATGCACCACCAGTCGCGCTGTCGCCTCAAGATCGCCAGCCGTCGCCAATACGTGGGCGAGTAACGGTCTGCCACCCAGCGGATGCAATACCTTGGGCAAATCCGAAGTCATCCTTTTACCTTTGCCAGCGGCAAGGATCACCACCGAAAGCTGCTGCATGACGGGTGCGCCTCTCTAATAAAGACTGTTGTGCATTATACCGAACCTTCCCAATCCGGGCTTCGAGCGGCGGATTCAAAACTCCGTTTCCGCCGGCTCTCGCATAAACAAAAAGGCCGTGACACGGGGTCACGGCCTAGCGGGGTCGAGATGATTATTATTATTAGCCTGGATTAACTCGATTTACGCAGCTTGCGCAATCTTTCAATCGCTTGCAGTTGCGCGATCGCCTCGGCCAGTTCGGCCTTGGCCCGGGCGTATTCGAACTCGCTGCGATGGTCGGCGATCACTTGCTCGGCGCGTTGCTTGGCGGACTGCGCCGCCGCCTCGTCCAAGTCCTTGGCTCGTTCCGCCGTGTCGGACAGGATGGTGACCACATGGGGCTGGACTTCCAGCAACCCTCCCGACACATAGAATAACTGCTCCTCGCCACCCAGCAGCCGAACCCGAACCTGGCCGGGTTTCAACCGCGTCAACAACTGGCTATGGCGGGGCAAAATACCCAACTCGCCCAATTCCCCCGGCGCGGTCACCATTTCGGCGGCGCCAGAGAACAATTCCTTCTCCGCGCTGACGATGTCGACATGCAGTGTCATGGCCATGGTGCGTCCCCTTGTCGGTTGCGAATGGAATGCGGTCCCGGAAACGGGACCGCCGCCCCATTACAGCTTGCTACCCTTCTCCACGGCCTCGTCGATCGAGCCGACCATGTAGAACGCCTGCTCGGGCAAATGATCGTATTCGCCGGCGACGATGCCCTTGAACGCCGCGATGGTGTCCTTGAGCGCGACGTACTTGCCAGGCGAACCGGTGAACACCTCGGCCACGAAGAACGGCTGCGACAGGAAACGCTGGATCTTGCGCGCGCGCGCCACCACCAGCTTGTCTTCCTCGGACAATTCGTCCATGCCGAGAATGGCGATGATATCCTTCAATTCCTTGTAGCGTTGCAGCGTGCTCTGCACCGAGCGGGCGGTGTCGTAGTGATCCTGGCCGACCACCAGCGGATCCAACTGCCGCGAGGTGGAATCCAATGGATCCACCGCCGGATAGATGCCCAACTCGGCGATCTGGCGGGACAACACCACCGTGGCGTCCAGGTGGGCGAAGGTAGTGGCCGGCGACGGGTCGGTCAGGTCGTCGGCGGGTACGTACACCGCTTGAATGGAGGTGATGGAGCCGGTCTTGGTCGAGGTGATGCGCTCCTGCAACACGCCCATTTCCTCGGCCAGCGTCGGCTGATAGCCCACCGCCGAAGGCATGCGGCCCAGCAGCGCCGAGCACTCGGTGCCGGCCAGGGTGTAGCGGTAGATGTTGTCGATGAACAGCAGCACGTCGCGGCCTTCGTCGCGGAAATTCTCGGCGATGGTCAGGCCGGTCAGCCCCACGCGCAAGCGGTTGCCCGGCGGCTCGTTCATCTGGCCGTAGACCAGCGCCACCTTGTCGAGCACGTTCGACTCTTTCATTTCGTGATAGAAGTCGTTGCCCTCGCGGGTCCGCTCGCCCACACCGGCGAACACCGAATAGCCCGAGTGCTCGATGGCGATGTTGCGGATCAGTTCCATCATGTTGACGGTCTTGCCCACGCCCGCGCCACCGAACAGGCCGATCTTGCCGCCCTTGGCGAATGGACAGAGCAGGTCGATCACCTTGATGCCGGTTTCCAGCAGTTCGGTCGCACCCGACTGATCCTCGTAACTGGGCGCTGGCTGATGGATGGCGCGGTAGCTATCGGTCTCCACCGGTCCCTTATGATCGATAGGCACGCCCAGCACGTTCATGATCCGGCCCAGGGTGGGCTTGCCCACCGGCACGGTCACCGGCGCGCCGGTATTGGACACGACCATGTTGCGCTTCAATCCCTCGGTCGCGCCCATGGCGATGGTGCGGACCACGCCGTCGCCCAACTGCTGCTGTACTTCCAAAATCAGCCCGTTTTCGTCAAGGCGCAGGGCGTCATAGATCTTGGGCACCGCGCCGCGCGGGAACTCGACGTCCACCACCGCGCCGATGATTTGCACGATATTGCCAGAACTCATTATGGGTTCCCCTTAAACTTGTTTCACCGCGCGCCCGCCACCGGGGGCGGGCGCTCGCCGCGTTCCCTACACCGCAGCGGCGCCACCCACGATCTCGGCCAGTTCCTGGGTGATCGACGCTTGCCGGGCCTTGTTGTAGATCAGTTGCAACTCATCGATGAGAGTGCCCGCGTTGTCGGACGCGCTCTTCATGGCGACCATGCGAGCGGCCATCTCGCACGCGACGTTTTCCACCAAAGCCTGATAGACCACCGACTCGCCGTAGCGCCGCAACAGCAACTCGATAAGTTCCTTGGGATCGGGCTCGTAGATGTAATCCCAGCGATGGACAGGCGCCGCATCCTGCACCTCGGCGGTGATGGGCACCAGTCGCTCGATCCTGGGCTTTTGGCTCATGGTGTTGACGAACTCGTTGTACACCAGATAGATCGCGTCGATCCGACCCTCCGCGAAGGCATCGGCCATGACCTTGACCGGCCCGAGCACGTCCTCGAAGCGGGGCGAGTCGCCCAGGTGCGAAACGTGGGCGACCACGTTGCCTTTCAGCCGGCGGAAAAACTGGAATGCCTTGGTGCCGACGGTGCAGACATCGATCTCGACGCCGCGATTCCGCCAGTCCTGCATGGCGAGGATGGTCGCCTTGAACAGGTTGGTGTTCAATCCTCCGCACAGGCCGCGGTCGGTCGACACCACGATCAGGCCGACCCGCTTAAGTTCGCGCTCGATCAACCCTGGACTGCGATACTCGGTATGCGCGTGGGCCAGGTGCGAGATGACGTTGCGGATCTTGGTCGCGTAGGGTCGGGCCGCTTTCATGCGCTCCTGAGCCTTGCGCATCTTGCTGGCCGCCACCATTTCCATGGCCTTGGTGATCTTCTGAGTACTTTTGATACTCTTGATTTTGGTGCGTATCTCTTTGGCGCCGGCCATGGTGACACCCGCTTAGACGTAGTGGGCCTTGAAATCTTCCACGGTCTTCTTCAGGCCCGCTTCGATCTCGTCGTTGTAGTCGCCCTTTTCGTTGATCTTGTCGATCAGGCTGGCTTGGTTCGCTCGCGCATACGCCATCAGGCCGGCCTCGAAATCGCCGATCTTGTTGAGCGCCACGTCGTCGAGATAGCCGCGATCCGCCGCGAACAGCGAAATCGCCATTTCGGCCACCGACATCGGCGAGTATTGTTTCTGTTTCATCAGTTCGGTCACGCGCTGGCCGCGTTCGAGTTGCTTGCGGGTGGCTTCATCCAAGTCGGAGGCGAACTGGGCGAAAGCCGCCAGCTCGCGATATTGGGCCAAGGCGAGCCGGATACCGCCGCCGAGCTTCTTGATGATCTTGGTCTGGGCGGCACCGCCGACGCGGGACACCGACAAGCCCGGGTTGATGGCGGGTCGGATGCCGGCATTGAACAGGTCGGTTTCCAGGTAGATCTGGCCGTCGGTGATCGAGATCACGTTGGTGGGCACGAACGCCGACACGTCGCCAGCCTGGGTCTCGATGATCGGCAGGGCGGTGAGCGAACCGGTCTGGCCCTGCACCGCGCCGTTGGTGAGGCGCGCGACCTCGTCGGCGTTGATGCGGGAAGCCCGCTCCAGCAGACGGGAATGCAGGTAGAACACGTCGCCGGGGAACGCCTCGCGGCCCGGCGGGCGGCGCAGAAGCAGCGAAACCTGGCGATAGGCCACGGCCTGCTTGGACAGGTCGTCGTAGACGATCAGGGCATCCTGGCCGCGATCGCGGAAGTATTCGCCCATGGCGCAACCGGAGTACGGCGCGGTGTAGAGCATCGCCGCCGATTCGGAGGCGCTGGCGGCGACCACGATGGTGTGGTCCATCGCGCCGTGCTCTTCCAGCTTGCGCACCACGTTGGCGATCGAGGAGTTTTTCTGCCCGATGGCCACGTAGATGCACTTAACGCCGGTACCCTTCTGGTTGATGATCGTGTCGATCGCCACGGCGGTCTTGCCGGTCTGGCGGTCGCCGATGATCAATTCGCGCTGGCCGCGGCCGATCGGCACCATGGCGTCGATGGCCTTGAGGCCGGTCTGCACTGGCTGGCTGACCGATTGCCGCTCGATCACGCCCGGCGCGATGACTTCGATGGGCGAAGACTGGCTGGCACTGATCGGACCCTTGCCATCGATCGGCTGGCCCAGGGCGTTGACCACGCGGCCCAGCAGCGCTTCGCCGACCGGCACTTCCAGAATGCGGCCGGTGCAGAGCGCCTTGTCGCCCTCCGCCAGATGCTCGTAGTCGCCCAGGATCACGGTGCCGACCGAATCGCGCTCCAGGTTCATGGCCAGGCCATAGGTGACCGGATCGCCTTCCCGCGGCGCCGGGAATTCGATCATCTCGCCCTGCATCGCGTTGTCGAGGCCATAGATCCGGGCGATGCCATCGGACAGGCTGACGATGGTGCCTTCCGTGCGCGCTTCGGCGGTCGCCTGATAACCCTGGAGGCGCTGCCGAATCAGGTCACTGATTTCGGATGGTTTAAGTTGCATAAAGCGGTATTCCTCTTACTGGCTCAGGGCCATGGCGAGTTTGTCCAGCCGGCCGCGCGCCGAGCCGTCGATCACCCGATCGCCGATTCGGATCACCGCGCCCGCGATCAATGACGGGTCCGTCTTGCAGTTCAACACGACGCTGCGCTTGAACCTTGCCTTGAGGGCCTTGGTCACGCGCTTGCGCTGGGCGTCGGTCACGGCGGAAGCGGAAATCAGCTCGGCGTGGAGGACGCTTTCGGCTTCGGCGCGAAACCGCTCGAACAGGACAGCGATGCTCGGCAGCAGGTGCAGGCGATGAAATTCCGCCAGCATCTTCAGGAAGGTGACGAACGCATCGGGCAGCGCTTCGGCGCCGCCGCGCGCGTCGCGGCACAATCCAGCCACCAATTCGGCTTTTTGCTCGCCGCGCAATTGCGGATTCCAGGGGCCCAGCAGTCGTTGCATGGCCGAATCGCCGGCGATGACGGCGGCCACCTGCAACAGTTCGGACCAGAGCGGCAACGCCTGGGCGGCTTGGGCGTCCTCGAACGCGGCGCGGGCGTAAGGCCGGCCGGCGGCGGTGGGTCGGACGACAGTGGTCGTTTCAGCCATGGGCGTGGTCCGTGTTGTGGTTATAGCTGAGCGACCAGGTCATCCAGCATGGCGGCATTGGCCGCTTCGTCGACCTCGCGCTTGAGTACCTTGCTGGCGCCGGCGACCGCCAGGCTGACGACTTGGTTGCGAAGCTGTTCGCGGGCGCGGTTGACCTCCTGTTCGATCTCGGCCTTGGCGGCGTGGAGTTGGCGGTCGCCCTCGACGCGGGCATCCTGCTTCGATTGCTCGATGATCTCGTTGGCGCGCTTGTGGGCTTGGGCGACGATGTCGGCGGCCTGCTGTTTGGCTTCCTTCAGCATTTGCGCGGCCTTGGTCTTGGCCAGTTCCTGCTCGCGCACGCCCCGCTCCGCGGACGCCAAGCCGTCGGCGATCCGCTTCTGGCGATCCTGCATGGCCTGCATGATCGGCGGCCACACGTACTTCATGGTAAAGAGCACCAGCAGGCCGAACGTGATCATCTGCCCTATCAAAGTGGCATTGAAGTTCACGCTGTTACCTCCTCGGATAAATTAGGTATGACTCGTCGAAGAGCCCCGAAAGCTCACTTGATCAAAGCCTGCACCGGACCGAGGAACGGGTTGGCGAAGGTGAAGAACAGCGCGATGCCGACGCCGATCATGGTCACCGCGTCGAGCAGCCCCGCGACGATGAACATCTTGACTTGCAGCGCGGGAATCATTTCCGGCTGGCGAGCGGCGCCCTCCAGGAACTTGCCGCCCAGCAAGGCGAAACCGATGGCGGTGCCCAGCGCGCCCATGCCCAGAATCAAGGCCACGGCGATAACGGTCATACCCTGCACGTTGGCAATCAGGCTTGCAGCTTCCATTTGTGTCTCCCGTTAAGAGATTGAGATGTGGGTGAAAGAAACCGGCGCGGGACGGGGCCGGACGCCCCGGCGGAGCGGCCGATCCGAAACGTTCCGCTCAGTGATCCTCGTGCGCCATGCTCAAGTACACGATCGTCAGCACCATGAAAATGAAGGCTTGCAGGGTGATGACGAGGATGTGAAACACCGCCCACGGCCAACCCAGCGTGAACTGGATCCACCAGGGCAGCAACGCGATCAGAATGAAAATCAGCTCGCCCGCGTAGAGGTTGCCGAACAACCGAAGGCCGAGGGAAATGGGCTTGGCCAGATCCTCGACGATCCGCAACAACAAATTGAAGGGCATGAACCACTTGCCGAAGGGATGGGTCAATATTTCCATCGCGAAATGTCTCGGCCCCTTGACCTTCAGGCTGTAGTAATACACGAGCAGCAGCACGGAAATGGACATGCCGAAGGTCGAGTTCAGATCGGTGGACGGCACCACGCGCAAGTAGGGAATCCCCAGGGCGGCGGCGATGGCGGGCAACAGATCGACGGGAACCAGGTCCATGGCATTCCACAGGAACACCCAAACGAAGATGGTCAGCGCCAGCGGAGCGATCACCGGATTGCGGCCGTGAAACGAATCCTTGACCTGCGTATCGACGAAATCGACCATGATTTCGCAAAAGTTCTGTAGCGGCCCAGGCACGCCGCTGGTAGCCGATCTTGCGGCTTTCATGAATAGCCAGAGGAACAAAGCCCCCAAGGCGATCGAGAAAAACAGGGTGTCGACATGAAGCGTCCAGAACCCTTCGCCAACCTTGAGATTGGTCAGGTGGTGAACGATGTATCCCGTTGCGGAATGACCACTTTCGCTCATAGCGTCCTCACCGAAGCGTCGAATGTGAAGGGTAATGCCAACCAGTACGCCATCAGCGTCGCCATGTACGCCAGCAGAAGCGGAAGGGGCGAAACATTGAACCAGAGCAGCGCGCCGCTCAGCAGAACGACCGTCAGGAGCAGCTTGACCACCTCGCCCACGTAAAATGCCCGGGCGATCTTGGTGGCCGGCGAGCCGATGCGTACCGAAAAGACTTTGCTGGCGAAATAAAGGGTGACGAGCGTGCTGACACCGCCGCCGATCAACGCGGAGTAGGCCGTTTTGAAACCGCCGAAAGCGAAAGATGCGACCGCGATCAATAGCGTGAGGAGTAATTGAATGACGGTGATTTTTCGGGTGACCTGTTTCGCGCCCATGGCTCGCACTTGTTCTAATTCTCTAGGCGCCACACCGAGCGGGGCATAATTTATTGGTCTAGTTATGGTCTGTTTTGGTTTTATTTCTCTACGAAGCTTCGAGGATCACCTCCCCGAAACCCACCGTCCTGGTATTCCCTGGCTGCGTAGAGCGCCACGAATTATAGGGAATTTGCCGCGGTGGGGTCAACGAAAATTACCGCGTCACTTGACCCGGGAAAGTATGCCGTCCAGCTCGTCCAGGCTGTTGTAGTGGATGACCACGCAACCCTTGCCGGAGGCTACGTGCCGCACGCGCACCCGCGCGCCCAGCCGTTCCGACAGGTTGTCCTGCAACAGCCGAATATTGGGATCGAGCGGTTTTGCCGCTGGCGCTGGAACGCTGGCGTCCTGTTGGAGACGGCGGGCCAGGTCCTCGGTCTCCCGGACCGATAGCCCGCGCAACAATACCTGGCGGGCGGCTTCCCGTTGCAAGGCCGGCGGCAGGGGCAGCAGGGCGCGGGCGTGACCCATGTCCAGCTTGCGTTCCCACACCAATCGTTGTACGTCCTCGGCCAGTTCCAGCAACCGCAGCAGGTTGCTCACCGTCGCGCGCGACCGGCCCACCGCGTCGGCGGCCTGCTGGTGAGTCAGGTTGAATTCGACGATCAGCCGTTGCAGGGCGGCGGCTTCTTCCAGGGGATTCAAATCCTCGCGTTGAATGTTTTCGATCAGCGCCATGGCGATTGCCGCTTGATCGGACACCTCGCGGATCACGGCCGGCACTTCACGCAAGTCGGCCAGTTGCGCCGCCCGCCAGCGCCGTTCCCCGGCGATCAGCTCGTAGCGTTCTTCTCCCAGCGGCCGCACCACCACCGGCTGCACCACGCCCTGGGCGCGGATGGATTCGGCCAGATCCCGCAAGGTGTCTTCGCGCAAGTCTTGGCGCGGCTGGTAGCGGCCGCGTTGGATGCAATCGACCGGCAATGACCGGAACGTTTCGACCGCCGCCGGGTCCGGTGAGGTCTCGCTTCGCGTCACCACGCCCAGCAACGCGTCCAGGCCGCGTCCCAGTCCACCTTTTTTCTTGATCATACGCCCGCTCCCTCGCCCAGCCTGGCGGCGGGCCGCCGCAATCTTTTCCGTACTTCCTTGGCCAGTTCTCGGTAGCTTTGGGCGCCACGTGAGCTGTCGTCGTAATGGATGATCGGCAGGCCATAGCTGGGGGCTTCGGCCAGCCGCACGTTGCGGGGAATCAGCGTCTCGAACACCGTCGCCCCGAAATGCTCGACGATCTGGGCGGAAACGTCGTTGGCCAGGCGGTTGCGGGGATCGAACATGGTCCGCACCAAGCCCTCGACGCGCAAGCCGGGATTGGTGGATTTGCGCACCTTCTCGATGGTGTCGAGCAGCGCCGACAATCCTTCCAGGGCGTAATACTCGCACTGGACGGGGATGATGACCGACTGGGCGGCGGTCAGGGCGTTGACCGTCAGCATGTTGAGCGCCGGCGGACAGTCAATCAGGATCACGTCGAAGTTCCAGACCACCGGGGCGAGGGCGTCGCGCAGCCGGCCCGGCGCGTTGTCCTTTTCCAGCAGATTGACTTCGGCGGCGGTCAGGTCGCCGTTGGCCGGCAGCAATTGCATCTGGGCCTTTTCGACCCATTGCAGAGCCTTGGTCAAGGTGGCCTCGCCCAGCAGCACGTCGTAGCTGGTGGCGGGCACCGTGTGCTTGTCCACGCCGCAGCCCATGGTGGCGTTGCCCTGTGGATCGAGATCGATCAGCAGCACGTTCTGCCGCAGCGCCGCCAGGCAGGCGGCCAGGTTGACGGCGGTGGTGGTCTTGCCCACTCCCCCCTTCTGATTGGTAATCGCGATGATGGCGGCCATGCATTCAGTCTCGGGAAGCGGGCGCCAAATGCACCAGGTGGCGCTCGGCGTCCAAATGGGGAATCCGCAGCGGGTAAACGCCGACGACCCGATAGGCGAGCGGTAGGCGGGCCAACTCATCGTCGGGGAAGACCCCCTTCATCGCCAGCAACCGTCCCGTCGGCGCGCACAGCCGCCCAGCGTTCGCCACCAGCTCCGCCAAGGTTGCGAACGCTCGCGACACGACGCTGTTGAACGGAGCGGCCGGTCGATAGTCCTCGACCCGACCGCGCGCCACGCTGACGTTCGGTAGTTGCAACTCGATGGCGGCCTGGGTCAGGAATCGGGTGCGTTTGCCGTTGCTGTCCAGCAGGCAAAATTCATATTCCGACCGGGCGACGGCCAACGGGATACCCGGCAGACCGGCGCCACTGCCCACGTCCAATACGCGCGGCCCTTCCAGCCAGGGCAGGATGGACAGGCTGTCCAGTAGATGGCGGACCACCATCGCCTCCGGTTCGCGCACGGCGGTCAGGTTGTAGGCGCGGTTCCATCGCTCCAACAAGGCTAGATAGGCCGCCAAGCGCCCGCAGGCTCCCTCCGGCAAGCGGATGTCCAGCCGTTCGCATCCCTCGATGATGGCTTGTTCGATGTGCATGAAGTACCGCCGCTCGCTGCCCACGGGCCCGTTTTGAAGGAAAGCGCGTATTGTAACATGGCGGCTGACGATGGCAGGGATCGGCTTACTGCCCGCCAGCAATTCTCAACTTAAAACATTTTGAATATCATGGTGTTCCCTGAAGCATCTGGAAAAAGTTGCATGGCCTTTCCTTTTTCTCCAAAACCGCCGCCCTTCACCACCACCATATTGATCGCACGGATCCGCACGACCTTTCGCGAGTTCCCCGACGAGCGACGGGGAGGCAACCACCAGCGCTATACCCTGGAAGATGCGGCCTTGAGTGCTTTTTCGGTGTTCTTCACCCAGAGCCCGTCGTTTCTGGATTACCAGCGGCGGATGCAGCGGCGGCTGGGACGGAACAACGCTTACAGCCTGTTCGGCGTCCATCAGATTCCGTCGGATAACCAGATCCGCCAGGGCTGTTCAACGCTTCTCAACTAATTGAAATTTAAGTAAACCACCGGCTTTGCCGGTGCGACTAGAACAGGCTCTG
>ERZ761607.3089-NODE-3089-length-16687-cov-8.400914_pt1 | contig 16687 bp, 17 predicted proteins | sample MGYA00511164_ERZ761607 | MGnify/ENA primary metagenome ERZ761607 (study PRJEB28899, sample SAMN02445080) | bioreactor sludge metagenome | biome: EBPR sludge | place: Australia: Brisbane, Thorneside Wastewater Treatment Plant | collected 2011-06-22 ...
GTTTTATTAGATTTGAAAAAATCAACCGGAACGCAGAGATTTCTTGTTTTTATTAGCGAATTATCAAACGCTTTAATTAGACGGTTGATATCTTTGAATTTATCTCCAAATAAATTTCGGGAGAATTCTTTAAGTTCATCCTGACCTGCTTTATGTTTAAAATCAATTATTTGTAAACCTGTTAACTGTGGCAAAACTTTATTTTTATAGTTAAGTTATAAGAAAAATTTCACAAATTAAATTTAATACAAATTTAAAATTTAAATATTAAAATTATGACAACAAGAAGAGACTTTCTCAAACAATCATCTGTTGTACTTGCCGGAGCAATAGTAACTCCAAATCTCTTTAATTTTAATTTAAACAACAACAAAAAGGTGATAATAGTTGGTGCAGGACTTGCGGGACTTTCGGCAGGCAAATTATTAAAAGAAAAAGGAATGGATGTAACGATACTTGAAGCAAGGAACAGAATTGGAGGAAGAGTTTTTTCTTTTGATATTGACGGATTGATAATTGAACTCGGTGCGGAATGGGTGGGAGCATCTCATGAACGAATTATAGAACTTTGCAAAGAATATAATCTTGAACTGCACGATAACAGATTTTCATCTCATAAATTAATTGACGGTGATTACAGAAAACCCGGAGAGTGGGATTTCACTCCCGAATGGAAAATTAAATATGAAAAAATTCTGGAAGATTATAAAAATTATACCGATGCGGACAAAATGAAACTTGATAAAATGGACTGGTGGCGATTTTTAGTTAATAATGATATTCCTGAACAAGATTTGATTATCAGGGAATATCTTGACAGCACTGATTTTGGCGAGTCTATAAGATTTGTGTCGGCTTATATGGCACTTGCTGAGTATGCAGAGTCGAGTGAATTCAACGAGATGGATTTTAAAATTAAAGGTGGTAATTCAAGATTAATCAATGCTATGGCAGATTCTGTGGGTAGGGATAAAATTTTATTAAACCATAAAGTAAGTTCTATAGATTATTCGGGAGCAAAAGTAAAATTGATAACATCAAAAGGTGAAATGTTTGAAAGTGATAAAATAATTTTCACTACACCTACTTATGCTATGAGTAAAATTAATTGGTTGCCCGGATTACCTGAAGATAAAATTGAAGCGATAAACGCACTTCAATATTGCAGGATAAATAAAAATGCAACATTATTTAATCAGAAAATTTTTGCTGATAATTTTGACTTGGTCACAGATACTTACAGTCATTATTTTTATCATGCAACAAAATTTCAATCTCAGGATAAAGGAGTTCTGATCGGATACTCAGTAGGAGATAAAGCAGATGTGATTGGAACGGCAAGAGAGGAATACAGACTTGATCAGGTGAATGATGATCTTACGCAGATATTTGGAGATTTAGGAAATGTCAGAGGTAAAAATATTAATTATTACTGGGGAGAAGATGAATTTACTAAAGGAGCTTATGCTATGTATGGAAAAGATCAGTGGTTTAAATTTCAACCAATTTTAAAACGAAATCTGAATGATAAAGTTTATTTCGCGGGAGAACATATTGCTGAGTGGCAAGGATTTATGGAGGGGGCTATAAATACAGGCGAAGAAGCAGCTCAAGAAATAATTTGATATAAGTTTTATCACTGATTTTTTTGAGATAACTTTTTATTTTAATATATGAAATATATAATCACACTTCTTTTTTTGATATTAAATACAGGGATTTCTTTATCACAGGGATGGAATAATCAGACCTCGAATGTAAGTAATAATTTATTTGGAGTTCATTTTATAAATGCTAATACAGGTATGGCAGTTGGTGAACAAGGCAGAGTTTTAAAAACAACAAACGGTGGAGCATTCTGGCAAGCGGTAAATTTCAGTGATACTTATTTTCTCAAAGCAGTTTATATGGTTGATGCATTTGTTGCATTCGCAGTTGGTTCGGTGGGAACAGTAATAAAGACAACAAATGGAGGGACTACCTGGAATTCCGTAATTGCTTCAGGTACAGGTCAATTTAACTGTATTTCATTTTTAAATTCATCGGTCGGATGGATAGGAGGATTTACCGGAAATGTGTTAAGAACTACGAATGGCGGATTAAACTGGAACAGCCAACCTGAAGTAAATTTTACCATCAATGGAATAAAATTCAATGATCTTGATTTTGGATTGGCATGCGGTGACGGTGGAAAAATTTATAAAACTATAAACGGCGGATTTAACTGGTCAACAAGAAATAGTAATACAAACGGAAATTTATTTGCTTTGGATGTATGGAATGCAGATACAGCAGTAATAGTAGGAGCAGGTGGAACAGTTTTATTATCAATTTTCGGAGGAGATGTATGGGAAGCAAGTCCGACGGGATTATCAGTTTCCGATCAACTGAACAGTGTCTCATTCTGTGGAAATTCTTCAAATATTTGCGCAGTTGGCAAAAATGGTAGAGTAATAAGGACCACTAATTTTGGCCAAAATTGGATAATTCAAGCAACTTCTACATCAGACGAACTCTTTGGCGTTGATTTTACAAATTCATTTACCGGATATTCAGTCGGTGCAACCGGCAGAATAATCAAAACAGTTACCGGTGGAGGTGTAAATATACAACAAATCGGAGCTGAAATTCCTGCTAATTATTCACTCGAACAGAATTACCCTAACCCATTTAATCCTAATACAGTTATACAATTTAATTTACCAAACAACTCTATAGTTAATTTAGATGTATTTGATATTTCAGGTAAATTAGTTAAGAAACTTATTTCGCAACAGATGAGTTTAGGTAAGTATAGTGTTGAATTTAACGGTGAAGGTTTAAATTCCGGTTTGTATTTTTACAAATTAACTACTGAATCGTATTCAGACACTAAAAAAATGATTTTAATTAAATAAATCTGTAAAATTTTGGCATATTTATTGCATTAATATAAATGGCTAAAAATATAATTATGAAAAGTATATTTACATTACTAATATCAATATTTTTAATAAATCAGGCTTTTTCTCAGTCAGGATGGCAATTAAGACCAAGCGGAACGAATGTAATTTTATTCGGTGTTTCGGTTTCAAAAGTTGATCCAAACTATGCAAATGCTGTTGGAGAAGCGGGAAAAATTCTCGGTTCTTTTGACGGTGGAAAATCATGGTACACACAGAATAATAATTTGAATTACTGGCTAAATGATGTTCATACAGTAGATCAGTTCACTGCAGTGGCGGTTGGATTTCAAGCCGGAGATGAGATTGGAAAAATTTTAAGAACTACAAACGGAGGTGTGAACTGGTATCCACAATGGAGTAATTTTTTACATACATTATGCGGAGTTTCTTTTCCAAATCCTTATGTCGGTATAACAGTAGGTTGGTTCGGAACAATTTTAAGAACAACGGATGGTGGTGAAAAATGGTGGAGACAAAATGTTAATACAGGTTATAATTTATATGATGTTGAATTCGTAAATGAGCAAACCGGTTTTATAGTTGGTGCATTGGGTACGATGTTGAAAACTACAAACGCAGGTGAGAACTGGTTTAACCTTGATCCGCCGGATACAAATTCAATTAACGGAATTTCATTCTGTGATCCTCTTCACGGTGCTGCAGTTGGTGTGCAAGGTTATATAATCACAACTGAAGATGGTGGTGAAACATGGGTGAGAAGACAAAGTTGGACTTTAAATGATTTGCAAGGCGTATTCGTTTCTAATCCTTATACAATCACTGCTGTTGGAAACGGTTCAACTGTTTTACGCTCAAATAATGGCGGATACAGTTTCACTTGGCAGGAAAATCCTGTTCAGAATATAACATATTACGGAGTTCATTTTTATAATGCTTATTTCGGATTGGCAGTAGGTGGTAATGGAAAAATTATCAGGACAGTCTCCGGAGGTGGCGACAGTTCACAGGTAATCGGTATAAATAATATTTCAAATGAGATTCCGAATTCAATTAATCTTTATCAGAATTATCCGAATCCGTTTAATCCTGTAACAACAATTTCTTTTGATATTCCTCAAAGATCTTTTGTAAGTTTAAAAGTATTTGATATGCTTGGAAGAGAAGTTGCTTTATTAGTTAATCAGGATTTGAACGCGGGCAAATGGGATTATGACTGGGAAGCGAAAGGTGTTTCATCGGGAATTTATCTTTATCAGTTAAATGTGAATGGAAGTGTTCAAACGAAAAGAATGATACTCACGAAATAAAATTATAAAAAATTTTGAATTAAAATATAAAGGGGCAATCGCCCCTTTTTTATTTTATACAAATAAATTTTTTACGCTTTAGGGTGTGATTTCTGATAAACTTTTTTAAGTTTTTCAGTTGAGATATGAGTATAAACCTGAGTGGTTGATAGAGAACTATGACCAAGTAATTCTTGTATGGCTCTGATATCAGCACCATTTTCAAGCAGATGGGTAGCGAATGTATGGCGAAGAATGTGAGGAGATTTTTTTTTAAGGTCACTGATTTTTGTAATATTTTTTTTAACCAGTCTGTAAATATACATCGGATAAAGTTTTTTTCCGTTTTTATTTAAAAACAATAAATCCGATCCTGAAGTATTTATAATATCGCGTATTACAAGATAATCTTTAATCGCATTTTTACATTCATTTCCGAAGGGTATAACCCTTTCTTTATTCCCCTTCCCAGTTACTTTCAATGTGTTATTACCGAAATTTATATTACTGAATTTAAGATTCATTAACTCGGCAGACCTCATACCTGTAGAATAAAAAGATTCGAGAATTGCTTTTTCAAGCAGACTTGTTTCAGTAATTTTTTTAGGATCAAAAAGTTTTTCAGTTTCTTTTTGTCTTAGATATTGAACAAGCTTTTTAGGTTTTTTAGGAAATGTTAAAAATGAAGCGTAATTTTTTGGAACAATTTTTGAGATATATAAAAATTTAAAGAAAGATTTTAATGCGGATATTTTTCTTGAAACGGAAACGGATGAATATTTGAATTCCTTAGTTTTTTCTATGTTAAACATTCTGCTTTCAGGGTCGGAAACTTCAGCGAGGAAGGATTTTAAAACATTTAAATCAACATCTTCAAAACCAAATCCGGAGGTAACGAGAAATTTTTCAAACTGAGTTAAATCGTTCTCATAAGAAATGAGAGTATTGGAAGAATATTTTTTATTATTCTTCAGATGTGATAGATACTGATTTATATATTTAGAATAAACTTCTTTCAAAGTTTAAATTGCATCAGAGAGAGTGGAGAAATTAAATTCTTCCACTTTGATATCCGGAACAATAATTTTCATAGACTCAGTTTCAGCACCGATTACTTTTTCTTCTCTTGACATATCGGTTAAATTCTTTAACACGTTTGCCGGAGATTCATTGAAACGGAAATTTTTAACAGGATATTTTATTTCACCGTTTTCAATATAGAATATTCCGTCTCTTGAAAGTCCTGTAAGCAATATTTTTTGCGGATCAACTGATCTGATATACCAAAGTCTCACAACAAAAACACCTTTATCAGTGCTTTTGATTAAATCTTCAAGAGATTTATCAGAGCCGGACATAATTATATTTGGAGGATATGGAGTGAAAGGTGAATTTGTTTTTTCAGCCCAATATCTGTTTGTATATAAATTTTTTAAAACACCATTTTCAAACCAGACAGTTTTCAAATTAGGAAGACCTTCACCGTTAAACGGTGTAGTAGGTGCGATTGGATTTTGCGGATCGGAATGTATATTAACTTTTTCACTTACAATTTTTTCACCGATTTTATTTCCTTTGTCCTTATCAGAAAAGAAACTTCTTCCTTCATCGGCAGAACGTTTGTTCATATAAGAGAACAAATTCCCTACCATATCGCAAGTAGCCATTTTTTCAAGAATGGTTGTATATTTTCCGGGTTTAAGTTCGACAGGTTTTTGAGAAAGAACTGCTCTGTCCATACAGGTTTTAGTCAGTTCTTCAATTTTTAATCTGTTTAAATCCGCAAAATTTCTGTGAACTTTACTTGAGCCGGTTCCGTCTTTAGTTCTCGATGTGAATGAAAAATCAAGTTCAGTAAAAGGATGATATGCAAATAGTCCGTTTGAATTAGCAACGGAAGTAAATCTGTCTTCAGTTTCAAAATATCCTGCGGAGATTAAATCTCTCTCCCTTGATTTAGATAATACATAAGATACTGTATTTGCCCTGTCAGAAGGAGTTGCTTTAGCGGTTGAATCAAAATACTGATTGACTTCAGGATAATTTTGGTCTTTCTCCGGAAGCGGCATAAACTCTTTATTCTCAGGGCTTAGCCGTGCTATCTCTTCAGACTGTTCAACTGCTTTTTTTATATCTGCATCATTAATAGATGTTAAATTTATATATCCCGTTTTTTTACCGAAGTTAGAACTGATACCAATAGAAATAGAATCAGCCGAACCACAAGTGGTGACGTTATTTACCGCAAATCTGATATTTTCTTTTAATCCGCCTGAGATATTAACGGAAACTGAATCTGCTTTTGAATAAGAAAAAATCTTATCCGCTAATTTTTTTGTTTCTTCTTTAGTTAATTTCATATCAGATTTGATCTTTAGTGTTTAAAATATTTATGTTTCTGAATCTTGTCGGAGAAGAGCCGTGGCTTACCGGAGCAACCTGACCGGGTTCACCTTTTCCGCAGAAGAAAGAACCGCCGAGTTCATATTCACTTTCATCACATATTTTATCACAAGCATTCCACAAATCAACAGTGTTTCCCTGATAGGCAACATCTTTTAACATCCCCTGAATTTTTCCGTTTTTAATTTCCCAGAATTCCTGACCAGTGAACTGAAAATTATATCTTTGCATATCAATACTCCAACTGCTGTCACCGATGATATAAATACCGTCTTCAGTCTGTGAAATCAAATCAGAGAGAGATAATTTTTCTTTTCCCGGTCTTAAAGAAAGATTTGGCATTCTTTGTATCGGGAATGTAGCCCAACTGTCACCGTAAGCACAAGCAAAAGATTCATTCTGTCCGACAAGCGGTGCGAGTTCTCTTGTTGTCTGGTAATTCACAAATTTTCCGTTTTTGATTATATCCCACTCAGTTGTTTTTACACCGTCATCATCATAACCTCTTGAAGATAGTCCGTTTAACTGATTTTTATCCGCATAAAGATTTACAATTTCAGATCCGTATTTAAGATTGTTGAGTTTATCGGTAGTCATAAAACTTGTACCCGCATAGTTTGCTTCATATCCCAAAGCCCTGTCGAGTTCTGTCGGATGTCCGCAAGTTTCGTGAATCGTTAACCAAAGATTTGAAGGATGTAAAATAATATCACGTTTTCCCGGAGTAACACTTGGGGCTTTTAATTTCATTTTTGTATGTTCAACTGCTTCTTCAACATCTTTTAAATAAGGATAATCAAGAAGATATTCATAACCCATTCCAATCGGCTGAGTAAAAGTTTCGCGTGAATCAAATTCTCCTGATTCTTTATCAATAACAGTTACATCTGTTCTTGCCCAAAGCCTGTATAAATCCTGTTCAATAAAAGAACCGACAGAAGATGCAAAAATTTTATATTCATTCACAAACCACATAAATGAATTTACAAAATTTGCACCTGCAGTTTTTGCAAGTTTATTTGCGTTTAACTGAAAATCAATTTTTTCATTTATACTTAAATCAAATGGATTAACTCTGACAGGAGTTTTCCATTTATCAACATAAGAAGGCACATCTGCAAGTCTTACGGGACTAACCTGTAAGATTGAATTTGCTTTTGCGATATCACATGCTTTAAGAGTAATTTTTTTAACTTCATCTTCATTCAAGACTGAGTTTGCAGCAAATCCCCATGTTCCGTTCACCAATACTCTCACGCCAAATCCGAAATCATCTCCGTCTGATATATACTGAACCTGTTCTTCCCTTGTGCCTATTCTTTGATTTCTGTTTTTACAGATTCTAATATCTGAATAAGAAGCACCGTTAAGTTTAGCAGTTTCAATAGCAATGTCACAAAGTTTTTTGTATTGATCTATACTCAGAGAAGTTTCCGAATAATTGGGATTAATATCACCGTTAATCAGATAACGGTTAGATTTGCTCCCTGCTTCAAGCAGTGCAGGAGTGATTGCAACTCCGCAGCATGTATAAAAAGAATTTTTTAAAAAATCTCTTCTTCGCATATTAAACATTTATGTTTTCTTCTTTTTGTTTTACTTCTAAAGTTTCAACGGGATACTTTGTTTTACAGTTAGTACATTCAAGGAAATCTCCGTCTTTCTTAGTATGTTTTTTTACCAGATATTTCTGGTCACAGTTTTTACAAGGGATTAAGACCGGTTCATAATTTGTAATAAAATCACAAGCCGGATAGTTAGTACATCCATAAAATGTTCGTTTTGCTTTTCCACCTTTACGTGCAAGAATTTCTCCAACACCGCATTTAGGACAAGTGATGCCGAGTGTAATTGGTTTGATACCGTTACATTTTGGATAATTTGAACAGCCATAAAACTTTCCGAATTTACCGACTTTCACAACCATATTAGCACCACATAAATCACAAACCACACCTTGAGCAAGTTCAAGATTTTCTGCCTGTTCTTCCGGCAACGGCATAGAGGCTTTACATTTAGGATACTTTTCGCAGGCAAGGAACTGTCCGTTTCTTCCCCATTTCTTTAGCATAAAAGCACCTGTATCTTTACCGCACTCAGGACATTGTATATCAGTTTTTTCTATTAAACTTTTTTTGATTTCAGTACTTGCCTTATCAGCAATTCCTAAATCTTTACTGAAAGGAATATAAAAATCATCCAGCACCTGTTTAAAAGTTGATTCACCGTTTGCTATCGTATCGAGTTCTTCTTCCATTCTTGAAGTGAATCCGTAATCTATTACATCTTCAAAATATTTTCCGAGAATTTTATTTACTGTCATTCCGAGATTAGTAGCATAAAGTTTTCTCTCGTTCAAATCAACATATTTTCTGTCAATTACGGTTGAAACGATTAACGCAAATGTACTCGGGCGACCGATTCCAAGTGTATCAAGTTGTTTAATCAAACTCGATTCCGTATATCTCGGAGGTGGATTTGTAAAGTGCTGAGTTTTGTTAATACTTATCGAACTTAAATTATCATCCACATTCAAATTTGGTGGGATGATTGAATAATCCTCTTCATCCTTTTCGACTTCTTCCACATTATCTTCATATACTTTTAAGAATCCTGAAAATTTAACAACACTTCCTGTCGCTTTAAAAAGATAATCATTTTTATTTCCTTTCGGAGAAACTGCTTTTATGATAATTGTTTTCTGATCATAAACTGCCTGAGACATCTGTGAAGCAACAAATCTCTGCCATATTAAAGTATATAATTTAAGTAAATCCTTATCGAGTTTTTTCAGAGATTCAGGAGTTCTGTTTATATCAGTAGGTCTCACTGCTTCGTGAGCATCTTGCTGATTTTTACCTTTCTTACCTGTTGATTTATAATCGGTTGTATATTCCTCGCCATAATTTTCTTTAATAAAAGTCTTTGCTGACTTGATGGCATCATCACTGACTCTCGTCGAATCAGTTCTCATATAAGTAATCAAACCAACAGTTTCACCTTTTGCAATTTCCACACCTTCGTATAATTTCTGTGCAAGCATCATAGTTCTTTTCGGAGCGAATCCAAGTCTTGTGGATGCTGACTGTTGCATTACAGATGTTGTGAAAGGAGCCGGAGCATTCCGTCTGACTTCTTTTTCCTGAATATCAGTAATTCTGAATTTGTTTCCTTTGAGTTCTTCAATTATTTTATGAGCGGAATCAATATCGGGAATTTTCGGATCGTCACCGTTAAACTTCAGATTATCTTCATTTATTTTATAAAGTTTAGCATTGAAGGGCTTTGATCCGCCTGATGGTTTACTGAACAGACCTGTTATAGACCAATATTCTTTAGGAACAAATTTTTTAATTTCTTCTTCACGTTCGCAAATTATTTTCAGAGCAACTGATTGAACACGTCCTGCAGAAAGTCCGTAATAAAAAGATTTCCAAAGGAATGGGCTTACTTTATATCCGAGAATTCTATCCATCACTCTTCGTGCCATCTGAGACTCCACAAGATTTTCATTTATATCAAGCGGATTTTCCATCGCTCGCTGAACTCCGGTTTTAGTAATCTCTTCAAAAAGTACGCGTTTAATATTTTTATTTATTCCTTTGATTTCATCTGCAATATCTGCGGCAATTGCTTCCCCTTCACGATCCGGGTCAGTCGCTATGTAAATATTGCTGACTGAAGAAGACAATTCTTTCAGTTTATCAACAACTTTTTCTTTTCCTTCTATTATTTCATAAACCGGTGTATAACCGTTTTCCAGATCAACACTAATTTTACTTTTCGGTAAATTTTTTATGTGACCGACAGTTGCTTCAACAATAAAATCTTTTCCGAGATATTTGTTTATCGTTTTTGCTTTTGAAGGAGACTCAACTATTACTAAAGATTTTCCCATTTTTAATTTTTTGCGGGTTGATTTAATGAATTGTTTCGTTATTTTGATTTATCATACGTGAAAGTATATCTTCATCATCTTTTAATCCCAATATAAGACTGCTTATATAATACTTAATATCCGGTACATCCGCTTTAACGTATCCGGAAATAAATATTTTTTCAATAATGGATTCTACATCATATTCATCAATTACACCAAGTTCCATCATTTGAATTATGTAGCCCATAGCCCCGGGAGTCAAAATATTTTTTTCAGCGGAATGAAAAAATCTTTTTGATAAAGTTTTTGTTTTATCCGCATTAAAAATATTTTCGTTTTCGGTAAATTTAAGATTTAACCAGGCAAACGCAGTATTAATCTCCGCATTTGTATAACCCCTTTTTGATAAAGGTTCTATATCAATTTCATTTATAGTTTTAGAATCATTAATCTGACTCAGCAAATACTCTATAATCTCAATTATTTTTTCCTGCATTAGTTAGATTTTTTTTAAAAAAAAGTTTTCTTTTAATCGCATCGTTTTTTTTTGTTCCGCCGTTTTATCTTTATATCCGCATAAATGCAATAACCCGTGAATTATTACTCTTGTCAGTTCATTCAAGTATTCAGTTTTGAATACTTTAGAATTTTTTTTAACCGTTTCGGTTGAAATAATCACATCACTCACAAGTCCTTCATCATCATTATACTCAAAAGTGATAATATCAGTTGCGAAGTCATGTCTAAGATATTTTTTATTATACTCCGTTATTAATTCATCAGTACAAAATAAAAAATTCAGTTCGGTAATATTAAAATCTTCAAAATCAGATAAAAGTTCAATTATTTTATTTATCCTCTGTTTTAAAAACAGTTTTTCATCTGAATTAAAAAATTTTTTTTCATACGTGATTGAAATTTCGGGTTTCGTTACTGAATTTTTTCTGACGGGCATTAATCGGGAATTTCTTCCGAAACCGATAAAGCAACAGCCGAAAGTAATTTTTCAGAATTGAGTTCTGAAAAATCTTTTGACAATACATCTTTATCCACATTAGAATACAACGAACAGTCACCTCTTTTAGAAACAATCAGACCTGAAATTTTATCGCTTGTTTCAGAAATGAAAATTATTTCTTCAAGCATTTGACTGATTATAATTCTTTTGCAATTTTGTAATTGCAGATGACAATTATTGGTATAAACAGATACTAAATAATTTTCCTCATCACCTTTAACATCATCGGGAAACATTTCAAGATGAATTTTATAATGAGTGACTTCATTTCTAATATCAAGAATTATGGAATTATCCGTAATTCTGAAAGAAGTATCAAAAAGTTTTTCAATACCTGAAATTATATCCTTATTTTTATCATTAATTATGCTCAATACTCAATACTTTAAATTAAAAAAACCCCGGCTTAATGAAAAACCGGGGTTTGAAAAAATGTTAAAACTTATAGTGCTCTAACATTTGACGCCTTCATTCCCTTACCATCTTCGATAAGCTCATATTCGACATCTATGCCATCTTCTAAAGTCTTAAAAGATTTATCAGTTGCGATTGCAGAAAAATGGACAAAAATGTCTTTTCCGTCATCATCAACGATAAATCCAAAGCCTTTCTTAGCATCGAACCATTTGACTTTACCTTTCGGCATTGTCTCCTCCGTTAATTTATTACCGGCAATTCGGATATATTCAACACAGACTAAAAAACTTAACTTTATATCCGGATCGCACAGTGTAAGACTGTGTTAATGTAAAAATAGACATATAATATCATATATTCAATTATATAACATAAATCCGGAAAGATTTATTTATTTATTAATTTTACGTCTGTGCGGTAGGTTTTAACATAATTTACATAATTTTTCGCACTTTGCAGGACACCTTCTATTTCTTCGGACTTCAGGTCTCTGATTATTTTACCCGGAACACCCGCCACCAATACACCTTCAGGGACTTTGAACTTTTCTTTGATTAATGAACCTGCACCTATAATAACATTATTGCTTACTTCGCAGTCATCGAGAAGTGTAGCGTTCATTCCTATAAGAATATTATTTTGAAGTTTGCAACCGTGAACAACAGCATTATGTCCGATTGTTACATCATCACCTATTATCAAAGGATAATAATCATGAAAAACATGAAGCGTGCAGTTATCCTGTATGTTAGTCCTTTTCCCGATACGGACGTAATTAACATCACCTCTTATAACTGAATTAAACCAGACGCTTGAGTCTTCACCAATTTCAACATCACCGACTATATGAACACCGTCACAAATAAATACCGATCTATCAATTATAGGACTTATACCTTTATATGAATATATCATTTTAATTCGATTGTAATTTCATTTCCGGAATCGTCATTATTTTTTAGTTCAATTTCGATTTCCCCAGTTCTTATTTCTTTATTATCAATGGGAAATAAATTTTCATTTTCTCTCGCCCATTTTGCCGCAACTCCATTCAGAGGTGATGTGACGTTATAATTTTTGAACTGAATCATTTCACCTATCTGATATATAATATCTACCAAAGTTTCTCCCGGAGCCCAAAAGTCACCTATACAAATATCATTCGGAGACGCCATTCTGAAATTAGGATGAAAAATATCTGTCAGCATATAACACTGTGGTTTAACTTTCGGATAATCAATATGAAGATAAATTTCTATTTTATGTTCGTTAATTTTTTCAATGATTTTATTTTCTCGTGTTGAGTCAGGATTGAGTTTTATTCCTGAAATATTCTTGAAAATTACAAAATATCTCTCCGGAATATTTCCGTCACTGTCGTCATAAATTAATTTTATATAAGGATGATTATAAAATTCATTTTTGAGTTTTTCAAAATCGGCTTGTATTCTTCTCTGTCTCGGACTCATTTATTCATTGGGATTTTAATTTTTGTCAAACCTGAAATTTCATTTTCATTCTGAAGATTATTAAGTTTTAATATTTCTTCATACCTGTTTGAATCATTCAGAAAAGCATAAGATATTCCCCTGATAGTTTCGCCTTGCTTGGGTGAATATTCAATAAATGATGAAGTTAAATCTTTCTCAATTATATAATCTTCCAGTTTTTGATTTAATGCATTGTGGTCACTTCTTAAACTTTCATACTCTGCTACTTGTGATGAAATGAGATTTATATCATTTTTCATTTTCGTAATCTGAAAAAGTAAAAAACCGCTTACCGCTAAATTTATTAACACTATTAAAAATAAAAAATAATTTTTATTTTGTTTTTTTGTTTCTGATGTATTCTTGTTTTTCAAATTATTTTCAGTTTTAACCTGTTGAGTTTCAGATTTATTATTTTCTGAAAGTTGATTATTAATTATGCTGTAGTTTTTAGTTTTCACAATATCATCATTTTTCCAAATAAAAAATCCGTTTTGATTTAATACCGGATCAAATACATAAGCAAAATTAAAATACAGATTAAAAAAATTTTTTTGTATGAATAAATCATATTCAGATAAAAAAACTGAATGTCCCGGATGTGAGTGATACCAGCCGAGAATAATTTCATCGGGAAATTTATTTTCAAGTTCATCATTAATTTGTTGCCACGTTTCAGGTGTAAATGTTAGTCGTGATAAACTTGAATTTATAAATTCTGCTTTTATAAAATTTTTGGCATATACGAATTTTTCACCGGATACAAGTTCGCAATTATAACCCGTTATAACTCCTCCCAGTTCTCTGTTTTTATCAGAAGATAAATGATTATTTATTCCTGTTATACACTCTTCATCAATAATAACAATCAATTCATCTTTTATGAAATCCGTTGTCAGATTACCGGGAAAGTTATTATAAATCTTGATTTTATTTTTAGAATTATTTTCCAATTTAAAATTCAATTCCCTCTCTTGCAGGTATCCCCGCGTCAAAGTAATGTTTAACTTTTCTCATTTCAGTTATCAGATCTGCTTTTTCTTCAAGTGTATCCCAAATTTTATGACCTGTCATTATAAATTCACAGTTTTTATTTTTAAGGAATATATCTACCAATTCTTCGACATCTTCTTTTTTTAGCAAGTGATAAGCAACTGCGGCTACCGCTTCATCAAGTATAATAACATCATACTTTCCGCTTTCCAAAAGATCTTTCGCAATTTTTAATCCGCGTTTCGCCTCAGCGAAATCTTCTTCCTGATTTTTAAACCTGAAAGTTCCGTCTTTGTTCATTCTTTCGCAACCTGTCGGATAAATTTCAATCGGGTAACCAATTTCTTTGAGTTTTCTTAAAATATGTCTTTCTGAATAATGTTCATTTTGTCCGTCATATCCTTTATCAAACTGAACAATTGCCACTTTCTTCCCTGCTCCAATTGCTCTCATAGCAAGCCCCATTACTGCGGTAGTTTTTCCTTTTCCGTAGCCATAATAGATATGAAGACAGTTTTTATCTTTATCGCTGAGATTTTTATAATTTTCAATTGTCTGTTTTATTTTTTCGTTATATTTTTTGCCTCCCGTTTCCTGAAGCTCGTCTATTATATCTTTATCTTTTTGCATAAAATTTTTTTAAAATAAAAAGGGGCTAAAGCCCCTTTATTCAATTTACAGGTTTATCATATTTTTCAAAAAAGACTTCTTCATTTTGAGGATTATAAAATTTCTTAATCCATATTTGTGAAGTATCTTTTTCATTAATTATATTTAAGTAATAAACTGTTCCGCTTAATCTTTCCATTGTAACTTTTTTTGCATTTGAAGCGAGAGGATAAATCTGAGTCGTTAAATACGATTCCAGATTTTCATCTTCCGTTTCTAATATTTCTGTCACGAGAGTGAACCCAAACATTTCATCTTTTTCAAGTTCAATTGTATCTTGCTGAGATTGATTTTCATTGTTAGTAGCATTATCCTTTCCACATCCTGAAATCAAAACAATTGCCAGCGTTATTACAAACAAATATTTCATTATGAAATCACTCCGAGTTCTTTTCCAATTTCACCGAATGTTTCAAGTATTTTATCAAGATGTTTCTTTTCATGAGTTGCCATATATGAAGTTCTTAGCATTGCCATATTAGCAGGCACTCCCGGAGAGATAAATGCATTAACAAATATTCCCGCATCGTAAAGTTTTCTCCAGAACTGGAATACCAACATATCATCACCAAGTATAACCGGAACTATAGCACATTTGCCGTCAATAATTCTGAATCCCATATTTTTAAATCCATCTCTCATATATTGAGCATTCGCAATCAAACTGTCAATTCTTTCCGGCTCTGCAATCAAAATATCAAGAGCAGCATCAGCAGCCGCTACAGAAGCAGGAGTCGGGGACGCTGAAAAAATCAACGCAGGAGAATGATGTTTTATATAATTTATAACCGCTCTTTCGCCGGCAACAAATCCACCGAGAGACGCAAATGTTTTAGAAAAAGTACCCATAGTCATATCCACCTGATCATTCAATCCGAAATATGAGGCAGTTCCTCTTCCACCTTTACCTATAACACCTGTGGAATGAGCATCATCTACGAGAATACGGGCATTATATTTTTTTGCAATTTCAACAAGTCGGGGTAAATCAACAATTTCACCTGTAGTTGAAAAAACACCGTCTGTAACGAGAAGTTTAGCAGCGTCAGCGGGAAGTTTTGCCATCACCTGTTCGAGAGAATCCATATCATTATGTTCGTATCTTTTGAATTCTGCAAATTGCCCTTTCGTCATCAAATTAGCGGCAACTATACATGCATGATTATCTTTATCAGAAATAACATAATCCCCTCTCTGAACAAGAGTCGGAATTATTCCCTGAGCAGTTTGATATCCGGTTGAAAATAAAAGCACAGTTTCTTTTTCAAAATAATCTGCAAGTTTCTCTTCAAGTTTATTATGTAAATCAAGAGTTCCTGTTAAATATCGTGAACCTGAACAACCTGTTCCGTAATCCTGAATTGCTTTTATTGCGGCTTCTTTTACTTTCGGATGAGCAGTCAAACCTAAATAATTATTAGAACCTGCCATAATAATTTTTCTTCCTTCTATCTGAACTACAGGTCCTTCATTTGCTTCAATTGCTCTGAAATAGGGATAAAATCCCATTGCTTTCACTTCATCAGCACGCTTGAAATTATAACACTTCTGAAATAAATCCATTTAACCTCTTTCTATCTAAGTTTTGAGTTAATTTATTGTTTAAATAAATAATTACTATAAAA
>ERZ761607.3092-NODE-3092-length-16680-cov-3.658586_pt1 | contig 16680 bp, 17 predicted proteins | sample MGYA00511164_ERZ761607 | MGnify/ENA primary metagenome ERZ761607 (study PRJEB28899, sample SAMN02445080) | bioreactor sludge metagenome | biome: EBPR sludge | place: Australia: Brisbane, Thorneside Wastewater Treatment Plant | collected 2011-06-22 ...
CCCCAGCGCCCCCGCCCGCCCGATCCCGCGCGAGCCCCCGATCACCAGAATATGCCCCATGCGCCCCCCCTTTTCGGCCATCCAAGCGCCCGGGCGCCCTGCGGTCAACCGCCCTCTTGCGCTGGGACCCTTGCACTGGGGCCCTTGCACTGGGGCGCGGTCTGGCCCACATCTGGCGCATGGCCCCCCTGCCCCGCCCCCGACTGACCTCTGCGCCGCTGGCATGGCTGTTGTCACTGCCGGTGCTGGCGTATCGGCTGCTGCTGAGCCCCTGGGTGGGGCACGGCTGCCGCTATCAGCCCACCTGCTCGGTCTACACGCTGGAGGCGCTTCAGCGGCACGGCGCGTTCAAGGGGTCCTGGCTGGCGGCGCGGCGGATCGGCAGCTGTCACCCCTGGGGCCGGCAGGGTTATGACCCGGTGCCGGGGGCCGATCCCGACCACGATGCGCGCAAGGGGGCAGGCGGGATGTGAGCGCCCGCCCACGGAGGCACCGGGCGAGGCTGCGGTTCAGCGAAAGCAGGTCTGTCGGCTGGCCGATGTCTGATAGCACCGCTGCACCCCGCCCGCCTGCGTCCCGGACGAGCCCCCCGAGGTGGAATAGCCCCCGCCAACCGAGGTTCCACTGCTCCAGGCCCTGTTCCAGCGGTCGGTACTCGCCGCTTGCTCGGCGCGGACGCGGGCCATGTAGGCGGGGTCATTGGCAACGCTGTTGGCGCAGCCCGCTGTCAGAACGGTGGCAGCCAGAAGCGCCGGGACCATGAATCGCATGAAGACCTCTCTTGATTCACTGCCCCGACACCTTGCCGCAGCGGGTCCGATCGGAAAAGCGGAATGTTGGCGCCCGTACCCGCCGCAGGCGCGGCTTGACGATGGCGCCGGAAAGCCCCTAAGGCAGCAGGCAGGAGGGCTCGGCCCATGCGCGACGACACCGACGATCTGCCCGACAGCGACATCCACCCGCTTTTCGCCGGGGCGCCAAAGTCTACCGAGTTCCGCAAGCTCAGAAAGCGCCTGGTCCAGCAGGTGCGCGAGGCCACCGAGACCTTTGGCATGATCCGCCCGGGCGACCGCTGGCTGGTGTGCCTGTCGGGCGGCAAGGACAGCTATACGCTGCTGGCCATCCTGCACGAATTGAAATGGCGCGGGCTGTTGCCGGTCGATCTTCTGGCCTGCAACCTCGATCAGGGGCAGCCGAATTTCCCGGCAACGGTGCTGCCCGAGTTCCTGACCCGCATGCAGGTGCCGCACCGGATCGAGTATCAGGACACCTATTCGGTGGTCGTCGACAAGATCAAGCCCGGCGGCACGATGTGTTCGCTGTGCTCGCGCCTGCGGCGCGGCAACCTTTACCGCATCGCGCGCGAGGAGGGCTGTTCGTCGGTCGTACTGGGCCATCACCGCGATGATATCCTTGAGACATTCTTCATGAACCTGTTCCATGGCGGGCGGCTGGCGACCATGCCGCCCAAGCTGTTGAACGAGGAGGGCGACCTGACCCTGCTGCGCCCGCTGGCGCTGGTCGCCGAGGCCGATTGCGACCGTTTTGCCCGCGCGATGGGCTATCCGATCATCCCCTGCGATCTGTGCGGCAGTCAGGAGGGCCTGCAACGCGCGCAGGTCAAGGCGCTGCTGGACGATTGGGAAAAGCGCACGCCCGGGCGGCGCAACATCATGTTCCGCGCCCTGATGAATGTGCGCCCTTCGCATCTGGTTGACCCGCAACTTTTTGATTTTGCTAACCTCTGGGCCGATCCGGCGAAATCTTCCGACAATTCGACGGAAATTCCCCGGCTGCGTTAAGGCTTCGCTCACCGGCATGTCCAACCCTCGGGCCGAGAGGACCAGGGGCGGGACATGCGGGGAATGCACAGATGATCTTTCGGACGGCGCACCAGGTCGCCCCTGCCGCGGCCCGCAACCGCCTTCTGGCCGCGGTGATGATCCCGGCAATGACCCTCGCCGCGCTGGCCACCTCGATCCCGGTCTGGGGGCAGGCGCTGCTGATCGGCGCGCAGGCGGTCGCGCTCTGGCTGCTGTGGTCACGCGCGGCGCGTCCGACCGCCCCCGCCGCCCCCCAGATCTGCGAGGAACGCGACCGTGCGACGCTGACCGCGATGCTGGCGGGCGATCCGAACAAACCCGGCGCGCAGGGCGCCGCGCTGGTCCTGCGCCTCGATGAGGGGGAAAGGCTGCTCGGCCAGCACGGGACAACCCGCCTCGCCGCCCTGATCGAGGCGCTTGGCAGACGGCTCGCCACCAGCCTGCGGGTTCAGGACGCCTTCTGCCCGTTGGGAAATGACGGGTTCGCCGTCGCCCTCTTCCCGCAGCGCGGATTGACGCTGGGGGTCGTGCTCGCGGTCTGCCAGCGCATCCAGAGCAATCTGTCGCACCCTGTCGCGCTCGACGGGGTGACGATCTGGCCCAGCCTGTCGATCGGCTTTGCCACCTCGGCCCGGGCGGCGCGGCTGAACGGCCTCGACCTGCTGCAAGCCGCGGAAGCGGCCGCCGAAAAGGCCCTGCGCGCGGGCCCCGGCAGCGTCACCAGCTATTCGGTGGTCGACTTTCCGTCCAGCCTGACCGGCGACCGCGTGGCCGAACTGACCCGCGCCCTGGAAAGCGGCGAGATCCGCGCCTTTTTCCAGCCGCAGATCCGCACCGACACCGGCCGCGTCAGCGGGCTGGAGGCGCTGGCGCGCTGGGTCCATCCCCGGCAAGGGCTGATCTCGCCCGCGGAATTCCTGCCGCAGATCGAGGCCGCCGGACTGTCGACCCGCCTGACCGAATGCATGCTGCGCGATTCGCTGGCCACCCTGGCCGCGCTCGACGCGGGCGATCTGGCGGTGCCCAGCGTGGCGATCAACCTGTCGGCCGCCGACCTGCGCAACCCGCGCCTGGCCGAGCAGATCGCCTGGGAACTGGACAAGCACGACCTGCAACCGGACAGGCTGGTGGTGGAAATCCTGGAAACCGTGGTTGCTGACAGCGATGACGACATCGCCGTGCGCACCATCGCCCGGCTGGCCGGAATGGGCTGCGCCATCGACCTCGACGATTTCGGCACCGGCCACGCCTCGATCGCCAACCTGCGGCGCTTTGCCGTGGGCCGGATCAAGATCGACCGGTCCTTTGTCACCCGCATGCACCTGGAACGCGACCGCCAGCGCATGGTCGCGGCGATCCTGTCGATGGCGGGGGAACTGGGGCTGGACACGCTGGCCGAAGGCGTGGAATGCGCCGAGGAGCAGGTCCTGCTGGCCCAGATGGGCTGCGGCCACCTGCAGGGCTTTGCCATCGCCCGCCCCATGCCGGCCGCCGACTTGCCCGGCTGGCTGCGCCTGCACGAGGCCGCGCTGGCGCAGGGCGAGCCGGAATGCGAGGACCCCGTGGCCGCGCGTCAGGCCCCCGGCGCAATGCCCGGATGACGGGCCGGACAGGGGCCGGTCCAGGGGGCAAGGCGCCGGTTTCCCCCCGTCGACAGCCCCGAAAGGGGGGAATCCGCTTGACCTTTGCAGGCAGGGACTGTTGAACCGGCGCAGCATTGAAACCGCGCCCGGAACCCTTCGATGGACGAGCAAACCAGAAATATGATCCTCGCCTTTGCCCTGAGCCTCGCGGTGATAATGGGCTGGTTCGCGCTGTTCCCGCCACCGACCCCGGCGCCGCAGGCGACCATTCCCGAAGGCGAGTTGCTTCCCCCCGCGGCCACGACCGCCGATGGCACCACCACCGCCGAGCCGCTGGCCCAGACGGTGCGCATCGCCATCGACACGCCGCGGCTGGTGGGCACGATCGCGCTGACCGGCGGGCGGATCGACGATCTGCAACTGCGCAGCTACCGCGAGACCCTGGACGACGATTCCGACCCGGTGCACCTGCTCAACCCGGCCGGAGGCACGCGCCATCCCTATTACGCGCTGTTCGGCTGGAGCCCCTCGGGCAATCTCGACTATTCGCAGGTCCCCGGCCCCGCGACCGCGTGGGAGCAGGTCGGCGCCAACAGCCTGACCCCGGCGACCCCGGTCACCCTGCGCTGGGACAACGGCGCCGGGCTGATCTTCCAGCGGGTCATCTCGGTCGACGCCAATTTCATGTTCTCGATCTCGCAAAGCGTCGAGAACACCACCGACGCCCCGGTCACCCTGCGCCCCTACAGCATTCTGGCGCAACATGGCGTGCCGACCGATATTCAGGGCTACTATATCTCGCATGAGGGGCTGGTCCAGCAAACCGACGGCACCCTGCTGGAAACCAGTTATGACAACATGACCGAATTCTCGGTCAGCCCGACCGAGCGCACGCCGACCTCGGAAACGCTTGCCGCGCGCAGCGGTTGGGTCGGCTTCACCTCGAAATATTTCATGGCGGCGCTGGTCGCCACCCCGGGCCAGCCCGTGACCTCGGTCGCGCAATATGTGCCCGGCGCCGACATCTATCAGGCCAGCCTGCGCCAGGAGGCGATCACCGTCGCCGCCGGCGCCAGCGCCAGCGCGCAATCCATGCTGTTCACCGGCGCCAAGGAATACGCGACCCTCAGCGCCTACCAGAACGACCTCGGGATCGAACGGTTCGTCGACGCCATCGACTGGGGCTGGTTCTTTTTCCTGACCAAGCCGATCTTCCTGCTGCTCAACTTCTTCAACAGCGTCATCGGCAACATGGGCTGGGCGATCCTGGCGCTGACCCTGACGCTGAAGGCGGTTCTGCTGCCGCTGGCGTGGAAATCCTATGTCTCGATGGCGCGGATGAAGGAACTCCAGCCCGAGATGATGGCGATCAAGGAGCGCGCAGGCGAGGATCGCCAGAAATTGCAACAGGAGATGATGGCGCTGTATCGGGACCGCAAGGTGAACCCGGCGGCGGGTTGCCTGCCGATCCTGCTGCAGATCCCGATCTTCTTCTCGCTCTACAAGGTGATCTTCGTCACCATCGAACTGCGGCACGCACCCTGGCTGTGGGTCTTCAACGACCTCTCGGCGCCCGATCCGACGTCGATCATGAACCTGTTCGGCGCGCTGCCCTTTGACGGGCCGGTGCCGGGAAGCCTGATGGCGACGATCTTCCTGGGGCTGCTGCCGCTGCTCTTTGGCGTATCGATGTGGTTCCAGATGCGCCTGAACCCGATGCCCGCCGACCCGATGCAGGCGACCATCTTCAACTGGATGCCCTGGATCTTCATGTTCGTGATGGGCGGTTTTGCCTCGGGGCTGCTGATCTACTGGATCGGCAACAACATCATCACCTTTACCCAGCAATACGCGATCATGGCCGCGCATGGCTCGAAGCCGGATTTCTTCGGCAATATCAAGGCCTCGGTTGCCCGACCACGGGGCAGCAAGGGCAAATGACCGCGCATCTGGCGCAGATCGTCCGGCACCCGGTGAAATCCGCCGGGTTCCAGACCCTTCAACGGGCGGCCCTGATCGAGGGCCGCCCGATGCCCTTTGACCGGGTCTGGGCCGTGGCGACCGAGGGCGCGAAATTCGACGGCGCGCCCGAGGGGTGGGCGGCCAAGATGAATTTCCTGCGCGGCGCTGCCGAAGGCACGCTGCAGGCGATCCGGGCCGAGTTCGACGAGGCAACCGGCGCCCTGACCCTGACCCATCCCGCGCAGGCCGCGTTTCGCGGCACGCTGCCCGCCGATGGCCCGGCCCTGGTCGATTGGCTGCGCCCGCTGTGGCCCGCCAGCCGTCCCGCGCCCCGCGCGCTGGTCGCGCGCGGCGACGGCGGCGCGCTGAGCGATGTGCCCGACCCCTGGGTGGCGGTGCTGAACCTGTCGTCGCTGCGTGCGCTGGTCCAGCGGATGGGGCGTGACCTGTCGATCCACCGCTTTCGCGGCAACCTGTGGCTGGACGGTCTGGCGCCCTGGGAGGAATTCGACCTGATCGGCAAAAGCCTGCGGATCGGCGGCGCGACCCTGCGGATCGAGGAGCCGATCACCCGCTGTGTCGCCACCACATTCGACCCCGAAACCGGCCGCCCCGCCGGCGACACCTTGGCCGCGCTGGAACAGGGCTGGGGCCACCGCGATTTCGGCGTCTATGCCCGCGTCATCCGCTCGGGCGAGGTGACGCTCGGCGACCCTGTGGAGCTGCCATGACCAGCCTGTCCTATCCGCTGACCCCGACGCCCGACGCGATGACCGAAGAGGTCGGACGCAAGCTGTTCGCCGGGCCCGTCGACTTCGTCAAGGGTGTGGTCGCGATGAGCGGCCTGCCCCCTGCCGACCGGGTCGAGGTCTGCCTCGCCGGACGATCCAATGTCGGAAAATCGAGCCTGATCAACGCCCTGACCGGCCGAAAGGCGCTGGCGCGCACCTCGAACACGCCCGGGCGCACGCAGGAGATCAACTATTTCGCCGTCGGCGAGCAGCTTTATCTGGTCGACCTGCCCGGCTATGGCTTTGCCGAGGCGCCGGTGGCCGTGGTCAAGCGCTGGCAGGACTTGCTGAAGGCGTACCTTTCGGGCCGCGCCACGCTGCGCCGGGCCTTCGTGCTGATCGACATGCGCCACGGCATCCTGAAGGTCGACGACGAGATCATGACGCTGCTGGACAAATCCGCCGTGACCTTTCAGGTCGTGCTGACCAAGGCCGACAAGATCACCGCCGCGCAGCAGGACAAGACGCTGGCGCAGGTGCGTGCTGCGCTGGCCAAACACCCGGCCGCATTTCCCGAACTGCTTGTCACCTCGTCGGAAAAGGGCGACGGTATCGCCACGCTTCGCGCCCTCATCGCAACCCTGCCCTAGAGCCCTCGCCAGACCATGAGACAACAATCCATGAACCGTGACTGGACCGCAATCGCCCGCACCCTCTCCGAGGCCGTCCCCTATTTCCAGCGCTTCTCGGGTGCTGTGGTGGTGGTCAAGTTCGGCGGCAACGCCATGGGCGACGCCGACGCGATGGCCGAATTCGCCCGCGACATCGTGCTGATGCGGCAGGTGGGGATCAAGGTCGTGGTGGTGCACGGCGGCGGGCCGATGATCAACGATCTGCTCAAACGCCTTGATATCAAATCCGAATTCGTGCGCGGCAAGAGGGTCACCGACAAGGCCACGGTCGAGGTTGTCGAAATGGTGCTGACCGGACTGGTCAACAAGCGCATCGTGCAGGCGATCATGGACGAAGGCGGGCGCGCCGTCGGCCTTTCGGGCAAGGACGATGACCTGATGGTCTGCGTGCCGGACGATCCGGAACTGGGCTTTGTCGGCAAACCGCATGAGATGAACGTGCAGGTGCTGCGCGATCTGTTCAATGCCGGGATCATCCCCGTGGTGGCCCCCGTCGCCACGGGCATGAACGCCAACGAGACCTTCAACGTCAACGGCGACACCGCGGCGGGCGCCATCGCCGGCGCGCTCAAGGCCGACCGGCTGCTTTTGTTGACCGATGTGTCGGGGGTCAAGGATGCCTCGGGCGCCGTGCTGACCGAACTGCACCCCGATCAGGTGCTGGCCATGATCGACGATGGCTCGATTTCCGGCGGGATGATCCCGAAGGTGGAGACCGCGCTGGATGCGCTGGACAAGGGCGTGCGCGCGGTGGTGATCCTGGACGGTCGCGTGCCCAACGCCTGCCTGCTGGAACTGTTCACCGAACATGGCGCGGGCTCGATGATCCGCACGACCGCACCGCGCGTCAAACCGCGCGGCCAGGACTGAGCCCCGGATCAGACCCCGGCCCGCCCCAGCGCGCGCATCTGGTCCAGCCAGCGCGCGCGCTGGTCGGCGGTGCTCGGCTCGACCGGAGAGAGATGGGTGAAGGCCATCGGCCGGATGCCGACAAAGGCCAGCACCTGACGCGCCATCATCCGCCGCAGGGGCTGGCCGAAGGCCCAGCGAAACGCCCAGCCCGGCGTGTCCGAAGTCACCACCAGCCGCGCCGAACGCCCGGCCAGCAGCGGCGTCGGCAATCCGTGCCTGCGCATGTCGGGATCATAGGCGAGCCCGGGCAGAAAGGCGCGGTCGATCAGGCCCTTGGCCTTGGCGGGCAGGCCGCCCCACCACATAGGGGCCAGCATCACCAGATGCTCGCACCAGGTCAGATCGGCCATGACGGCGGCCAGGTCGGGCTCCAGCGGTTTGGGCGCGGTGAAATCGCGTCTGCCGAAATCGGGATCGAAGCGCATCCGCGCCAGGTCCTGCACCCGGACCCTGTGCGCCGCCGCCCCTTCGGCATAGGCCGCCGCCAGCGCATGGTTGAACGACCCCTCGGCGGGGTGCAGAATCATCAGGCAGATCTTTCGCGGCATGCGGCACCCGGGGTCTTTGCCCATGGGTGCCCGCTCGCCGCGCCCCGGTCAAGGAGTCCCGCTTGCACACCGCTGTCCTGACCGCCCTTGCCGACGAGGGCCTCTGCGCCCTCGCCGCCTGTCCGCCAGACCCGGCGTTCTGCCCCCCTGACGCGCGCGCGCTGCTGCTGGTCGGCCCCTTGGGCGGCGACCAATGGTGGAGCCGCGTCACCGCCGCCCCCGAATGGCGGGACGGCGCCCCCGATCCGGTCGACCGGTGGTCAAAGCGCATCCTCGGCGCCCTCGCCCTGCGGTTCGGCGGCACGGCGGTCTTTCCGTCGGACGGCCCGCCCTGGCCTCCCTTCCTGCGCTGGGCGCTGGCCTCGGGGCAGATCTGGCAAAGCCCGGTCGGCATGCTGGTGCACTCCGATCAGGGCCTCTGGACCTCGTTTCGGGGCGCGCTCGCCCTGCCCTTCCCTGTGCCGCTGCCGATCCGGGCCAATCCCTGCCTGCCCTGCGCGGACAGGCCCTGCACCACCGCCTGCCCGGTCGGTGCCCTGTCGCCGAAAGCCTACGATACCGCCGCCTGCCACGCCCATCTGGACACCGCCGAGGGGCGCGACTGTCTGTCCCGCGGCTGCCGGGCGCGCCGCGCTTGCCCCGCAGGCGAAAGGCATGCAAGACTGGACACCCAATCCGCCTATCACATGAAGAAGTTCCACCCATGACCAAGCGCCTGATCCTGACGCGCCACGCCAAATCGGCCTGGGACGACCCCACCATGGCCGACCACGATCGCCCCCTGAACGAGCGCGGTCGGGCCGCCGCCGCCGATCTGGGCGCCTGGCTGGCCTCGCGCGGCCATGTCCCGGGCGAGGTCCTGTGCTCGGACGCCGTGCGCACGCGCGAGACCTGGGCCGGCATCGCCCCGGCGCTGCCCGGCACGCCCACCCTGGTGCTGAAACCCTCGCTCTATCACGCGGGCCCCGATGTGATGCTGGCGGTGCTGCGCCACGCCAGCGCCGATACGGTGATGATGATCGGCCACAACCCCGGCATCGCCGAATTCGCCGGCCGCATCCTGGCCCGCGCGCCGGTGAACCCCGAGATGCTGCGCTATCCGACCGGTGCCACGCTGGTCGCCAGCTTCGAGATCGACACCTGGGCCGAGGTCGACTGGCATCAGGGCGCGCAGCGCGACTTCATCGTCCCAAGGGAACTGGCCGCCTGAAGGCCCGCGCTCTTTCATCTGTCCTGAAATATCCTCAGGGGGGTGAATCTGCGCAGCAAAGAGGGGGGCGCGAGCGCCCCCCTTTTCACCCTCTGTCCAAGGGATCAGTGCCCCAGAATCTGGCTGAGGAACAGCTTGGTGCGGTCCGACTGCGGGTTGTTGAAGAACTCGCGCGGTTCGTTCTGTTCGACGATCTGGCCCTGATCCATGAAGATCACCCGGTTCGCCACCGCCTGGGCAAAGCCCATCTCGTGCGTGACGCAGATCATCGTCATCCCCTCTTCGGCGAGCTGGATCATCGTGTCCAGCACCTCCTTGATCATCTCGGGGTCCAGCGCCGAGGTCGGCTCGTCGAACAGCATGATCCGCGGCCGCATGCAGAGGCTGCGGGCGATGGCCACCCGCTGCTGCTGACCACCCGACAACTGGCCGGGATACTTGTGCGCCTGCTCGGGGATCTTCACCTTGTGCAGGAAATGCATCGCCGTCTCTTCGGCTTCCTTCTTCGGCACCTTGCGCACCCAGATCGGCGCCAGCGTGCAGTTTTCCAGAATCGTCAGGTGCGGGAACAGGTTGAAGTGCTGGAAAACCATCCCCACCTCGGAGCGCACCTTGTCGATGTTCTTCAGGTCCGACGACAATTCGGTGCCGTCGACGATGATCTGGCCGGACTGGTGTTCCTCGAGCCGGTTGATGCAGCGAATCAGCGTCGACTTGCCTGACCCGGAAGGTCCGCAGACCACGATCCGCTCGCCCCGGTAGACGGTCATGTTGATGTCGCGCAGCACATGGAATTGACCATACCATTTGTTCATGGCGCTGATCTGGATTGCCACCTCGTCGGTGACCTGCATGTGGCTGCGGTCGATAGTGCGGGTGTCCATACGGGTGACTCCTTAGCGATGGTCGGTTTTCAACCGACGCTCGAGATGCATCGAATAGCGCGACATGCCGAAGCAGAAGATGAAGAACACGGCGCCAATGAAAAGGAACAGTTCCCAGTAGATACCCTGCCAGTCGCTGTTGGCCCGAATCGCACTGGCCAGACCGATCGGGTCCAGGATGCCGATGAACACCACCAGCGTCGTGTCCTTGAACAGGCCGATGAAGGTGTTGACGATCCCTGGGATCGAGATTTTCAGCGCCTGCGGCATGATGATGAGCCGCTGCGCCTTCCAGTAGTCGAGACCCAGCGCATCCGCCGCCTCGAACTGCCCGCGCGGCAGGGCGGCAAGGCCCCCCCGGATCACCTCGGCCATGTAGGCCGCGGCAAAGAGGGTCACCATGATGATGACGCGCAGGATCAGGTCGAAATTGGTGCCGGGCGGCAGGAAGTAGTTCAGCAGGAGCGAGGCGGTGAACAGCAGCGTGATCAGCGGCACGCCGCGGACGAATTCGATGAAGACCACCGAAATCGACTTGATCAGCGGCATGCTGGACCGGCGACCCAGCGCCAGCAGCACCCCCAGCGGCAGCGACAGGACGATCCCCGACACGCCGATGACGATCGAGATCAGGAACCCGCCGAATTCGCGCGAGGGTACCGAACGGATGGCCAGCGGAGCGAACCCGCTGAGAAAGCCCGAAACCGGCACCGCGAGGAACAGCCACCACAGCACCGGCGCGATGATCGCGGCGAGGGTCGAGACCAGCGTCCCGGCACTGCGGGTCAGTCGCAGCGCCAGATAGCCGACACCGAACCCTGCCGCGGCGACGGTCACGCCCCAGACCGATCCGCCCCACAGCAGCCAGACGCCGAGGAACGGATAGGCCAGCGAAAAGGCCAGGACCTTGCGCGGCACCGAGGGAAACAGCACCGGCGCGATGGCCACGAAAAGCAGCACGAAGGCCAGCACCGGCCGCCAGTAGAGGTCGGAGGGATAGAAGCCGAAGAACAGTTGCAGCCAGCGATCATTGATCACCGCCCAGCAGGCGCCCGGCTCTCCGGCCAGGATCTCGCGGCAATGGGTGAGGTTGCGGGCGTTCCAGATGGAATTGGACAGCCAGGGCCACAGTCCACTGACCAGCGCGCCGATAGCCAGGATCGACAGGACGGTCAGGACGGTGCTGATCCAGCCGTCGAACAGGTTCTCGCGCATCCAGCGGATGGCGCCGATCTGGCTGGTGGGCGGGCTTTGGGGCGCCAGCATCTGGGTGCGCACATAGGAAGCGTTCCGATTGGCCATCTCAACGCTCCTTCAGCTTGACGCGGTTGTTGTAGATATTCATGCCGCCCGAAATGATCAGGCTGACCACGAGATAGATCAGCATCAGCAGCAGCATGCCTTCCAGTTCGCGCCCGGTCTGGTTGATCGTAATACCCCCGAGCGTCGAGCGCAGGTCCATATAGCCGACCGCCAGCCCCAGCGAGGTGTTCTTGGTGATGTTGAGGTATTGCGAGATCAGCGGCGGCACGATCACCCGCAGCGCCTGCGGCAGGATGACGAGGCGCATGGTCTTTCCGGGTTGCAGGCCCAGCGCATAGGCGGCCTCGGTCTGCCCGCGCGAAATCGCCATGATGCCGGCGCGCACGTTTTCCGCGATGAAGGCGCCGGTGTAGATGCTGAGGCCGATCCACATCGCGATCAGCGAGTTGCGCATGTAGAACCCGCCGGCAAAGTTGAAGCCGCGCAGTTCGGGGTATTCGAGGTGAAAGCCCAGCGCCAGCAGCAGCACGACAGTGGGCGCGATGAGGATCAGCAGGCTCTTCCACCAGGTCTTCGGGCGCACGCCGGTGGCGTTCTGCACCGCCGTCGCGTGGCGCAGCAGCCGCGCATTGGCCCAGAACGAGGCCAGCAGCACCACCAGGATGAAGACCCAGTTCCACGCCGAGGCCTCGACACTCAGCCCCAGGGTCTGGCCCAGGTCGGTGTTGAAGAGGATCGCCGGGACATAGACGCCGCGGTTCGTGATCGCGACCGAGTCCCAGACCAGCATCGAGGCCGTCGCATCCGCCCCCCGGAACGCCGAAGGGGCGGGCATGGATTCGGTCATGATCGCCATGACCACGATGATCCAGATCAGCACCGGCACGTTGCGGAAGGTTTCGATATAGACCGTCATCAACCGCGCGACGATCCAGTTGTTGGACAGCCGCAGGACCCCCGCAATGACGCCCAGGACCGTGGCGGTGACGCAGGACATGATCGCCAGGATCAGCGTGTTCAGCAGCCCGACAATGGCGGCGCGGCCATGGGTATAGGTGCTGTCATAGGCAATCGGGCGCTGCGAGATGTCATATCCCGACGTGGCCCAGAGGAACTGGAAGGAAAAGGTCTTGCCCAGTGCCGCGAGGTTGCGCACGGTGTTGTCGACCAGCCATGCGGCGGCCAGCATCAACAGCAAAAGCGCAAAGATCTGAATGGTGTAGGAACGATACCGCGTATCGTAAAGCAGCATACCCAGGCGAAACGACTCCTTCGGAGCCCCGCTGTCGACAGCCATCGATGTTCTCCCTGCATCCGTGCCCGGTTTTTGTTGCCTCGCGCTCCGGGCAGAGACCGGGAACGTCGGGCGGCACGATTATGCTTTTTTCGATCCGTAGGGGTCGGCGCGCGGGGCCTAAGCCTCGCGCGCCGGGTCCGGGTGCGATCAGCGGAACGGGGGCGAGTACATCAGGCCGCCCTGGGTCCATTGTGCATTCAGACCACGAGCCAGGCCGATCGGAGTGGCCTCGCCGATGTTCGAGGCGAAGATCTCGCCATAGTTGCCGCCCGCCGCGATGGCGCGCTGCGCCCAGGCGGCGTCGAGGCCGAGCATCGCGCCCAGGGTGCCTTCGGTGCCCAGCAGGCGATTGATTTCCGGGTTGGTGGTGCCCGCAACCATCTGCTCGAGGTTGGCCGAGGTGACGCCGTATTCTTCGGCGGCGATCAGCGCGTTCAGGGTCCAGCGCACGACGTCGCTCCACTGGTCGTCGCCATGGCGAACCAGCGGGCCCAGCGGCTCTTTCGAGATGACTTCGGGCAGGATGACATGGTCGCCGGGTGCTTCGAACGAAGCGCGGGTGGCCGCGAGGCCCGACACGTCGGTGGTGTAGACGTCGCAGGCGCCGGCCAGGTACTGCTGCTGGGCTTCCGCGTTGGTCTCGATCGGAACCGGCTCATACGTCATGTTGTTGACGCGGAAATAGTCAGCCAGGTTCAGTTCGGTGGTGGTGCCGGTCTGGATGCAGACGGTGGCGCCATCGAGTTCGGTCGCCGAGGACACGCCCAGCGAACGCGGCACCATGAAGCCCTGACCGTCATAGTAGTTCACGCCGACGAAGGTGAACGACAGGTCCACATCGCGCGAGAAGGTCCAGGTGGTGTTGCGCGACAGGATGTCGATCTCGCCCGAGGCCAGCGCGGTAAAGCGGGTCTGACCGGTGGTCGGCACGAAGTTCACGGCCATCGGATCGCCCAGGACCGCAGCGGCGACGGCGCGGCACACGGCCACGTCAAAGCCCTGCCAGACACCGTTCGCATCCGGAGCCGAGAAGCCGTTGACACCCGACGAAACGCCGCAGTTCAGCGAGCCGCGCGCCTTCACATCGTCGAGCGTGCCGGCGCTGGCAAAGCCGGCAGCCAGTGCCGCCGTGGCCAGCGTGCCCAGAAATACCGATTTTTTCATGTATACCTCTTCCTGTTTCGCCGCCCGTCGGGCGGACATTTCGGCCCCGTCGCGGGACCCTTTGTTGCCGGTCCGGGACCGGCTCGTCATTGCCGGGGCAATGAGGCGCATCTGTTGGATGCTGCGTAGGCGAATTTGTGCCGATAATGGGGGGCCGTCAAGACAATCATTCCACCAGGTGATGACCGGACCCGTTCCGGCGTGATCCTTCGCCCAATCGCGCACAATGCGCACGATTCTTGCAATTCATTCCTTGCAGGCGGAAAAAAACGTCGCCGCCGCCAGAAAGGCGTGGTGGCGGCGGAGGGTCTGGGCGTCGGCCTCGTCGTCGCGGCCCCAAAGACGGGCCTGCCATTCTTCATCGATTCGCGACGCCTGCCAGAGGTGTTCGAGCGGGGCCGCCCCCTCGGTCGCGGCCAGACCGATGACCAGCGAGCCCGACATGGCCACCAGATCGTGAAAGGCGGTCAACTGGAACGGGGTGAAACCGCGCACATGCGCGCCGAGGCGGGCAAGGGTCGCATCGGGTTGCGCGGTCGGCATGATGCCCGTGGTCACCACCCAGCGCACGCCGAACCGCGCCGTGGCCCAGTCCAGCAGCGGGTCCCAGGCGGCGGCCTGTTCGGCCACCAGTTCGGCCGGTCCCTCGGCGCGGTAGCACAGAAGGTCGGTCTCGCCGTAAGCCGCCAGCAGCGTGGCCACCTCGTCGAACTGGACGGCGACCTTGTCCAGCGCGGCATTCGCGGCGCGGGTGGCGGGCATGGTGTCGGGCTTTATGTCGGCCCCCTGCGCGTCCCATTCGGCGGCGATCAGGTCGGCCAGCGCGCGGGTCGGCACCACAAGCGGCGTCTTGGCGGGCGTTTTCACCGCGCGCGCATCGAGGTGGATGGCAAAGCCCCCCTCGACCGCCACGACAGACACCGCTTTCCAGAACCTTTTGCGTCCCCAGCCGCTCATTCCTGCCCCCAAAATTCCGCCAGCGCCGCATCGAGCGCGGCAAACCCGTCGATCACCACCTCGGCCGCCGTCAGCGCCGCAACCGGGTGATATCCCCAACTGACACCCAGACGCCGCATTCCGGCGGCGCGGCCCATCTCCATGTCGAAACTGGTGTCGCCGATCATCACCGCCTCGCGCGCGCCGATCCCGGTTTCCGCCAGCGCGCTGAGCAGCATCGAAGGATGGGGTTTCGACGGGTGGTCATCGGCCACCTGCGTCGTGGCGAACAGTCCGGCCAGCCCGTGCGCGCCCAGCACATGCGTCAGTCCGCGGCGGGATTTTCCGGTGGCGATGCCCAGAACGACGCCACGCGCCGCCAGCCGGTGCAGGGCCTCGCGCGCGCCGGGATAGAGGGGCGAATCGCGCTCGGCCCTGAGGGTGCCGAACGAATCCTTGTAGGCCGCGACCAGAGCCGCGCCGTCCTCCTCGGGCGCCAGTCGCGCCATCGCCTCGGGCAGCGAGAGGCCGACGATACCCAGCACCGCCTCGCGCGGCGGGCAGGGCTGGCCGATGGCGGCAAAGGCGTGCGCCATGGCGCCCAGAATATGCGCCTGCGAATCGACGAGAGTGCCGTCGACGTCGAAGATGGCCAGTTTCGTCATGCGTGTTCCGTTGCTTGCGCCGGGTTCAGGCGCGGATGCGTTTCCTCGGCCCAGACGGCCAGCACGCCGCCCGAGACCAGCATCGACCCCGCCACGAACCAGAACGCGGGTTCCAGCGTGCCACTGAGGTGGGCCACCAGCCCCAGCCCCAGCGCGCCCACGGCATAGCCCAGATCGCGCCAGAAACGATAGATCCCGATCGCCGAACCGCGCCATCCGGGCGGTGTGATGTCCGCCACTGCGGCCGAAAGGTTGGGATACAGCAGCGCCATCCCGAAACCCGCCACCGCGGCCGAACTGGCCCACCAGACGGCCCCTTCGCCCAGCACGATCATCGCCACCCCGGCGCCGCAGATCCACATGCCCAGAATGTTCGGCCATCGGCGGCCGATACGGTCCGACAACCGCCCGGTGACGATCTGCGCGCCGCCCCAGACAAAGCCGTAGACCCCCACGATCCAGCCCATTTCCGGCAGGCTGGCGCCCCTGGCGACCAGATAGACCGGCGCGACAACCCACAGGAGCGCGTCAACGAACTTTTCGACCAGACCGGCCTGGGACAGGGCCGCCAACCTGCGGTCACGCCAGCTCATCACGGCAAAGACCTGGAGCGTTGTCGGGGTCTCGGGCATGCCTTGGGGATAGCGTGGCAGGGAGGTCGGCACGGCGACCCGGTGCGCGGCGGTTTCGGCCCGCGCCCAGGGCAGGGTCTCGCGCACGCCGACCAGCGACAGGATCAGCGCCACGCCGATGACCACCAGCCCGAACACCAGCAATCCCGGCCGGGCACCCAGTGCCGTCGCCGCATAGGCCGTGATCACGCCCGCCAGCGCCACCCCGACATAGCCCGCGAATTCGTTCATGCCCAGCGTCAGCCCGCGTTCCTCGGGCCGGGTGATGTCCAGTTTGGCGGTCTGGGTCATCGACCAGCACAGGCCCTGATTGACCCCCAACAGAACCGTGGCGGCGACGATCCAGTTCCAGTCCGGCGCATGCCAGATCAGCACAGG
>ERZ761607.3094-NODE-3094-length-16663-cov-4.960260_pt1 | contig 16663 bp, 13 predicted proteins | sample MGYA00511164_ERZ761607 | MGnify/ENA primary metagenome ERZ761607 (study PRJEB28899, sample SAMN02445080) | bioreactor sludge metagenome | biome: EBPR sludge | place: Australia: Brisbane, Thorneside Wastewater Treatment Plant | collected 2011-06-22 ...
CCGGCATCGAGAGGAGCAGCCCGAGGGTGTTTCGCTCGCGCTCGCCGACGATCGCGTCGTACCCGAGGGCGAGCGCGACCAGCGGCACGAAGAGGCTCGCGAGGGTGACGAGGCTCGGCCCCGTGATCGCCGCCGCGTTGCCTTCCGCGCTGCGGCCGTAGAGCCCGACCGCCGAGGCGAGGAGCGCGAAGAGCGCGCTGATGACGAGCACCCAACGATCGCGGGTGCGCTCGCGCAGCTCGTGGAACGCGAGCGCGCGGCCGACGCGGAAGGGGAACGCGAAGATGGGCGCAGGTGCGCGTTCGGACCGTTCGGTCGAGGACGTCATGCGGCCTCCGAGAGCAAGCGCCGGTACACCTCGTCGAAGGGAGGCGGCACGATCTGAAGATCCGCGATGCCCGCGCGATGGGCGGCGTCGAGGTCGAGGAGCTCGAGCAGCCGCGAAGGCTGCACGTCGAGCTCGAGCGCGCGCGCACCACGAACGGGCGCGAACGTGCCCACGCGCTCGAGCGCTCGGACGAGCGCGTCGCGATCGGCGTCGGCGCGCGGCGCGACCTTCACCCGCACCGGCAGGGCCGCGCGTTCGCGCAGACTCGTCGGATCGCCGAGCGCGACGAGCTGGCCGCGCGCGAGCAGACCGAGCCGATCGACGCGCGACTCGAGGAGCGCGATCTCGTGGCTCGCGAGCAGCACCACGCAGCCGGCCGCGCGGTGCTCGTCGAGCACCGACCACAACAGCGTGAGCGCGTCTTGGTCGAGGCCTCCCGTGGGCTCGTCGAGCACGAGCAGCTCGCAGGGCGCGACGAGCGCGACCGCGAGCCCGAGGCGCTGCCGCATGCCGCGCGAGTAGCCGCGCACGAGGCGCGATCGAGCGTCCGCGAGGCCGACGCGCTCGAGGACCTCGTCGATCCGCTTCTTGGGCGCGCCGCGCGCAGCGGCGAAGAACGAGACGACCTCGCGCCCGGTGGACGACTCGGAGAACGCGACCGACTCCGGCAGGTAGCCGAGGCGCGCGCGAAACGCGCGGTCGGCGCGGACGGGCGCGCCGTCGACGCGCAAGGTCCCGCGGGTCGGCGCGACGAGCCCGAGCAGCACCCGGATGAGGGTCGACTTGCCGGCCCCGTTCGGGCCCGCGAGGAGGAAGACCTCCCCCGCGCGGAGCTCGAGGCTCGTGCCACGAAGCGCCTCGATTCGACCGAAGCGAACCGCGACGTCCTCGAGCGTGAGCCGTTGCATGGCTCACGGTCTACGGGGTGCAGCTGGTGCGCTCCATGACGTGGATCATTCGCGCGAGGTGGGCGTGAGGCGCATCACCGGGTGGGAGGGCTCAATGCGCGAAGCGATCGTCCGTCGTGCCGATCTCGCGGGCGCGGGCGCTGCGCTCGCCTTCGGGCAGGCCGGCCGCTTCGCGCGCGAGGACGAACGAGCGATGAGGACGGACGCGCGGCGCGTGATCGATGACCGTGAAGTTGCGCAGGAGCGGCATGCGCTGCTCGAGGTGGGTGAGGAGCTCGAGGGCGGGGCTGCGCAAGAGCAAGATCGCGATGGGGTGACGCTCCACGAGCGCGTGACCGAACGCGTCGACCCGGTACGGGCGATCACCGACCCCGTCGTGGTCCTGATCCCAACCCACGTAGTCGCTGTAGTGGTTGCCGGGCGCGTCGAGGCCCCACTCCAGATCGCGTCGGCCCACGTAGGCGATCTGACGCGCGTTGCCGACGAAGTCGTTCCCGGTGAAGACGTCGCCCACCATCAGCGCGCCCCAGAGCTTGGCGCCCACGTCGTTGTGACCGACGGTGTTGTTCTCGATGCGCTCGCGGAGCGAGTTGTAGACGAAGAGGCCTTGGCCGTTGTCGAGCAGGAGGTTGTCGCGGATCAGGCAGTCTTGTCCGTCGCGCAAGAGCATGCCCGCGCGTCGGTTTCCAGTGGCGACGTTGCCGACCACCTCGAGCTCGTGGCTCTGCATCAGCGCGTAGCCGGCGAGGCTGTCGCGCACCGCGTTGTTCCGCAGACGGTTGCGGTGCGACCACATGTAGTGGACGCCGTAGCGCGTTCGTTCGATTCGGTTGCCTTCGATGAGGCTGTCGTCGGTGGCGCCGATGAAGAGCCCGTCGCGCGAGCCGCGCACCGCGTTGTCGCGGATCACCACGTGCGAGGCGTCGTGGAAGTGGATGCCGTTGCCGCGATCGGCCTCCCGCACGTGAGCGCGCCCCTCGACGTCGTTGCCGAGGATCTGCGCGAAGTCCGACTCTTGGACGTAGATGCCGAAGGCGCAGTCGCGCACGCGCAGGTTCTCCACCGTGACGTGCTCCGCGGTCGGCGCGGTCCACACACACGCGTGGAACGCGCCGAGATCCGCGCCGCTGCCGCGCACCTCGAGATCGCGGATCACCACGTGCGGCGCGATCACCGCGATCACCTGTCCTTCGCCGCCACCGTCGATCACGCCGCCCGCCCCGCGCAGGGTGATCGTCCGCTCGATGCGGAGGTTCGCGCGCCAGGTCCCGGGCGGCACCTCGACCACGTCGCCTTCGCGGGCGCGCGCGACCACGCGTTCGAGCGACTCCGACTTGGTCGGGCGAAGGATCTCCGCCCGCGCAGGCAACGCGAACGAAGCCAAGAGCACGAGCGCGATCAGCGTCCGGGTCGCCATGGGACTCGCTCCTCGTCGCGCCGCAGCTTCGCGAGGCGCTCCTCGTCGCGCGCGCCGCGCTCGTGCTTGGCCATCAGGCGATCGAGCCCCACCAGCGGCGGGCAGCGGTCGCGATCGTTGAAGGTCTGCTCGCACTCCATGCAGCTCAAACACTCGCGTGGATCGATGGTGCCGTCGTCCGCGATCGCGCGCGGCTCGCAGCCCTTCTGGCAGATGCTGCAGCTCGAGCAGAAGTTGCGTCGTTTCGGTCCGGAGAGCCGGAAGCTGCCGAAGAGCGCGAGGCCCGCGCCCATCGGGCAGAGGTAACGACAGAAGGGTCGAAAGACGAAGAACGACGCGACCGCGAGGACGACCCACCACGCGACGAAGAACCACTCGCGCTTCCAGAAGGGCACGAGGAAGGTGCTCTTGAAGGGCTCGATCTCCGCCGCGCGCTCGCCGACGGTGGCGGACACGAGGAAACTCGCGAGGAGCGCGAAGAGCACGACGTAGCGCAGGTAGCGGAGCTTGCGGTGGATCCGATCGGGCAGCTCGAAGCGCCGGATCTTCAGGAGATCGGCGAGCTTCCGGATCAGCTCGCTCATCGCGCCGTAGGGGCAGACCCAGCCGCAGAAGACGCCGCGGCCCCAGACGACCGAGACGATCGCGATGAAGATCCAGGACACGAAGAGCAGCGGCTCGACGAGGAAGAGGGTCGGATCGCCGCCCCGCGCGACCACCTCGACGAGCGTGAGCATCTGCGTGACCGAGGGCTGCGCGCCGAGGTAGACACCGACGAAGACGAAGCTCACCGCCATGCTCGTGACGTGCAGCCCTGCGAGCACCTTGGCGCTCGTGAAGGTCCAGCGACGCAGCGCGAACACCGCCATCACGAGGAAGAGCCAGATCGCGAGCGCGATCACGTCGACGAAGCGGCGATGCCACGCCTCTTCCCAGATCGTGCGCTCCTCGGGTGGGTTCTCGACGAAGTAGACGCTCGCCGGGAGCTGGTGGGTGGCAGGGAAGGAGCGGAACTCGCGCGTGAAGGCGCCGCGCGAGTCGTGGTGGCTGCCGAGAAAGACGAGGTCGAAGGGGCGCCCCGGATCGAGCGCGCCGCCGCGGGTGAGGAAGACCGCGCCTTCGCGGAAGCGCGGGGCGTCGGGCGCGGCGACGCGGCCGAGGTTCTGGTAGTCGGTGTCGCGGAACTGCACCTCCTCGAGACCCTGTTGGACGCGGACCCGGTCGAAGATTCCGCCGCGCACGAAGGCCGAACCCTTGAAGGAGTTGGTGCCGCGCCCGAGCACCACGAGCAGGTGCTGGCCGGGCTCGAGCTGGGCGACGAGGTGATCGTAGTCGCCCGTCGCCAAGAGTCCGCGGCCGATCGCGGGCGCATCGGCGATCGTGAACCAGAGATCGACGAAGGGCTCCGTGCGCGGCGGCAGGCCCATGTCTTCTTGGGTGACGGTGAGACGGCCGAAGACGCCCTCGGCCTCCATGCGCGCCCACGACCACGGCTCCCCGTCCGCGACGAAGCGCCCACGCAACGCGGCCTCGGCTTCGAGGATTCCGACCTCGCGACCCACGCGGCGCGCGGCGTCCAAGATCGTGCGGTTGGCGGCGAGGGCGGTCACCGTCGCGCCGCTGATCACGTCCACCGCGGCGAAGACCTGCGGCTGCGGCTCACCGTCGACCTCGCGCGTGACGGTGACCGCGCCGCCGCGTCGCGTGGCCTGACCGACGCTGATCGACTCGTCCGCCCGGTGACCGACGTACCAGGCGACGAAGCCGGTGAGCTGCGTCTCCGGGATGCCTGCGAGCAAGATCGGCTCGGCGTGATGGACCACGCGCGCGCCGGTGATGGTGGCGGACTCGTCGAGCCCGAAGAGCACCACCACCGGCTTGCCGGAGTAGGCTGGCACGTCGACGAGCTCGTTGGAGAGCGCGACCCAACCGACGCGCGATCCGTCGGCCGCGTAGCCGACCGCGTAGCCGACGTCGGTCGCTCCTTCGGACCGATTCGCTGCGCCGCTCGGACGCTCCCGCTCGAAGCGCACCGCGCCCGGCAGCACCTCCGCGCAGGGCATGCGCGCGCAGTCCATACGCGTCGGCGCGGTGCCGTGCTGCGCCCGCGCGGAGGCGGCGAGCACGAGCACGCTCGCGACGACCAGTACGACCCGACCACTCATGCGACTTCTCCGAGGTGGGGGTGCGCCGCGGCCCGAACGAGCGGGCCACGGCGCGGAAGCTGGCACCGAGACGGGCCAGTGCTCAACGCGGCTCGACGAGCAGTCGGCCGCGCATCTCGAGGTGCATCGCGTGGCAGAACCAGGGGCAGTAGTACCAATAGACGCCGGGCGGACCGGCGGTGAACGTCGCGCTGTTGGTGTCGTTCGCGTTCACCAAGAACTGCACGTCGTGCTTGGTCACCGTCAAACCGTGTGACAAGTCCTCGACCTGATCCTGGTTCGTGACGATGACGTGCACCTCGTCACCGGTCTTCACCGCGATTTCCGTCAACGCGAAGTTCGGCGCGCGGCTCGTCATGTAGACGCGTACCGACCGCGGCCCCTTTCGGATCACCCGGCTCTCTCGCAGAAGATCGACGCCGTCCTCGCGGGCCCACTCCTCGTACATGCGGAAGCGGGGCGCCTCCCGGTTCTGGATGCTGGTGGGGTGGATGAGGTCGGCCCTCACGATCACCGCGTCGTGCGGCTCGGGATAGGTCGGACCGTCGTGGACGAGCTGCATCGACTCCCCGGAGATGTCGATGAGCTGGTCGTTCTCGGGCTTGAGCGGACCGACGTTGAGGAAGCGGTCCTTGGAGAACTTGCAGAGCGCGATCAGCCACTTGCCGTCGGCCTCCCGCGTTTCGCTCATGCTCGCGTTGATGTGACCGACCTGATAGTGGACGTCGAGACGCTCGAGGATCGGATCGACCTGTGCGCCGCCGTACGCCTCGATCGCCTTGGCGATGTTCCACTTCGTCACGATCGAGTCGATGAAGATCGAGGTGTAGGCGTTCCCACGTCCGTCGAAGGCGGTGTGGAGCGGCCCGAGCCCGACCTCCGGTTCCGCGACGACACAGTCGCGCGGCTCGATGCGGCCCGCGAAGGCGTCCGCGATCTTCTCGATGTCGACCACCGAGACGGTGGGCGAGAGCTTGCCCGAGCAGATGGCGTAGCGACCGGTCGGGTCGACGTTCACGCCGTGGGGGCTCTTCGGGATCGGGATGCGCAGGACGAACTGACCATTCTCCCCGCGTGCGTCGATCACGGGCACCGGCGAGCTCCCGATGCGGATCGTCTGTCCGGCCTCCACCGCACGCGCGATGTTCTCGAGGTTGAAGACGTAGAGGAAGTCGCGCTCCCCCGACATCATCTGCTCGAGCGTCACGCCGCCTTCGGAGTTGTAGGCGGTCGCGAAGGAGTATTTTCCCTGATAGTCGGTGGCGCAGAGGTCCATGTTGCCCTCCACCATCACCTGCCAGCGCACCTCCATCGTCTCGCCGTCGATCGCGGTGTGAAGCGCGGCGTACTGCGTGGGATCCGTCATGTTGGATCCGTCGTTCGGCAGCGGCGTGCGGAACTCGGAGTTGCAGAGCACGAGACCGGTCCGGTGGCGCTGCGGGAAGATGCCGTGCGTGCCCTGCGCGTGCGGGATGTCCACCACCGCGTCGAGCTCCATCACGTCGCAGCGAACTCGCGCGAGGCGGCCGTTGCCCTTGTCGTTCACGTAGACGTAGCGGCCGTCGTAGGTGCCTCCGTCGTAGGAGAGGTGCACGTGGTGCGTGTCGCCGCTGCCGAACCCGCCGAGGACACGCTTGGTCCAGTCGGTGCGGGTGTGACCGGTGGCGGAGTCGTTGTTGAAGACCGGGATGCGCTTGAGCTCGCGCATCGAGGGGACGCCGAGGATGCGGATCTCGCCGGACTGACCGCCGCTCCAGAAGCCGTAGTAGGTGTCGAGCTCGCCCGGCGCGACGTGGGTCGCCGGCGGCGCGTGGCTGTCTGGGGTGGGCGTGGTGGGCGGGGTCTGAGTCGCCTCGCGGTCGTCACCACAGCCCACGATCGCGGCCGCGCCGATCACCGTGGAGGTCTTCAAGAAGAAGCGGCGCCCTTGGCGGATCCGTTCCGCCTGACCGTCCGTCCTCCCCGTCTCTTCCGTCTTCTCCTCCGGGCCCCGGAGCTCGTCGCGATCGTCCTTGCGCGGCATGATGGTCCTCCCGACGGGCCAGCGAGGTGCGGCCATTCGTCGCACCTACGCTTGTCGTGACCAGCGCGCGGGCTCCATGACCGATGTCAGATCGAGCGCGATCGGCACCGCGTGATTGCGGTCGATCAATCGGGTGCCGCGGCATGGCGCTGGACGACGCGGAGCGCGCGCGATAGCAGAGCGCCATGTCGAAGCGCCCGCCGAAGTTCTTTCGTCAGTTCGTCCAAGAGCAGCCCGAGGTCGCGAAGGCCTACGAAGCGCTCGGCGAGGCGGTGCGTCAGGGGCCGCTCTCGGAGCGGGAGGTCGCGTTGGTGAAGCTCGCGCTCAGCCTCGGCGCGCGCCTCGAAGGCGGCGCGCACGCACACGCGCGCAAGGCCTTGGCGGCGGGAGTGGAGCCGGCCGCGCTCGAGCAGGTCGCGCTCCTCGCGATCCCCACGCTCGGCTTCCCGTGCGCGATGGCGGGACGCGCGTGGATCCGCGAGACGATCGAGGAGCACGAGAAGGGCTGACGCTCCGCATCGCGCGACGAAGATCGCCCGCGGCCGAATCGTCGAGACGAGCGTAACCGCTCGTCCGCTCACCCGTCCGCTTGCCGCGCGGTGCTCCTGCGATCAGCACCAGCTCCGGCCGACCTCGCCGCCGTGCAAGAGCTCGCGCACGTTCGCCTCGAGCACGCGGTAGCCGACGTTGCCCTGCAGGCGCTCGCGTCCGTCGTCGAAGACGAAGGTCGGGCTGGCCTCGACCCCGTGACGACGTGCCGAGCGTTGCCCACGCGAGAGCTCGGCGTGTGCGCGACCCGAGCCGAGGATCGCCTCGAGCTCGTGCGACGGAAGCCCGACGCGCTCCGCCACCTCGAGTTGATGGCGACGCTGCGAGATGTCGAGGCCGTCCGCGAAGAACGCCTCGCGCAGGGCCCACGCGGTCGCGCGGAAGAGGCTCGGATCGAGCAGCTTCACGGCGGCGAGCAAGATGTGGCAGCCCATCGACGAGGTCGGCTGGCAGCGCGTCCACACGTCAGAGTGCAGCGTGACGTGGTCGAAGCGCTCGACCACGCCGCGGACGTGGGCGCCGTAGGCCTCGAGGCCACCCCGATCGGCCCAGCTCGCGGCGAGCTTGCCGCGCGCGTCACCAAAGACGTCGATGAAGTGGCAGTCGACCGCGACCTCGGCCGCGAACGCCTGCTCGAGCTCCACGAGCCGCACGTGCCCCACGTAGGCCCAGACACACAGCACGTCCGAGAAGTACTCGAGCGAAATGGGCAGCTCACGCTTCATGCGCGCGTCCTACTGCGAACGCGCGCTGCGGACCACTCCCCGAGCGTGGGCACCCCTCCGAGGGTTTGATCCCGGTCAACCCGTGGTGGCCCCTCGTCCCACACCCTGACCGAAGAAGTTACGTCGAAAGAGTCGTCGAACGATTCTCCGAAAGAAGGTGTGACGATGCCCCTCGATCCCGAGCTCGCGAGTCTCAAGAAGACGCTGAAAGAGATCCCCTTCCCGTCGCGATTCGCGGTGGAGCTCTGCGCGGAGTGCAACCTCGCGTGCTCGATGTGCCATCACCCGCAGATGAAGCGCCCCAAGGGCGTGATGCCCTTCGAGCTGTGGCGTCGTTGCGCCGATCAGGTGGCCGCGCGCTCGCCGCGCACCGAGGTGTGGTTCTCGTTCTGTGGTGAGCCGCTGCTCGAGCCCGACCTCCTGCTCGAGATGATCGCCTACGGACGCTCGGTGGGTCTGCGCTCGATCAACATCAACACCAACGGCATGTTGCTCACGCCGGACCTCGACGACCGCATCCTCGAGTCGGGCATCCACCGCATCGTCTTCGGCGTCGACGGATTCTCGAAGTCGGTGTTCGAGTCCATCCGCGTGAAGGCCGACCGCGACGTGGTCTACGGCAACGTCACACGCCTCCTGAAGCGGCGCGACGAGCTCGGCGGAGGACCCGAGATCAACGTGCAGTTCGTCGTGATGGACTCGAACGAGCACGAGGTCGAGCCGTTCCGCGCGTTCTGGAAGCCGAAGGGCGCCACGCTGAAGATCCGCAACCAGCTCAGTTGGGGCGGCAAGTTCGAGAGCTCGCTCTGCGTGCCCGACGACGAACGCATCCCGTGCCCGTGGGCGATGACGATGATGCACGTCTTCTGGGACGGCCGCGTGCCGCGCTGCCCCGGCGACACCGAGGGCGACGCGAACGAGGAGGCCGGCAACGCGTGGCACGAGCCGCTCGACGTGCTCTGGGCGCGCCTCGGCAAGTTCCGCGATCTACACATGGCCGGCCGCTACGACGAGCTGCCGGAACGCTGCCACACCTGTCAGGACTGGATGACGGGCGCGGCGGTGCGTGAGCATCCAGAAACCACTGCCGACAACTTCGTCTCGGCTGGAGCCTTGGTGCGATGAGGACGCTGTTCCTTTGCGGCGCGACCAACCCGGAAGGCGTTCGCCTTGCGCTCACCGTCAATCGCCACAGTTTCCGGTGGGACACCATCGTCTTGGTGGACGACGACGCCTCCAAGAAGGGTCTAGACGTGCTCGGCGTCCCGATCGTGGGTACGCTCGACGCGCTCCGCGACGCCTCCCCGGAGGACGAGGTCGGCAACCTCATCGCACGCAAGACCTCGACCCGCGCGAAGGTGCGCGAGCGAATCCTCGGGATGGGCCGCCGCCTGGTCCCGCTCGTCCACCCGAGCGTCGATCGTCTGGGAGTGCAGCTCGCGAACGACGTGACGATCTACCCGCAGGCGACCCTCGGCGCGGGCTCGAGCCTCGGCCCCGGGTGCGTGGTCTTCATGAACGGCACCGTCGGCCACGGCGCCTCGATGGGCGAGTGCTGCGTGGTTGCAGCGGGCGGCGTGCTCAATGCGCGCGTCGCCCTCGGCGATCGCGTCTACGTCGGGACCAACGCCGCCATCCTCCCGGACGTCCGCGTGGGCGACGACGCCACGATCGGCGCGTGCTCGGCCGCCCTCTTCGACGTACCCGAGGGCGCGACGGTGATCGGCGTGCCGGGAGAGATCCTCCTGCCCTCGCGACGCGAAGAAGAGGTCACCGTGACGCGCGTGCGCGCCGAAGTCTTCGCGGCGCGCGACGACCACGGGGAGCTCGACGACGACGAGCCCGACGAGGTGCGCGCGTGCCTGGAGCTCGCGTGGAGCGACGTCCTCGGCCGACTGCCGGGGCCTCGCGACCACTTCTTCGACGCGGGCGGAACCTCCGGGCTGGCGTTCGACCTCTGCGCGCGCCTCGCAGAGCTCGGGCTGCCGCTCGCGGTCGCGGACGTGTTCCGCGAGCCACGGCTCGAGGCGCTCGCGCTCCTGCTCGCCGCACGGGTCGGCGCTCCGCCCCCGGCACGCAAAGCTCCTCCGAGCACCGCGCACACGCACGATCCCCTGGCCGAGGTGCGCGCGCGCGCCGAACGTCGAGCCCGCGCGCGCGGTGCTCGCAGCGCCTGACCGACGGTTGGAGACGCGACTCGACATGTGCAGCGCTCCGAAGGCGCGGCGGATGTCGTCGCACCCCGTCGCATCGACGCACGGCGTCCTCGCACGCACGACGTCGATGCACGTCGACACGACGACGGCGCATGATCTTCGTCACCCCCCCGACCCCACGCGGCTTTCGAGCTGCGCGGTGGTTGCTACGGTTTCGAGGTGACGGTCGAGACGATCTACGAGGCGCTGCGCGAGGTGATCGATCCCGAGCTCGGGCTCGACGTCGTGAGCCTCGGGCTCGTCTACGACGTCTCGCTCGAAGGCCACCACGCGCACGTGACGATGACGATGACGACGCCGGCCTGCCCGCTCGGTGAGCAGATCGTGTCCGACGCGTACGAGCGCCTCGTCGCTCGCGGCTTCGAGCCGGAGGTCGTGCTGACCTTCGACCCGCCGTGGTCGCCGGAGCGCATGTCCGACGACGCGAAGGAGATGCTCGGATGGGGTTGAACACATCCGCCTCCACGGGGACGGCGGTTGCGTCGTCGAGCCCTTCGTCGTCGGGCACTTCGTCGTCGAGCCCTTCGTCGCGTGCGCCACATTCGAGCTCGCCGCATCCGCGCGGCGGCGCGCACGCGGCCCCGGGACCGAACGCGCCGGAGCTCCACCTGCGGCGGCTCTTGCTCGTGTTCGTCGCGGCGACCGCGGTCACCGCCGTCCTCGGAGGCCTCGGCCGGGTCGGCCTCTTCGTCTCGACCACCGCGTCGCTCGCGCCGCGTCACGGACCGGCCTTCGTGCTCGGCGTCTTCGTGACCGTGATCGCGCTCGAGCGCGCGGTCGCGCTCGGCAAGGCGCTCGCGTACGTCGCGCCCATCCTCGCCGCCGCGGGCGCGCTCGGCACCCTCGCGGGCACGCCTCACGCCGCGCATGCTTCGCTCCTCGCGAGCGTGGCCCTCGTCGGCACCAACGTCGTGATCGTGCGGCGCCAGTCCGTGAGCTTCACGTGGCTGATGTTGCTCGGCTCGCTCGTGCTCGCGATCGGCAACGCCGCGTGGATCGCGGGGCGCCCGATCTTCGAGATCGTGCCGACCTGGATGGGCTTCTTCGTCACCACCATCGTGGCCGAGCGCATCGAGCTCTCGCGTCTCGCGCCGACCCCGCGCTGGGCGAGCCGCCTCGTGGTCGCGCTCGGCGCGCTCTTCGCGGTGAGCACGTTCGGTTGGATCCTCCCGATCCCGGAGAACGCGCGGCTGCTCGGCGCCTGCCTCGGCGCGATCGGGCTCTGGCAGCTCCGCTTCGATCTCGCGCGACGCACGATCCGTCGACCCGGTCTCCCACGCTTCGCCGCGCTCGGCGTGCTCCTCGGTGCCGGCTGGCTGATCGTCGCGGCCGCCATCCTGCTCGAAGGAGGAACGCTCCCACCGGCCGGCCTGCGCTACGACGCGATCCTGCACGCGGTCTTCGTCGGCTACGTGCTCTCGATGGTCTTCGCGCACGCGCCGATCATCGTGCCCGCCGTCGCGCGCATCGCGATCCCCTTCCACCCCGTGCTCTTCGTGCCGCTCGCGGTGCTGCACCTCTCGCTCGCGGCGCGCGTGTTTGGCGACCTCGCGCTCCTCCCCACCGCGCGCAGCCACGGCAGCCTCGGCAACGCGCTCGCCCTCGCGCTCTTCGCGATCTCCGTGATCGCCTCACGACTGCGCGCCCCGCGCGCCCGCGTCGAGGAGGCCGGCTGAAGCGCTCGACGTCTCCAGAGACGCGGTGTGAGAACGGTCCGTTGCTTCCGTCGACGTCGATCGCGCACGTCGCGCGCATCGCTCCCAGCGGTCCGATCGCGCGAGCGTTCCTTTGCGTGCTGCTCCTCGCGCTCGTCGCGTGCGAGACGACGCCCGAAGAAGCCTTCGACACCCACGCGCGCCCGGTGCTCGAAGCGCGCTGCGCGTCGTCGAGCTGCCACGGCGTGGTGCCCGGCGAGACCCTGCCGGACGAAGGCTTCTTCGTGCGCATCGACGCGCGCGGGCGCCTCTCGGATCGCGAGGCCGCGCGGGCACGTTCGCTCGAACGCGTGAGCACCCACGCGCCGCTGCGCTCCACCCTGCTTCGTGTGCCCCTCCCCGAGCGCCTCGGAGGCGGGCCACATTGGGGCGGCGCGCTCTTCCCGTCCGAGGACGACGCGGGCCTGCGCGAGCTCCTCCGCTGGATCGAGCACGAGCCGAGCGGAGGAGAGGACGTCGCACTCGAACCGCTCGAACGACGCTTCGAACGCGACGTGCTTCCCCACCTCACGGAGCGTTGCGCGACGGGTGGCTGCCACGGACCGCAGGATCACGCGTTCGGATCGTTCGGGGTCCCCGCGGATCCCTCGGGCGCGTTCTCTCCCCACGAGGTGCGCCACGCCTACGCCGAGGCGCGCAAACACCTCGATCTGTGGAGCGACGATCCGCGTCGGTCGCGCCTCGTGCGCAAGGGGGTCCGACCGGTCCACGGCGGTCTGCCACATCGGCGCGCGCGGTTCGGCAACTTCGCGGGCGGCATGGAGGGCGAGGCGGTCGCGGCGATCGTGGGCTGGGCGGAGGCGGAGCGGGCGGCGTTCGCGATCGAGCCGACCGCCACGCTCGGCCTCGTCTACGTCGAAGGTTCACCGCACGAGCGCGCTCCGTTCGCGATCGCGCCGGGTCCGGTGGGCTCGGTGCTCTGGTACCGACCGCTCGCGGAGCGTGCGGAGGCGGTCGACCTCGCGGGGTCGCTGCATGAAGGCGAGCCGGTGGAGATCCGCGATCCCGCCGTCTCGGACGACGGGCGTTTCGTGGCCTTCTCGCTACGCCGCGAAGTGGAAGCGCGCTTCGCGCTCTACGAGATCGAGCTCGCGACTCGCGTCGCACGACGGCTCTCGCCCGAGGGTGCGTCCTACGTGCAGCCGGCCTACGCGCCGCCGCTCGCCGACGGACGCGCGCGCGTGGTCGCGGTGACGGACGCGTTCGCCGAAGGGCTCGAGCTCGTGGCGATCGATCGCGACGACGGCTCGATCGAGCGCCTGACCTTCACCGCGCATCCCGAGGTCGCGCCGAGCTTCCTCGCGACCGGCAAGGTGCGTGGCAGCCTGCTCTTCGCGACGCGCCGCCCGAGCGCCGCAGGCGTCGAAGGAGTCCTCCTTCGTTTCCCGCTCTGCCACGACCGCGCGCACCACGCCGATCCCGAGTACCACGCGCACTTCGGCGCGAGCACCGCGCCCGCCGCGCCTCACGCCGCGCGTGATCTTCCGGACGGTCGTCAGATCCTGATCCTCTTGCCGAGCGCGGAGCGCGACGACGATCGCGGGGCCCTCGCGGTGCTCGATCGCTCGCTCGGTCCGAGCGTGCCCGAGGGAACGCGCGCGAGCTTCGAAGACCCGCTGCCGCCCTTGGTCGTGCTCGACGCGCGGCCGCGCTTCCGCGATCCCGCGCTGGCTCCCGACGGAAGCGTGTGGGTCGCGGTCGACGAGGGCATCGCCCGCGTGACGATCGACGATCGGGAGGGCGTCGCCACGCTCGCGCGTGAGGAGCTCCGGATCGCGGGGAACGTCCGCTCCCCCGTGCTGGTCTTCGCGCGTCCTCCCGCCGACGATCCGCACGCCGCCATCCACGCGCACGCGCCCGACGCTCGTGGTGAGCTCGAGCTGCGCGACGTGGCGGTCCTCGACTCGCTCCTCGCCGCGCCCGCGCCCGTGGGGGAGCGCGTGCTCGCGCGAGAGGTCGCGTTCCTGCGCCTCGTGCAGGCGCGCGACGAGCGCCACTCCGACGTGCTGTTCACGCTCCCGCTTCCCGAAGACCGCTCCGCGTGGCTCGACGTGCCGGCAGATCGCGCGCTCGCGGTGCAGCTCCTCGACGCGGAAGGAATGCGCATCGACCGCGCGGCGCGGGGCTACTTCGCGCGGCCCGGGCTGCGCGTGACGGGCGGCGTGAACCCCGCGAGCTACGACCACGCATGCAGCGGATGCCACGGCGCGTCGACGGGCGATTGGCGCGACGCCGAGCCGCCCGCGCCCGACGCGATCAGCTCCGCCTCGATCACGCTCTCCTCGCACGCGGGACGCGATCCCCGGCGTCCGCTCGCCCCCGTCTTCGTCCCGGACGAACCGCGCCCCGTCCGTCGCGCGGACCTCGAGCCCCTGCTTCGGCGCGAGTGCGCTTCGTGCCACGCGGACGACGAGGCGCTCGCGACGCTCCACGCCCACGTCGATCTCGAAGGCGCCCGCGCGCGCACGAGCCCGCTCGTGGAGCGCCTGCTCGGACGCGAGCTCGACGCGCATGCCCCGATGCGTCGCACGTGCCCGCCGGGGGGAGCGTCCGACGAGCTCGTGCGGGCGATCGTGGAGTGGATCGAGACGGGCGCGCGCGAGGACTGAGCGATGGGCTGCTGGGTCCAAAGCGTCGCACCACAGCACGGCTTCGCATCCGACCAGCGTCGATTGATCTCGATCCATCGCGGATTGGACGGGCGACAGATCACCAGTCAATCCCGATACTGAAAATCACAATCACCAAACGCCAATCGGCGCGGTGGACGGAGGTTCGAGGTGCGACGACGGGTGTTCGGATGGGGAGCGCTGATGCTCCTCGGTTGGCTCGGGGGGTGCTCGCGGCAGGACGTCGCGGCGCCGCCGGCCGTCGACCGCGCGCCCCGAGCGCCCCACCCACGGATCGGTGTGCTCCTCGTGAGCCACGGATCGCGCTCTCCACGCTGGCGCGAGATGGTGGGCGAAGTGGACACGCGCGTGCGCGCGCGGGTGCTCGCGATCCCGAACGTCGCGTCGCTGCGCTCGGCGTTCATGGAATACACGGAGCCCTCGATCGCGACGCAGCTCGAGGCGCTCGACGCGGAGGGTCTCACCGACGTGATCGTGGTCCCCCTGTTGCTCACGGTGAGCGGACACTCCTTCGACGACATCCCCGTGATCTCGGGGCAACGCGAGGACACCGTGACCGCGAGCCGGCTCGCTGCGGAGGGCATTCGGATCTACGCGCCACGCGCACGCGTGCACATGACGCCGCTGCTCGACTTCACGGACGTGCTCCGCACCAACGTCGAGCGGCGCGTGCGCCAGGCGAGCCGCGACGGAGCGAGCGAGGGCGTGGTCCTCGTGGCGTACGGCGACGAGGAGTACGACGCCGAGTGGACGCGGCTCTTCGAGCAGATTGGTGCGCACCTTCGCGCGCAGCTCGGCGTTCCCGAGGTCGCGCACGCGTGGTGCGGACACCTCGTGCACTACGATCGCGCGCCCACCCGCGACGCGATCGCGCGTGTGCTCCGACGACGGGAGCGAGCGTTGGTGATCCCGATCCTCGTCGCGGTCGACGAACGCTTCCAGTTCGACATCATCGGCGGCGCGGTTGGAGAAGCACGCACGGCGGCCGGCGACGACGCGCGGGTCTACTACCTCCCGGACGCGATCCTCCCCGAACCGGAGGTGGACGACTGGGTCGTGCGAATCGTGAGCGAGACCGCGACGCGGGTGGGAGGTGCGTCGTGAGCACCGTCGTACGGGCCACCGGCGAAACGATCTCCGCGCCGTCGGCGCCCGAGACGGAGCTGCCGGTCACGTCGTCGTCGACCGGGACGTCGATCCCGGTGCGAACGCGTGAGGCTCCGCCGCAAGGCACGGCACGAGAAGTCACGGCTCGAAGAACGACGACGCCCGTCACCGGTCCGCGGGGTCAGCCGCGGACGCCCGAAGCGGAGACGAACGAGCTCGCGCCGGCGACCCATCGGAGCTCCCGCGCGGTGCGCCGAGGGCGATGGCGCCAGACCGCACGCTGGCTCCACCGCGACCTCGGCTACTTCTTCACCGGCGTCGTGCTCGTGTATTCGGTGTCCGGCCTCGCGATGAACCACGCGGAGCATTGGGATCCCGACTTCGTGGTGGAGCGGCGGGAGGTCGCCCTGCCCCTCCCGAGCGACGCGGCACAGGTCGACGACGCCGCGGTGGACAGCGCCCTCGCGGGGCTCGGCGAGCACGGTGCCCTCCGCACCTACGACTTCCCCACCTCCGGGCGCATCAAGATCTTCCTCGAGGACGGCACCATCGCCTCCGAGCTCGGCAGCGGCCTCGGGACGTACGAGTCGCTGCGCCGAAGGCCCGTGCTCTACGGCATGAATCGTCTGCATCTGGAGCCGAAGGGCTGGTGGCTCGCGTTCTCGGACGTGTTCGCGGTGGCGCTCCTCCTGATCGCCCTGACGGGTTTGGTCCTCGCGCGCGGCCGGCACGGGCTCGAAGGACGCGGGAAGTGGCTGGTCGGCGCTGGCGCGGCGCTGCCGCTCCTCGGATTGCTCCTCGCTTGACGCAGCCTGACGCCGCCTCCCTCTTGATCTCGATCAACCGGCCCTCGGGCCGCATTTTTCGCTTTCATCGAAGT
>ERZ761607.3095-NODE-3095-length-16646-cov-5.674763_pt1 | contig 16646 bp, 16 predicted proteins | sample MGYA00511164_ERZ761607 | MGnify/ENA primary metagenome ERZ761607 (study PRJEB28899, sample SAMN02445080) | bioreactor sludge metagenome | biome: EBPR sludge | place: Australia: Brisbane, Thorneside Wastewater Treatment Plant | collected 2011-06-22 ...
GAAGAGAAGAATCCCGAGCCGCAACCCTGAAGCTGGTCGCCCCGGCCTTCCTCCCGTACACTGAAGGCGCATGAAGCCGGGCGCGGACATCTCGATCGGGCTCAAGGGGCTCGAGATCATTCATCACAATAAACCCAAGCTCTCGCTCGCCAAGCACTCGCACCCCGAGCACCACGTCATCCTCCCCCTGCGCGGCAAGGTCCTCGTCAAGACGGGGGACCGGGAGTGGAGCTGCTCGCCGGGACGCCTTCTCTTCCTGCCTTCCGGCATTCCCCACGCTTTCGACTCCGGCGACGAAGGAGGGGAACGGCTCATCTACCTGCTCAAGCCGGCCTTTCACCGCCGGCTGCCCAAGGAAGCCGCGCTCGCCACGGCGGACCCCCTCTTGCGCGAGCTCTCGCTGCACCTGCTGCTGCGTCCGGTGCGCCCCCGCGCGAAGGGCGCCCTCGTCGAGACGCTCGGCCTTCTTTTCGAAGAGTCCCTCGCGAACGCCGCGTCGGAAGTCGATGCGCGCGCCCGCGCCCGTGATCCCCGGGTCCGCAAAGCCCTCGACCTCATCGAGGTCCATTACCGCGAGGAACTTCGCATCCCCAAGCTCGCCAAGCTCGTGGGCTTGAGCGAACGAAGCCTGACCCGGCTCTTCGTGAAGGAAGTCGGACAGAACCCCAAGCAGGTGTTGACCCGGCTCCGCGTCGACGAAGCCCAGCGCCTCCTCTCGAGCTCGGATCGCGCCGTCACCGACATCGCGCTCGACGTCGGCTTTCAATCCCTCTCGTCGTTCTTCGCGGCCTTTCGGCAACGGACCGGCCACCTGCCCTCGGAGTACCGTTCCGCTTTCTGAGGGCGTCGGAATTTTGACGCCCTCGGCTTTTCCCGTCGAAGCGCCGATAGGAACGCCATGAAAGCCAAGCTCGCCGAGGCCTTCTCGGACTACGCCGACTACCACCGGAACGAGACGAACCAACGCCTCCACGCGATCGGGATCCCGCTCATCGTCTTCGGAACTTTCGGCTTCTTCGGGCCGAACTACGGGCTGCTCCTGTGGCTCGCGGTGAACGCATGGTACCTGTCGCTGGACGCGCGTCTGGGCGCCGCGTTCGCGATCGTCTCGCTCGGGCTTCTCTACGGCGCGAGCGGGATCGCGGGGCCCTGGTTGCTCGCGCTCTTCGTCGCGGGTTGGGTCATCCAGGGCGTCGGCCACTACTACGAGGGCCGCTCCCCCGCCTTCTTCAAAAACGCCCAGCACCTTCTCATCGGCCCGCTCTGGGTCCTGCAGAAGTACACGCGCCTCGCGCGCTGATCCGCAACGGCTAGTCCAGGATCGTGCGCGGCATCGCGCGCAGGAAGGTCTCCATGACCTCGACCGCGGCTTCGAGGTTCGCCTTCGCGCCTTCGCGCGCAAAGACCGCCGAAGCGGGCGTGCCGTCCAGGAACTTTCCGTTCACGAGGCCGTGGGAGCCTTCCGCCCGCACGATCCATTGGCGGATGCCCGTGCCGGGCGGCAGCATCGACGCGGCCGATTCGACGAGCATGTCGTAGGGACCCGTGGCGGGAAGCTCCTTGTAGATCGACGTCTTCATGAATTCCATGAAGGAGGTCATCGTCGGCCAGCCTTCGGGCGTATCGGGAAGCATGACGAAGTTGATCCAGGTCAGTTTCTCGCGAAGCGAACGGACCTGCTCCTCGGTCACGAAATCCCACGGGTCCTGCGCGAGCGAACGCACGCCGTCCAGGCTCTCGAAGACCGAGTAGACGGGATTGATGGCCAGCCAGCGCGTGAACTTGGCCTTGCGTTCGGGCGAGCCCATCATCCAACGCGCGAACTGGCTCATGCGCACGACCCCCGAAAGCGAGGTCACGACGCGCAGCTTGGCGAAACGGTCCGGGCGGATGCGATGGGCGTGTTTGGTGAGCGCGTAGACGAAGTCCTGCGTCCCCTTGGAGGCCGTCACGAGGACCACGGCGTCGAGCTGATCGAGCTTCTCGTCGAGCTGGTCCGCGATCATGCGGCCGTTCTCGTCGGAGCTGCCGGCCGAAAGCGTGTCGAAGAGATGGATCTTGAAGCCCTGCGCCTCGAGACGAAGCGCCGCGCTGCGGATGAGCTTGGGGGCCTTCAGCTTGGCGTGGCCGATCCCGTAGGCGAAGAAGAAACCGATGCGCGCCCGCTTCTCCATGGGAAGGTCCGCGACGGAGTTCGGCACGCGGAAGGCCGGATCGCGCGCGGCCGAAGCCATCGCGGATTCGAACGCGCCGTCGTCGTCGCCCTGCGCGGGAATGAGCTGGGCGAGGGCGTCGCGCGCGCGCGCCATGCCTTGGGCCTGCGCGAGCTCCCGGCCGTACACGAGAAGATCGAGATCGCGCGGTCCGTCGCCGCGATGGCGGGCGAGCGCGCTCGGCGCCGGGAGAGTCTTATCGCAGGAGGAAGCCCCGGAAAGGAGGGCGTTGAAGCACTCGCGCTGGGTCGGCGTCAGCGACGCGACCGTGACGTCCTTGGCCAAGAGCTTGGGCAGCTCGGCTTCGACGGACTTCTTGAGCCCGAGCACGGGGGCCCGGAACTCCGCGGAGTAGGCGTGCGTCGGGCTCGACCGCCACTCAAGCCCGGGACGCGAGAGGTGCCGCAGCTCGATCGGCATCGGGCGCCATTCGAGCCTCGAGGCCGGCAGACGCGGCGTGCTTTCCGTCGCGATCTCGTCGACGGACTGGGCTTCGCTCCGTCCGTAGAGCTCGCTTTCGTCGAGGGGACGCGGCCCCGTCGTCGGAGCGTGGCTGCACGCCAAAAGGGAAAGACCGAGCCAGGTGGATTTCGCGACGCGGATTTTCACAGAAAAAAGTCTACGGGAAGGACGTCCGTTTTCCCCGTCAAAGATCCGTTTTCGCGGACCGGCTCAGAACGTGATGCTGCGGCTGCCGCCGAACGCGGCGTCCTCGATCTTGAGACCGCCCTTCTCCCAGGTCCACTCGGAACGCAACGGCGCGGGGCCTTCCTTCAGGCTCTTCGCCTCGAAAAGAAAGTCACCCAGGACCTTGCGGCTTCCCACGTGCACGACGACCTTGCGGGTCTCCCGGAAGCGCTCCTGCGTCCCCGCGCCTTCCGAGTCGTAGGTCAGGACCCAGACGTCCGGGTTCGCCGGCGAAGCCTCCCACGTCACGATCCGCGGGGGCAGGATCTCGAAGCGCAGGGGGATGCGCAACCGCGCGTCCGCATCGAAAACGGCCAGGTATTCGTCTCCCTCGAGTTCGACCCGCCACGGCGTCGTCACCGAGGTTCCCGAGACCGCGCCCGACAGCAGGACGAACCCCAACGCGAGCGCGCGCCAAGCGGGAGTTCTCATCGGGCTTCCTCCTTCGCGAGCGACTCGAGCCGCGCGATCGTGGGTTCCGAGACGGAGCGAATGTAGACCGGGATGTGGGCCAGCACGTCCTTCGTCGCGGCCTCCTTCTCGCCGGGCAGGAAGATCTCGGCCGTCGGGAGACGCATCCCGACGAGGATCGAGCGGCGTTCGCCTTCGGGCGTCAAGGCTCCCGTCTTCACGAGGGAGCGACGTCCCTCGAGGATGGCCGCGAGCGTCCACGCGACCGAGGCGGGGTTCTCGTTCTCGACCTCGTTCAGCATGTGCGTCGCCTTGAGCCGCTGCGAATCGACGAGCTTCTCGAAATCCTTGTAGCGGGTCTCGGGCGAGATGTAGTCGGCGTAGACCGAGAAGGCGCGGTCGAGCGCGACCGAATCCTCGACCGTGAGTCCCACGCCGTTCTTGAGATCGCCCGCGTGGCCGCCCGAGCGCGCCCCCTTCAGCAACGAGATCATGTGCGCGAGATTGGGCGAGCCCGGATTCCAGCTCGAGTACTTGAGCGGCATCGTGACCGCCGCCCAAAGGCGAAGCCCCGCGGGCTGGCCGAAGGCTTCGGGGGTCACGAAGCGACGCTCTTCCGAGCGGTTCTCGATGATGCGCATGACGAGCAAGAGGTTCTTGCGGCCGAGGCGGTCGTTCACGCACAGACGCCGCAGATCCATCGACTTGGCGAGCTTGCCGGCTCCCCGGCATTCCGCCGAGACCTGGCCGCGCGCCTCGCCCAGCGAGGTCAGGATAAGCGCGAGAAAACCGAGGTCCGTGGACGGCAGCGTCTTCTCGAGCGCGCTGACGAGACGGCCGCGCCCCTCTTCCGCGGTAAGGCCCGCGAGGAACGCCTTGCCGTAGCGCCGCTCGACCTTATTGCGAACGTCGTTCAAGTAGCGACGCCCTTCGGCGACGCTGCGGATGCGGGGGATCTGCGAGGTCACGCGGAGGGCGGCAAAGTCCGACTGCCCGCGGCTGCTCCGCGTCCGGGCCGCGAGCTCGACGGGCAGCTTCCAGGCCGGCGCCACCGCGGGTTGCGCCGTCTCCCGCGAAGATTCCGCCTTCACGGAGGGCCCCCCGGCGGACGGCGCGGCGCCCCCTTTTTCGAGCAGCGCGTCCTTCGGAGCGGAATGGGAAGGCGACGAAGCCTCGACGACGTGCGTCCCCATCAATCCCAGCAAACAAGAGAGCAAAGCCCGCATCCCTAAGATCATACCGATCCCGCGCCTTACGGGAAGCGTCAAAGGTCTGGTCATCGCGTTCCGGTCTCGCGACGCCGCGCGTGCCAACCCGAAGTTTTCACCCTGTCTGCCAACGGCACCCTTGGGAGAAGGCGGGCCGCCTGCTAGACAAGCTCTCGTGATGGCGACGTCTTTCCAAGAACGCCCTTTCAAAATCTTCTCTGGTTCTTCGAATCCCCAACTCGCCCAGGCGATCGCCGACAAACTCGGCGTCGAACTCGGCAAGCGGGTGCTGAGAACCTTCTCCGACGGCGAGATCCACTGCGAAATCCAAGAGAACGTTCGCGGACACGACGCCTTCGTCATTCAATCGACGAGCAGCCCGTGCAACACGAACCTCATGGAGCTGCTCATCCTGGGCGACGCGCTCCGGCGGGCTTCGACCCGCAGCGTCTGCGCCGTGATTCCTTATTACGGCTACGCCCGCCAAGACCGCAAAACCGCGCCGCGCACGCCGATCACGGCGCGCCTCGTTGCCGACCTCATCACGGCGGCCGGCTTCAATCGCGTCATTTGCATGGACCTCCACGCGGGCCAGATCCAAGGTTACTTCGACTTCCCGGTGGACCACCTTTTCGGGTCCGCCGTGAGCTTTCCCTACCTTTCGCAAAAGTACTCGTCCCAGCCGGTCACGATCGTGAGCCCGGACGCCGGGGGGACGGAACGCGCCCGGATCATGGCCAAGATGTTCGATGCTCCGCTCGCCATCGTCGACAAGCGCCGCTCGGGCCCGAACGAGGCCAAAGCGATGAACCTCATCGGCGAAGTTCGCGGTAGGTGCGCGATATTATTAGATGACATGATCGATACGGCGGGAACTTTGACCGAAGCCGCACGGCTATTGAAGGCCGAAGGGGCCTCGAAAATCGTGGCCTGCGCGAGCCACGGCGTCTTCTCCGGAGCCGCTTTGGAACGCCTGAGCGGAGCGGATTTTGACGAAGTCGTGGTGACCGACACGATCCCCTTGCAGGAGAGCTTTAAAAAGCTTAAGAACCTCACAGTTTTGACGGTGGCCCCCCTCGTCGCGGAAACCATCCGCCGCAATCAGCGCAACGAGTCCGTAAGCTCGCTGTTCTGAAATCGAGGCAACGCCGTTACTCGGATCGATAAGTTGAGGATAACGAAACCATGAGCCAAACGACCCAAGAAAACTTCTCGCTTCAAGTGAAGCCCCGCCCGGTTCTCGGCAAGAACGCTGCCTACCGCGCTCGCGTCGCCAAGTCGGTGCCCGCGGTCGTTTACGGCCCGAACATGAAGACGCCGGTTTCGGTTCACATCGATCCCGCTCTTTTCGTGCCGATGTACCGCAAGGTCGGCCGCACGGGTCTCATCACCCTGCAAACGATCGAAGGCGCCGAAGCTTCGCTCAACGGCACGAAGGTCCTCGTGAAGGATCTCCAAACCCACCCGCTCAAGAACACCCTCTTGCACGTCGACTTTCACCAAATCGACCTCAAGAAGGCGATCCGCATGACGGTTCCCCTGAACTTCATCGGCAAGGCGAAGGGTCTCGCCGATGGTGGTCTCATGTCGATCTCGGCTCGTCAGGTCGAAATTCGCGTTCTCCCCACGGAGATCCCGAACCACATCGACGTCGACGTCTCCGACCTCGGTGTGACAGACTCGATCCACATCTCCGAGCTCGCCAAGAAGATGGAAGGCAGCAAGTTCGAATTCATGTATGAATCCGACTACGCCCTCGTCGCCGTCGTTCGTCCGGAAGACGAGAAGGCCGCCGAGCCCGCCGCCGGTGCCGCCGCTCCGGCCGCCGGTGCCGCTCCGGCCGCTGGCGCTGCCGCCGCTCCGGCCGCCGCCGCCAAGGCTCCCGCGAAGAAGTAACCCTTCTTCTCATCCCGATCTTCGAAACCCCGCTTGGAGCGATCCAGGCGGGGTTTTTGTTTTTCGAAGGGCGGATTTTTCCGCTATCTTTCGCTCAGCATGGCATTCGACGCGGTCTTCGTTGGTCTCGGCAATCCCGGCGCGCGCTACGCGATGACCCGCCACAACGTCGGCTTCATCGCGCTCGACGTCTTGGCGCAAGAGCTTCGCTCCCGCTTCGAAACCGACTCGACCGCCGCCAAAAAATACAAAGCCCACCTCACCGAGCTGGAGTGGGATGGCCAACGACTCTTGCTGATGAAACCGCAGACCTTCATGAATTTGTCGGGCGAATCGGTGCGCGCGCTTTACGAGCGTCAGAGCGATCTCAAAACGAAACCGCTCATCGTTTTCCAGGACGAGGTCGACATTCCCTTCGGACGTGTCCGCGTGAAACTCGGCGGCGGCGACGCCGGTCACAACGGACTCCGTAGTCTGCGCGCCTGCCTCGGACACGGCGATTTCTACCGAATTCGGATGGGGGTCGGGAAGCCTCCGACGGGTTCCTCCGTCCAACTCGCCGACCACGTCTTGATGCCCTTCCGGAGGGACGAACAGGACACATTGATCTCCCTCGTGGAAGGGAGCCTGGCCGTCGCGAGTACTCTCCTCAAGGAGGGCCTTGCCAAAGCCCAGGAACGCGCCGCAAAGGTTTAAGACCGGGCTCCGCGACGCTTGCTTGGGGCGCGGCTCCGTGCGAGCTTTCGGGCATGGCTCTTCAGTGCGGAATCGTCGGTCTCCCGAACGTCGGCAAATCCACCCTTTTCAATGCGCTCTCCTCGACGGCGAAAGCGCAAGCGGCGAACTACCCGTTCTGCACGATCGACCCGAACGTGGGGATCGTCGAAGTTCCCGACAAGCGCTTGCAGAAGCTCACCGAACTCGTCAAACCCAAGAAAACCGTGCCGACCTCGACGGAGTTCGTCGACATCGCCGGCCTCGTGAAGGGCGCGAGCAAAGGCGAAGGACTCGGCAACCAGTTCCTCGGCCACATCAAGAGCTGCCACGCCGTCGCGCACGTCGTGCGCTGCTTCGACGACGGCGACGTCGTGCACGTGAACGGCAGCGTCGACCCGATCCGCGACATCGAGATCATCGATACCGAACTCATGCTCGCGGACCTCGCGAACGTCGACAAGAAGCTCGACCGCACCGCCAAGATCGCGAAATCCGGCGACAAGGTCGGCATCGCCACGATGGACGTGCTCAAGCGCGTCAAGGCCGCGCTCGAAGACGGCAAGCCGGTGCGTTCGGTCACGCTCTCCGAAAACGATCTAGAGCTCATCAAAGATCTTCAGCTCATCACCCAAAAGCCCTTCCTCTTCGTCGGCAATATCGACGAGCGCACGGCGGGCTCGGGTTCCGAAATGAAGAATCCCCACTACCTTCGCCTGCTCGAATACGCACAAAAGGTCGGCGCCCAGGCGATCCCGATCTGCGCGAAGGTTGAGGCCGAAGTGCAGGAACTCGACGCTTCCGAACGCAAAGCCTTCCTGACGGATCTCGGCATCGAGCAGTCCGGCCTCGATAAGCTCATCGCCGCCGCATACCGTCTCCTCGGGCTTTCGACCTACTTCACCGCGGGCGTGCAAGAAGTCCGCGCGTGGACGATCCAAACGGGCTGGAAGGCCCCGCAAGCCGCGGGCGTCATCCACTCCGACTTCGAGCGCGGTTTCATTTGCGTCGAGACCTTCGCCTACGACGACATCGTTCGTCTGGGCAGCGAAGCGAAGGTCAAGGAAGCCGGGCTCCTGCGCACGGAAGGCCGCGAATACATCGTCAAGGACGGCGACGTCCTTCACTTCCGCTTCAACGTCTGACGGACGCCGTGCTTCGTCGCCGATTCCCTCGCGACTGGGCACGGGTTCTCTTCGGCGTCCTGGCGTTCGGCATCGCCCCCCGCGAGGCCCGCGCGAATCTCGAAGAAAAGACTTGGGTCTTTCACGCGCCGACGCGCGATCTGCGCGTGCCCCGTCGCGGCGGTCTGCGCGGCACGCCGCTCGTCGCGATCGACGACCTGCTTCGTCCCCTCAACCTCGCCTTCACGAAAGACTACGCGCGCGGACGCCTGCGCATCGAGGATCCCGAGTCGGGACGTCACGCGCTCTTCGTCGTGGGCGAAAAATCCGTCGCGACGAGCTTCGGCCCCCGGGACCTTTCGCGCCGGGTGCGGCTCGAACCCAAAACGCGGCTCTTCCTGGCTCCCCTCGAGATCGCCGATCGCGTCCTCTTGCCCCTGCTCACGGGAGTCGCGCCGGTGCGTCCGCACGCGACCCCGCCGAAGCTGGGCGAACCGAAACGCCCGCTCGTCGTGCTCGACCCCGGGCACGGGGGCAACGATCACGGAGCTTCCGTCTCGCTCGGCGCCGCCGGGCATTTGCGCGAGAAGGATCTGACGCTCGAGATCGCCCGCGACCTGCGCACGCGGCTCGAGAAGCGCGGGGTCTCGGTCTGGCTGACCCGCGAGAACGACGCCTACATGACGCTTCCCGAGCGCTCGCGCTTCGCGAACGCGGGCAAAGCGGCGCTCTTCGTTTCGCTCCACCTGAACGCCGAGGTGCGCGGGAAGCGCCAAGGCTACGAGCTCTACGTGCTTTCGCTCGAAGCGGGCGAGGCCGGCGTGCGCCAGTCCATCGCGAGCGAGAACCAGATCATTCCCGAGGACCACGGCGAAGACGTCGAGAAGGTGCTCGCCGACCTGCGGATGTCGGGGAACTTCGAGCGTTCGCTTTCGCTCGCCAAGGCCCTCCAGGCCTCGCTGAAAACGAAGGCGACGGCCTCGGCGCGCCCCGTTCAGGTCGGGCCTTTCTACGTGCTCTACGGCGCCGAAATGCCTTCGGTGCTCTGGGAAATGGGCTTCCTCACGCACGCCGCGGAGCGCCGGGCCCTTTCGGATCCTAAAGTTCGGCAGGGCTGGCTCGAAGCCGCCGCGGAAGCCTTGGCGAAAGCCGCGCTCAGTGGCAGAGTGCCGAGCCCATGACGAGCCTCAAGCGATCCTTCGACCGCCCGCCCGAGGGCCTCCGCCCCATCACGATCGAGCCCCACTACTACGACTACGCGGAAGGATCGTGCCTCGTCGCCTTCGGGAACACGCAAGTCGTCTGCGTCGCCACGGTCGAAGAGAACCTCCCCCCCTACCTGCGCGGCAAGGGCCAAGGTTGGGTCACCGCCGAATACAACATGCTCCCGCGCTCGAGCCCCGAACGCATCAAGCGCGAGCGCGACCGCGTCGGCGGCCGCACGCACGAGATCCAACGGCTCATCGGCCGCACGCTCCGCAGCCTCACCCGCCTGGAGCTCCTCGGCGAGCGTCAGATCATGGTGGACTGCGACGTGCTGCGCGCCGACGGCGGCACGCGCACCGCGAGCATCACGGGCGCCTTCGTCGCGCTGACCCTGGCCGTCCGCCACCTCGCCAAGATCGGCAAGCTGAGCCCGAACCGCGCCTTCCCCATCAACGACTACGTCTCGGCCGTTTCGGTCGGGATGGTCAAAGGCGTTCCCGTCCTGGACCTCGACTACGTCGAGGACTCCGCGGCCGAGACCGACATGAACCTCGTCATGACCTCGGACGGACGCATCGTCGAGATCCAGGGCACGGCCGAGCGCGACCCCTTCACGACCGAGCAGTTCAACGCCATGCTGGCGCTGGGGCGCGCGGGTTGCGAAGGCCTTTGCCAAATGCAACGGCAGATCCTCGGACCCTTGGGCTGGTAAGCCCGTGTCCCGGATCCGCACGCTTTACGTCGCGACGTCGAACGCGGGCAAAGTCCGCGAGATGGCGCCGCTCGCACGGCCCTTGCTCGAAGCTTTGCGTGCGGCCGACGCCCGTCTCGTCGCCCGCGCCGCGCGCGAGGCCGAGGAAACGGGCGAGACCTTCGCCGCGAACGCGTGGATCAAGGCCGAGGCCTTGGCGAGCGAGCTCCGCGCCGAGGGCGAGGCGGATTACGCCGTGCTCGCGGACGATTCGGGGCTCAGCGTGGAAGCGCTCGGCGGGCGACCGGGCGTGCACTCGGCGCGTTACGCGGGGCCCAACGCGAGCGCCGAAGCCCACGTGCAAAAACTCCTCGCGGAGCTGGGCGAACGGGACGAGCGGAGCGCCCGCTTCGTTTGCCATTTGGCGCTGCTCCTCGCCGACGGCCTTCGCTTCGAGGCATCGGGCGAATGCGAAGGCGCCATCTCGAAGTCGAGACACGGCGACGGCGGCTTCGGCTACGATCCCGTCTTCCGGCTCGTCGACGGACGCACGATGGCCGAGATCCCCGCCGAGGAAAAGAACCTCGTCTCCCACCGCGGGCGGGCCTTCGCCGCGCTCGCGAAGAAAGTCCGCTGATGCCGCCGAAGGCTCGCGTGACGGAAGCCGTTCGCGCCCGGGCGCGCGAGGCGATCGAACGCCTGCTCGCCGAGTTCCCGAACGCCCGCACCGCGCTCGACTACGCGACGCCCTACCAACTGCTCATCGCGACGATCCTCAGCGCGCAGTGCACGGACGAGCGCGTGAACAAGACGACTCCCGCGCTCTTCGCCGCCGCGCCCGACGCGCCCTCGATGCTGGGCCTGGGCCTCGAGCGCGTGCGCGAGCTCATCCGGAGCATCAACTTCTTCAATAACAAGGCGCGCAACATCTTGGGCGCCTCCGAACGCCTCATGGAGCTCCACGGCGGGGAGGTCCCCGACGAACTCGCGAGCCTCGTCGCTTTGCCGGGCGTGGGCCGCAAGACGGCGAACGTCGTGCTTAACGAAGCCTTCGGCAAGGGCGGCATCGTCGTCGACACCCACGTGCGGCGCGTCGCCAACCGCCTGGGCCTCGTGCGCCGCGCCGACCCCGTCCACGTGGAAGCGGATTTAGAGGGCGTTATCCCGCGGGAGCACTGGACCCGCATCGCGCATCTTTTTATTCTGCACGGAAGAAAAACGTGCAAGGCCCTGCGTCCCCTTTGCGGGGAATGCCCGCTGGAAGACCTTTGCCCGTCCTCGGGAAAGAAGGCGAACGCTTGGAAGGATCGTCTCAAGATCTGAAGACCTCGGGCTTTTGGGCGGCGGCCTTGGCCCTCGCGGGCGTCCAGATCGGCTTCGCGTCGGGCTATCCCATCACGAAGGAGCTGCTCGCCTTTTTCGATCCGCTCTACTGGTCGACACTACGGGCGGTCATCGCGACCGTCGTTTTTTGGGCGCTCTGCCGTGCGCGCGGCATCCCGCTTCGTCCCAAGGCGAGCCACGGAAGGCTCGTGCTGCTGTCGATGCTCGGGGTCACGCTCAACCAGGTCTTCTTCGCGCTCGGCCTGGAGCGCTCGACGCCGACGGAGGCGGCCTTCATCTGCACGAGCATTCCCGTTTGGGTCTACCTCACGGCGCTCGTCATCGGGAACGAACGCGTCGACTGGCGAAGGCTCGTCGGCATCGGCACGGCCATCGGCGGGATCTGGATGCTCTTCGGGCGTCCGCAGGGCGCCGCGAGTTTCTTTAACTTCGCCAACGCGGCCGTCTACGGCCTCTACGTCGCGCTCGCCTGGCGCGAAATGCGCTCGCACCACCCTTTCGCGCTGCTCTTCTGGCTCTTCCTCTACGGCGGCGCCGCGATGGCCCTCGCTTCGGCCGTCCTCTCTTTCGCGGGCCTCGCGAGGGTTGAGACGCTCACGTCGCTCGGCGACGCCGCCCTCTGGTGGCGCGCGGCTTACCTCGTGGGCGTCGGCACCGTGCTGACCTACGCCTGCAACGCCTACGCCGCCCGACGCTTTCCGGCCTCGGTCATCGGCGTCGCGATCACCGCGCAGCCCTTGCTTACGGCCGCGCTCGAACGCCTTCTCTATCGACAAGCGCTCGACGCGCGACTCGGCGCCGCCGGCGCGCTCATCTGCGGAGGCGTCGCCCTCTCGAGCCTCGCCGCGATCCCCCGCCGCAAGCGCGACGATCCGCCCACGAAAGGAAAGCTTTCCGTATGAATTTCTCCCGCTTTGCTCTCGGCCTCTCGGTCGCCCTCGCGACGCCCGCCGGGGCCGCCGATTTCGCGAAGTACGCCTTCGACTATTTTGACCGGCACGGGCTCGCGAAGGGGGAGCGCACGAACCCGGCCACGCCCGACGCCGAGGTCCCGCTCGCCAAGTTCGACGAAGGCGAAACGAAGGCCGTGCTCGACCTCTACCGCGCTTCGCTCCCGTCCAAGGCCACGCGCTGGACGACCCAAACGATCCTGAGCGGGTACACGCTACCCCAGGCGCCGACGGGGGCGCGCTTCGACAACGAAACCCTCGTCCGCGCCTACGACGGAAAACGGCTCCTCGGCACCTTCCGTCCCGTCGCGACGACGACCGGCTGCGACTCCGGCTGCCTGCCCGTCGTCTTTCACCTCTCGCTCACGGACAAAGGGCAGGTCAAGGCGATCCTCGAAGATCCGCGTTCGCCGCTCACGAAGATCCATCACCAGCCGCTTTCCGCGGCCGAAAAGAAAAAGCTGCTCTCCATCGCGCGCGAGCTCCCGAAGGGCCTCGATTGGATCGACGGAAACGCCGGGCTCGCGGATGCCCGCGGCGCGTTTCCGCCCTCGACCTGGTCCCCCTTGCGGGGAAGCCTCGTCGAAGGCGCCGCCTACACGAGCTACCGCGTCTACGAAGCTTCTCTCGGCGCGCGCCTGGCCCTTTCGAAGGCCGCGAGAAGCGCGCGCGACAAGGAACTCGACGCCGAGCGGACGGAGGAGGGCACCTGGTTGCGAGCCGCGAATCCCGAGGAGCTTCGCAAGCGTCTCTTCGCCACGGCCGAGGCCGTCCCGCCGCCCGTCCCCACCCCGGCGCTCCGTGCGGCTTACCGCCACGTCGGCCCGGCCATCGCGTGGCTCGGGAGCCAAGACCGGCTCAGCTTGAAGGAAGCCAACGACCTGCTCGGAAAACTCGGCGGCTGGCAGCGCGAGCGGCGCGCGGACCTCATGTCGCTCTACCGCGAACTCCTGCGCACGCCGCGTACGCGACCGTGGGTCGCGGCGTTCCTCGCCCAAAAGACCTTTCCCTTCGAGCCCGAAAACCTGCGCCGGCTCTACGCCGAACTCGCCTCCGCGCAAGCGCCGACGCTCGCGCCGGAAGATTGGCTCACCGAGGATCTCGCGGGAGATCCCGGATTGCTTACGGTCGCGATCGAGCGGAATCGCGACGTGAAGGGCCGGGAAGACCTCGTCGTCGCGCTCGAAGCCACGCGGGCCCTCCGCTACCCTCGGCTGGACGCCGCGCGCGCCTGGCTTCGCTCTCCCGCCGCCGCCTCGAAGAAAGGGCGCGAAGCGAGCGCGAAGGCCGCCGAGCTCGAGCGCAACCGCTGGCGCCAGAAGCTCGCGCCGACCCCGCGTCCCTTCCCCAAGCTCCAGGCGCGCAACGCGAGCGACGCGAAGATCGTCGAACTTCCCCGTCCCGACCCCGTGCGGCTCTACGTCTTCTTCGCCGCCTGGTGCCCGCATTGCCTCGAGACCGTGGGTAAATGGAGCCGCGCCGGATGGAAGGAATCGACGTGGAAGCGCGTTCAGCTCGTCGAGATCCACCCGGGCGACCGCAGCGTGGCCGACTTCTGCAAGGAGACGCAGCTGCCGGCCGAAGTCTGCGGACGCATCGTGAAGCTGGGGGATCTCCGGCAGTCCCCCGAGGTCCAAGCCGTGTTGGGCGTGGAGGGGATTCCGTACCTCATCGCGACGAACGGCCGCGGGCAGATCCGTTTCGAGAACCTTCGGCTGCCGAGCGCCGAAGGCGCCGACCCCGAGCGGGAACTGCTGACCGCGCTCGAGGTCGCCGAACCTTAGGCGTAACGGAAAGCCCGGCCTAGAGATCGCCTTCCGCGGCGGCGTCCGCGCCGTCCTCGTCGGACCCTTCCGTCGCGCCGGTCACGAGCGGAGACCAGCCCGTCGCGAGGCGATCGCGCGTGCGACGCGACGTGCGTCCGCGCACGTTCGCGGGAAGCTCCTTCGAGACGTAGCTTTCGAAGCGCTCCGTGTAAGCGGCGTCTTCGCACGAGAAGAGGGGATCGAGCTTGGCGATCTTGGCTTGCTCGCTCGACTTGAGCGTCGCGCGGTACTGCGCGGTCGTCGCGGTGAGCAGCTTCTCGATCTGCGAAGCCTTGAGGATCGCGCCTTCGCCGGACTTCTTCGTGTCGTATTCCGGCTTCCAGACGTAGCGGAAAGCCTTCGGCGCGGAGCATTTTTCGGCCACGCGCTCGACTAGGTTCGCGCCGCCGAGATCCTTCGCGACGTTTTCCATGAGATCGGCGTCGCCGAAGACCGGCTGCCCGGCGATCACGACCAAGTTGAGATCTTCCTGGCGGCTCTGGACGAGCGCCGTGTAGGGGTTCTGCCCCGGCTTACGCGCGACCAAGGTGAGGTCGGCCGTGTAGCCCGGCGCGACGCGGCCGAAGCGGTCTTCGATCTTGAGCGCCTTCGCGGCGTTGATCGTCACCATCTCGACGATCTGTTCGTCGGTGAGCTTCCAGCGCGCCTGGTCGGCGTAAGCGCGCGCGAGGCGCATTTCGTCGAGGATATTCTTGGATCCGGTCGGGGACCAATCCGAGCCGAGCGTGATGTTCGCGCGGGCGCGGACGGCCGCGTCGACGCGCAAGGTCTCGCCGTAGAGGAGCAGGTTCGAGAAGGGCGACCAGACGAAGCTCACGCCCATGCGGCTCGCTTCGGCGATCTCGCGCTCGCTCATGCCGACCCCGTGGATGAGGATCATGCCCGGGAAGGCGAGGCCGTAGCGCTTGAGGTACGACCACTCCGACTGGTTGTAGGCGTCGTCGCGGCGGCCTTCGGAGAGATGGACGAACATGACGGGCTTCGAGGTTTCCTTGAAGAACTTTTGGACGCTGCGACGGGCGGGCCACTCCCACATGCCAATGAAGCGGCGAACGGAGGACGGGATCGTGAGGACGCCCCCCTTGCTCAGGAAATCCGCCGCGTGGTCGTCGGTCAGCGCGCCCGTCAGCTGGACGTAACCCTTCGAGGTGCCCTTGCCGAAGAGGAAGATCTCCATGGCGGCGAGCTGCTTTTCGAGTTTCTTGGCGTCGCTCAGCTTGTAGCGGTTGCCGAGCAGGTCGGCGAGCGAAGCCTGGATCTTCCGGAAGGAGGTCGGCGAAACGTCGCCGGCCTTCACGTTGAAGTCGTCGCCCACGAGAAGTCGCAAGCCGCGGGCGAGGTCCCGACGCTCTTCCTTGAAGAGGTCGAACCACTCGCGCACGGTCATGCCGCCGCCGAAGTCTTCCTCGGCCAAGAAGGATTCGAAGGCCTTCTCGTAGCTCATCCCTTTCTTCATGCGCTGCTCGAAACCGTAGGGAATGTAGATCGTGCGGATGTAACCCGGATCGATGATGTCGACGAGGTTGCGGATCTTGCGCGCGTCGAACTCTCCCTGGAGATCGACGTTGCGGGCTCCGTAGCCCTTCGCGCAGGATCCGTCGCCGCCGATGCCCTGCATCGCCGTCGCGCCGCCCGCGATCGCCTTGAGCTCGGCCCAACGGACGGCCGCGCACGTGACGTGCCCCTTGATGGGCTTCATGTTGAGCGAGGTCGCGTCTTTATAGGGCGCGTACTTTTGCCGCCACTCGAAGCGGTTCACGAACTGGGATTTCGCCTCGCTCCAGAGCGGGAGCACGTTGTATTTGACGTGCCCGTGCATATCCATGAGGCCGGGGAACACGAAGGATTCCGTCTGAACGACGCTCGCCGAAGCGGGCGGCGCCTTGTCCTCGATCGCGGTGATCCGGTCGCCCAGGATGCGCAGCCAAACGCGTTCGTCCGGCTTCTCGGGCAGGTATCCCGAAAGGTACCAAGTCGTGGTCGAGGCAACATCGCGCGAATCGACGACGGGAGCCGGTTCGCGGCTCGAACAGGCGACGAGACTCGCCCCGAAAACAAAAAGGCCGATTCGATTCCAACCGATGCGCATATTCCCCCCCGCGAAAAACGAAGCTCCGCCGGGCAGCCGTGCCCCCCGGAAAGCTCCCGACCCCCGAAGTCGTGGATCTCGCTAAGATTTTAAACGGCCTCGACCGCAAAAAACCACCGCTAAGCCCACGCGGGTCGGTCAGTTTTTCATCCGGACTTCTTTCGGCGACGACGGAAGTTGCCGGAAAGACTTGTCTCGGAGAGCCGGCTCGGATTGGCTGATCGCCATGACGTCAAAATCCCGTCACGCCTTTCTCGCTTCGGCCCTCTTTCTGCTGGCTTGCGCGT
>ERZ761607.3096-NODE-3096-length-16628-cov-7.187172_pt1 | contig 16628 bp, 12 predicted proteins | sample MGYA00511164_ERZ761607 | MGnify/ENA primary metagenome ERZ761607 (study PRJEB28899, sample SAMN02445080) | bioreactor sludge metagenome | biome: EBPR sludge | place: Australia: Brisbane, Thorneside Wastewater Treatment Plant | collected 2011-06-22 ...
ACCTGACGAAGTTCACCGCCTCTTTTCTGGAACCGAAAACTTGTCTTGATGCCCTCAGCTTGTACCCAGCCGAGGGTTTCTCCGCTTCGCGACCAGGCAGGTTGAGTCTTATCCCCGGCAGACCGATCCACCCAGGTGATATCTCGTGTTTCCAGATCGAGCAGGCCTATATCGTGCCACTCATCCACTTCGGCTGAGAAAGCAAGGAATTTTGAATCCGGCGACCATGCCGGGTGTTGAGCATTCAATGGCTTGCCGTCCCAAGTCAATTGAAACGCGCTTACCCGTGGACCTTTTCTGCGTCCCATCGGCACAAGGTGAAGCATCCGGTCACTCGCCGTGGATTCAGACTCCAGTGCCACCCACATCCCGTCCGGTGACCATGCAACATCCCAACTGGGGCGAAAGACGTTTTTTATCATCGGCGCCGGTCTGCCATCCACGGGCTGAAGATAGAGTGCAAAACTTCCCTTGGCTTCCGAAAGGACAGCTAATGTCTCACCGTCAGGTGCCCATGCCATATTGGGTTGGTGCGCATACAGAATGTCAGGCGTCAGGTCGGTCGTGATGTTTGTGGTCAGGTCGTGTATCGCAATATGATACGACTCGCTGCCGTCAACGTCCAACGCAAAAGCGATCTTGTTCCCATCGGGCGAAAAGCGCGGCGAGAATTTTGCGCCAACAAGGTTAATCTCTAATTTCTTGATCTCTGAATTTGAATGTTCCCACAACTCCCACGTCCCGGTTTTGTTCCACGAGAAAACGATCCGCTTTTCATCAGGCGAGATGGCAAACGAAAGACCCGGGTCAACGTAAGGGACGCGCAGGAGATGCTCTAAGCTGGGCATTAAGATGTCGCTGTCAGGCATGATACGGTCAGTTTTTCTTCCTCAGGTCAATCACAAGGGCTTGGGGATCGTTCACTTCTTTTCCAAATAATTGAATGATCGCGACAAATAGCAGGATGATAAAGATGCACGAACCCACAGAGATCATGATGACCGATACGAAAGTCGAAGGCGGAAAGACCATATCAATGGGCGTGGATTTGCTCGTCATCAGAGGTTCGAGTACATTCACCGCTTTCTGGACCTGATCCGGGTCGGTGTATCGTCTGCTTAAGACGACCCGGTCGGCTGTGGAAGTCTTGAACTCCGCATGGGCACTGCATCCTTTATTTTTACCGGCACCACCGCATGTGAGGTCGCGCTCTATCCCATAGACCTGAGTGGCGTTTGATTCGGTAAGCGTCCAGCCGAGCAGGGTGTCGCGGGATTGGCAAGTATATAGCTGGTCATCCTGCAATTCGCAGTGGACTTCCAATGACGTCATGGTCAGCGCGGCTGTTGCGAGCGCCCCTCCGGCAACAAGCACGCCGATCCAGATAACCTTGAAAAACGCGGCGATTTTCTTAAGCATGACTCTCTCCTCTAAAGTTATATTTTTCGAACCGCCGTCTTCAGCGGGTTGGGCTGGGGATATTTGATATTATCAGAAATAACCGTCCCGAAGATTTTTTTTCAAGCAAGCCAAAAGGTCAATATCAAATTTCGGGACGGTTTTCTTATTTACCGATATAGTCTATTATACGGGCTGATACTCTTCGACCTCCGGCAAACTTTCCATGCCGGCTTGTTTGGCGAGATTCAAAACATAATCGCGAAGGTCCGCCTCATGGGCGGGATCAAGCACCGGTCGGGAATAGGAAGCGAGGATCTCCTTCACCTGGGCGCGGGCGCGGGTAAAAGTATCCAATGAGCCGGATTCTTTCCATGCACGGATCGAGTCACGGTCGATGACCTTGGTGGGCATGTGCTGTTCCTTCGGGAAGAGTTTCATGGTCACTTTTTGTTTTAGGAAATCACCGCCTTTAAAATCCACGCCTTCAAAGAATTCGGTCGCGAGCGTCTCCGATTGGATGAGCATGCCTTTCAACATTCGTTTTGCCATCGCAATGCCTTCTGCGTCGATGACAAGTTTTTCCGGGCTTTGACACAGGAGTGAATCCAACATGCCTGCGCCAGAGATCATGTTGATGCCGCTCAACGCACCGACAAGGAAGCCCATGGTGCTGTCCATACCGGCTTGCATGTCGAGCACTTTCGCATCTGTCGCACCGAGGTAAGTGTGGGTTGGCAACCCGAGCGCCTTGCCGACCTGCGCATAGGACGAGTCGATCATGGCGGTTTCGATCGCACCGTAGGGCGTGCCGCCTTTGCGCATCTCGAAGATCGCAGGCGCGCCGCCCCAAACGATGGGTGAACCCGCTTGTGCGAGTTGATGGATGGTGATGCCCGAAAGACATTCCGCCGCGTGTTGTGTGACCGCGCCGAGCAATGTCACCGGAGCAGCCGCGCCAGCCAGCGGCATCGAGACGATCTCCGCCGGAATACCTGCGCGTGCCAGGGCGATCAATTGCCCTGCGCCGAAGTTCGACCATATCAATGGGGGTGAGGGGCAGGCATCGAAGATGGCGCGTGGTTTGCTCCTCAAGTTTTCACGTCCGCCGGAGAAGATGGCAAGCATGTCGATCATGGCATGCACGGTCTGGTTGGTGAACGCGCCGGTGACGATCGGCTTTTTCGAATACATCATGACCAGATACAGGCGATACAGGTCATGCAGTTCCTTCGGCACATCGTGGCAGACCACCGCCGTGGACTGCGCATCGTATTGCGGCAAACTCTCCGTCACTTTGATGACGCGCAGCAAGTCTTCTGTTTCAGCGGTCTTGTGCTCCAAGGTCTCCGGGATGAGGACGGAGATGCCCGAAGAGCCCGGGTCGAAGTGAACCGCATCGCCTCCATATTGGACTTTGGGCTGTCCCTCGTAATCGTAGAGGTGGAACACGCGTGGAACGGTTTCCAACGCCTTGACCGTGATCTGCTCCGGGATGCGGACGACCATTGTTTCTTCGTCCACTTGCGCTCCGGCTTCGGCAAGCAGGCGTCTCGCTTCGGCGTTCTGTACCTTGATGCCGGGTTTGAGCATCAGTTGATAGGCTTCCTCGAGGATGCGTCCGATGAGGGCGTCGTCGAGGAGAGAGAGTTTGGGTTGCATACGTTCCTCCTGTGACTTGAGAAATGAGTAATGAGTAATGAGGGATGAGTAACGAGTTGCCTTGTTACTCATTTCTTGTTTTTCATTACTTCAAAACCCCAGGAGGAATTATTTATGCAGGTTCGTAATCTTCCAGCCTGGGTAATTCTTCGATGCCGGCTTTTTTTGCAAGGTCGAGCATGTACGAGTGGAGTCGCGCTACCTGGTCAGTGTCCAGCTCGGGGCGTTGGTAAGAGGCGAGTAATTCCTTTACACGAAGTTTGGCTCTGCCGAAGGCGTCCAGTGAACCAGCTTCCTTCCAGGCGCGGGTCGAGTTGCGGTCGATAATGTCGCTGGGCAGGTGCTGCTCCTCGCGGAAGAGTTGCATGGTGATCTTTTGCTTGAGAAAATCGCCGCCTTTGAAGTTGATCTTGTCGTCGTAGAAGCCGGTGGCGAGAGTGTCGGTGTGCTGCTTGACGCCGCCGATCATACGCTTTGCCATGGCGATGCCTTCCGCATCGATAACGAGTTTTTCGGCGCTGTGGCAGGCGAGGAAATCCAGCATGCCGGAGCCGGAGATCATGTTGATACCGCTCAGCGCGCCAACCATGGCGGAGATTCCGCTTTCCAGCCCGGCTTGCGCATCGACCAGTTTCGAGTCTGTTGCGCCGAGGTAGGTGTGGGTGGGCATGCCGAGGGTCTTGGCGACCTGTGCGTACGAACAGTCGAGCATGGCGGTTTCGATGGCGCCCATGGGAGTCGCGCCTTTTTTCATGTCGAAGATCGCCGCAGCGCCGCCCCAAACGATGGGGGATCCTGGTTTTGCAAGTTGATGAATGGTGATGCCTGCCAGACATTCTGCGGTGTGCTGCGTGACCGTTCCAAGCATGGTGACAGGAGCCGCCGCGCCAGACAAGGGTACCGAAACGATCTCAGCCGGGATGCCAGACTTTGCCAAGGCGATGAGATTGCCTGCGCCGAAATTGCTCCAGATCAACGGCGGAGCCGGGCAGACGTCGAAGATGGCGCGCGGTTTTTCACGGGCGGCTTCGGGGCTGCCTGCAAAGAGCGCGAGCATGTCGATCATCTCTTGCACGGTCTTGTTGGTAAATGCGCCTGTGACGATGGGTTTTTTTGAATAAAGCAAAGCCAGATAAAGGCGATAAGAGTCCTGGATTTCCTTCGGAACGTCGTGGCAGATCACAGCGGTGGACTGTGCATCGTATTGAGGAATCTGTTCTGCGACCTTGAGCAAACGGATGAGATGTTCGGTTTCGGTTGTGTCATGCTCGAGGGTCTCGGGATTGAGCATGGTGATGCCAGAGGAACCCGGGTCGAAATGGACGGAGTCGCCGCCGTAGTGGACGGTCGGATTGCCGTGGTAATCATAAAGATAGAATTCACGCGGCACGCTTTCCAATGCGCGTTGGACAAGCGATGCGGGAATTTGTGCCACGTTGGTTTCCGGGTCGATCACCACACCTTCCTGCCTGAGCAAGTCGCGTGCTTCCTGGTTTTGGACTTTTATGCCAGGGTGTAAAAGTAATTCATACGCTTCCGCAAGGATGCGGGCGATGATGTAATCGCTGAGCAGGGTTAGTTTTGGTCGCATGAGACACCTCTAATTGGGGTTTGTATTCTCTTTGGCGAAAGAGATTATTTGACCGTTGGGGCGGGGCTATACCACTTCGTGGCACAAACCCCGCCCCTATATAACGGGTTACTTCTTTTCTACTGACTTGATAATTCTTTCAAACTCTTTGCTGATCTTTTCATCCAGGGGATCAGGCTGGTGCTCTTTTAGGATCTTTCTGGCTTTGTTCACTGCCCAATCACGCGCATCGTCTTTCTTGTCCTCCCATTGGGTGTAGGGACGCCTGTCCAGGAATTGGGGCATGAAAATTTCGCGCATGTGGTTGCGGGTGTGCTTTTGCGCAAGGTAGTGGCCGCCGGGACCCACTGCGGCGACGGCATCCAGAGCGAGAGTCTCGGCATTGACCTCGATACCATGCATCATCTTCTCGATGATCGAGAAGATCTCACAATCCATCATCATCTCGGCATAGGACCAGATGCGGCTGCCGTGCAGGAAACCGCATCCCAGCAGCATATCGGACATGACCACGCTCGCCATGAAGGTCGAGAGGCTTCCCTCAAGCCCGGCTTGCCAGTTCGGTTCCTTTGCGCCTGTGGCAAACGAACCCATCGAGAGCGGAATGTTGTAAAAGTCTGCCAGGATATTGGTGGCAGCGCCGAAGAGGAAGTCCTCGGGTCCGCCGCCGGTGTAGACCCCCAGGCGCGGGTCGGAGGCGGTTTGGGCAGCGGCATAGAAAACGGGCGCGCCCGGATAAGCCAGTTGTAAAAGGGCGGTAGCGGCGATCACTTCCGCATTGCCGACGGCGAGCGTCCCTGCCATTGTGACGGGACCGGTCGTCATGCAGGCTGTCATAGTCATGAAACCGGTAGGGACTCCGTGTTCGGCAGCGATCAATGCTGCGTCGAGTGATCCACCATCATGCCCAAGAGGAGGCGCGGTGCATTGCATCAACGAGAGCACGGGACGCTTGCGCAATTCTTCTTTGCCGCCCGCGAGGATGATCGCCATTTCCATCGAGGCTTTGGCTTCATCCACGTTGTAAACGGACTCGGTCTGCACGTGTTTGGTGGAGTTTTCCCACACGGCTTTGAGTTCGTGCAACCCGCGTGCTTCGACGGGTGTATCCTGCGCGGAGACCGAAACCCAGTGGAATGCAACTTCTTCGGTGGCGTCGGCGATGCGGGCGATGTCGCGAACGTCTTGCAATTCGGTCGTGCGCTTTACGCCGGTGTGGATGTCGATGATCTCCACGCCGCAACCATCGGTGCCGAGGTTGACGTGGTTGCCGTCGAGCGGAAGATTTTGTTGCGGGTCGCGCGCCCCAAGTGCATAGGCGGGTGGCGCTTGTTTGAGCGCATCTTCGATCAGATATGGTTTGACCTTGACGATCTTCTTTTCGTGGTCAACATTCGCACCGACATCCTCCCAGATCTGTAATGCTCGTTTCGACGGGAAGCGCACACCGACGTTTTCGATGATGTGCAAGGTCGCTTCGTGGATTTTCTGTACATCCTGTTTGCTCAGTACATCCAATTTGAGCTTTGGATTACTGATGGTCTTGATCTTTTTATGAGACATAGTGCCCTCCCAGGCTATGCCTCTCTCTTCTCTCTGATTGTTTTTCGTCATTGCCTGCACCGTGCGACAGGCACGCGTGCGAGCCGAGCTCTTGTTTTTGCGCGAAGCAATTTCAAAGTTGGTTCACGAGGTTACTTCGGGTAGAAGAACACAGTCCTCGCAATGATGGTTAAGCTTTTCCAACCAACTGTTTTGCCAAGGTCACCGCGCCGACTGCATCTTCCGAAGTTCCATCGGCTTTGATCTTGGTTGCCCAATCCCGGGTGATTGGCGCGCCGCCGACCATCACCTGGATGCGCGGGCGCAAATTTTCTTTATCGAGTTCTTCAATGAGTTCGCGCTGGCGGACCATGGTAGTCGTAAGCAACGCGCTCAGGCCGATGAGATTGGCGTTGATCTCCAGTGCCTTGCCGATGATCTTGTCGGCGGGCTGGTCCACGCCCAAATCGGTCACTTCGAAACCGGACGCGCTGAGCATCGTACCGACCAGTGTCTTGCCGATCTCATGGATATCACCTTCGACGGTGGCGAGGACGACACGCCCCATGATCTCGCGGGCTTCGCCAAGTTTGAGTAATTCCGGTTCCAGGACGGCAACGGCGGCTTTCATCGCTTCGCCTGCCATGACCAACTCAGGCAAAAAAGCTTCGCCCAGCCCGAACTGGTCACCGATGTAGTTCACGCCGACTACAAACCCTTTTGTGATGGCATCCAGCGGCGGGATGTTCATCTCAATGGATTTTTGGGCAAGTTCCACTGACGCATCCGAGTCCCCGTCGATGATGCTTTGTGCCATATCCTTGAATAATTTCTCGATCTCTTCCGACATAACAGCCTCCTGGTTATTTTGTTTTTTTGATCAAGTGTGATACGTGCTTTTCTTTTTCTCTCAACAGCCTGGCAGGAATATTGCGGTATGTTTCCAGCCATCTGCCCGATTCCATGACATGTTCGAGCGATATCTTCACCGCCAGGTCGGGGTCGCGTTTTTTGAACGCCTCCAAAATTGCGGCATGTTCATCGTGCGTCTGTGCCACACTGCTTGAAACAAGCTCCGGTTTACGGTAAAGCGCTTCGTATAACAGCCAGTCGGGGAAGGCATTCGCCACGATCGCGTATAACTGGATCAGCAGGCTGTTGCCCGAGGCTTCCGCAATGGCGGCGTGGAACTCACGGCTCAACTGGCGTTCCTGGGGCATTTCGCTCAATTCCACATGCCGGTCCATTTCTGACATAATGGCTTCCAGCTGGGAGATTTGTTCGGGCGTGATGTTCAGCGCGGCTTCGCGGGCAATCATCGCTTCGAGGAAAAGCCGCATCTCATAAGCTTCAACTACGTTCTCGGCAGACATTTCCCGGATGCGCACACCCCGGTAGGGCACACGTTCAGCAATGCCCTTTGCCACCAAAAGATCGAGTGCCTCCCGTACGGGTGTCATACTTACGCCCATTTGAACGGCAATATCTTCCTGTCGCAGCCAGTCGCCGGGGGCGAATCTACCCGCAATGATCTGTCTGTGCAGGGCGTCATAGATTTCGTCTTTCAGGGGTTTATGCGCAAGTTCCTTGGTAGCCATTGACGCCATGATTGTATATTATATATAATCTGGTTTGTTTTCGGAAGTGACTCGTGTCACTAATTTTCCATAGGTTATACTCATCGTACCGGAGCGTTCATGTCTGAAATCGATCTCACAAAACTGAAACCTGCAATCGAAAAATATATACCCTTGGGGCGTTCGGGCCTTCTGCCTGCCCTCCACGCGGCTCAAAATGTGTACGGCTGGCTCCCCGAACCAGTCGCTGCCGAGGTCGGTAGATATTTACGTGTGCCCTTGGCGGATGTTCACGGTGTTATTGAGTTCTACTCCATGTTTTACAACAAGCCGGTGGGAAAAAAGATCATTCGGGTTTGTACGGACCAGGCATGCGCATTGAGAAGCGCGGATGGACTTCTGAAGCATCTTTGTTCTCATCATGGGATTGAACCCGGTCAGACGACGGAAGACTTGTCACTGACCATTGAGGCGAGTCCATGCCTTGGGCTGTGTGAGCAGGCTCCGGTCGCGCTGGTTGATGATGGCGCCGAGACGAATATCTCATCGGATTTTCGCAATTATGAATTGGGAATTCCACGCTCCATCGTGCATGGACCTTTGAAGATCCTTACTGCAAATTGTGGAAACGGCACAACCAGCTTGAAAAAATATGGCGAATACACCGGGTTGAAAAAAGCAAAGGGCATGAGCCGCATCGAGATCATCGAAGAGGTCAAAGCTTCCGGTTTGATCGGACGCGGAGGCGCAGCCTTCCCGACCGGCATCAAAGGCGAAGGCGCAGAACGCGCAATCGGAGATCAAAAATACGTAGTCTGCAACGCAGATGAATCCGAACCTGGCACATTCAAGGACCGTGTCCTGCTGAACGATGATCCTCATCGCGTCATTGAAGGCATGTGCATCACTGCGTATGCCGTTGGCGCGACAAAAGGCTACCTCTATATCCGTGGGGAATATCCTTACATTGTGCCCGCCCTTGAGAATGCCTTGCAGGAGGCGCGCGAGGCAGGTTACCTTGGTAAGCATTTTGACATTGAAATTCGCGTCGGCGCGGGCGCTTATATATGTGGCGAGGAGACCGCGCTGTTTGAATCGATCGAAGGGAAGCGCGGTTTCCCGCGAGTGAAGCCGCCCTTCCCGACGACGCATGGCTTGTTCGGCGAGCCGACCGTTATCAATAATGTTGAGACGCTCTGCAATCTACCGCTCATCATTCTGGAGGGGGCGCAGGGATATCGGAAATACGGCACAGAAAAATCCCCCGGACCAAAATTGTTCTGTGTTTCTGGCGATGTGGCAAAGCCGGGTTTGTATGAAGTTTCTTTCGGCGCAACCATGCGCGAACTGCTCGACCTGGCTGGCGGTGTTGCAAATGAAAAAAAGCTCAAAGCGGTTCTGCTTGGCGGTGCGGCAGGCGCCTTTGCCACCGAGGCTCATTTGGATATCAAGCTGACCTTCGAAGATCTGCGCGCGGCTGGGCTTCCGCTTGGCTCCGGTGTGGTCTTGGTCTATGACGAAACCCGCGATATGCGAGATGCTCTTCAGCGTATCGGTCACTTCTTTGCACACGAGTCCTGTGGCAAATGTTATCCCTGCCAGATTGGCACACAACGTCAAAAGGAAATTCTCGAGCGTGTAGCAGAAGGTAAAGTGCTCGAAGGCGACTTTGTCCGTCTGCAGGATGTCGGTTGGACAATGACCGATGCCAGTCTGTGCGGGCTGGGTCAAACGGCAGCGAGCGCGGTTTTGAGTGCCATGAAATTGTGGCCCGAACTATTTGGTGAAAACGCAAAGGTGAACTCATGACCATCACATTTCTCATGGACGGCAAGGAAGTCACCGCGCAAGACGGGCAAACCTTACTGGATGTTGCTCGCGAAAACGGCATCGATATTCCCACCATCTGTTTTCACGAAGCCACTACGGCAAATGCACTGTGCCGGATTTGCGTTGTGGAAGTGGAAGGGATGAGAACCCTCCAACCTTCATGTATCGTTCAGGCGGGTGTTAATATGAAAGTGCAGACCCGCAGTGAGAAAGTTGTTCGTGCCCGTAAAACAATTCTCGAAATGCTCGCCTCCACCATGGATTTATCCGATGCGCCAGATATTCTTACGATGATGGATGATTATGGCGCTAGCCGCGAACGTTTCCCGGGAGCAGAGCGGCGCGAGTCGGATGTCAAGGATGACAACCCAATGTACATCCGCGACTACTCGAAATGCCTGTTGTGCTGGCGCTGTGTGCAAGTCTGCGCGGATGATGCTCAATATACCTATGCCATCAATTTTGAAGGACGCGGTTTTGAGACTCAGATCGGTACCTTCTTTGAGAAATCCATCCCCGAAACCACTTGCGTGATGTGTGGTCAGTGTGTGGGTGTCTGCCCGACCGGCGCACTGAAGCCCAAGCGTGAATATATGTTGGAGCAAGGCAAGACACCCGCTGAAATTAGTGTGATGAATACTGGTAGAAAGCAAAGAAAGGCGAAGAAATGATCAAAGCTGATCGAGTTGTTACCTCCACTTGTCCTTATTGCGGCGTAGGTTGCACACTTCAGTTGCACGTCAAGGACGATTTTATATTCAAGGTCACCACGCCATTCGAATCACCCGTCAACCACGGCAATTTGTGCGTGAAGGGACGCTTTGGTTACGACTACATTTATCATCCCAAGCGCGTTACCACTCCGCTGATCCGCAAGACCAGACAGGAAGCTGGTAAACGCACCCAGGCCTTCGACCTTTCTGAGTGGCGTGAAGTTTCCTGGGATGAAGCCTTGGATTATGTTGCTGATAACCTCGTCCGCATTTACAAGCGCGACGGGTCCGACGCGATGGCAGTTTATTGCTGTGCCAAGGCCACGAATGAAGATAACTATGTCCTGCAGAAAATGTACCGCGCTTTGTTCCGCACCAATAATGTGGACCATTGTACGCGTTTGTGCCATGCGGGTTCTGTAGTTGCCCTCCAGCAGGCAGTGGGCTCCTCCGCCATGAGCAATACGGCGAGTCAGGTGGTGATGAACGATGTCTTCATCGTCACCGGATCGAACACTTCTGAGAATCACCCCATCATTGCCCTGCAAATGAAAGAGGCTGTGCAAAAGCATGGCGCAAAAATGATTGTGATTGACCCGCGTCGAATCGACTTGGTGGATATGGCAGAAATGTGGCTGCCGCTCAAACCGGGTACGAACGTGCCGGTTTTCTCTGCGATGGCGCATGTCATTGTCAAAGAAGACCTGGTCAATTGGGATTTTGTCAAGAACCGCACTGAAAACTTCGATGAGTTTCTGGAAAGTCTTGAAAAATTCACACCAGAATACGCTGAAGAGATTTCCGGCGTGCCAGCCGAAGATATTCGTAGAGCTGCCCGCATGTATGCCACCGCGAAGAACGCTGCCATTTATTGGGGTATGGGCATTTCGCAGCTTTCACACGGTACTGCCAGCGCCATGGCGCTCATTCACCTTGCCTTTCTTACAGGTCATGTTGGGCGGGATGGAACGGGACTGAATCCTCTGCGCGGACAGAATAATGTACAGGGTGCGAGCGACATGGGCTCGATGCCTTTTCATTACCCCGGATATATGCGCGTTGATAATCCCGATAACCGCGCCAAATGGGAAAATGCCTGGAATATTGAAGAAGGCGGCTTGAGCTTAAAATTGGGGCTTACCACCACTGAAATTCTCAGTAATGCCCACGAAGGCGGCATCCGCGCACTGTACATCATGGGCGAAAACCCAATGATGTCTGAGCCGAACCTCAACCTCACGCGCCATCACATGGAGCAGCTTGAGTTCATCGTCGCGCAGGATATATTCATCAACGAATCCGCCGCCTTTGCCGATGTTTTCCTGCCCGCCACACCTTTCGCCGAAAAAGACGGTACTTTTTCAAATACTGACAGGCGCGTACAACGAGTCCGCGCCGCTCATCCTCCACGTGGGATGTCCCGCCCCGATTGGCAGATCATCTGTGACATCGCTTTGCGCATCGAATCGCGCCTTGGCTTGTCCACTGCCCATTGGGCTTATTCCAACCCGGAAGAGATCCTGCGCGAAATGGGCAGCGTGAATCCCGATTACGCAGGCATTACTTATGACCGCATTGATAAGGAAGGTCTTATCTACCCCGTGCCGCACATGGAGCACCCGGGCACACCGACATTATTCAAAGAGTCATTCCCGCGCGGTAAAGGCAAATTCCATGCACTCGATTATGTCCCTGTACGCGAACAGGTAGACGATGAGTATCCCTTTATCCTAACCACAGGTCGTCTGCTCGAGCATTGGCACGGCGGTACGATGACTCGTAATTCTGCACTTAATGAAATCTACCCCGAAGCTCGTGTGGAGATACATCCCGCCGATGCTGAAATCCACGGCATCAGAAACGGTGACCCGGTCAAGGTCCAGAGTCGACGCGGCGAGGTTGTCGTCCGCGCCACGGTAACAGAGAAAACCACAGTTGGTGTGGTCTTCCTCCCCTGGCACTTCCACGAAGCCGCCGCAAATTTACTAACCAACGACGTGCTTGACCCGCAGGCGAAGATCCCCGAATTCAAGGCCTGTGCGGTGCAGGTCTTCCCGGCACGGGAGAGTGACCTGCCAAACCCGGAAGTGGTTTTGGATCGAGGCAGATACTAAAACAAAAGGCGGAGAGATGAAACTCTCCGCCTTTTGTTAAGATGTTTTATTTCGTTCTTCCAAATGTTTATCTAACAAAGCAATCAATTCTTCACGTGAATAATTATGCTGTGGGTTGTCATTTTCATCCAACAGTTTTGCTAAAAGCGCGTTGATGACTCGATTGCCCTCCCAGTGTGTTCCAACCAAATAGCGCATTTTCGGTTTTTCATTGAAGAGGGCATCGTGAACTGCATCCCAAACTATTTCTGGAGAAGAGGGTTTGCGATTGAATTCGGACTCAGGTGCATTGGGGTCAGGTTGTGGACTTGGCTCATTAAAACTTGCGAGAACAGCATCTGCTTCTTCTTTGAACGGAGGCTGGGCGTTCTGAAAATGTCGTAGTGTTGCCTCTTGCATCTTTTCACCAATATCTGTAATGATGCCTCCTGGCTGGACGACACTAACTGAAACACCATATGTCCCAAGTTCATGGTGTAGAACTTCTGTGTAGCATTCGAGCGCATGCTTGGTCATGGTATACGGACCATAATACCGTTTGGCGAGCATGCCGCCTTGTGAACCAATATTGACGACCCTTCCTTTGGATTCTATTAACATCGGTACAAAAGCATTCGTCACACGATGCGGACCAAAGACATTGATGCTGAAAATGTCTTGCAATTCCTCGTCTGTCCATGTAGGGAGTAAACCTAGAGGTCCGATCCCGGCATTGTTGATTAATCCGTACAAACCATACCCTGCTTGTGTCACTTGTTCCAATGCAGATTGAACTTGCTCTGCATTGCGTACATCCATTAATAATGGAACACATTCTTTTTCTCAGAAAAAACCGCCATATCTTTTTCTTTGCGCACTGTAGCATAGACGGGATGTCCGCGTTCAGCAAGCCTAATAGTGAGATGTTTGCCGATGCCACTGCTTGCACCGGTGATGAGAATGGCTTGGGAGGAGGGATGTGTCATGGGCAAAGATCTATCCTTTCGGACATTAGTATAATCAATCTTTACATTAAACCTATTTTATTGTTTGGTGCAGCCACAACTCGCAGTTTACGCTCCTGTTGCAATCATTGCCATTATGAAGATTGTGACTATGCAGGTTAGCAATATCCCACCGCCAAGACAGCCCACTCCGCCGCCTATCAGGTCGGCATGTTTCGTTCCTTTTCGCTTAAAAAAGGAACCGATCAACCCGCCAAGAGATGTAGACACAGTGAGTGTAAAACCGGGGTTAATGTATCCTAATGGAACTCCATTGATGTCAAATAGATAGAAAGCCTCAAGCCCCCAGAAAATAAGCCCCCCTAGAACTGCTCCAAGCCCAACTCCCCATGAATTCATGGCGAGGGCGATCCAGATGGTCACAAGAAAGACGCTAAGGTAAATAAAAATACCATTATTCGAAAGCCATAGGAATTTCAAGGCGATTGAGTTTATTAGCGGCACATCTGTTTTCAACAAGCCAACATCATTCGTTCGCATCAGGTAGAGGGTGCCATCTGGTCCCAACTCGATATCTTCAATTAGATTGCCAGGCTCTCCAGACATATATTTGGTTGTCATATCGTCTAAAATCGATAAATCGTAGCCCTCAGCAGAGAGCGCCCAAACACGGTTTGACGAATCCGCCTCAAGGTCATTGATCTGGGTGCCGCGTAGTCTTGAGTTCTCGCTATTGTATGTAGTCCATTGTGCTCCATCGAAGGAATAGATGCCGCCATCGCCTCCCGCCCAAATCGTTCCGTCCCTACCCTCAGTGATGGAATATATTCCAAAACCAGATGGCGCAGAATCAGTCAGGGATTGAAAATTGCCATTTGAAATCATTGCTACGCCATTTCCCGTTCCGATCCATATACGATTGCGGCTGTCGGCAAACAGGGCGTAAATCCATGCGTTTGGCAGGGGAGAATTGTCTGACGTGAAAATTTGCCACTCGCTTCCGTCGTAATGAAGTAATTCTCCAATTCCACCGATCCAGATATCATTCCGGGAACCTGCAATAAAGGAATTGATAGACGGTGCATACTCATGGGTAAATGTAGTTAATTCATTCCAGGATGAACCCTCGTACGTCACGACGCGAATTCTTGAAATTTCAGTTACCAACACGCCATACAAGTTTCCCTGGGCGTCCATTGTGATTTCGGTGGGGAAATTCGGTTCGCTGTTGATATCGAAGGTTTGCGTCAATTTTCCATCTTTGTACACTTCCCATTTGAAATCTTTAGAGTATGTAGCCGCCCATGGCTGCACCCAAAGTTGACCAGTCGAATCAACCAGGATATTGGTTGCAAGACCGTTTGATATTGTTTTCGCCTTTGTCGAAGAGCGGAGGTGGGTTCCCAATGCAAAAATACCAACAGCCTGAGCAATGATGAATAAGCCAAACAGAACAAGAATAACCTTCTTTATCATCTTATCTCCATTAGGTGTAAATTGACTGATCCATCCATCTTTGTCGAAAAGTGACAGCGAATACAATAACTTCACTGTCACTTTTCTTGTCAAGCAAGGTTATGGGATTTGGAATTCAACCATCACTGGCAAATGGTCTGAAATGTGCAAAGTATCTTCCATCCGTACAGAATAAGCGCCGAACTCAATCGAATTAGGCAGGAAGAAATAATCCAGTGTGCGGTCCGGACCAGAAATGGACGGGTCGTTGGGCCAGCGGGTGAGCCATTTTTCAAAGTCGGCACCGTTTGTATCCTCGGTCGTGGGGATGACCTGATATTTGTCGGTCAGGAATTTGATCTCGCTTTCGGGGTTGTAATACTTTTGCTGTTCAGGGGCAAGGCGGGCATAGGCAGCAGCATCATAAGGCAGGAGATTGAAGTCTCCGCCCAGCACCCAGGGAATTCCAGCCGCATCGAGTTCACTCAAAACTTTATCCGTTTCTGCCAGTTGAATATCCTTTGTATCTGTACCCGGCACATAGAGATCGAGGTGCAAGGTCAGCGCTGCAAATTGACCGCCATCAGACGTTGGCATCATTGCCTTTAGAATTGCCGGTTTGATCTGGAATTGATCTTCAATAAAACTTTTGCTCGCCGTAGAAAGTTGAATGCGCTCGGCTTCGGTGATCTTGTATTTTGACAGAATTGCCACCTTCCAACCTACACTCCCATTAATGCGTGGGTGTGGCACATAAGCCGACTTCCAATCAAATACTGAGGTGTAACATGGATATTCCGGCAGCATCTCTGTCAGACGCGCCATTTGATCTTCAGAATACGTGCGTTCTTCGCCATCGGCAATTTCTTGGATCAGAACAATGTCGGGGTTTTCTTCTTGAATAATGCGTACTGTTTCTTCAAAAGTGATGGTGATATCTTCTTGTGAAGGTTTGTCATCAGGACCGTCACCGTTTGGTAGGTCACTCCAAAAGACGTAATTTTTCGACGACATGGTCTGTACATTCCAGGTCAGTGCTTTTATGTTTTGACCTGAATTAAGCACGGGCGTATTTTCTGGGCAGCTTACGGCTGCGGATTCCATCGGTTTGGGATGGTAATTTCCAAACCACAAAAAACTTCCAAGGGCAATAACAAGAACGAGTAGTAAGATTCCAACTACCTTTAACAGACCTTTGAGAAACTTTTTCATAGCATCCTCTCTTAATTTGATTTATTAATATTTAAGTTGATAATATTTACAAGGAATGCATCAATGACCTGGCTTGCGCTTTGATACACATCTTGCGGAGAATTCCCGGGTGGTGTCCCGAGGGTGACGCTCGACCAATACATAAGGTTGCCGCGCACAAGGATTAGGTCGAACACTACATGCCCGGTTGGATAATTCCCTGCATACAATACGGACTCGCCATCCAAATTCAAGTTTGAGTTAACAAGTTCAGCTCCTGCAAACAATTGTCCGTCATTGAACATCGAGTCGATCACAGATTGCAAGGAAGCTCCTTCGACAATTTTGAAGATGCAATTTAATCCTTCATTTGGTACGGCGCTCCAACTTTCCCCCTGAAAGCTGCGGCAAATTCGATTCTCGCCAGGGGTATCTTGTAAAACTGCCCACCCTAAGATCCCTATCTCAGTTGAAAAAGAGTTAAGTTCATTGGTTGTAACAAGCCATTCCATTGCAAGCGGTTGATTCTCACTCTGAACGGCATCTTCGGGTTCTGATGAAATGGCTTTTGTTACGGTTTGGCACGACAGGGAGAGGGTTATCAATACAAC
>ERZ761607.3100-NODE-3100-length-16609-cov-5.354416_pt1 | contig 16609 bp, 13 predicted proteins | sample MGYA00511164_ERZ761607 | MGnify/ENA primary metagenome ERZ761607 (study PRJEB28899, sample SAMN02445080) | bioreactor sludge metagenome | biome: EBPR sludge | place: Australia: Brisbane, Thorneside Wastewater Treatment Plant | collected 2011-06-22 ...
CTGGCCTCGGTTATTCTGAAAATGGTGTAGGTCTTCGGTGAGTTGACGGCCGTACTCTTGCTTGAAAGCGGGATACAGCTCGTTTTTGACGTAGGTGTACAGTTCAAGGTCGGCCTGGTTCTGCTCTTCCAAGATGGCGCGGGTGCGTTTGTCGGCCAGCAGCTGGTTGGCCAGCGTTTTGTCCGAGGCCACGTTTTTGCGTGCATACGAAATGTTCAAGTCGGGGGTCAGTAGCTGTTTTACCAGCAAAAGCGACTCATCAAAGTGCTCCACCAGCCCCACCAAAACCTGCTTATTTTCCAGCACGCGAATCGCTTCACTCACATCATCCGTGCCGGTGAGCATGCGCGTTTGCCAATTTGGCCCCCAATCGTTGGTGTGAACCCATTCCTCAAAGGTAACCGGCAGCTGGCGTCTTTCCTGCAAAAATTGGAAGTGGGACGCCTGCCGCCGCAGCGGTTCACGCATCAGGGCAAAAAAGCGCACGTTGGGCTGGGCTTTGGGCAGGTCGGTGTAGATGCGGACTTTGTGACCGGCAATGCTTTGGAGGCGGGGGTAAACGGTGCGCAGGCGCCGCAAATCGCGCGCCGAGTAGCCGTCCAGCGGGGACATGGCGTTGTAGCCCTGCCAGGGCAGGACGTCGCAGTGATTTATCCCGTAGGAACTGCGCAATATCCAGTGCACGGTTTGCCCGGCACATTTTTCTATGTGGACAAAAGCAAGCATAAGCAGCCTTTTTTATTCTTCGTCTAGATAAACGGGTTGCAGTTCGGCGTTGAAGGTGTGGGAGGTTGTACCGCTGGGGGTGCTGTCTGAGAGCACGGTTTTGTAAAGGGCTACCAGCCGCCTGGCGTACGGTCTGACGTCCAGCTCCTGGCAGGCGGTGCGGCGATTTTGCTGGCCCATTTGCTGGCGCAGGGCGGAATCGGCCGTAAGTTGCACCAGGCTGGCGGCCAATGCTTCTGGGTCGCCTGGGGCAACCAGTAGCCCGTTTTGCCCCTGGTGCACGACCTCTGGAATGCCGCCGACCGGTGTGGCCACAATGGCCAGCCCGGCGGCCATCGCTTCGATGATGGCAAAGGGCAGCCCTTCGTTGTAGGAAGGCAGCACAAAGATGTGGGACTGCTGCAAAAGGTCGGTTTTGGCCTGGCCTTGCACGATGCCAATCAGTTCACAGCGATCTTCCAGACCCAGCTCGGCAATCTTGCGGCGGGCTTTTTCCAGGTCTCCTTCCTTTTCGCCACCGCCAGCCAGCCACAGGCGCAAGGGCGTTCGTTCGGGGATAAATTGCATGGCCTCGATCAGGTCAAAGGCCCCTTTGCGGTCGCCAATCGTGCCCAGAAAGAGGGCGTTGATTGGCAGGCCCGGGCGGGTCTGGGGCGGCGCATAGATATCTACAGCCAGGCACGGCCGAAACGGATAAATACGTTCGGCGGGCACCAGGCGGCTCAGCGCTTTTTTCCACTCGGTGGAGACGGCGATGACGGCTGCGGCGCGGTTCATCATGAAGCGGGTGTAGGCGGCCAGCAAGCGAGAGCGGCGAGTGACCAGCGCGTCGTATTCGGCGGCGTGTATGTGGAGGATGAGCCGACGGCCGTACAGCCTGCTCAGCGCCACGTAAAAGGTATCTTTCAACCAGCCCAGCCCTTGCGAGGTATGAATGTGTACCAGGTCGGGGCGAAACCGGATGAGATCACGTGCAAATCGAGCATATTGGTTGAGGGCCAGGCGCAGATTGCGCCAGGAAAGCTGACCCATCTCGCTGTTGGCATAGCGCTGCACGGTGGGGAAGTAGAGCAGGTCAACGTCCTGCGCCAGGACGGGCACCAGGGCATCGGTCAGGGCCAGAATGCCACCAGGTTTACCCTGGCCCGGGCCGACCATTAAGATTTTTGGCTTCATACTTTGTGTCCTTGTTGCTAGAGTGGCCCACTCTTAGTGAGGCAGGGTGGCCAGCAATCTTTCGTAGAGCTGCTGGGTTTTGAGCACCGATTGCGGCTTGCTGAATCGTTCGCGCACCACCTGTTCGCCCCGATCCAGCAGACGTTTGCGCTCTGCCTCGCCCATCTCCAGCACGCAGCTGATGGCTTCGGCCAGCTGCGGGGCATTGCCGGGCGGCACCATCGGCCAACCCACATCGCCCAACATTTCTGGGATGCCACCAACGGCCGTTGCCACCACCGCACACCGGGCCGCCATCGCTTCAGAAATGACGCTGGGCAGGCACTCAAAGTGTGACGGCAGCACCAGCAGGTCGCTGGCGGCCAGCAGCTGGGGCACATCGGTGCGCTCCCCCAGAAAGGCAACTGTTTCTTGCAGGCCAAGGCGCTCAACTTCGCTTTTGAGCTGATCTTCCAGCGGGCCGCTGCCAATGAGCAGGCAGTGAACCTGGGTCCGATGCTCTGGCGACAGCAGGCTGAGCGCTTCCAGGAAGCCCTGGTGGTTTTTCTGGGGAAAGAGCCGGGCGACGACGGCGATGATTTTTTTGTCGGCGGGCAGACCGAGCTGCTGTTTGGCAAACGGCCGTGGTACACCCAGAGCAAACTTGTCAATGTCGATGCCCACGTAGAGCGTTTCGATCTTCTCGGGCGGAATCTTTTCCAGTTCGATGTACTTTTGCCGGTCGAATTCCGACACAGCAATGATGCGGTCAGATAGCGGGCTCATTGTGCGGTCTACCAGGTGCTCGACCCACATTTTTTCATACGCGGGGGCATGTTCCTGGGTGATGATGATGGGCACCCGGCGCAGCGTGCCCCAGAGTCGGCCCCAGAAGTTAGACCCGCTGAGGTGGGTGTGCAGAATGGTGACATCGGCCAGTGCCTGCCACAGCGTTTTCCAGACAGACATCTGGAAGCGGGAGCGCCGCTTCAGCTCGATGACGGTGACACCCGCCTGGCGCAGCAGTTGGTCCTGGCCGTAGGCTGGTTTGTTACGCGTCACACAGATGACGGGCGTAAATTTGGTGCGGTCGATGGTGAGGGCGACGTTGGTAACCACCTGGGCCACGCCGCCGCGCCCCAGCCGGTCGACCAGGAAGAGAACTTTTTTGGGTGTCATGTAGGGATTTTTCACCGCAGAGCACGCGGAGGGCGCAGAGGTATAAAAAACTTTGCGATCTTTGCGTCCTTTGCGGTTAATCGGTGGTCACCGGGCAAAAGCTGGGCTGCCCAGGGTGCGGTCGAGCTGCATTTTAGAGCGGTAGAGCAGGTATTTTTTGAGCAGGGCGAGGGTGACGTTACGGCCGTTGTACGGGGCCATGTCTAGCAAAAGCAGTAGTTTGAACAGGCGCGGTTGGCTCATGAAGGCGAGCGAGACCGGGCGGTGGCCAAACTGGCTCAACTGTTGCTGGTAGCGGGCCACATCTTCCGGGAGGGAACGGCCGTAGGTTTGCTGGTAGCGCGGATACCATTCGTGCTGCACAAATTCGTACAGGGCATGGTCAGCCTCGTTGCCTTCGCGCAGCATCGCCCGGCCTTGTTCGGAGGCCAGCAGCCGTTTGGCGGCGGTGTCGCCCTCGGCGACGTTCATGCGTTTGTAGGCGATGTTGAGGTTGTTGGCCACGAGGGCCTTCAGGAGCAGCAGCGATTCGTTAAACCGCTCCGTGAGGCCGACAAAGATTTCTTGCTGCTGGATGATTTGGACGGCTTTGTGGACATCGGCCGTACCGGCGATCATTTTGGTCTGCCGGTTTTGCGACTGATCTTCCTGCCGCCACGCTGCAAAGACGCAGTTTGCTTCGCCCAGGGTGTTGATGCCATGTTGGTACATGGAAGCGCGCATTTTGAGCGGATCGCGCATGAAGGTGAAGTATTGGAGGCCGGGATATGCCGCGTGCAGCGGTATGTGCGGCTGGATGTGATGGCCGCCAATGCCTTCTAGCTCGGGATAAAGCGCCTGGGTGTAGGCCAGGTCAGCGAGGGTGGCCGGGGCCAGCCACGGTATTTGCTGGAAGGCAGGTGGAATGGCCAGCGGCCTGACTTCGCAGTAGCGTGGGCCAAACGTGCTGCGCAAAATCCATTGCAGCGTGGTGCCGCCGGTTTTGTGAATGTGAATAAAGGCAATCAAGTAAGACAACTCCTTCGAAAATAATTTAACGCAGAGACGCGGAGTTGCAGAGAAAAAATCTGTTGAATCTGCGAAATCTGCTGATTTTCATTCATGGTGGTCGGCAACAGCCGGTGTCTTCTCCTCAGAAAATAGGCCGCGGATTGTGCGGATTATCGCGGATGAAATTTAGTAAATCTGCGAAAGCACAGGGGTGAAATGGCCAAAGAAATTGACGCAAAAGTCGGAGGTGGAGCTATTCCGGGACAAGCGTTGTGGCAGGTTTGTGCCGGGTAGTAACTTTGGTCGGGGCAGGGGCGGTTTTTTGGAAAACGGCCGTATGCACCACGACCATCGTCAAAATAAACCAGGTTGGCTTTTTAATTTCCCAGGACATCGTGGTGATCCCGATGCCCAGGATGACCAGCAGGGTCAGGTAAAACATGGCTTCCCATCTGGGCAACTTTTTCAGGTGCAGGCAGCTAATTACGGCAACAAGGGCAAACAAACCCAGGCCGATTGCTCCCGATTCAATCAGAATGGCCAGGTAGGTGTTGTGGGCCGACTTGTCTTTGTAATCAACGGCGGCCTTGAAGGTGCCGCTGCCGGTGCCAGTTAGCGGATGTGTTTCAAAAACTTCCAGTGCTTCGGTCCAGATGAGGCGACGGCCGCTCAGGTCCCCTTCCTCAAACTCGGCCTGTGTGGTGCTTAAGCGGTCAATGGATGTTTGGGGAATGAGCGGCTGGACAAAGTAGAGAGCGGCGGCCAGGAACGAGACAATGAGAATGCGATCGACAAAACGGAGCCGCGTTGAAGCCCCGAGCATAAACCAGAATGTTGGAATCATCACGATAAACGCGGTTCGGCTTGCGGTGAGGAGGACGGCAAATACGCCCAACGGGAGAAACAAGTAGTTCGCGATACTCAAGAATTTGCTTAACTTGCTGTCGCTTGTTGCCGCGGAGATAGCTAAGTACCAGGCAATCGGCAAGGTCAGCGCAATGATGAGGGCAATGCCGTTGGCGTTAAAACCCGTAGCGGCATAGCGAGGTGTGCTGCCTCGGGAAATGCCGGCAAAGTAATTAGAAATCGTATCAATCACCGAAACGTAAGCGCCTAACACAAACAGTTGCAGCCCGGCGCGGACGGCTTCCTGGGTCGATAAGAGATCCCAAAGCAGCCAGGCAAAACCCAACAGCTGTACATAGGTGGAGATGCGATCCAGGGTAGCGTTTGTGTCGTTTGTCCACAAAATGGTGAGACCATTCCAGAAGAAATAGAGGGAAACGATCAGATGAAACGGCCGTAGCTGGCGCAGCTTTCCTGTCGCCACCACGGTGCCCAACCAAAAAGCGGCTACCAAAATACCCATCACGCGGGAAATGCGGCCCACGCCATCCACAATGACGGAGTTTTCCCAGGGGATCATAAAAAGAAGCACGAGTGCTAACCAAAATGCAATCTTGCGCATAGTAACTTGAACCTTAAGTTGTCGGTTGTCGGATTTGAGGAAGCGGGCACTCCTGAGAGAGTCGGGAGAGCCCGCCTTGTGGTTTGTGGTGGTTAAGGGGTTTTGGCGATGAAGGGTAGAAAGGAGAAAATGTCTGTGGGCATCACCTGAATGGTGTCGGTCAGAAGTACCTCACCCTTGTCTAGGGCTAACAGCGTTATTTCGTAGGTCGTGTAGTTTTGCAAATCTGTCAGGACATACTTGGAAATGTTCGTTGGAATGTTGGTGATGGGTGAGGGCGGTGCCCCGTTTGGCCCACTGTATTGAATTTGGAGAACGGCCGTATCGGGCAGCACCTCGCTAATTTCCCAGGTTAAATAAATTTCTTTATCACCCGGCGAACCATTTAAGTCGAACCTGGGGATAAATTCCAGGGCACCAACATCGGCGGCAAGCCCCTTATAGTCATAGTTTACCGGAGCCTGGGCGGGCCAGGAAATCGATTGATCAACCGTAAGCGAATTGTTGGCATAGTTTACGTCCACCACGGTCACCGGATCATTACTGCCCACGCGGATAAGATCGCCATCCTGTAATCCGAGTCCATCTGTAAAATACCAGGCTTCAGAAACGGGGATGACCTTTCCACTGCCAGCCGATGACGTAAACGTCAGCGCGCCTCCTGAATCCCGTGCTGCTGAATCTGGTTCAAGCTCAAAATTACCTAAACTGGAATTTGCAAAACGGGGATTCCCGTCAAAAGAATGGATATCCTGACCGGTTGTGGTTTTGAACGCCGCAAGGGAATTTAGCGTCACGCCCGCCCACCGGTAAAGCCCACTATGGCTGCCACTGTAGAACAAATTGTAGTCGAGTACCCAGGTGGGAGCGTTTGTGGTGTCATCTTCGTTTGATTTGTAATGGAAACTGGCTCCATTGCTCAAATCCACGTAAACGTTGTTTTTCCAGCGCAAATTTTCCCCACAGCCAAACCGGTGGTTGGTGACATCGGCCAACGTGTTAAACAGGGTGTTGTGAACGGCCACACTGTTGGAAAGGGCACCGGCCTGGCCGCAGCTCTCGTTGCTATCACCAACCCCAAGCTTCAGGTTAATCTGTGTGTTGTTGTAAAGAACATTGTTTCTCACAATGACATGTTTGGTTTGCAAGGAAGCGGCCGTTGGTTCCAAACTTACCTTAATCCCCTGTTGACCCCCGTAAATTCTGTTTTGCTCGACAATAATGTTCTCCCCCGCGCCATCAAGGTATATGCCTGCCGAATATTTGCCCGGCGACCCGTGGCCAGTGATCTCATTGCCTTTTACCAGGATGTTGGTCGGTTGGTCAATATCGGGGCGGCCAGCAATGCCAATGGCAATGCTGGTGGTTGTTTTAATGGTGTTGTCCAGGACGCGTATGAAGTGAGAATCTCCCGCGACCTGAATAGCTGGATGATCTCCCGTATCGACGTTTTGCAGTAGATTACCTCGGATGGTTATGTGTGTAACCTGGTGCACGGTATCTGTTGTAGTGACATGAATGGTTTTGGCTCCATCGTTATTCATCTGGCTTTGGTTTTCAAAGGTGCAGTTAAGAATCTCTACCTCGGTGATACTGGCATTCCTGGCCCGGATTTGAATGGCACCTTTCTGAAAATCGCGAAACGTCAGGCCTTCAATGCGGATGTAACTTTGTTCCAAAATGTGCCAGCGCCAACTGCCTGAACCAGTGATGATTGGCGTTTCGCCGGGATAATTCTGGTAGGTGATCGGTTTACCGGGCAGTCCAGAAATGCCTTGCTGGATGTATTCGTCATAAAGGCCACCGCGAATAAAAACCGTGTCGCCGGGTTTTACCTGGCTGGTGTTGGCTGCATATTCAATTGTTTTCCAGGGTTGGGAAATAGTTCCCGGGTTGTTGTTATGGCCCGTCGGGGCTACGTAAAAACTATTCTGCGATGCTTCTACCTCAAGGTGCATAGAGGTAAAAATGGCTAGGATGATAAAACTGATTAGATGAAGCATAACTCTGGCATGGAAGCGCCCCGGCTGCGCGCCAAGGGTTACCTTTATATTCATTTATCTCTTCCTATACCTGCTCTAATTCGTTACTTCTTCCGATAAAGCGAAAGCTTGTAGGCGGGTAGTATAGAAAGAGGTTTTGCTTTTGTTCAAGTCAATAAGTAGTACCTGCGTCCTGGTGTGGGCGTATTTCAGGCAGTTTTTAACCAGTTGCTTATTTTGGGGCTGGCCATAGTTTCGATTAGTTCGAGCTGTTTTTCTGTTAAAACAGTGCGCCAGCGCTCATCCACTTTGATTTCAGATGTGCTTTGTTTACGCATCTTGTTACCCAGAATATGGTTGTCCAATTCCCGAAAATCGGCCATTTCTTGAAGCGGTTGAACCCCAATAAATGTAAACACCCGGTTTAATGTTTCCAGAGTGTGTGTTGTAACATCCTTATAATGAATCTCAATTTGACGATCTTCGGGGACGCTTTCAAGGTGGCGGCGAATGTTATGCTCGGCGATAAGCCAGTGATGGGTGGCTTGCTGAACACTCATATCATCGCGGCGGCTCAAAATGGAGGCGACCACTCCGCGCACATCGCGGATCAGGTGGATGACATACAGGTCGATGTAGGGTGAAAAGCGCAGGTAGCGTATACGCATGGGGTCCTTGGAGGTATCGAGAAAGACGGGTTTGCCCGAAATATCTAAGATGGCGCGAGCAAATGTTTCATTTCGCCGCACCAACCGGTGCATGGCCTGCTTATGACCAGGCCACAGATTGAACCAAAGCCAGTCTCGGATTTTTTCAAGCGTATTGCTGCGCAGCGAGTCGGTTCGCATACGACGTGCCAGAGGGTTTGAACCCAGTTCGATGCGTGTTCCCAGGTGTTTATTTAGCGAATACGAAATGCCATACTCGTTTACCTTCGTGGCGACTGCTTGCCAGAAGGGATCTTCTTGGAACAGCTGGCCACAGGAGCAGCGGTAGGTGGTGAGATTAAGGTGTTTGGCTGGCCCGGTTAACATGCCCACCGTGGCAATTTCTGGGTGGGCTCCCAGCAGAAAGCTGGTGAGGGTTGAGCCAGAGTAGGCGTGAGATGTGAGAAAAACGTAGGGGATTTTGCTTTTTTCCATAACGTGTCTGATCCTGCCAGGTTGAAAAGGTGAATATTACAAGCGAGCCCCGACCATGCGGGAGATAAGCTGTAGCTGCTTTTCAGATAGGGCGGTCCGCCACTTTTCATCTAGTTTTATTTCTGATGATTGGCGCTTGCGCATTTTGTTGCCCAGGATGTGGTGCTCGGTTTCGCGGTAATTGTTAAGGGTTTCAAATGGTTGTGCGCCTAGAAAAATGAAAAGCCGATTTAGCGTTGGCAGGGTGTTGGTGACCAGATCTTCGTAGCTGACCTGAATTTGGCGGTTAGCCGGTACAGTTTTCAGCAGGCGGTTAATGTTATTTTCGCGGGCTATCCAGGAGCGCACGGCCGTTTCTACATTTGTTTCCGGGTGGCGGCTGCGTATGGAAGCCACCACCCCGCGCACATCGCGCACCAAATGAATGACGTACAAATCCAGGTTTGGGGCCAGGGGCAAATAGCGGATGCGCATCGGGTCTTTGGCGGTATCGAGGAAGATCGATTTCTCCGTCACGTCCAGGATGGCGCGGGCAAACAGCTCGTTTCGCCGCGCCTGCTCTTTCAGGCGGGCCAGCTGGGTGGGCCAGAGCGCAAAAAGGAGTTGGTCCCGCGCTGCTTCCAACTGCGAGCTGCGGAATGAGCCAGCCAGCAATCTTTGCCAAACTGGATTGCGGCTTAGCTCAAAGCGTGTGTCCAGGTAATTGGTTAAGGAGTACGAGAGGCCGTAATGGTTTACGGCCGTTGCTACCGCCTGCCAAAATGGATCTTGCTGAAATAGCCTGCCGCAAGAGCAGGGATAAGCCGCCAAATCGAGGTGCCGGGCTGGTCCGGTTAGCTCACCCACCGTGGCGATTTCTGGGTGCATTCCCATTAAAAAGCTGGTGAGCGTCGAGCCCGAAAATGCATGGGCGGTCAGAAAAACAAACGGTATTTTTTGCTCAAGGTTCATGCAGTTTAGCTCTTCAACCAGTGTGAAAGGTCCTGGCCGATTAACGTTTGCAGGGCCACAATTTCGTCCCGGTACAGCCGGGTTAACACGGTTCTGGCCTGCGGTGGCATTTCTGTCTTGTCGGTGTTGAGGTTGATCTGTTTTACCTTCAGACCCAGGGTGCGGCGCAGGGAGCGGGGCAGCAACGGCCGTAGCCAATCCTTCACCCAATTCGGCCGTATCAAAAACCGATTGATCGCCTGTGATTTGGGCGTGCCCGATACATTGTGCTTGATCGAAAAATCGGGCACAAACGATTCATCCACTGCCAAAAAGCGAAACAGTTGCTGCATCAGCGCCGCCGGATTGGCCTTGAGCTCATCGTAGGTGTATACGGCAATCTGGTTGGCTGGAAACAAAGCGAAGTACCGGACAAGCTGCGTGTGGTAAAAACCAAGCCGGGTGTAGTGCCACTGATGTTCCCAGTTGGCCACAATGCGCTCCGGCTCGGCGGCCAGAGCATCCACAAAATTGGCCAATGGCTCACGGCCGTCGCGCCGCAGGTGCAGGTAGCTGGAGTAAGCGCGCTCTACCGGATTGCGCAAAATGGCAATGAGCTTCACCTGCGGAATGGTCTTTTTGATGCGAAGCGGCGCTTCCTGGCTGTAAAGGTATAAAACGGAAGCTTCCCCATAAACCTTCTCATTTGTTACGTCTTCAAACAGGGCCTCATAAGCCGCCGGGTCGGTAATGGCGCGGCGGACAAAGCCGTTCTGGTCGCCGGGGCCGCTGTAGTTCAGCCGCTGGCCCGCCAGGGCAAAGTAGCCCGGTTCTTTCACGTTGGCATACACTTCGGGATGTTGGCCCAGGTAGCGGTACAGCGAGGTCGTGCCCGATTTGGCCGCGCCGATGATGAGGAAGTTGGGTAGGGTCATGGATGTGCCAGTTCACGGTAAAGCGCGGCGTACCGATCCAAAATCATTTCAATATCCAGGTGGGCGGTGGCCCAGCTACGGCCGTTCCGCCCCAACCGCGCCCGTAATCCATCATCCAGCAGTACCTGGCGCATGCGTTCGTACAGCTCCCCGGCGTTGTGTTCGGCCAGCAGGTACTGCTCGCCTGCCACGCCCAGCTCGGCCGACAGACCAACAAACGGCGTGGTCACCACTGGCAGCCCGGTGGCCATCGCTTCCATCACCACGTTGGGCAGCCCTTCGCGCCGCGACGGGAAGACAAACAGGTCGGCGGCTTGCAGATATACCGCTACGTCATCCACCCGGCCGACAAAATGCACCCGTTCCTGGGTGCCCGATGCCTGGATCAACGCTTCCAGCCGTTGGTGAAAATGGGCCAGCATTGGGTCCGATTGGTCCAGCCGTGGCCCCACCAGCACCAGATGGGCCGTGGGAAATTCCGGGGCCAGCCTGGCCCAGGCGGCAAAGAGCAGGTCAGACCCTTTGCGTGGCTCAACCGCCCCCACGTAAATCAAAACTGGCGCGACCGGGTCGATGTTGAGCGCCTGGCGGATGGGATCGGGCACGGCCGTTTCCCCCAGTGGTGCAAATCGGGCTGTATCCACCCCGTTGGGAATGATTTCGATACGGCCGTTCACCCCCGCCTCACGCAGCGTTTGGGCCATCACGCTGCTCTGCACAATGATGCAGTCCAGCAAGGGAAACTGGAGCCGCCGGGTCGCCAGGTGTTGCAGTCGTCCTGCCAGGCGGCGCGGTGGGCTGTTGATCAGGTTGTAGGCGTAGGCCAGCGGCAGATGTTGGCGGCGCAGCTGCCGCAGCGCGGGCACGCTCCACGGTGGCAGGGGCAGGAACTGCACCACGTCGGGCCGGGTTGCGGGCTGCTGGCAGAACGCCACCAGCGCCTGGCCAAACTGCATCACCCGCCGCCATGCCCGGTTATCGCTTAGCCGTACCCGGTAAACCGAGGCGTTTTGATCCGTTCCGACCGACAGCAGTTGGCCGGACTGAAGCTCTGGCACGGCCGTTCCGCCGCTAAATTTGGCCATGCGCTCCTGGCTGGGGGTACTGGTGAACACCTCGGTGCAAATGCCGCGCCGCTGCAAGCCGGGTAGATAGCTGCGGTAGCGCAGCGCCCCCCCGGCGTAATGCGGATGATATAGTTGGGTGGCCAGGCAAAGTTTTAGCGGCTCCATTTAGATATACCCCAGCGCTTCTAACCGGCGCACCACCGCCTCGTCAAGCTGGGTCGCCTCGTCGGGGGCGATGGTGTGCTGGGCGACCCATTTTTGCAGCTGCCTCGCCAGGTAAACGGCCGTTTCCCGCTCCGTCTCAATCACATTCCAGCACTCACCAGGGTCCCGTTCCAGGTCGTACAGCTCGTGTGCCCCGTCGGAGGCCCAGATGAATTTGTGGCGCTGGGTGCGGATGGCGCGCAGCTGGCGCGAAAATTTGGCATCCACCGCCACCCCTTCGCGGCGGAATGAGTGCAGCTGCGGCGCGAGGTACTCGGTCACGGCAAAGTCGCGGGCGGTCGATTCCAGTGCCGCCGGGCGCAGGCTTTGCCCCTGCACGCTGGCCAGAACAGGGTCGTCGGGCGCGGCAATGATTTCCGCCAGCGTGGGCAGCAGGTCAACCGACTGCACCAAATCCTGGTTCCGCCGCCCGGCGGGGAAGTGTGCCGGGTAACGGACGATGAGCGGCACGCGGGCCAGCGTCTCGTAGACGCAGTATTGATGGTCCATCAGGTTGTGGTCGCCCAAGTTTTCGCCGTGGTCGGCGGTGATGATCAGCACGGTGTTGTCCAGCAGCTGGTTTTGCCGCAAAAAGTGGTAAAGCTGGCCGATACGGCCGTCTAAATAAGCCAGCTCGGCATCATACAGGCGGGTGAGGATGTCCCAATCGTCGGCCGTCATGGTCACTTCGCCGCTCATAAACTTCCAGGCGTTTTGGTTCACCTGCTGCCAGCGCTGTTCTTGCGCTGCGGTTAGAAAGCGGCGGCGGAAAGCGCGGGGCGGGTCGTAGCGCAGGTGGGGTTCCATGTAGTTGGCAAAGATGAAAAACGGCCGTGCTCCAGCCTTGCGCGGCTCAATCCACCGTTTCATCTCCAGGTTCAGCCGCCAGGCACCGCTGTCGTACCAGCTGTTTTTGTGGGGGGAACGGCCGTAATACAGCCGTCGGTACAGGGCATTGCCCATTTTCTGCCAGCCGGGCAGCTGTTCACCTTGGAACACGTTGCGCACATCTTTCAGCTGGGCAAAACCGCGCGCCAGCCCGGTGGCCTGGCCAATCAGGGCATTGGCCGTCAGCGCCAGCGTGTCGTAGCCGTGGCTGCTTAAAAAGCTGGCCAGGGTGGGGATGTCTGGACGCAGCTTTAATTTACGGCCGTACAGCCCGTGCCCCGACAGGTACATCCCGGTAAACAGCGAAGCATGGCTCGGCACCGTCCACACGCCTGCCGAAATCGCCTTCTCGTACAGGGTGCCCTCGGCGGCAATCTGGTCGATGTGCGGTGTGGTGGGCCGGGCATAGCCGTAGCAGGAAAGATGATCGGCTCGACCCGCATCCATGACCAGCAGAATGATATTGGGCAGTTTGGGGTTAACTTTCACGCGATGTCCCTTTCTGGATTTCATGGCGTGAAATGCGAAAGGTGATCCTCTGCTTATCACGTTTCACGCATCACCTGGCCGCAAATATCTTGAACTTGTTGCGCCGTTTTGTCCCAGCTGTGCCAGGTTTGGATTTTTAGGCGGGCCTGGGTACCCATCTCATCGGCCAGTGTGGGGTTGGCCAACAGGTTCAAGATTTGTTCGGCCAGCTGTGTGGCGCAGCCCGCTTCGTACAGGAAGCCGGTTACGCCGTCGTCAATCAGTTCAGCAATCTGGCCGCCGCGTGTGGCGACCACCGGCAGTCCCATGGCCGTGTATTCAATCACCTTCAGCGGTGAGACGTAGGCCAGCGCTTCCGCTGTGTATGGCCCCACGCCCACGTTCATGGCGGCCAGGTGGTCTGGCACCTGGGAAAAATCCACCCGGCCGGTCCAGATGCAGTTGTGCAGTCCCAGCGACTGGCTGAGTGCCTGCGCCGGGCGTAGCTCTGGCCCATAGCCCACCAGCAGCAGCGTGGCCTCTGGCTCGGCCTGCTCCACACGCTGCCAGGCGCGTAGCAGGGTGTCCAGGTCGTTGCCCGGCCAGAAGCCACCGACGTAGCCGACCACTTTACGCCGCGCCAGGCCATGACGCTGGCGCACCGTCTGCCCTTCGGCCCCGTTGGCGGCAAAGGCACCCAGATCAATCCCGTTGGGCACGATGTGGATTTTGCTGGCCGGTACACCCATCGCCACAAACAGCTCCTTCATGCCTTCGGAGATGACCAGGATGGCAACGGCCGTTTCGTACAAAAACTGCTCATTCTGCCGGTCGGCGCGGCTCATGTGGCGCTGGAGCACGTGGTCGGCCTGGTAAGCAAAGGGGGCCGGGGCGCGCAGCACAAGCGGCTGCTTGGCCTCTCGGGCCACGCGGGCCAACGTTTTGAGGTCTTGCTGGGAGAGGTGGAGCAGCAGCAGGTCAAAGTGATTGTTTTGCAGGACGGCCGTTACCTCCTTCACCATTTTCCTCGTGTACAGGTAAGGTGCGATGGGCATCCGGCTCATGGGCGATTTTAAGCGGCGCACGCTTTGGCGCAGGGCGGCCCACGTTGTGTGATGCGGCCGTTTGGGGGTCCCCGCTTTGTGCCGATCCAGCACGTTGCTTTCCGCCAGCATGGCTGGGGTGACGCGAGGAACGGGGGTGAGCTGCCAGCCATCGAGCTGGGCTGCGGCCGATAAAAAGTGGCGCGATACCAGCCCCTCGCCCATTTTCAGCGGCAGAAAGGTGTTGTAGTAAAGAACGTTTAGCGGCTTGTCCATGCGGTTTGCCCGGTTCACGCCAGGGCCTCGCTGAGGCGGCGGCGCATGCGGCCCGCCCGATTCACTGTTTTCTGGCCCAACCAGATTTTTATGGTGAGCCGGGCCAGGCGGTGCAGGCGCGGGCCAAAACCCGGGTAAAAACGCGCGGCTCGCAGCGCGTTGGCCTGTGCCGCCAGCCGCTGGCCGTGGCGCGCCTGCAAAATCGCCTTTTTGCGGTACCCACCGGAATACGCCTTGCGGATGAGGTTGCCCTGCTGCCGGTACTTTTCGGGATGGTCGCGGAAGAACTTCTCGACTGTTTGCAGCCACTCGTCGGCGAAGTTGCCGGTGAGGGTTTTGCAGCCGGACCATTTGCGCTCGTTGGCCAGGGAGTGGGGCAGGTAGATAATCTCGGCCTCGCCATAAAAGTGCCAGGCGCGCAGGAAAAATTCAAAATCCATCACGTAGTACAGCGCTTCTTTCAGCAGCCCGTGTTCTGCGATGACGCGGATGTGGTTAAACACGGCCGGTTGGGCCATCGACTGGCCAAAGAGGAGCGTCTTTTGGGTAAACCGGCTCATGTCGCGCCGGTGCAAAAAGCCGCCTTGCTCATCAACCGCCTGGCTGTCACCAAAGACCATGGCCAGGTTGGGGTGGGCGGCAAAGACCCGGCCCACGTGGCGCAGAGCGTGGGGTGGGTAGTAGTCGTCAGAGTTGAGCCAGGTGATGACGCTGCCGCTGGCCTGCTGCCACCCTTTGTTGATGGCATGGGTCTGGCCGCGATCCGTCTCGCTGACCCAGCGGGTGATCCACGGCTCGTACTGCCGGATGACGTCTACGGTGTTGTCGCTGGAGCCGCCATCCATGATGAAATATTCCAGGTTGGGGTAACCTTGCAGCAAAATGGAGCGAATCGTTTCTTCGATAAACTGCCCCTGGTTGTACGACGGGGTGACGACGGTGATGCGTGGCCAGGAACGGCCGTCCGCCATCACGTCCGGTAGAGGGTCTGGCGCGTCCGTCCAGGGCCAGCCGGTTTTGCCCGCTGGCGGGGGCGGTAGGGTGTCGAGGGTTGGTTTGGGCATGAAAGTCTCCAATGCAATCGTAAATTTTCGGGTTTTGTGGGACCTGGCGTGAAACGTGATTTGTGTCATCACGTTTCACGCTTCACCCACTATGCCAACTATCTTTTGGGCAGCAGCCGCCGGACGACGCGGCGCACCCTTGAGATGGAGTTGCGCCACAATGCATAGACCTTGTTGAGCCGCTGGAACGTTTCCAACTCTTTTTGGAATGAACCATCCTGCTGCTGGAGCCGGGCTTCAAACTGCGCCTGGGCAAAGTGGTACAGGTCCAGGTCTAGCTGGTTGGCGGCACGAATCAGGTGGGTTGTTTTGGTGTCTAGATGCTGGCGGTACGGCCGTTTCTGGGTCACATTGGCGGGCACATAAAAGGGCCATCGCTGCCAGCCCAGGGTGCGTTTAAGCAAAATCAGCGACTCGTCAAAACGTTCTGTCAGCCCCACCACGGCCAGGTGGCGGCTCATGTTTTGTTGGGCTGCTTCGAGAATCTCGTCGCCGTACTGGCCAGCGGTCAGGTACGGTGTTTCCAGGCCAGCCAAAAACTTCGTCTGGCCGTTGTCTGCCTCGCGGGAGACGCCGCTGGTGACAAATTCGGCCAGGCTCATCTGCCCCTCGGCGACCGTTTTGTACAGATAATTTTCCTTGTTCCGGCAAATGTAGTAGTAGTGTGACAGCACACGGTCAACCGGGTGGCGCAGGATGGTGATGGGGGTAGACGGCCGTCCCAGAGCGTGTTGAAAACCAAACCCTTCGTGGCCCATGAAAACGGCCGTTTCTTGCTTCATCCCTTCGGGCAGCGCCGCAAAATAGTCGTAGCGCCACCGGGCACTTTCCCGGCCACTTTTGCCGTGAATCTTCTTACGAAAGGTGGCCGGGTAGCTGTCTAGCACCCGCGCCGTGCCGTATTCGCGGCGTAAAATCTGTGACAGCGTGCTGCCAGCTGCTTTGGGAATGTGTAGAAAAAAGATGAGGCTTTTGGGCTTCTGATCGGTCATCAGTTCTCCTCCAGCTACTGGAGCAAATGCGGTTCCCAGAAGGCACGGTCGTATTTGGGCCAGGCGTGGCAGCCAAAGGGGAGCTGGTAATTGTTCTTCG
>ERZ761607.3101-NODE-3101-length-16607-cov-6.370106_pt1 | contig 16607 bp, 19 predicted proteins | sample MGYA00511164_ERZ761607 | MGnify/ENA primary metagenome ERZ761607 (study PRJEB28899, sample SAMN02445080) | bioreactor sludge metagenome | biome: EBPR sludge | place: Australia: Brisbane, Thorneside Wastewater Treatment Plant | collected 2011-06-22 ...
GCAGGCCGTCGATGCCGCCCAGGTCCACGAACGCGCCGTAGTCGGTGATGTTCTTGACCACGCCTTCGCGGATTTCGCCCTCTTGCAGCTGGCTGACCAGCTCGGTGCGCTGTTCGGCGCGGGCCTCTTCCAGGATGGCGCGGCGCGAGACGACGATGTTGCCGCGCGGACGGTCCATCTTGAGGATGGCGAACGGCTGTTCCTTGCCCATCAGCGGGCCGACGTCGCGCACCGGGCGGATGTCGACCTGCGAGCCCGGCAGGAAGGCGCTGGCGCCGCCGAGGTCGACGGTGAAGCCGCCCTTCACGCGGCCGACGATCGAGCCCTGGACCGGCAGGCCGGTGGCGAACACGCCTTCCAGGCGCGTCCAGGCTTCCTCGCGCTTGGCCTTCTCGCGGCTGATGACCGCTTCGCCCATGGCGTTCTCGAGGCGCTCGAGGAAGACTTCCACGGTGTCGCCGACCTTCACGGTGGGCTTGCCGTTCTCGTCGACGCCGAATTCCTTGATCTGGATGCGGCCCTCGGTCTTGAGGCCGACGTCGACGACGGCGAAGTCCTTCTCGATTCCCACGACCTTGCCGTGGATGACGGTGCCTTCGGCGAAGTCGCCGGCGCCGCCCATCGAGGCGTCGAGGAGAGCCGCGAAATCGTCGCGGGTGGGGTTCAGGCTGAGATCATCGGCCATGTGGTTGTTACAGTCTCTAGGTTCGCGAACGCCCAATGGCGGGATTGCCGGATGGAGTCCGGGCGTTCAGGTTTTGAGGAAGTTGATCGCCCGCGGCCATCGAGCCCCGGCGCGTTGGATTAGCCCTTGGCGGTTTCCCACCGGCTGCGCGCCGTCTCGACGATGCGGCGGGCCGCATCGAAGGCCGCGTCTATAGTCATTTCGGTGGTGTCGAGCAAGACCGCGTCCGCCGCCATGGTCATTGGCGAATCGGCGCGGGCGCTGTCGCGCTCGTCGCGCACGCGGATGTCGGCCAGGATGTCCTCGAAGGTGACCGCCTCGCCCTGGCCGGTCAGCTGCTTCCAGCGGCGCCGCGCGCGAACCTCCGGCGTCGCCGTGACGTAGAGCTTGGCCGGGGCCCGGGGGGCGATGACCGTGCCGATGTCGCGGCCGTCGATGACGGCGCCGGGGTCGCGTGCGGCGAAGTCCAGCTGGAAGTCGCGCAGCGCCTCGCGCACCTTCGGGTAGACGGCCACCCGGCTCGCCGCCTCGCCGGCCCGACGGGTGCGCACCTCCGGCCGCTCGAGGTCGGCCGGGTCCAGCGAGTTCGCCGCCGCCAGCGCAGCGTCCGCGTCGCCCAGGTCCTGACCGCGCTCCAGCACCTTCACGCCCACGGCGCGATACAGCAGGCCGGAGTCGAGCACCGGATAGCCGTAGAGCGCGCCCAGCTTGACGGCGATCGTGCCCTTGCCCGAGGCGGCTGGACCGTCGACGGCGATGACGAATCCCAAGCCTCAGCCCTCCGCGATGTCGCCGCCCAGGCCGCGCATCAGGGCGGCGAAGGTGGGGAAGCTGGTGGCGATCATGCCGGGCTCGTCGACCCGCACCGCCTCGCGCGCGGCCAGACCCAGGATCAGGTGGCTCATGGCGATGCGATGGTCGCCGTGGGTCTCGACCAGCGCGCCGCCGCGCGGGGCTTCGCCGGTCCCGTGGACGATGAAGCCTTCCGGCTCCTCCTCGACGTCGACGCCGCAGGCCTCGAGACCGGCCGCCATCAGGGCGATTCGGTCACTCTCCTTGACCCGCATCTCGCCCACGCCGCGCATCACCGTATCGCCGGTGGCGAAGGCGGCCGCCACGGCCAGGATCGGATATTCGTCGATCATGCTGGGCGCGCGGCCCGGCGGCACGATCACGCCGCGAAGGGACGAATGCCGGGCCGTGATGTCTCCGACCTCCTCGCCGCTCGCGTCGCGACGGTCCGTGATGGTCAGGTCCGCGCCCATCTCGCGCAGGGTGTCGAAAAGGCCTGTGCGCAGCGGGTTGAGCATCACGCCCTCCACCGTCACCTCCGAACCGGGGGTGATCAGGGCCGCGACGATCGGGAAGGCGGCGCTGGACGGGTCGGCCGGGACCGCCACCTGGCTTCCGGTCAGGATCGCGCCAGGCTTCAGGGTCACGACGCGGCGATCGTTGTGATCGACGACGGTGAGCTGGGCGCCGAAGGCCCTCAGCATCCGCTCGGTGTGGTCGCGGGTCGGTTCGGGCTCGGTCACCACGACCGGCCCCTCCGCGCCCAGGCCGGCGAGCAGCACGGCCGACTTCACCTGAGCGGAGGCCATCGGCAGGACGTAGTCGAGACCTGCTAGGCCGCCGCCCTTCAGCGTCAGCGGCAGCCGGCCGCCTTCGCGCGAAATCCAGGCGGCGCCCATCTTCCCCAGCGGGTCGAGCACGCGACCCATCGGCCGCTTCCGCAGCGAGCTGTCGCCGGTGAAGGTCGCGGCGATATCGAAGGCGGCCATGGCGCCCATGATCAGCCGCACGCCGGTGCCGGCGTTGCCGCAGTCGATGACGTCCGTCGGTTCCGAAAAGCCGCCCTTGCCGTCGATCGTCCAGGCGCCTTCGCCCGTTCGAGTCACCTCAGCGCCGAACGCGCGCATGGCCCTGGCGGTGGCCAGGACGTCGTCGCCCTCGAGCAATCCCGTCACCGCCGTGCGGCCGGTCGCGAGGGCGCCGAGGATCAGGGCGCGGTGGGAAATCGACTTGTCGCCAGGGACGCGAATTCGCCCGCGCAAAGCTGCGCCGGGGCGGGCCGAAAGCACGGCGGTGGTCATGCCGGGCGAAACTCCGGGAAAGGTCGGGAGAAACAAGGGGTTTTGCTTTTGACAGCGACCCCGCCGCGTGGCAAGGGAGCCGCCGCTTTCAGCACAAGCTCTGAGGATCGCCCCTTGGCCAATCCCGAACTGGGCGCAAAACAAATCTGCCCCACCTGTTCGTCGAAGTTCTACGACCTGGGCCGTCGCCCGGCCGCCTGCCCCAAATGCGGTGAGACGTTCGATCCGGAAGAGGCGCTGCGTAATCGCCGCGTCCGCGCCCGATCCTCGACGCCTGACTACGAGGACGAGCCCGAGAAGGAGGTCAAGGCGGTCGACCCCGACGCCGACGGCTTCGAGGAAGAACCCGATCAGACTCCGGAGATCGACGACGAGGCCGCGGTCGAGGCGATCGAGACCGACGACGAGGACGCCGACGCCGAAGGCGCCGCTCCGGCTCCCGGCGCCGATGATCTGGGCGTCGACTTCGCCGAGGACGAGGATCTCGCCGATGACGCCGACGAGGACGTTCCGTTCCTGGAAGACGAGGACGACGACGACTTCCCCGAGGACGAAATCGACGGTCTGCCGGGCGAAGACGACGCCGACGACCGCTAGAAACCGGTCCGTACGGGCCCCGCAAAAAATACCGGCGCGGGGCCTTGATCGGCGAGGGATCACGGCATAGAAGTCGCGCCCTCGCCGACGGTCACCGGAAGCGGGAACCCGAACTTTCGGGGCTATAGCTCAGCTGGTAGAGCGCTTGAATGGCATTCAAGAGGTCAGCGGTTCGACTCCGCTTAGCTCCACCATCAAAGGCCGTCCGGTGACCCGGGCGGCCTTTGCCATATCCGGGATCAGGCCTTCGCGATGCGGGGGCGGACCAGGCGAGCGCCGGCCAGCAGGATCACCAGGTTCACCCCCAACGCGCCGAGCGTGATCAGCAGGCTGGCCGTCGGCCCGCCGCCCGCCGCCAGGCTCCACGGCAGGCCGAGCATCCGCGCCGGCGCCAGGGCGGCGGGATCGGCGACGAGTCCGGCGAGGCCGAGCTGGCCCGCGACGGCCACCACGCCGGTGATGGCGGCGATCAGGCCGTAGAGCACCGCGGCGACGCCGAGGACGCGGGACAGGCGATCGCGTCCGCCGCTTTCGGGACTTTCGAAGTCATTGATGGCCAGAGCCATGGAGCGTTCCCTTCGACATTGGTCTCCGGTCCCGTCTCAAGGCGGGGTCCGGACCCGCGGCGCGGTCGGCGCGGCGAGGGCCGTCGTTGCGGCCTTGTTGGCAGAAAGGTGCACGTCTCCGCCGGGCGGAGAAATTTCCTTCCCGCATGTCGGGGAGTTAACGCTATTTCGGGAAAAATTCAACCCGAAAGGGAATCGATCCGACGTCAGCCGGTGATCTTCGCCGAGCCCATGATCGCCTCCACCTCGGCCCGCGTTGCCTCGAAGTAGTGTTCGGTCGGGGCGACATAGAAGAGGATGTAGAGCCGGCCTCCCACCTCCACGAGTTGGGCGGTTCCGGAGACGTTGAGGCCCGCCGCCGTCTGGGCGGTTAGGTCGACCCGCACGCCGTCGACGCCACTCACCGTCACGGGGCGGATGTTGTCTGTTTCGACGCGCTGGAAGCCGATGGCGGCAGTGCTGTCGGCCAGGAACTCGACCTGCTCGCTTGGCGATATGCCCCTCCTGTAGGTCGGGGTCGGCCGCTCCTTGCTGGTCGCGCGGACAATGTACTCGCCGTCCTTGAGGCCATCGATGACGAACAGGGTGTTCAGCGCCGGACCGTCGATGGTCAGCATGCGAAGCGCCTTGGGCGAACCCGGGACGAGGCCAAGGTCGGTCCAGGTCCGGCCCACCGTCATGGACGTGCCGCCGTGGACGTAGGGGCCGGCCGGCACGGCCTTGATGCCGGCGCAGGCGGCCAGGGCGAGGAGGGCCCCGGCGGCAGCGCCAATGCGCAGGGAGCGGATGATCATGATGCGGCGCCTCCGTTGATCTTCTTCAGACTAGCTTCGACGAGCCAGCGGTCGTCGGCGTCTCCGGCCTTGGCCAGGTAGGTTTCGTAGGCGGTCCTGGCTTCGGTCGTCAGGCCCAGCCTGGCCTCGACGTCGCCGAGTTCGCGCCAGACGGCGACCGGCGCGTCTGGACGGGTCGCGGCGGCCGCGTAGGCGACCTTCGCCTTCTCCAGGTCGCCCTCCTGGCGGCGTCGCCGAAACGCTTCGCCCTTGTAGAACTCAAGAACGCCCAGGTCCTCGCCATCGGCGGCCAGGCGGTCGATCAGGTGCAGGGTTTGTCCGTAGTCACGTCGGCGCAGGTCGTCAGTCAGCCACGCCGGCAGGAATCTGCGGATCTGGGCCCGGTAGCGTGCGCGCTCGCCGACCGACGGCGTCGCCGCGCCGGCCGCGAGCGCGTCGAGCGCGGCGATTCGGTCCGGCGTGATCGGGTGGGTGTTGAAGATGCTGGCGCGGGTGTCGGAACGTCGGGTCTTCGGAAAGTCCGATGCGGCGGTCTCCTCGCCCAGCGATCGCCAGATCGCGGCGGCGGCGGACGGGTCATACCCCGCCTTCACCGCGCGGGCGAGGCCCAGAGCGTCGGCCTCGGTTTCCTGCGTGCGGTCGAAGGCGAACAGGGAAGACAGCACGCCGAGATACAGAAGGCCGCCGACGATGCTGCCGCCGACGAGCATGAAGACCATCCCGGCGTTGGCCGCCGACTTGGTTTTCCGCCAACTCGCCAACGAGTGCCCTTGGGCGAAGTGGGTCACCTCGTGGCCGAGCACGAAGGCCAGTTCCGATTCGCTGCGCGCCCGCAGGAGAAGCCCAGACCAGACTTCCATGTAGCCGTTCGGGGCCATGGCCGCGTTGAAGTAGGGGCGGTCCAGAACATAGACGCGCACCTCGCCGCAGTACTCGGCGGCGACCTTGCACGCGACGCCGCGCACATAGGGGGTCAGCTCGGGATCCCGGTTGAGTTCAGCCTTGGTCTTGGCCTCGGTCTCGGCCTTGTCGGACTGGGCCCAGAGCCCGCCCTCGTCCGTGGCGATGTCGGGTCGCTGGCCCACGGCGCGTTGGGCGAACGCAGGGGTGACGGTCGATGTCGCGATCGAGGCGGCCAGGATCGAGGACAGAGCCGCCCGAACGATCGGCCGAGACATCACAGGGGCAGGCCCTTCAGCAGGGCTTCGGTCAGGAGCGTCGCGCCCTCAGGCGACCGCATGTCCGCCGCTGGGCTGGCGATCGCCTGGTTGAACCAGATGACCTTGCCGGTCTTCAGATCGACGAGCGAGGCGAACGCCTGCTGTCCGCCCATGGGGATGCTGACGCCGAGCGCCGCCGCGCCGATGAACATCGCCACTCGACCGCCGCTTGAATAGGAGCCGCGGCCATAGACGAACAAGGCGTAGTCGCTGCTGTACTTGACGGCCAGCAGCTGGGCGCCTTCACCCAGAGTCCAGTCGAAGCCGGTCTTCGATGGGAGGGCCGGATAGGTCAGGATCGTGCCGCCGACGACGCCGTGCAGGCGCAGGATCTGTCCCTCGCGCCCCTCCATCGCCGTACTCGGGTCAAGCACCTTGAATTCGTGCGACTTGCCCTTGAGCGTCGCTTCGACGGCCGCCTGCATGTTGGTCCTGGCGGCGGTGGTCCAGTCAGCCCTTGGTTCAAGCAGGCCGCCGGCGGTGAGAAGCTGCAGTTCGATATCGGGCTGGGCCACCAGGACTTTCGCTTCCTTCGGCGGCGCTGTTGGCAGGCCGGTGGCCGACTTGACGTTGGTGGTGGTGCAGGCGGCCAGCATCAGGCATGCCGCGGCCAACGCGAACAGACGCTTCATTCTGGGAAGTCCCCCGATCCCCGTAACAGGACTCTACCTAACCGCGACTGGGGCCCCGCGACAAGCGTGTTCGCGCGGACCCCGCCCTTGCGGCCGGCGCGGGCAATCGCCACCTGATGGGAAAGCCGCGAGAGACGGCGCCTCTTGAGGGCCGGACATCGCGGTGAGTCGCTTGGACGAGGACTCCTGCCGGTACGATGACGACAAGACCCCTACTCTTCGACAGCCCTTTCCTGCTGGGCTTCGAACACACGCGGAGCCTGATCGAGCGGGCGGCCAAGGCCGCCGGCGAGAGCTATCCGCCCTACAATGTCGAGGCGCGCGAGGACGGCGGCGTCAGGATCACCCTGGCCGTGGCCGGATTCTCGCCCGACCAGCTCGAGATCACCGTCGAGGGAAACCAGCTTACCGTGTCCGGACGCCGCGGCGACGCGGCCGAGGCGGGTGATCGGGCCTACCTCCATCGCGGCATCGCGGCGCGCGGGTTCCTGAGGGCCTTCGTGCTGGCCGACGGGATGGTCGTCGACCAAGCTCAGCTCGAACACGGGCTGCTGCATATCGATCTTGCCCGTCCCGAACCCGAGCGGCGGATCCTGCGCGTTCCGATCCGGACCGCGGAGTAACAAGCCCTGTCGAAGCGGAATCCGCGGCCGGCTGAACCGGCGGCCTGCGGCTGCGTTCACAATCCGAAGGAGGTGGTCCTATGACGCCCCAACTGTTGACCAAAGAAGCCTTCGCGGCCCTCGGCGCGCCCGACCTGGTCTATGTGCGCCCCGTAAGCGCCGCCCAGGTGCTTGCCGAAACCCCGGCGGCTCAGCTTCAGGGTTTCTCCCTGGAGCCCGACCAGACTCTCTACGCGGTGCACCGCGCCGATGGCGAACGTCTGGCCGTCATGACCGACCGAGACTCGGCGGTGGCGGCCGCTCTGGCGCATGAACTGGCGCCGGTTTCAGTGCACTAAGGAACCACGGCCTCAGGCTGCGGACGACTGGGCGTCGCGCGTGAGCAACGCGTGGATCGCCTCGGCCGTGCGGGCCTGACGTAGCTGCTGGCGCAGGTCGCCCTGGCGCAGCAGACGCGAGACCCGCGCCAGCGCCCTCAGGTGCTCGGAGTCATGATCGACCGGCGCGAACAGGGCGAACACCAGATCGACCGGCTGGTCATCCACTGATTCGAAGCCGGTCGGCTGTTCCAGCCGCAGGAAGACGCCGCGCAGGCGGTCGAGGCCGGGCAGCCGGGCATGGGGCACCGCGACGCCATGACCCACGCCGGTCGAGCCAGCGGCCTCACGCTCAAGCAGCGCGTCGAGCACGGCCTCCGCGTCGAGACCGTAGTTGCGCGCCGCCACGTCGGCGATCACCGACAGAATCTGACGTTTGCCGCCGCCACCCGTGCGCGGCGCGATCGCGCGCGGCTCCAGCAAATCCCCGATGTTCATACGCGTAGTGCTCGCAATGCTCGCTTGCGGCCACGGGATGGGGCGCGCCGTCAGGCGTTTGCCCGTGTTCCGTTGCCGTTGTGTGACTTGGTCCGTTCCGGATCGATCCAGCCGATATTTCCGTCCGGCCGGCGATAGACCACGGACAATCCGCCGTGGGCGGCGTTCCTAAACACGATTGTGCGGGAATCGGTCAAGTCCAACTCCATGACCGCCATCGAAACAGTCATGGTCTTCAGCGCTTCTTCCGTCTCGGCGATGATCATGGCGGCCGGCGGAGCATGGCCGTTGACCTCCCAATCCTCGGCTTCGTCGTCCTCAGGCGCCTTGAGCACGAAGGCCGCCGCCGTTTCCGCCTGTCGGGCGGACGCCTGGACGGAGTGGCTTCGCAGGCGAGTCTTGTAGCGCCGCACGCGGGTGGCGATCTTGTCGAGCGCCGCGCCGAACGCCGCGTGGGCGTCGCCGCCGGTCCCGTGACTCAGGAGCCGCTGGCCGGACGCCAGGGTGACGGCGCAGTCCACCCGAAATTCGTAGCCATCCTTGGTCACCACGACATCCGCGGCGCCGCCGCGGTCAAAGTACTTGCCGATGGTGCTGTTGAGTTCGTCGGAAACCCGCAGTCGCAGGGCTTCACCGACGTCGACGTGCTTGCCGGAGACTTGCACTTGCATGGCTACAAGAACGCGCCCGGCGGCCATGGGTGTCAAGCAATCTGGGGGCTGATCGCCTTTTCGTGAGCGGACAGGGTCAGGAAATCCCGAGCCACTGGAAAAGCTCGCGCAGGGCGAGCAGCGCCGCTTGTCCGCCGAACACCAGCAGGCCCGCGCTGAGCGCGGCGGCGGCGTAGCCGATCAGGGCGATGACGCCGTCCCGCTGAACCATCGCCAGGCCGAGGGCGGCGATCGCCGCGGCGGGGGCCATGTTGCCCAGCGGGATCGGCAGCAGCAGCACAAGGGCCAGCAGAAAGCAGGTCAGGCCGATCAGCCGGTCCCCGACCGGGCCGAACAGGAAGGACAGCCGCGGCCGCGACACCGTCTCGATCCGCCGCAACATCGGGACGATCTTGCGGATCGCCCCGGCCAACTCGGCCCGCTTCATCGTGCGGTCTTCGATGAAGCGCGGCAGCCAGGGCCCCTGAACGCCCACGACCATCTGCGGGGTCAGTACGATGAGGGGCATGGCCAGAAAGGTCGATGATCCCGGCGGTAACGGCAGCCAGTTTGGGGCCGAAAAGAAGAACAGCATCGCCCCGAAGGCGCGATGGCCGAAGCGATCCACGATCTCGCCGACGGTGATCGTCGGCTCGGGATCGTCGCAAATCTCAACCAGGATGGCCGACAGCGTCAGCCGACGCTCGTTCGATTCCATTCGGATCTCCGTCGCGCTCACCGGAACGCGCGAACTCGACATGGGGCGCCGTGCGATCGGGCCGCCGTCGCCAGAAAGATAGCGCGGCGACGTCGCCAGACCAGTCCGCGCGGTCAGACCGCGGCGCGAAGCATTCGGCGGCGTTCGACCGAGGAGGGGATGCGCATGGCCTCGCGGTACTTGGCGACCGTGCGGCGGGCGATGTCGACGCCCGCTTCCTTGAGGATGTCGACGATGGCGTCGTCGGAATGCACTTCGGTCTCGGCCTGCTCGGCGTCGATGAGCTGGCGGATCTTGTGGCGCACGCTCTCGGCGGAGTGGGCCTCGCCGCCGGACGAGGACGCGATCGAGGAGGTGAAGAAGAACTTCAGCTCGAACAGGCCGCGCGGCGTGGCGATGTACTTGTTCGAGGTCACCCGGCTGACCGTGCTCTCGTGCATGCCGATGGCGTCGGCGACAGTCTTCAGATTCAGCGGCCGCAGGTGCTCGACGCCGAAGGCCAGGAAGCCGTCCTGCTGGCGCACGATCTCGCTGGAGACCTTCAGGATGGTCCGGGCCCGCTGGTCCAGGCTCTTCACCAGCCAGTTGGCATTGGCCAATGCGTCGGCGACGAAGGTCTTCTCCTGGTCGTTCCGCGCGCCGCCGGCGATGCGGGCGTGGTAGCGCTTGTCGACCAGCACGCGGGGCAGGGTGTCGGTGTTCAGCTCGACATGCCACAGGCCGCCCGCGCCCTCGCGCACGAAGACGTCGGGCGTCACCGGCATCGAGGGCTCGCCGCCGAACGCCGCGCCAGGACGGGGCGTCAGGGCCTTCAGCTCGGCGATCATCTCGCGGATGTCGTCGTCGTCGACGCCGCAGGCCCGGCGCAGCGCGCCCAGGTCCCGGCGGGCCAGCAGCTCGAGATTGTCGAGCAGCGCCGCCATGGCCGGGTCCAGCCGATTGCGGTCCTTCAGCTGCAGCGCCAGGCACTCGCGGACGTCGCGGGCGAAGACGCCGGTCGGCTCAAAGCCTTGCAGCACGCCGAGCACCGCCTCGACCAGCGCCAGGTCGCAACCCAGCCGCAGCGAGATCTCCTGCAGGTCGGCGCGCAGATATCCGCCCTCGTCGACCGCGTCGATCAGAACCGCCGCGATCGCCCGCTCGGCGTCATTGAGCCGCGCCACCGCCAGCTGGTCGTGCAGGTGCTCGCCCAGGGTCTTGTCGCGCGACAGCCGGCTTTCGAGATCGTCCTCGCCGTCGAAGCCGCCGCCGCCGGATCCGGCGCGGGACCAGTCGATCTGGCCGCCGGCCTGGCCCGGCGCCTCGCCGCCGTCGCCGGTGTCGCGTTCGCCGGGCGACAGGTCGGCGGGGCCGGCGTCCATATCCGCGTGCGCCGCGCCGTCAGGAACCGAGTCGACGGAGTATTCGGCCGTTTCGGCCTTTACCTGTTCCGCCTCGGGCTCGGCGTCGCGGTCGTCGCGCTGCAGCAGGGGATTGCGCTCCAGCTCGGCCTCGACATAGGCCTCGAGCTCGAGGTTGGTCAGCTGCAGCAGCTTGATCGCCTGCTGCAGCTGCGGCGTGATCACAAGGCTCTGGCCTTGTCTCAGCTCCAGTCTCGGACCGAGCGCCACGCGCATCCACCCCTTCGAAATCGAACAGGGGAACACCATCGGATAGCGAGGGTTAACGCGCCCCTTAAGCGGCACGCTAATTGCACGACCCGTTTCGGGGAAAGGCTAGAACCGGTCGCCCAGGTAGACGCGGCGGACGTCGGGGTTGTCGACGATCTCCTGCGGCGCCCCCTCGAACAGCACCTCGCCAGCGTGGATAATCGAGGCCCGGTCGATGATGTCGAGCGTCTCGCGCACGTTGTGGTCGGTGATCAGGATGCCGATGCCCCGGCCCTTCAGGTAGCCGATGACCTCGCGGATGTCGGCGATGGCCAGCGGGTCGATGCCGGCGAAGGGTTCGTCGAGCAACATGAAGCTGGGCTCGCTGGCCAGAGCGCGGGCGATTTCGACCCGCCGCCGCTCGCCGCCCGACAGCGACACCGCCGGCGAGGAGCGCAGATGGCCGATGTGCAGCTCCTCAAGCAGGTCTGCGGTTGTCGCCCGCGCCTTGACCGGATCGCGCTCGCGCATCTCGACCACCGCCAGGACGTTCTCCTCGACGGTCATGCCGCGGAAGATCGAAGCCTCCTGCGGCAGGTAGCCGACGCCCATACGGGCGCGCTGGTACATCGGCAGGGCCGTGATGTCGCGGCCATCGAGCCGGATGGAGCCCTGATCGACCGGAATAAGACCCGTGATCATGTAGAAGCAGGTGGTCTTGCCCGCGCCGTTCGGGCCGAGCAGACCGGCCACCTCGCCGCGGTTCAGGCGCAGGCTGACGCCACGCACGACCTGCCGCTCGCCGAACGTCTTGGTCAGGCCGTCGACGACGAGGCCGGATTCGGAGGACGGATCCGCGACAGGGGTCACCTAGGGCGTGGTCCCTTCGTTCGGGTAGAACACGCCGCGGACGCGGCCCGGCTTGTTCCGGCCGGTGACGGCCGAGGTCATGCTGGCCTGGCCGGTGCGGGTGTTGATCACCATGCGATCGCCGCGCACCACGCTCTTGCCCTGCACGACGATGACGCCGCCGGTCAGGGTGATGGTTTCGCTCGAGAACTGGTAGACGGCGTTGTCGGCCCGAACGGTGCGCTCGGGGGTCACGAAATAGACCTGGCCGCTGGCTTCCATGCGGTCGCTGGCGCCGCAGCCGTCGCCGCTCTTGACGGTGTAGATGCGGACCTCGTCGGCGCGCAGTCGGGTGCGCCCCTGCAGGGCCTCGACCGCGCCGGTCCAGCTCGACATGCACTGGCTGTTGATCACCTCCGAGGCGTCGGCGGTAATGTCGAGCGGCGCGCGCGGGTCGAGTTGCGCATGGGCGACGCCCGCGCAAAACAGGGTCGCGACGACGGCTGCGGAGAGCCCGAGTTTCAGCTTCGCGCCGGTCATGAGCGCTCCAGACTTGATCATGGCCTGTCTTATTCCGGATTCACGCGCGTGCGAACCCTGCCTCGAAACTCGATGCGGTCGCCCTTGTCCTTGACCGTGTAGCTGTCGGCCGACATCTGACCGACCGGTCCGTCGCTCTCGATCCCGCGCTGGCCCACGGCCTCGCCGGTGCGGGTGTCGAAGACGGTGTCGTTGGTGGCCACGCGGTTGCCGGCGCCATCGTCGATGCGCACGTCGCCCGTCAGCCGAAGCATGCGGGTCTTTTCATCATAGGTGCCCATGCGCGCCATGATCCGGCGCGGCGTCGGAGTCTCGGCGCCGACCACCATGATCGGCTCGATCAGGGACACGCTGCTGGGCGTGCGCTCGTCGCGGACCGCCTGCTGGGCGCCGATCAGGAAGCTGCGGCCATCCTCCAGCCGGCCCTGGAAACGGGCGCCGACCATGCGGATGATCGGATCCTCGATGCGCAACGGCTTGGGCGCCTGCAGCGTGCTCGCCGCCACCCAACCGAGCAGGCCCAGACCGATCAGCGCCATCGCCGCCGGCAGGCCGACTCGCATCCGCGCGATCAGCCGTTCGCGCGTGCGCCAGCGCGCGAACACCGCCTCGCGGCGGTCGTTCGGGTCGGCGGCGGTGTGGGCGAGCGGGGTCAAGGCGGTCAGCTGTGCGCGAAGATGTCGGTCTCTTCCCAGCCGGCCAGGTCGAGCCTGGCGCGGGCGGGCAGGAAGTCAAAGCAGGCCTGCGCCAGGGCGGTGCGGCCCTCGCGCGCGATCATCTCTTCCAGCTTCGCCTTGGCGGCGTGCAGGTAGAGGACGTCCGACGCGGCATAGTCGACCTGCGCCGGCGACAGCGTCGTCGCGCCCCAGTCGGAACTTTGCTGCGCCTTGGACAGATCGACGCCCACGAGCTCCTTGACCACGTCCTTCAGGCCGTGGCGATCGGTATAGGTCCGGGCGAGCTTGGAGCCGATCTTCGTACACCAGACGGGGTTGGTCTCAACGCCAAGGTGGCGCTGGAACATGGCGATATCAAAGCGTCCGAAGTGGAAGATCTTCAGCACGGCCGGATCGGTCAGCAGCGCCTTCAGGTTCGGGCAGTCATAGGCGGGGCGATTTAGGCGCACCACGTGGGCGTCGCCGTCGCCGGCCGAGATCTGCACCACGCACAGCATGTCGCGCGTCAGGCTCAGGCCCATCGTCTCGGAGTCGACGGCCACCGACGTGACGCCGGCGAACAGGCCGGACGGTAGGTCGCCTTCATGCAGATGATTGGCCAAGTGCGGACCGCTCCCTCTCTACTCTCTACGCATCATATAGAAGAGGAGGGTGGTGCCCAGGAGAGGACTCGAACCTCCACGGCCGTTAAGCCACTGGCACCTGAAGCCAGCGCGTCTACCAATTCCGCCACCTGGGCTCGCTGACCAATCGGGAAGCCCGACCGGCGCGAAGGCGTGCCTCATAGGGCGCCCGAATGGGGTCGTCAACGGCGCATTGCGCGGGAGGCTCACAACGTCTATCCGGGCGCAAACTCGCTTCTCATTAAAGGCCGTAACATGCGTGGGCTCGTCACCGTCTTCGGGGGAACCGGCTTCGTCGGACGTCAGGTGGTCCGGTCGCTGGCGAAACAGGGCTGGCGGGTGCGCGTCGCGGCCCGCAATGTCGGACGCGGCTATCGTCTGCGCATGCTCGGCGACGTCGGCCAGATCGAGGTCGTCCAGGCCAACATCCGCAACGCCGCCTCCGTGGCCCGCGCCCTCGACGGCGCCGAGGCCTGCGTGAATCTGGTCGGCGTCCTTTGGGAGGGCGGCCGTCAGGGTTTCCAGACGATCCACGCCATGGGCGCCAAGACCGTCGCCGAGGCGGCGGCGAAGGCCGGAATCACCCGCTTCGTGCAGATGTCGGCGCTCGGCGCCGACCTCGAGGGGCCCTCGAAATACGCCCGGACCAAGGCCATGGGCGAGCAGGCCGTCCGGGCGGTCATCCCGACCGCGACGGTGATCCGGCCCTCGATCGTGTTCGGTCCGGAGGACGGGTTCTTCAATCGCTTCGCCGCCCTGTCGGCTTTCACGCCGGCGCTCCCGCTGATCGGCGGCGGTCACACCCGCTTCCAGCCGGTCTATGTCGGGGACGTCGCCGCGGCGGTGGCGAAGGCGCTCGTCGATCCGGGCGCCGCCGGCCGCACCTACGAACTGGGCGGGCCGTCGGTGTACAGCTTCAAGGAGCTGCTGGAGTTCATCCGGCGTGAAACCGGTCGCGCGCGCGTGCTGGTTCCCGTGCCGTGGTTCGCCGCGAAGCTTCTGGGCATGATCGGCGATCTGCAGGCCGCCGTGCCGATCCTTCCGCCGCAGCTGACCACCGACCAGGTCGAGAGCCTGCGTGTCGACAACGTCGTCTCGCCGGGCGCCGCCGGCCTGTCGGAGCTGGGCGTCGAGCCCCGGGCCGTCGAGGCCATCGCACCGGCCTACCTCTATCGCTACCGGAAGGGCGGTCAGTACGCGGCGGCGCCGGAAGGGGCGTTCTAGACGGCGGCCGACCGCCCCGGCCTTATGGTTAATCAGACATTAACCGCCGTCGGCCACGGTCGGGGGCATGCGCCGTCTCGTCGCCATCGCGATGCTGTCCGTGGTCCTCGCCGCCCCCGCCGCGGCTCAGGAGGGCAGGATTGCCGCGTCCCAAAGTGAGGCGTCGGCCGTCGCGTTGCGCGGCACGATCGGCGACGCGCCGTCCGAGGGCGAGGCGCCGGGGTCCGGCGGCGCGCTGGCCGGTCTGATCCCCATGCCGCCGCCTGTTCCGCCGGTGGGAACGCCCGTCGTCGCCGACGGACGTCAGTGCAAGCGGACCTGCAACCGCGACTACTACTTCTGCCTCGCCGCCGGCGAGGAGACCTGCGCTTCGACCTGGACGCGGTGCACCGCGCGTTGCGGCTAGTCCGCTTCCGCCGCGTCACGGTTGACGTGCGCGGAAACCCCGGACACCTTCGCCTGAACAGCGATAAGAGACCAGGGAGATCAGCGTGGCCGGACGTCTGCCCAAGGCCTGCATCATCGGCGCGGGATGCAGCGGCTTCACCACCGCCAAGCGGCTGAAGGACGTGGGCGTGCCCTACGACTGCTTCGAGATGTCGGACGATATCGGCGGCACCTGGTACTACAAGAACCCCAATGGGCTTTCGGCCTGCTACGACAGCCTTCACATCGACACGTCCAAATGGCGCCTGGCCTTCGAGGACTTCCCCGTCCCGGCGGAATGGCCCGACTTCCCGCACCACGCCCAGTTGCTGCAGTACTTCAAGGACTACGTCGACCACTTCGGCCTGCGCGAGACCATCACCTTCAACACCGCGGTGGAGAAGGCCCGTCGCAACGCCGCGGGGCTGTGGGAAGTGACCCTGTCGACCGGCGAGACGCGGCTATACGACGTGCTGTTCGTCTGCAACGGCCACCACTGGAGCCCGCGCATTCCGGACTATCCCGGCGAGTTCGACGGCCCGGCCTTCCACAGCCACGCCTACAGCGACCCGTTCGACCCGGTCGACATGCGCGGCAAGAACGTGGTCGTCGTGGGCATGGGCAACTCGGCGATGGACATCGCCAGCGAGCTGTCGCAGCGGCCGATCGCGAAGAACCTGTGGGTCTCGGCCCGCCGCGGGGTCTGGGTGCTGCCCAAGTACATGAACGGCAAGCCGGCCGACAAAGCCTCGATGCCGCACTGGTTCCCGCGCAAGCTGGGCCTCAGCCTGGCGCGCAAGACCATCAAGAAGACGCTGGGCAACATGGAGGACTACGGCCTGCCCAAGCCCGACCACGAGCCTCTGGAAGCCCACCCTTCGGTCAGCGGCGAGTTCCTGACCCGGGCCGGGTGCGGCGACGTGAAGTTCAAGCCGGCGATCAAGGCGCTGGAGGGCAAGAAGGTCCGGTTCGCCGACGACAGCGTGGAAGAGGTCGACGCCATCGTCTTCGCCACCGGCTACGACATGCGGTTCCCATTCTTCGACGATCCGGCGCTGGTCCCGGACGCCGACCACCGCCTGCCGCTGTTCAAGCGCATGATGAAGCCGGGCGTGCCGAACCTGTTCTACATGGCCCTGGCCCAGCCGCTGCCGACCCTGGTGAACTTCGCCGAGCAGCAGTCCAAGCTGGTCGCCGCCTACCTGACCGGCCGCTATCTGCCGCCGTCGGAAGCGGAGATGGAACAGATCATCGTCAAGGACGAGCAAACCCACACGGGCCAGTAC
>ERZ761607.3102-NODE-3102-length-16607-cov-6.144696_pt1 | contig 16607 bp, 8 predicted proteins | sample MGYA00511164_ERZ761607 | MGnify/ENA primary metagenome ERZ761607 (study PRJEB28899, sample SAMN02445080) | bioreactor sludge metagenome | biome: EBPR sludge | place: Australia: Brisbane, Thorneside Wastewater Treatment Plant | collected 2011-06-22 ...
CACCGGCACCGTCCTCGCGGATCCGCCACAGCGCTGCCGACTCGGCGGCATCGGTGACCAGCCGGTGGTCGAGCGCAGCACTCGCGCCGACGACCGTGCCGACCAGCCCGGCGGCCTCGGCGCCGACCAGCTCCACGAACAGCCAGCCCGCCCCGCGCGGCAGCTCCGGCACCGCGCTCCCCCGCGCGCGCACCAGGTCGACGATCCGGGCGTCGAGCCCCTCGCAGGCCACCATCGCGGCGCCCGCGGAGGCCAGCAGAGCCGGCACCGCGTCGGCCGCCTCGACCATCGAGGGGTAGCCGAGGACGACCAGGAGCCGCTCGGCCTCGTCCTCGACGAGCCGCACCGTTGCCTCGCGGACGACGGCCAGTGTGCCCTCGGAGCCGACCAGGAAGCGGTCGAGGTTGCGGCCGTGCTCGGGAAGCAGGTGCTCCAGCGAGTAGCCGCTGACCTGCCGCGAGAACCGGCCGAACGTCGTACGCACGTGCGCCAGGTGCTCGTCGACCAGCGCGCCGAGCCGTCGCGTGACCTCGTCCCGGCCGCCAGCACCCGGCCCCCATGCGGCGTCCAGGGCCACCACGTTGTCGACGGTCCGGCCGTAGCCGAGCGCCCTGGAGCCGCAGGCGTTGTTGCCGATCATCCCGCCGATCGTGCAGCGGGTGTGGGTCGAGGGATCCGGCCCGAACCGCAACCCGTACGGCGCCGCCGCGCGCTGGAGCTCCGCGTGGACGACACCGGGCTGGACGACCGCGGTGCGCGCCTCCGGGTCGATCGAGAGCACGTGGTTGAGGTGGCGCACGGTGTCCACGACGATGCCGGGGCCGACAGCGTTGCCGGCGATCGAGGTGCCCGCACCGCGCATCGTGATCGGCACCTGCGTGAGGCTCGCGACGTCGAGGACCGCATCGAGTTCGTCGATCGCGCGCGGCCGGACCACCACCTGCGGGACCACGCGGTAGAGCGAGGCGTCGGAGGAGTAGAGCGCCCGGGTCAACACCGAGTCGTCGACGTCGCTGACTCCCCGCCTCTGGAGCTCCGCACGAAGGTCAGCGGAGCCGGCGGTCACGTCACCAGTTTTCCATCGACGCGACGAACACCTTCGCCAGGTCTTCCTCCGTGGGCACCTTGGGTGCGGTCGCGAGCAGTCGCTGCTGCTGCATGGCCCCCGAGACCAGGTCGTCGACGTCGGCGACGGCGTACCCGACCTCGGCCAGCCCACTGGGCAGGCCGACGTCCATCATCAGCGAGCGCAGGACCTTCGGGAGCGTGTCTCGGCCCTTGCCGTGGGAGTCGGGGTCGAGGAGGCGGGCGGCCCGGATGTGCCGCTCCGGCACCGCGTCGAAGGTGAACTTGAACGCCGCCGGCGCGGTCAGCGACACGGCCATGCCATGAGGCACCATCGGCTCGCCCTCGGGGTAGTCGACGGGCTCGAAGTCGCGCACCCGGCCCGCGATCGGGTCGGCGTTGGCGTGCGGGATGTGCACACCGGCGTTGCCGAAGCCGAGCCCGGCGAACGTCGCGGCCATCGCCATCTGCTCGCGTGCGTGAGCGTCGTCCCCGTCGTCCACCGCTGCCCGGAACGACGTGGCCAGGAGCGTCATCGCCTTCTCGGCCCACATGTCGGCGATCGGGTTGGCGCCGCAGTAGGGCACCCGCTGCTCGGGTCGCTTGGCGTCGAAGTCGGCGTACCACCGTGCGGTGTAGCTCTCCAACGCGTGGCAGAGGATGTCCATCCCCGACGCCGCGGTGACCATCGCCGGTTGGGTCAAGGTGAGTCCGGGATCCACGATCGCCAGCCGCGGCCGCAGCGCCACATGGCTGATCCCGGTCTTGACCTTGAGCGCGAGTACGTCGAGGACGCAGATGGTGGTGCTCTCGCTGCCCGTGCCGGTCGTGGTGGGGATCGCCACCAGCGGCAGCAGCGGCTCCTGCGGCTTCCGGGCCTGGCCGACCGGGGCGTTGACGTAGTCCATCAGCTCACCGGGGTTGGTGAGGAGCAGGTTGACCGCCTTGGCGGTGTCGATGGAGGAGCCGCCCCCGACGGCGAGTACGGCGTCGAACCGGCTCCCCGTCGACTCGGCGTCGAGCGCGAAGTCGGCGGCCTCGGTGAGCGATTCGTCGGTCGGCTCCACCCTGGCGCGGTCGAAGATCACCGTCTCGATCCCGTGTTGCCAGACCTGCTCGGCGATCCTTGTGGGGTGGCCGGTGGCCATCACGCCGGGATCGGTGACCAGCAGCACCCGGCGGGCGCCGTACGACGCCAGGTCGTGACCGACCTCGGCGGAGGCGCCGTTGCCGAACTTCAGCGCTGGCGCGGCATAGGTGAAGACCGACTCGCGACTCACACGGGGAATCTACGCGCCCGCGCGGCAAGCGCGGTGTGCACGAGGTCGCGGACCGGGTGCTGCTCGTCGCCCAGGGAGGAGACCGGCACCCACGCGGCGGCGTCGGTGGTGCCGTCGACCTCGAGCACCGCCGGTGCGCCCGCCGACACCTCGGCGGCGAAGACGAGTTGCAGCGCGTGGAAGTCCTCGCGGCGGCCGGAGGGGGCGGTGCCCTCGAAGTGGCTGGAGCCGACGTCGAGGACGTCGCCGGGCGTGCACGCGAGCCCGGTCTCCTCCCGGACCTCGCGGATCACCGTGTCGCGAGGCTGCTCGCCGTGGTCGATCCCGCCGCCCGGGAGCGTCCAGGCACCCGGGTGTGGCCCGCGCGCGGAGTTGCGGGTGAGCAGCACCTCGGTGCCGCCGGCACCCTCGCGAACGGCGAGTGCATACGCGGCGACCCGCTGCATCCGGAACGGCTGGTGCTCGGCCAGCACCTCGGTCACCAGGCTCACCACGGGCACGGTGCCGTCGAGCACGCCTCCGACTGGGTGCCACCGGGCATCCATGGTGGAGCCGTCGACCTCGACGACGTGCGGCTCGGGGCTGTCCACCGGCACCCAGCCGTCGTAGACGATCCGCAGCGCGTGGGAGTCCGCCCGCCTGCCCTGGCGCCAGGTGTTGCGCTGGTGGAAGGAGTAGACGTGCGCTGTCTCGCCGATCCGCACGTCCAGCCCGGTCTCCTCGTGCACCTCCCGGACGACGGCGTTGCGCGGGTCCTCGCCGTGCTCCAGCCCGCCTCCGGGCAGCGTCCACAGCTCCTTGGTGGTCAGCCGCTTGGACAGCCGGCTGAGCAGGATCTCCGAACCGCTGCCCGTGGGGCCGCGCAGGATGACGGCGTACGCCGCCACCCGTTGCACCCTGCGCACCGGTCGTCGCTCCCGACCCCGCTCTGCCACCACGCCAACCTATGCCGCCCGCCCTCGCTACTTCCCGTCGAGCGACGCGAAGGTGCTGTGATTCGGGGCACCGGACAGCACGTTCACGACGTTCGACGGGGGCGACCGGGCTCAGCAGAACGGCGGACGCGCGTCGCGGGCGATCGAACGCCGGCCGGCCCACTGCCAGACCCGAGCCGCCCGGTCGCGGTCCTCGTCGGTGACCAGGTTGCCCATCCAGCGCAACGCGAGGGTCATCAGCCAGTCGGAGCGCATCCCCGCGGGGCCGAGCGTCTTGAGCAGCCCGGGCACGGTCACCAGGCCGGCCAGCCGGCGGGCGATCGAGAACGCCTCGCCGTACTGCTCGCGCAGCAACGCGGGCCAGACCGTGTCGAGGTCCTTCGGCCCGCCCGCCGAGAGCAGCAGGTCGGCGACCAGTCGGCCGGTCTCGAGGCCGTAGTCGATGCCCTCGCCGTTGAGCGGGTTGACGCAGGCGGCCGCGTCGCCGATCAGCGCCCAGTTGGGGCCGGCCACATTGGTCACCGCGCCGCCCATCGGCAGCAGCGCGCTCGTCGGCATCCGCAACTCGCCGGACAGCTTGAACTCGTCGCGGCGCAGCTCGGCGTACTGAGCCATCAGTGGCTTGATCGCCAGGTCGGCCGGCCGCTTGCTGGTGGCGAGGGTGCCGACCCCGAGGTTCACCTCGCCGGTCCCCAACGGGAAGATCCAGCCGTAGCCGGACAGCACCTTTCCGGCCTCGTCGCGCAGCTCGAGATGGCTGCTGATCCACGGGTCGTCGCTCAGCTCGGAGGCGATGTAGGACCGCCCGGCCACGCCATAGACCGTGTCGCGGTGCCACTCGCGGCCGAGCACCTTGCCGAGGGGCGAGCGGACCCCGTCGGCGACCACGAGGCGCCGGCAGCCGATCTCGACCGGGCCGTCATCGGTCTTGAACACGACCGCTTCGACCCGGCCCCCGGAGCGGCGTACGTCGACCGCTCGGGCGCCGTCGACAGCTGTCGCTCCCGCCTTGATCGCGGTCGTGCGCAGGTGGTCGTCGAGCTCGGTGCGGGCCACCGCCGACCCCCAGCCGGGGAGGGTACCGCCGGGCCAGGGCAGCAGCAACGTCTGGCCGAACCCGTGCGCCCGCAGCCCCTGGTTGACCGTGTGCGCGCGCAGCCAGTCCTCGAGCCCCAGGCCCTGCAACTCGTGCACCGCCCGCGGGGTGAGCCCGTCGCCGCAGGTCTTGTCGCGCGGGAAGACCGCCGCGTCAGCGAGCACTACGTCTGCGCCGCCACGCGCCGCCCAGGTCGCCGCCGCCGAGCCCGCCGGACCGGCGCCCACGACCAGGACGTCGGTCTGCGCAGGCGGGCGGATCACGCGGTCATTGTCTCAGGGGCTGCCCGGGTGGGGTGAATCCGCTCGGCGGTCGATCGTTTCCCGTCAAGTGACGCGCATTGGTTGTTTTCCACTGTGGATAACAAGCAATGTGCGTCACTCGACGGAAGTTCGGACCAGCCGCCTACCGATACGCCTTGTGCGCCAGCAGGTGGACCTTCGGGTTCGCGCACCCGGTCGTCGGATGCTTGACGAACTGCGAGCGGGTCTCGTCGGGCAGGTAGACGCGGAACCCGTCCACGGGCCGCGGCTTGCACTTCTTCTTCGGGTACGGCGCGTACGACGTCTCGACCACCGCGCTGCGCACCCGCTCCCCGGGCTGGAGGGTCACCCGGGGGCGATTGCTCGGCGTCCGGTCGGCGGCGGCGCCGATCTGGGTGCCGTTGCCGCCACCGACGTAGGACAGGCCGCCGTACCCCTGCACCCAACAGGTCCGGTCGGAGGTGTTGCGCAGCACGATCCGCCCGTAGACGTGGCTGGTCGCGGCGTCACCGCCCCGGTAGCTGGCGGTCAGCTCGGCGTTGGTGCACTCGGGGACCGGTCTCGCGCCGACGACCCGGGCGGCTGTCGCGGACCCGCTCGGCGACAGGGCGAGGACCCCGCCGGCCAGGCTCGCCACCAGCATGACGACGACCCCGCTCCAGGTGCCGATCCTCGTCCAGCGCTCCATCTCAGGCCACCTCCATCGAATCGACGTCCTCCCAGTCTGATCCTCGGCAACGGCCAGCGGTTGCCACCGACGCTGAACTTCGGCTGAAAAAACCTGGAACGCGCATACCACGCACCGGGGAGGGACACTCCCATCCGTAAGGGTGGCTGTGGCAAACTCGCCGGGCACACCGACCACCTGTCTCGGACCGAACACACCGCCGGTGCCAGCCGTCGTCAGGGCACCCGGAGAGGCGCCCCGTGTCGATCTTCTTGTACCGCCTAGGACACTCGATCGGCCGACACCGTGGCATGGTCGTCGGGCTCTGGCTGCTCGTGTTGGTCGCGCTGGGAGGTGCCGCGAGCACCCTCGGTGACCGGTTCGACGACTCGTTCTCCATCCCCGGCACCGAGTCGCAGGAGGGCCAGGACCTGCTCGCGGACCGGTTCGGGCTCACCGGCGCCAGCGGCCAGGTGCTGTTCGAGGCCAAGCAGGGCAAGATCACCGACTCGGCCAATGCCGCCGAGGTGGAGACCCTGGTCAAGGCGATCGACCAGGTCAAGGGCGTCTCGCTCACCAACCCGATCACGGCCGCCACCCCGAGCCTCAACGACGATCAGACGGCGGCCCTGGGCGCGATCCAGTTCGCCGACGAGGTGCCGAGCAACGAGACCCTCGACGACGTCGAGAAGGCCGGTACGCCAGCCGCCGGGTCGCCGGTCGACTCCTACGTCGGCGGCCAGGCGTACAAGTCCGACTCCGACCCGAGCAAGGTGCCCGAACTGCTCGGGCTGATGGTCTCCTTCCTCATCCTGGCCGTGACCTTCCGGTCCCTCATCGCGGCTGGCATGCCGATCCTCAACTCCCTGGTCGGGGTCGGCGTCACCATCACGACCGTCATCGTGATGTCCAACCTGATCAGCATCTCCAGCACGGCACCGACGCTGGCCGAGATGCTCGGACTCGCGGTCGGCATCGACTACGCCCTGTTCATCCTGTCGCGACATCGAGCCCACCTCGGCGAAGGGCTCGATCCGATCGAGTCGATGAGCCGGGCCCTGGCCACTGCCGGCAGCGCCGTGGTCTTCGCCGGCACGACGGTGATCATCGCGCTGCTCGGTCTCACGGTCGCCCAGATCCCGGTGCTCACGGTGATGGGCGTGGGCGCGGCGTTCTCGGTGTCCGTGGCGGTCAGCGCGGCGCTCACCCTGCTGCCGGCGATCGCGTTGCTGCTCGGCGAACGACTGCGGCCCAAGCCGAAGAAGCCCCGGCGCGCGAAGAAGTCCACGAAGGCCGCGGCGCCGGCCGCAGCGGGTCCCCGCCCGGCCCCGGTGTGGGTACGCGCGGCGACGCGCAAGCCGATCATCACTGTCGTCGCGGTGGTGGTCCTGCTCGGGATCGCGGCCATCCCGGCGTTCAGCCTCCGACTGGCGCTGCCCGACAACAGCACCGCACCGACGGACACGACTCAGCGGCAGACCTACGACGCCATCACCCGGACCTTCGGCGAGGGCTACAACGCGCCGTTGGCCGTCACCGCGGACATCATCACCAGCACCGACCCCCAGGGCACCGTCCAGGACCTGGCGTCGGCGATCGCCAAGCTACCGAACGTCGTGGCCGTGCCCCAGGCGACCCCCAACCAGAGCGCCGACACCGGCCTGGTCCAGGTCATCCCTCCGGGCGGCCAGACCGACCCCGCGACCTCCGACCTGGTGGCCGAACTGCGCGCCGAGGCCCCGGCGTTGGAGAAGAAGTACAGCGTCGACACCATGCTCGTGACCGGTCAGACCGCCGCGAACATCGACGCCTCCGCTCGGCTGGGCGAGGCGCTGCTGCCGTTCGCGGCGATCGTGATCGGGCTCTCCCTGATCCTGCTCATGATCGTCTTCCGCTCGATCGCGGTGCCGATCAAGGCGACCCTCGGCTACCTGCTCTCGGTGGGGGTCGCGCTGGGCGCTGTCGTCGTCGTCTTCGAGTGGGGTTGGGCCGACTCCCTGATCCCCGGGCTCTCCGAGGGCCCGATCGTCAGCTTCCTGCCGATCTTCGTGATGGGCGTGCTGTTCGGGTTGGCGATGGACTACGAGATGTTCCTGGTCTCGGCCATCCGCGAGCACTTCGTCCTCTCGAGGGAGCCGCGGCAGGCGGTGTACGACGGGTTCCGGGCCTCCTCCCGGGTCGTGACCGCGGCCGCGCTGATCATGACCAGCGTCTTCATCGCCTTCGTGCCGGCCGGCACCAGCACGATCCAGCAGATCGCGCTCGGCCTGGCCGTGGGCGTCTTCGTCGACGCGTTCATCGTGCGGATGACGCTGGTGCCCGCCGTACTCGTGCTCCTCGGCCGCCGCGCGTGGTGGTTGCCGGGATGGCTCGATCGCGTGCTGCCGGTGGTCGACGTCGAGGGCGCCGCCCTGCACCGCAAGGTCGCGTTCGACGACTACGAGGACCAGCACGCGGGCACGGTGCTGCTGGCTCGCGAGCTGGTGACCGAGCCGGACACCGCGCCGATCGACCTCACCGTGCGATCCGGCGAGGTGTGCCACGTGGTCGCGCCCGACGGCGTGAACCCGGTGGCGCTCGGCCGGGTGCTGGGCGGCCGAAGGCGCGCCGAGTCGGGCGAGCTAGTCGTCGACGGCCTGTTGCTCCCCGAGCAGCGCGAGGCGGTGCTCCGCCGTACGGCGCTGCTGGAGCTGGAGGGCGCCGAGCACACCGAGGGCTCCCTCGAGGAGCGGGTGCACGACCGCGTTCGGCTGCTGACCCTGTCGGGGCGCAAGCGGGACGAGCTCGGCGCGAGCGCACTGGCGCAGGTCGACCAACTGGTGGCCGCGGTTGCACCCCAGGGCGCGCGCGGCGCCCTCGCCTCGGCGATCGTCGACGCCGCCCTCGGCCTGTGCCACGACGTCGACCTCTTCGTGCTCACCGGGCTCGAGGCGCAGAGCGCGCCGAAGAGCTCACCACGCGGGGCGCGACCGTCGTCATCGTCGCCGAGCCGGCACGCCCGGTCGGCACCCCGGCCCACGCAGCGGCGCATACGTCGACCACGAGCGTGCCGCCCGACCCCGACCCACCGCCCGCGCGGACCCCCGTTCCCGATGTCGACGGCTCTGTGAGGACTGACCATGAGTGACCAGACACCGGTCGAGACGCCCACCGGTACGCCGACCGACGCGTCGGCCGGGACGCCGCCGGAGGGCAAGCGCCGCAGGTGGCGCCGGATCCTGGTGATCGGGGTGCTCCTGCCCCTTATCGCGGCCTCGTTGCTGATCTGGTCGGCCAGCGGCCGACAGGACCAGATCGACCGGGTCCCGGTCGCCATCGTCAACAACGACACGATCATCACCGACCCCCAGCCGATGGCCGCGGGTCGTGAGCTTGCCTCCACGTTGACCCACCCGGCCTCGCCCGGCGACAACCTGCAGTGGGTGCTCGCCGACCAGGACAACGCGGACAAGGGGCTGCGCGACGGCACGTTCTACGCCGTGCTGTCGATCCCCTCCGACTTCTCCAGCTCCATCCTGTCCAGTGGCACCGACAGTCCGGTCCAGGGCAAGGTCACCCTGGTCAGCAACGGTGCGGCGAGCACGACCGTGCCCTACCTCAGCTCGGCCGTCGCCAACGCCGCCGCCGCCTCGCTCGGCAACCAGGTGACCGTCAACTACCTCGGCCAGGTGTACGACGGGTTCAACTCGCTCGCGCAGGGCAACCAGCAGTCGGCCAGTGGAGCCGCCCAGCTCGCCTCCGGGACCGCGCAGCTCACCCAGGGCGCCAAGCAGCTCACCCAGGGCGCCGACCAACTCGCCGACGGCCTCGACGGCGTCCAGACCGGGAGTGCGCAGCTGGCCACCGGCGCCGCGTCCGTGCAGACCGGCGCAGCACGGCTCGACGACGGGGTGAGGGACCTGGCCCGAGGCACGAGTCGGCTCCACGACGACCAGGCCAAGCTCGCCGCGGGTGCGCGCACCCTGGCCCGCAACAGCGACGTACTCGCCGGTCGGTCACGCGAGCTGCACCAGGCCACCCGGGGCGTCGACGCCGGCGCCCGCGTCGTGTCGGGCGGCTCCGGGCTGCTCGCCAACGAGATCAACCAGCTGGCCGGTCGGTGTGAGGCAGCCGGCGGCTCCGTGGCCTTCTGTGCGGAGCTGGGGCGCGCGGCCCAACACACCGAGACGCTGGCCACCGCGTCGGCGCGGCTCGAGACGGCCACCGGCAAGGTGTCCGACGGCAGCCAGAAGCTCGCCGACGGCGCCGGCGAGGTCGCGCGCGGCACAGACCGGCTCGCGGCCTCATCCAAGGCCCTCAGCAACGCGAGCGGCCGGCTGAGCAACGGCGCGAACAGCCTGCAGTCGGGCGCCGCCTCGCTCGCCCGTGGTGCGGCTCAGGTCGACAGCGGGGCCGCGGCGCTGGCGAGCGGGACACGCACCACCGCCCAGGCCGGCCACAAATTGGCCTCCGGCAGCGCCTCGCTGGCGAGCAGCGCCGGTCAGGTCGACGACGGTGCCCAGCAGCTCAGCAGTGGGCTCGCCCAGGCGGCATCCGAGAGCCCGACGTACAGCAAGCAGTTGCAGGAGACGCTCACCGCGGTGGTCGCCCAACCGGTCGCACTCGCCGCGCAGGTGCAGCACACCGCTCACGGCAACGGCTGGCTGATCGCCATCATCCTCGGGGTGATCCTGTGGCTCGCGGCCCTGGTGGCGGCTCTCAGCATCGACCAGTCCGCGGTGGGCCGGAACGCCATGGCCCCCGTCGGCTCGCGGATGGTGGCCATCACCCAGTCGCTCCCTGTCCTGGGCTTCGCGATGCTCAACGCGGCCGCCGTGGTCGCCGCGCTGATCCTGTTCCATCCCAGCACCGCGCAGATGATCCCGCTGATCCTGCTGGTGCTGCTCGCGTCCGCGACGTTCTGCCTGCTCGCCCTGGCGCTCCGGCTCCGGCTGGGCCGGGTCGGGCTGACCCTGTTCGTGCTGTTCCTGATCCTCCAGGTCGCGGCGTCAGGCAACGTCGTACCCCTCGAGACCGCACCCACGGTGCTGCAAACGCTCAACTCGGTGATGCCGCTGACCGCCTTCATCAACGGCGCCAGCCAGTTGGTGTCGGGCGGACACGTCGCGTCCTACACCGCGGTCGTCGCCGTCCTCCTCGTGTGGGCACTGGTCGCGGGCGCGCTGATGCTCTCCGCGGTCAAGAAGCGGCGGCTGGAGGATCCGGTTCGCCCGGGTCGCGTCGCGCTGAATCCTGGCTGAACCAGCCCAGCATTCCGTCATCTGGTCCCGGCATTCAAGCAACTCGGCCCTGTCGGTTGGCGCAACTGGGGAGCGATGGGCACGGCGACAGTGCCGAGTGAGCGTCAGCGAGCGAAGGCACCGGCGAGCGGAGCGAGCGTCGCCGTGGCCTCGGGGCCGAAACTCGCCGGGGTAGACAGTCAGAAGTCTTGGGGTTGGGTGAAGAAACCGTTGGGGTCGTAGGTGCTCCGCGCCTCGGCGAGCCGGGCGGCGTTGTCACCGAAGTACGCCGAGAGGTAGTCGCTCAGGCGGGCGTCGGAGTAGTTCACGTAGGCGTGCGCTCCCCAGTACGGCACCATCGCGGCCCGGAAGCCGCGTACGTAGTCGTCGGCGGCCTGCGGACTCCCGGAGGCGTAGGTCGCGGTGTACTGCACGGTGGCGAGGGCCGCGCGATGTGGGAACGCCGTCGCGTCCGGGGCGACGTCCTGGACGCGGCCGCCGAGGGCGTCGATGGAGATGCCCGCCTCGAGGAGCCCCGAGGACTGCGCGGCCTGGACCTGGCCGAGCAGGTCGTCGATCCCGGCCGAGGTCAGCGGGTCGTAGGCGACGTGCGAGGTGGCGCCGAAGGACTCGCGGGTCAGGGATCCGCCAGGTCCGGTGTTGCACTGGGCGATCGGGATCGATGAGCAGCCAGCGAAGGAGAGCATCGCGTCGCGGTAGCTCTGGCTCTTGCGGGAGTCGGTCGACGGCTTCGGTACGTGGTTGAGCAAGCCGGCGAGTTGGCCGTCCAGCGCGCCGGGCGAGCCGGACCAGGTGCCGGAGAGCAGCAGGATCGGACCGCCGGTGTGCTTCTGGCCGCCGAGTGCCTTGAGGGTCGACCAGAGGCCGGGGTCGGCGCTGGGCGCCCACTGCTGCCAGGCCTCGATCACCTGGGCCGCGGCGGAGATCGGCCACTGGAGGTAGACGGTCTGGAGCGTCGGCGCCGCGGAGGTCTCGAACTCGAACGACGTCACCACGCCGAGGTGTCCCCCACCTCCACCGCGCAGCGCCCAGAACAGGTCAGGCTCCTCCTGCGCGCTCGCGGTACGCACCGTCCCGTCGGCGGTGACCACCTGCATCGAGTTGACCGCGTCGCAGGTCAGCCCCATCGCCCGGGTCAGCACGCCGACCCCGCCCCCCAGGGTGAGGCCGGCGACCCCGACCGTGGCGCAGGAGCCGGCGGCGATCGCCCGGCCCTGGCCGCCGATGGCGTCGTAGACGTCGGCCAGCGCGGCTCCGGAGCCGACCGTGGCCGTCGTACCGTCCAGAGTGACCTGGTTGAGCGGCCGGCAATCGATCACCAACGCCTTCGGTGAGCCACCTCCCGACCAGCCGGGGTAGCTGTGGCCGCCCGACCGGAGTGCCACGGGTACGGCGTGCTGCTGGGCGAAGGCCAGCCCACTCGCGACATCCTGCGCCGAGCTGACCTGGAGGACGGCGAGCGGCCGCTCGTCGTCGTACCGCGGGTTCTCGAGCAGCCGCACCTGGTTGTAGGTCGGGTCGGACGGGAGGACCAGGCTGCCCTCCACCGACCGGCCGAGCTGCGCCCAGTCGGCGTTGGTCGGGCTGCCGCTCGGTGCAGCGCTCGATGTCGCGCCGGAGCCCGTCGATGCGCTCCCGGTCGGCGGCCCCGAGGACGGACCTGACGACGTGCCTGAGTCGTCGCCCGAGCAGGCGGAAAGCGTGCCCACGGCCGCGGCGGCCAGCAGGCCACGCCGGCTCAGCTGCGGCGTCTTGCGGGTCACGGGCGCTCCACCTCCACGAAGACGGGGCGGCCTACCTCGGGGTCGTCCATCAGCTGCTGGAAATCGGTGGTGTTGCGGGAGATCGAGACGAGCAGCCGTCCGTCGGTCAGCGGCACCTCCGGGTGCGCGAGCGGCGCGTATTCGAGCTCGCCGGTGTCGACGCCGGACGGCGCCGCCACCCCCTGCCGTGCGGTCCACGGGCCGGCAGGCGTGGGCGCGGTCCAGATGTAGACGAAGTCGCCAAGGTCGCCGTCGCGCTTGGAGACGGCGACGTACTGCCCGTCGACGTGGGAGACCGACAGGGTCTGCGACACCCCGCCCACCGCGGGCAGGGTCGCGACGGCGTCTCCTTGCGCCTTCCCCCAGTGGGAGCCGTCCCAGAACCGCCACTTGTCCTGGTTGCCGGGGTCGTCGACCGGCGCCCGGGCGACGTAGAGCTCCCGACCGAAGACCCCGGGCTCGTCGGGGAGCCGGGTCCCGTACGCGTAGTACCAGTCGCCGTGCAGGGTGGCCGCCGCCCCCCAGTTGACCTGATCCTTCGCGGAGTCGTCCGGGGTGATCTCGATGACCTTCTGGAGTTGGGGTACGCCGCCGTCACCGGCGACGGTGAACACCGCCGCGGAGGTGCCGAGGAAGGCGAAGTCGAGGTCGCCGCCACTCCCCCCGCGCTGGGTGCGGGCACACAGCACCACCAGCACGTCTTGGACATCGGTGCCGGCCGCCTCGCCGACCGGCGGGAGCACCACCACGGACATCGGCCACAGCACCACACCGTTGGAGACATCGGGGATGACCGGGCCGTCGCCGGGCGTCCGCACCTGGGAGACGCAGTCGCCCGAGGAGATCAACATCGAGTTGGCCACGATGCGCGGGTTGAACGAGCTGGTGCGGACCGTATCGCCGAAGACCCACACCAGCCGGCCGTCACTGAGCCGGGCGCTGGCCCCGATGTCCGCCGCCTGCCAGGCCGGCAACTTCGAGGTGGCCATCCGCTGGTTGATCAGGTCGGCGCTGATCTGCGGCGGCGGCGCCGTCGGCGCGGGGCAGGCCGGCTCGAGGACGGCCGCCGACCTGGTCGGCGTACCGCCATCGCCATCGCCATCGCCGTCGCCACCGGATCCGCATCCCGCCGCGGCCAGCGCCACCGCGAACGCCACGACCAGGCGCGCCGCGGTGCCGGCACGTCGACGCATGGGTGGCATGGTGCCACTGATCTCCAAGGCTCGCGTGGATGCGGGTGGCGGCGAGCTCGGGCTATCCGCGACAGTCGACTTTTTTCCGAGGTCCGCAACGTCAACGGCGGATCTGCCGAGTATTTTCGGCACCTGCTGCCGACGATGCTCAGCAGTCGGCGCAGACTTCGGAAATTGGTAGACAGTCGACCGATATCCGAGGCGCCAGGTGCGCCGAGGCAACAGAAGAGGCCCCGCTCGTCAACCGATGGCTGACTCGCGGGGCCTCTCTGTGTGCCTCAGTTCTGGTAGCTCCCGAAGTCGAAGTCCTCCAGAGCGACGGCCTGGCCACCGGCACCGGCGAACTCGTAGTCGTAGGAGTCGTAGCCGGTCACGGAGTACGCCGCGGCGCGGGCCTCCTCGGTGGGCTCCACCCGGATGTTGCGGTACCGCTCGAGGCCGGTACCAGCCGGGATCAGCTTGCCGATGATGACGTTCTCCTTCAGACCCCGCAGGGAGTCGGAGCGTCCGTGGATCGCCGCGTCGGTGAGGACGCGGGTGGTCTCCTGGAAGGAGGCCGCGGACAGCCACGACTCGGTCGCGAGCGAGGCCTTGGTGATGCCCATCAGCTCGGGACGACCCGAGGCCGGCTTGCCGCCCTCGGAGACCACGCGCCGGTTCTCCACCTCGAACCGGCCACGGTCGACCAGGTCGGAGGGGAGCAGGTGGGTGTCACCCGACTCGAGCACCGTGATGCGGCGCAGCATCTGCCGCACGATGATCTCGATGTGCTTGTCGTGGATCGCCACGCCCTGCGAGCGGTAGACCGCCTGGACCTCGTCGACGAGGTGCTGCTGGGTCTTGCGGACACCCAGGATGCGCAGGACCTCCTTGGGGTCCGGCGTACCGACGACCAGCTGGTCGCCCACCTCGATGTGGTCGCCGTCGGCGACCCGCAGCCGCGAACGGCGGCTGACGGGGTACTCGACCACGTCGGAGCCGTCGTCCGGCGTGATGCGTACGACGCGCGCCTTGTCGGTCTCCTCGATCTCCACCCGGCCGGTGACCTCGGTGATCGGCGAGACGCCCTTGGGCGAGCGCGCCTCGAACAGCTCGACCACGCGGGGCAGACCCTGCGTGATGTCGTCGGCCGATGCCACACCACCGGTGTGGAAGGTGCGCATCGTCAGCTGGGTGCCGGGCTCACCGATCGACTGGGCGGCGATGATGCCGACGGCCTCGCCGATGTCGACGAGCTTGCCGGTGGCCAGCGAGCGGCCGTAGCACTTGGCACAGGTGCCGGTGCGGGCGTCGCAGGTCAGGACCGAGCGGACCTTGACCTCGGTGACACCGGCGGCCACGAGCTCACCGATCTTGACGTCGCCGAGGTCCTCACCCGCGGTGGCCAGCACCTCGCCGGTCTCCGGGTGGGTGATCTCGACGGCGGAGGTCCGGGCGTACGCCGCGGTCTCCGCGTTGTCGTCCTTGCGGACCGTCCCGTCCTCGCGCTTGACGCCGATCCGCTTGATCAGGCCGCGCTCGGTGCCGCAGTCGTCCTCGCGGATGATGACGTCCTGGGAGACGTCCACGAGACGACGGGTGAGGTAGCCGGAGTCCGCCGTACGGAGCGCGGTGTCGGCCAGACCCTTGCGGGCACCGTGGGTCGCGATGAAGTACTCCAGCACCGTGAGGCCTTCACGGAAGTTGGACTTGATCGGCCGCGGGATGATCTCGCCCTTCGGGTTGGCCACGAGGCCGCGCATGGCGGCCACCTGCCGGATCTGGTTCATGTTTCCGGACGCACCCGAGTCGACCATCATGAAGATGGGGTTCGACCGGTCGAAGTTCGCCTCCATGGCGTCGCCGACCTTGGCCGAGGCGTCGGTCCAGATCTCGATGAGCTCCTGACGACGCTCGTCGTCGGTGATCAGGCCGCGCTCGAACTGCTTCTGGATGTTGGCGGCCTGGGCCTCGAAGCTGCTCAGGATCTCGATCTTGTTGGCGGGCGTGACGACGTCCTCGATGGAGACCGTGACCCCGGACCGGGTGGCCCAGTGGAAGCCGGTGTCCTTGAGGGCGTCCAGCGACGCGGCGACCTCGACCTTGGTGTAGCGCTCGGCCAGGTCGTTGACGATCGCGCCCAGCGCCTTCTTGCCCACTTCGTAGTTCACGTAGGGGTAGTCGGCAGGCAGGGTGTCGTTGAACAGCGCCCGACCCAGGGTCGTCTCGAGCGTGATCGCCCGACCCGACTCCCAGTCCTCGATCTCCTCGCCCAGCGGCGGGACGACGTCGTCGAGACGGATCCGCACCTTGCTCTGCAGGCTGATCTCGCCACGGTCGAAGGCCATGATGGCCTCGGCCGGCGACGAGAACGCCCGACCCTCGCCGGGCTCGCCGTCGCGGTCGGTGGTCAGCCAGAACAGGCCGATGATCATGTCCTGGGAAGGCATGGTCACCGGGCGGCCGTCGGACGGCTTGAGGATGTTGTTGGTCGATAGCATCAGGATCCGGGCCTCGGCCTGCGCCTCCGCGGACAGCGGCAGGTGCACGGCCATCTGGTCACCGTCGAAGTCGGCGTTGAACGCGCCGCACACGAGCGGGTGGATCTGGATGGCCTTGCCCTCGATCAACTGCGGCTCGAAGGCCTGGATGCCGAGGCGGTGCAGCGTCGGTGCGCGGTTGAGCAGCACCGGGTGCTCCATGATGACCTCTTCGAGCACGTCCCAGACCATCGCGTAGCGCGAGAGACCAGACGTCGCGCGCTCCACCATCCGCTTGGCGGACTTGATGTTCTGCGCGTGGGAGAGGTCGACCAGCCGCTTCATGACGAACGGCTTGAACAGCTCCAGCGCCATCATCTTCGGCAGACCGCACTGGTGCAGCTTGAGCTGCGGACCGGACACGATGACCGAGCGGCCGGAGTAGTCGACGCGCTTGCCGAGGAGGTTCTGGCGGAAGCGGCCCTGCTTGCCCTTGAGCATGTCCGACAGCGACTTCAGCGGTCGGTTGCCCGGACCGGTGACCGGACGACCACGGCGGCCGTTGTCGAACAGCGCGTCGACGGCCTCCTGGAGCATCCGCTTCTCGTTGTTGACGATGATCTCGGGCGCGCCGAGGTCCAGGAGC
>ERZ761607.3103-NODE-3103-length-16600-cov-5.086491_pt1 | contig 16600 bp, 13 predicted proteins | sample MGYA00511164_ERZ761607 | MGnify/ENA primary metagenome ERZ761607 (study PRJEB28899, sample SAMN02445080) | bioreactor sludge metagenome | biome: EBPR sludge | place: Australia: Brisbane, Thorneside Wastewater Treatment Plant | collected 2011-06-22 ...
GTGATCATCATCCTGGGCTTCTTCGCCTTCTTCCAGTGGGAGTTCTCGCTGGCGGTGCTGGCGGCCATCCTGGCGGTGCTGGGCTACTCGGTGAACGAGTCGGTGGTCATCTTCGACCGCATCCGCGAGACCTTCCGCCGCCGGCGCAAGATGAACACGCACGAGGTCATCGACCACGCCATCACCAGCACCATCAGCCGCACCATCATCACCCACGGTTCGACGCAGATGATGGTGCTGTCGATGCTGCTGTTCGGCGGGCCGACGCTGCACTACTTCTCGATGGCGCTCACCGTGGGCATCCTGTTCGGCATCTACTCGTCGGTGTTCGTCGCCGCGGCGATCGCGATGTGGCTGGGCGTCAAGCGTGAGGATCTGGTCAAGGCCAGCGCCAAGGAGATCGACCCGAACGATCCCAACAGCGGGGCCGTGGTATAGAGTGGCTGGGCTTGCCGGCGGTGGTCAACTCGCTGGCCGCCATCGCCAGCCAGCTGCTCGACAAGCCGAGCGAGCACGCGCGCTTCATGCGCCGGCGCGAGCTGGTGAGCGAGCTGAAGAAGGGCGCCGCGCCCTGGCACAAGACGATGGTCGGCAGCTTGCGCAACGCGCTGCTGCACGGCGCATCGGCGCAGCGGCCCGCCGATCTGCCGGCGCCCGGCAGCGCGCGCGGCTCGCTGTCGCTGGTCGACGACGACACCATCGAGCGCGAGATCCTGACCTCTCGCCTGGCGCTGGCGATGATGGATCTGGCGGCGTCGGAGTTCACCGACCTGCGCGCGCGCATGTCCGCGCTGGAGCGGCGCGAGGAGCTCGATGCCCAAGACATGCTGCGTGCGCACGTGCTGGCGCGCATCGTGGTCGACGCCTGGCGGGCCGCCGGCTGCAGCCTGGACAGTTGGCGCGAGCTGCAACCGCACCTGCACGACGAGCTCGCCGCGTTGGTCGAGGAGTCCTACCACGAGACCAACCGCTGGCTGGTCGAGCGCGGCGTTCTGCCCGAGGTCGACCTGCATCCGTTCATCAAACGCGCGCGCAGCCTGCCGACCCAGCCCGGCGCGTTGCCCGGCGGTGCGGCGTCCGGCTTCGGGCCCGGCCCGGGGCACGACGCCGATGGCGCCGCGTCGGGCCGCGGCGGTGCCACGGCGCGCGACGCCTGGCTGCGGTCACAGGCCGGCGGCGGCAGCGAGGCCGCGCTGCGCGGCGTCGGCGAGGAAACCCGGCTGATGACGCGCGCTGCGCCGCTGGCGCGCAGCGGCGAACACGGCGAAGCGGTGCTGTCGCGGCTGAACCGGCTGGTCGGGCGGCACCTGCCGGCCTTCGCTGACACACGGCGCGCGCAAGCGCCGCTGTCGCCCGGGCTGGCTGCGGCGATCGACCAGGCGCAACAAGGCATCCAGCGGCGCGTCGACGGCACCGTGGCGCGGCCCGGCGGCCAACTCAGCGTCACCACGCCGGTGCTGCTCGAGGACCTGCACCAGCGCAAGCAGTCGCTGAAGCAGGCGGCGGCCACGCCCGAGGAGCGTGCGACGATCGAGATCGTCGCGCTGTTGTTCCAGAGCATCCTGACCGAAGAGCGCATCCCGGCCGCGATGCGCGTGTGGTTCGCGCGGCTGCAGATGCCGGTGCTGCGCGTGGCGGTGTCCGAGCCCGACTTCTTCGCCACCATCGACCACCCGGCGCGGCGCCTGATCGACCGCATGGGCGCCTGCGTGATGGGCTTCGACAGCGGCGGCGCCAGCGGCGTCGGCGAATCGCTGGAGAAGGAGATCAAGCGCATCGTGCAGGTCGTCGAGGCCTACCCGGACACCGGGCGGCGCGTCTTCCAGACCGTGCTGATCGAGTTCGAGCGCTTCCTGGAGCACTACTTCAAGAACGAGAACGAGGCGACGAAGAAGGGCGTCTCGCTGGCCCAGCAGGTGGAGCAGCGCGAGACGCTGGCCATCCAGTACACGATCGAGCTGCGCCGCATGCTCAACGAGGTGCCGGTGCAGGAGGGCGTGCGCCAGTTCCTGTTCCACGTCTGGGCCGACGTGCTGGCGACCACCGCGGTGCGCCACGGCCCGCAGGGCGAGGCGACGAAGAAGATGAAGCGCGCCGCCGCCGACCTGATCTGGAGCGCCAGCGCCAAGGTCACGCGCGAGGAGCGCGCCGAGGTCATCCAGCGCCTGCCGATGCTGCTGAAGAGCCTGCGCGAGGGCATGGCCGCCGCCGGCATGGACGCCGCCAAGCAGGACGAGCACATCCAGCAGCTCAACAACTCGCTGGCCGCCGCCTTCACGGCCAAGGCCGCGGTGATCCCGGACGACCGCCTGCGCGAGCTGATGGAGCGCCTGGAGACGCTGGAGGAGCTGCTGCCCGACGCCACCGACGTCGAGATCGACGAGAGCATGGTGCTCGACCTCTCCGGCCACCAGAGCAGCGAGCTCGAGGTCGTGCTCGACGGCGGCTCGATGCCGACGCCGGCCATGGTGGCCTGGGCGCGCGAGCTGCAGGTCGGCAGCTGGTACATGCTGGACCGCGGCGGCCGCTCCGAGGCGGTGCAGCTGGCCTGGCACGGCCTGCGCAAGCAGCTGAGCCTGTTCGTCACGCCGCAGGGCCGCTGCGTGCTGTTCCAGCAGCACCGGCTGGCCAGTTACCTGCAGGCCGGCCTGATGCTGCCGGCGCAGGACGAGGCGCTGACCGTGCGCGCCACGCGCAGCGCGCTGGCCAAGCTGGACGTGGACGCCTCTCGCCTACTCCAGTAGCGGTTCGGCCCAGCACCCGGCACGGGACCGGCTCCGCCGGCCCGTCGCCGGAGCCCCCTCGGGGGGCAGCGACCGGGAGGGAGCGTGGGGGCTCAATGTATTACCCGGTCTTCGGCGTCGACGAAGAGTTCGTCGAGGATCAGCGCGTCCGGTTCCTCGCCCAGGCTCCAGAAGACCATCAGCACGATGATCTTCAGGTCGTCGAGGTCGATCGGCCCGTTGCCCACCGCCAGCGCGCGGTCGATGACCATCTCGCGCATCGGCGCCGGCAGCACGCCGGCGGACTCGAGGAAGGTGATGAAGCCCAGCGACGCCTCGTCCAGCACCTCGCGCTCGGCATCGGTATAGATGCGCATGCTGCCGGGCACCGGCGCGCCGGCGACCGCCTCGGCGCTGGTGGCCAGGCCGTCCAGCCAGCGCAGCGCGTCCTGGATCTCGTCGTTGTCGAAGCCCACCGCCGAGAGTTTGCGCGAGAGCTGCTTGGGGTCCGGACAGGCGTCGGGACGCCAGTAGTTCTCGTAGAGATAGACGAGCACTTCGAACATCGGCCCACTATACCCCACCCCCGCTGGCCGCCGGCGGCGGAAAAGCGGCGGCCCGGCCATCGGAAGTGAGCGTGTGCTCGCTGTCGTGAAATCTCAGCCGTGGCCGCGACGCTGATACAGCCCACCCGGCAAGCGGGCGACGCGGCCATCGAGTTCCAGGTCCAGCAGCCGGGCCGACAGCCGGTCCACGGTCTCGCCGGTGCGCGCCAGCAGCGCGTCCAGCGTCACCGGGTCGTGGCCCATCGCGTCGAGCAGCGGGTCCTCCGGTTCGGACGTCGCGGTCGGCGCCGGCGCCAGCGGCAGGCTGCCCTGCGGCGAATCGGGAGCGGCCGGGCGCATCGGCGCCCCGCGCAGTTCCTCGGCCACGTCCTCGGCCGTCTCGACCAGCTTGGCGCCCTGCTTGAGCAGCGCGTGGCAGCCGCGCGACTGCGGCGAGTGGATCGAGCCGGGGATCGCGAACACCTCGCGCCCGGCCTCGGCGGCCAGCCGCGCAGTGATCAGCGAGCCCGAGCGCACGGCGGCCTCCACCACCAGCGTGCCCGCCGCCAGGCCGGCGATGATGCGGTTGCGCTGCGGGAAGTTCTCCTCCAGCGCGGGCACGCCGGGCGCGAATTCGCTGACGATGGCGCCCTGGTGCACGATGCGGTGGGCCAGTCCGCGGTGCGACGACGGGTAGACGCGGTCCGGCCCGGTGCCGACCACCGCCACCGTGCCGGCGCCGCCCGGCCCGGCCTGCAGGGCGCCTTCGTGCGCCGCGGCGTCGATGCCATGGGCCAGCCCGGAGACGATGGTCCAGCCGCGCGCCGCCAGCGCAGCGGCGAAGGCGCGTGCGTTGTCGGCCCCCTGGGCCGTCGGGTGGCGGCTGCCGACGATGGCCAGCAGGGGCCCGGCCAGCCGCGCCGCGTCGCCCTGCACGTACAGCAGCAGCGGCGGGTCGGCGGTCTGCAGCAGCGCTGGGGGGTAGCCGGGGTCGGCGATGGTCAGCACCTGCCGCTGTTCGCCCCCGGCCAGCCAGGCACGCGCGGCGGCCAGCCGCTCGGCGTGGTGCTCGGGCTCCTTCGTAAGCGCCTCGGCGGCCTTGGCGCCGGCAATCTCGCGCAGTGTGGCCGCGCGCATGGCGAAGACCGCAGGCGCCGACCCGCAGGCCGCCAGCAAGCGCCGCGCCGGCCCGCGGCCGACCGAGCCGAGCAGGCGGAACCAGGCCTCGAACTCCTCGCCCGCGATGTCGTCGGCATGCATGGGCGGCAAGCGTAAACGACCGCGGCCGCTCGTCGCGGCCGCTGGTCGTGGGGGGCGCCGCGGGCCTAAGGCTGCGTGAAGCGGTCGCCGGCGCGCACGGGATCCTGCACGTTGAGGATCAGCGCATAGGACACGCGGTCGAAGACGCGGAAGACGAACAGCAGGCCATGGCGCTCGTCGGGCAGCTTCATCGCCACGCGCTGGCCCGGCGTGGTGGTGTCGGTGGCCGACAGGCCGGCCCGCCACAGCGCCAGCACGTGGCCGCGCTCCAGCCCATCGCGCGCGCCCTTGTTCAGCGACACGACCTGGTTCTGGCCGGCACGCAGGCCCTCGCCGTAGATGCCGACGACGCGGCCGTCGATGGCCTGCGCCGGCGGCCGCGGCACGTAGGCCACCAGTTCCTGCTGCGGCACCGGCGACAGGCGGTCGCCGACGCCGGCCTCCAGCCGCGTGCTGGTGATGCGGAAGCTGGCCGGCACGACGACGCCCTTGCCCTTCTCGTTGGCCAGGATCTCGCCGGGGCGCGTGTATTCGGCGGTGCCGACGTAGCGGCCCTCGTAGCCCAGCACCTCGCCGGTGATCGGGTCGGCCAGCGGCCGCAGCTCGCGGAAGAGCCGGAAGTCGCGCGCGCCGCCCAGGTCGCCGCGCACGTAGGCCGTCTCGCCGCGCGAGACGAGCACGCGGCCTTCCTGGGTGGCGACGATGCGCGGCGCGGTGTCCAGCTCGTTGGTGTTGAAGACCACCGCCTCGTTGAGGAAGGGGCCGATCAGGTGCAGCGGGATGGCCGCGATGGCGCCGTTCTCCAGCACCTCGCTGCGCACGCGCGGCGACAGCTTGACGGTATTGGTCGGCACGCCGTCGCCCGGCTGCGCCACGCGCAGCATCGCGCGGCCATCGCGCTTCTCGAGCACCAGCACCTGGCCAGGGTAGATCAGGTGAGGGTTGCGGATCTGGTCGAGGTTCATGCCCCACAGCTCGGGCCAGCGCCAGGGCGTCTTCAGGAACAGCGAGGAGATGTCCCACAGCGTGTCGCCGCGCTGCACCACGTGCTGGTCGGGCGCGTTGGGCGCCAGGTCCTCCAGCGGCACGCCGGCCTGCGCCACGCGCTGCGCGGTGTCGCGCCACTCGGGCAGCACCGGCAGCCGGCCGGCCTGCGCCAGCGCCGGCTGCGCCGCGGCCAGGCCCAGCAGCAGGGACGACAGCGCCGCCAGCGTGAACGTCTTGGTGGACCGTCGGTTCCGCAGGGCGGTGCGCTGGCGTGGCTTCATGGGGCTGGGGTCTCCGGACGGCAAACGCAGGCTGTGCGAGAAAATGCGGCGGGCGCGGTGCCCTGTCGTCGTTGTTTTTCGGCAGGGCGCCCCGACCCTTGAGCCCCTGCCGTCGCCGAGGCGGTGCCCGGGCCGCGACAATGCTCAATCGCTTTCGAGGATTCTGCCGCTAAACCCTTGATGTGGCAACGAAACCGCCATGCGGTCGATGACCGCGTGGTGGCCTTCACGCAGGTGCACGTTGCGCCTCGTCCACAGCTGTTTCGGCCTGTTTCGCCCGCTGCCTGCCGACCGTCCTGCCGCCCGTTCCCATGGCCCGCCTGAACATCCTGCGCTACCCCGACCCGAGGCTGCACACCGTCGCGCGCGAAGTGCGCGAGGTCGACGAGCGCATCCGCCGCCTCGTCGACGACATGCTCGAGACCATGTACGACGCCGAGGGCGTGGGCCTGGCGGCCACGCAGGTCGACGTGCACGAGCGCGTGATCGTGATGGACACCAGCGACAGCCGCGACCGCCCGCTGGTGCTGATCAACCCGCGCATCGTCGAGGCCAGCACCGAGATGGCGGTCAACGAGGAAGGCTGCCTGTCGGTGCCGCAGATCTACGACCGCGTCGAGCGCCACGCCCGCGTCACCGTGCAGGCCCTGGACCGCGCCGGCGAGCCCTACGAGCTGCAGGCCGAGGGCCTGACCTCGGTCTGCGTGCAGCACGAGATGGACCACCTGCTGGGCAAGGTCTTCGTCGAATACCTGAGCCCGCTCAAGCGCGACCGCATCCGCACCAAGATGCTCAAGCGCACGCGCGACGAGCTGCAGCGCATGCGCTGAGCGGCGGCACGCGAGACCGCCCCGATGCGCCTGGCCTTCGCCGGCACCCCCGAGTTCGCGCGCGCCGCGCTGGCCGCGCTGCACGACGCCGGGCACGAGGTCGTGCTGGTGCTGACGCAGCCCGACCGCCCGGCCGGCCGCGGGCTGAAGCTGCAGCCCTCGCCGGTCAAGCAGTACGCGCTGCAGCAGGGCCTGGCGCTGGCGCAGCCGCGCAGCCTGCGCCTGGACGGCAAGTGGCCCGAGGACGCCGCCGCGGCGCGTTCGGCGCTGCAGCAGGCGGCGCCGGAGGCGATGGTGGTCGCCGCCTACGGGCTGATCCTGCCGGCCTGGGTGCTGGCGCTGCCGCCGCGCGGCTGCCTGAACATCCATGCCTCGCTGCTGCCGCGCTGGCGCGGCGCGGCGCCGATCCAGCGCGCGATCGAGGCCGGCGACACCGCCACCGGCATCACGATCATGCAGATGGACGAGGGCCTGGACACCGGCGACATGCTGCTCGCCGAGGCGGTGGCCATTGCCGCCGACGACACCGCGGCGACGCTGCACGACCGGCTGGCGGCGCTGGGCGCGCGCCTCGTCGTGCAGGCGCTGGCGCGGCTGGACGGCTTGCCACGGCGGCCGCAGCCGGCCGCTGGCGTGACCTATGCGCACAAGATCGACAAGGCGGAGGGCCAGGCCGACTGGTCGCAGCCGGCGGCGCTGATCGAACGCCGCCTGCGCGCCTTCGACCCGTTCCCGGGGCTGCAGGCCGAGATCGCGGGCGAACCGGTGAAGCTCTGGCGCGGGCGTGTCGTCGCCGGGCAGGGCACGCCCGGCGAGCGGCTGGCCGGCGATGCGTCGCGGCTGGTCGTGGCCTGCGGCGACGGTGCGCTGGAGCTGCTGGAGCTGCAGCGGCCCGGCGGCCGGCGCCTGTCGGCGCGCGAATTCCTGCAGCGCACGAAGCCCTGATCCCGCGCTGCGCGGCCTCAAGCGTCGCGGCCGGCCGGCCGATAACCCGGGACCGACCGCTCGCCGACCGCCGCCCATGCGCCGCTTCGCCCTCGCCCTGCTCGCCGCCACGCCGCTGCTGCTGACCGGCTGCGACCTGCTGGGCATCGAGTCCGCCAGCGCCGTCGCCGAGCGCCGGGAAGCCGAAGGGCGCGCCATCGGCGCCGGCTGCCGCCATGCCGCGCGTTCGGTCGAGCAGTGCTTCGCGCTCAACCGCCGCGCCGACAAGGCCGCCGTCTTCGCCGGCTGGCGCGAGATGGAGGACTACATGCGCGAGAACAACATCCCGGCCGCCCCGGCGCCCGAGGACACCGCGGTCGCCGCGGCGCCGGTGCCGCCGGCCGCCGAGGCCGCGGCGGCGGACAAGCCCGCACCTGCCAGGCCCTGAGCCCGCGCATGCGATCCCGGAACGGATCGCAGGGCTGGCGAACGACGAACGGCGATCTCACGCCGCGAGGCTGGGTCCGTCCGGCGCCCCGACCCCCGGCGCCTGCCGCCACCGACGCCGCGCGCCGCCCGGGCGTCACTCCGTCGCCGGCATCTGCAGTCTGTCGCGCCGCGCTGGCCGCGCCGGCCCGGCTTTGGCACAGTCCGGCCCGAACCCCAACGACGGAGCCGACCCGATGACCCTCGCCGCCCTGACCACGACGTCGACCCGCCTGCGCGCGCTGCTGGCCGCGCCGCTGCTCGCGCTCGGCGCGGCGATCGCGCTCGCCGCGCTGCCGCAGGCCGCGCTGGCGCGCACCGTGGGCTCCGGCACCGTCGCGACCGAGTCGCGCAGCGTCGGCGAATTCCAGGCCATCGCGCAGCAGGGCGGCATCGACATCACGGTGCGCCAGGGGGCGGCGACCGCGGTGCAGGTCAGCGCCGACGACAACCTGCTGCCGCTGCTGGAGACGCTGGTCGAGGACGGCCGCAACGGCCCGACGCTGGTCGTGCGCTTCAAGCGCGGCGAGCGCATCACCACGCGCAGCAAGGTCGCGGTCGAGATCGTGACGCCGAAGCTGGTGGCGTTGGCCTCGGCCGGCTCCGGCGACCTGCGCATCGAGGACTTCCGCACGCCGTCGCTGAAGCTGTCCATCGCCGGTTCCAGCGACGCGCGGCTGAACGGGCTGCAGACCGACGAGCTGGCGATCAGCATCTCGGGCAGCGGCGACGTGCGCGGCAGTGGCCAGGCCGGCAAGCTGACGATCGGCATCGCCGGCAGCGGCGACGTCAAGCTGCCCGAGCTGCGCGCCGACGACGTGCAGATCAAGATCGCCGGCAGCGGCGACGCCGAGGTCCAGGCGACCAAGACGCTGAAGGTCAGCATCGCCGGCAGCGGCGACGTGGTCTACAGCGGCGACGCGTCGATGAGCACCTCGGTCGCCGGCAGCGGTTCGGTGCGCAAGCGCTGAGCCGCCTGCGCGGCGGACACGTCGCGGTCAAGCGGCGCAGGCGCGGCGGTTCCGCACGCCAAGACCCCCGGATCACACCGTGGCCGGACACCTGGGACAATCCCTAGGTGTCCATTGCCTTGCCCCTGCCGCCGATCTGGCGCCACCCCGAATTCCTGCGCGGCTCGCGCGAGATGCTGGGCACCGCGATCGGCATCGCGGCCTGGGGCCTGGTGGCCGGGGTCGCGATGGGCAAGAGCGGTTTCGCGCCCTGGCTGATGGTGCTGATGTCGCTGCTGGTCTTTGCCGGCAGCGCGCAGCTGGCGGTGCTGCCGCTGATGACCGCCGGCGCGCCGCTGTGGGTGATCTGGGCCACCGCGGCCTGCGTCAACCTGCGCTTCGTGATCTTCAGCGCCCAGTGGCGGCCGTATTTCGGCCACCTGCCGCTGCCGCTGCGCGTGCGCCTGGCCTATTTCACGGCCGACCTGAACTACGTGCTGTTCATGCGCCGCTTCCCGCAGCCCAGGCCGGCGCCCGAGCAGCTGCCGTATTTCTGGGGCGGCGTGACGACCAACTGGGTGGCCTGGCAGGTGCCGTCGATCGCCGGCATCTTTCTCGCGAATGCGGTGCCGGTGCACTGGGGCTTCGGCTTCGCCGGCACGCTGGCGCTGCTGGGGCTGACGCTGTCGCTGGTCACCGGCAAGGCCACGGCCGTCGCCGGGCTGGTGGCCGGCTGCGCCGCGGTGGCGGCCTATGCGCTGCCGCTGAAGCTCAACATCGTCGTCGCGATCGCCGCTGCGGTGGCGATCGGCCTGCTGATCGACCATACCGGTCCGCGGCGCGCCGAGCCGGCGGACGACGCCACGTGATGCCAAGGAATTACGCGCCATGCTGAGCGCCTGGGAAGCCGTGCTCGCGATCGTCGGCCTGACCGTGCTGACGGTGCTGACGCGCGGCTTCTTCTTCCTGACCGAGCGCGAGATCCCGATTCCCGCCTGGCTGATGCAGGGCCTGCGCTACGCGCCGCTGGCCGCGCTGGCGGCGGTGGTGGTGCCCGAGGTCGTGATGACGCAGGGTGCGCTGATCACGACCTGGCAGGACGCCCGGCTCTATGCCGTGGCCGCCGGCGCGGCCTGGTTCTTCTGGCGCCGCACCATCCTGGGCACCATCGTCACCGGCATGTCCGTGCTGCTGCCGCTGAAGCTGGGGCTGGGCTGGTAGCCGCCTAGAATCGCGCGGTACCCCCCACCCCACCTCCCGGAGCCTGCCCGATGACCGCCGTGATCCGTCTCGCCGACCTGGCCGCACAGGGTGCGCTGAAGGGCAAGCGTGTCTTCATCCGCGCCGACCTCAACGTGCCGCAGGACGAGCAGGGCCGCATCACCGAGGACACGCGCATCCGCGCCAGCGTGCCGGCCATCCGCATGGCGCTGGATGCCGGCGCGGCGGTGATGGTGACCAGCCACCTCGGCCGCCCGACCGAAGGCCAGTGGCGCGCCGAGGACAGCCTGGCCCCGGTGGCCGAGCGCCTGAGCCAGCTGCTCGCCGAGCCCTACACCGAGGTGCCGCTGGTGCGCGACTGGGTCGACGGCGTGGACGTCAAGCCCGGCCAGGTGGTGATGCTGGAGAACTGCCGGCTCAACAAGGGCGAGAAGAAGAACGACGAGATGCTGGCGCGCAAGATGGCCGCGCTGTGCGACGTCTTCGTGCACGACGCCTTCGGCACCGCGCACCGCGCCGAGGCCAGCACCTACGGCATCGCGCAGTTTGCGCCGGTGGCCTGCGCCGGCCCGCTGCTCAGCGCCGAGATCGACGCCATCACCAAGGCGCTGGCGGCGCCGCGGCGGCCGCTGGTGGCCATCGTCGCCGGCAGCAAGGTCAGCACCAAGCTGAGCATCCTGCAGAGCCTGGCGCAGAAGGTCGACGGCCTCGTCGTCGGCGGCGGCATCGCCAACACCTTCATGCTGGCCGCCGGGCTGCGCATCGGCAAGAGCCTGGCCGAGCCCGACCTGGTCGGCGAGGCGCATGCGGTGATCGCGGCGATGAAGGCGCGCGGTGCCGAGGTGCCGATCCCGGTGGACGTGGTCGTCGCGAAGGAGTTCAAGTCCGACGCTGCGGCCACCGTGAAGCCGGCCGACGAGGTGGCCGACGACGAGATGATCCTGGACATCGGCCCGCAGACCGCCGCGTTGCTGGCCCGGCGGCTGCACGACGCCGGCACCATCGTCTGGAACGGCCCGGTGGGCGTGTTCGAGTTCGACGCCTTCAGCCACGGCACCGAGGCGATCGCGCGCGCGATCGCCGGCAGCGACGCCTTCAGCATCGCCGGCGGCGGCGACACGCTGGCGGCCATCGCCAAGTACGGCATCGAGCACGACATCGGCTACATCACCACCGGCGGCGGGGCCTTCCTCGAGGTGCTGGAGGGGAAGACGCTGCCGGCCTTCGAGATCCTGAGCCGGCGCGCTGCACAAAACTGAGATCCGCGCCGCGGCACTTATCGCCGCGCGGCCAGCGCAGTAACCTCGACGCCCGACCCGCCCGCAGTCCGGGCGGGCCACAACGAGGAGACGACCGTGGCCGACCACCTTTCCGCCGCCGAGCAGGCACTGCGCGACGCCGCGCTGGAGTACCACCGCAGCCCGACGCGGGGCAAGGTCGCGGTGACGCCGACCAAGCCGCTGTCCAACCAGCGCGACCTCAGCCTGGCCTATTCACCCGGCGTCGCCTACCCCTGCCTGGCGATCGAGCGCGAACCGGCGCTGGCCGCCGACTTCACCAGCCGCGCCAACCTGGTCGGCGTGGTGACCAACGGCACCGCCGTGCTGGGGCTGGGCGACATCGGCCCGCTGGCCGCCAAGCCGGTGATGGAAGGCAAGGGTTGCCTGTTCAAGAAGTTCGCCGGCATCGACGTCTTCGACATCGAGCTGGCCGAGCGTGACCCGGACAAGCTGGTCGACATCGTTAGCGCGCTGGAGCCCACGCTGGGCGGCGTCAACCTGGAGGACATCAAGGCGCCCGAGTGCTTCTACATCGAGAGGAAGCTGCGCGAGCGCATGAACATCCCGGTCTTCCACGACGACCAGCATGGCACCGCGATCATCAGCGCCGCCGCGCTGATCAACGGCCTGGAGCTGGTGGGCAAGCGCATCGCGGACGTCAAGGTGGTCGCCAGCGGTGCCGGCGCCGCGGCCATCGCCTGCCTGGACGTGATGGTGGGGCTGGGCGTGAAGCGCGAGCACATCTTCGCCGTCGACAGCAAGGGCGTCATCCGCGAGGGCCGCGAGGACTTCGCCAAGCTCGACGAGAGCAAGCAGCGCTACTGCCAGCGCACCGAGGCGCGCAGCCTGGCCGACGCGGTGCGCGGCGCCGACGTCTTCCTGGGCTGCTCGGCGCCCGGCGTGCTGACGCCGCAGATGGTGCAGACGATGGCCGACAAGCCCATCATCCTGGCGCTGGCCAACCCCGAGCCCGAGATCCGGCCCGAGCTGGCCAAGGCGGCGCGGCCGGACTGCATCATCGCCACCGGGCGCAGCGACTACCCGAACCAGGTCAACAACGTCCTGTGCTTCCCGTACATCTTCCGCGGCGCGCTGGACTGCGGCGCGAGCAAGATCACCGAGGCGATGAAGCTGGCCTGCGTGCACGAGATCGCGGCGCTGGCCAAGGCCGAGGCCAGCGACGAGGTGGCCGCCGCCTACCAGGGCAAGGAGCTGAAGTTCGGCCCCGACTACATCATCCCGACGCCGTTCGACGCGCGGCTGATCCTGCGCATCGCGCCGGCGGTCGCGAAGGCGGCCGCGGAGTCCGGCGTCGCGACGCGGCCGATCGCCGACCTGGACGCCTACCGCCAGAGCCTGACGCGCTTCGTCTACCAGACCGGCATGGTGATGCGCCCGGTCTTCGCCGCCGCGAAGGCGCGCCATGCGGCGCAGCCGGCGCGCGTGGTCTATGCCGAGGGCGAGGACGAACGCGTGCTGCGTGCGCTGCAGGTCGTGCTGGACGAACGCCTGGCGCAGCCGGTGCTGGTCGGCCGGCCGGAGGTGGTGAAGATGCGCATCGAGCGCGCCGGGCTGCGCCTGCAGCCGGGGCGCGACTTCGAACTCGTCGACCCCGAGAACGACCCGCGCTTCCGCAGCTACTGGGAGCTGTACCGCGGCCTGATGGCGCGCGAGGGCGTCACCGCCGAGGCCGCGAAGGCCGCGGTGCGGCGCAGCAACACGCTGATCGGCTGCCTGATGCTGCGCCGGGGCGAGGCCGACGCGCTGGTCTGCGGGCTGGTCGGCCGCTACGACGCGCACCTGGAGCACATCCGCCAGGTCGTCGGCCAGCGCGCCGACGCGCACGTGATGGCGGCGATGAACGCCATCATGCTCCAGCAGCACACGCTGTTCATCACCGACACCTTCGTCAACGAGGAGCCGGGCGCCGAGGAGTTGGCCGAGATCGCGCTGATGGCCGCCGCCGAGCTGCGCCGCTTCGGCCTGCCGCCCAAGGTGGCCTTCCTGTCGCACGGCATCTTCGGCAGCAGCCCGCGCGCCAGCGCGCGCCGCATGCGCGCCGCGCGCGACCTGTTCGTGCAGCGCGCGCCGGACATCGAGTGCGACGGCGAGATGCACGGCGACGCCGCGCTGTCGGAGACCATCCGCCGCGGCTACCTGCCGGACACGACGCTGAACGGTTCCGCCAACCTGCTGGTGCTGCCCAACCTGGACGCCGCCAACATCCTGTTCAACGTGCTGAAGGTGACCGGCGGCCATGGCGTCACCGTGGGCCCGATGCTGCTCGGCGCGGCGAAGCCGGCGCATATCCTGACGCCCTCGGCCACCGTGCGGCGGGTGGTCAACATGACGGCGCTGGCGGTGGCGGAGGTGGGTGCCGAGTCTGCCGGCGCCGGCTGAGCCGGCAGCGCCGGCCCAGCCCGGCCCGGCCCCGGCGCGGTCGTGCCAGCAGGCAGCGCCGCGTCGGCCCGTGTGACGCGCCGGGCGCCGCGCCGTGGCCCGGCGGCGCCCGCTGCCGATGAAACCGTGCCGAAACCCGCGCACACGGGCGACGCCGATAATCCGCCTCGCCTGCCGCTGACGGAGACTCCATGACCCGCGCCACCAAGATCGTCGCCACGCTCGGCCCTGCTTCCAGCGATCCCGCGGTGCTGGAGCGGCTGCTGGTGGCCGGGGTGGACGTGGTGCGGCTCAACTTCAGCCATGGCCTGGCGCAGGACCACATCGAGCGCGCGGCGCTGGTGCGCGAGGTCGCCGACCGCGTCGGCAAGCCGGTCGCGCTGATGGCCGACCTGCAGGGGCCCAAGGTGCGCGTGGGCAAGTTTGCCGGCACCGGCAAGGTGATGCTGGCCGCCGGCGCGCGCTTCGTGCTCGACGCCGCGCGCAGCGAACCCGGCGACGAGAACGCCGTCGGCCTGGACTACAAGGAACTGCCGCGCGACGTGCGCCCCGGCGACACGCTGCTGCTCAACGACGGCCTGATCAAGCTGACGGTGGACGAGGTCCGCGGCGAGCAGGTCGTCACGCGCGTCGTGCTCGGTGGCGAGCTGTCCAACAACAAGGGCATCAACAAGGCCGGCGGCGGGCTCACCGCGCCGGCGCTCACCGCCAAGGACATGGAGGACATCCGCACCGCGATGGCCTTCCAGTGCGAATACCTGGCGGTCAGCTTCCCGAAGAGCGCCACCGACATGGAGATGGCGCGCCAGCTGGCCAACGTCGCCGGCGAGGCCACGCGCCACAAGGCGCTGATGATCGCGAAGATCGAGCGCAGCGAGGCGATCCCGCAGCTCGAGGCCATCCTGCGCGCCAGCGACGGCATCATGGTCGCGCGCGGCGACCTCGCGGTGGAGGTCGGCAATGCCGCGGTGCCGGCGCTGCAGAAGCGCATGATCCGCATGGCGCGCGAGATGGACAAGGTGGCCATCACCGCGACGCAGATGATGGAGAGCATGATCCTCGCCCCGGTGCCCACGCGCGCCGAGGTCAGCGACGTCGCCAACGCGGTGCTCGACGGCACCGACGCCGTGATGCTGAGCGCCGAGACGGCCGCCGGCCGCTACCCGGTGGAGACGGTCGAGCACATGCACCTGATCGCGCTGGAGGCCGAGCGTGCGGAGGAGGTGCAGCTGGAGACCGACTTCACGAACAAGAAGTTCGGCCGCATTGACCAGAGCATCGCGATGGGTGCGCTGTTCACCGCCCACCACCTGGGCTGCAAGGCCATCATCGCGCTCACCGAGAGCGGCAGCACCGCGCTGTGGATGAGCCGGCACAACATCAAGGTGCCGATCTACGGGCTCACCTCGCAGGTGGCGTCGCAGCGGCGCATGGCGCTGTACCGCAACGTGCGCCCACTGCTGATGCCCAAGTTGAGCGACCGCGACGAGGCGCTGGCCAAGGCCGAGTCGCTGCTGGTGGAGCGCGGCGTGCTGCGCCCGGGCGACACCTACGCCATCACCTGCGGCGAGCCCATGGGCTACCCGGGCGGCACCAACATGCTCAAGGTCTGCCAGGTGCGGTGACCGGCCTGGCCGGCGCCGGCGGTCAGCTGCCCGGTGCTCGCTGCACGCTCGCCCACATCGCCGCCGCGGCGCCCTGCAGGTTCAGCGGCCGCAGCTGCAGCGCCGGCCGCTCGGCGGCGATCACGCGCAGCAGCTCGTCGGCGAAGCCGTGGCCGAGGTCGGCGATGCCGGCGAAGTCCAGGTCCGCGCTCTCGAACTGCGCCAGCCGCGCGGCGACCCGGCGCGCCTCGGCACGGCTGGCCAGCACGCCGTCCGGCCCCGCCAGCAGGGCCAGCGGCAGCTCGGTGCGGTCGAACGAGGGCGTGGCGCCGTCGGCGCTGTGCTCGCGCAGCACCTGCTCCAGCGTGCGCGGCGTGTCCAGCGCCACCGCCCAGTAGACCGAGGTGCCGGTGGGCGCCGCGGTGCGCGTGGCATGCCACTGGCGCGGCTGCCAGCCGCGGCGCTGGAAGGCGGCGGCGTTGGCATGCAGGTCGAAGACATCGGCCAGCCGCGCCGTGAAGAACAGGCCATGGCCGCGGTGGCGCGCCGGGTCGCTGGTCAGCTTGCCCTTGCCCAGCTCGAACAGCGCGAGCGCCGGGTCGTCGAGCCCGAAGCTGTCGCGGATGCGATCGAACAGCCCGACGCCGTCGTCGGACACCAGCAGCTGCAGCTGCAGCGGCGTCTGGCGCATCGACACTGTGACGCTGCGGCCGCCGCTGTGGTCCACCGCGTTGTTCAGCAGTTCGGTGAAGGCATGCTGCGCCATGCGGCGCACCGGCGCCGGCAGCGCGAAGAACGGCGCGAAGTCGCGCCGCCACGGCAGGTCTTCCTGCAGGCCGGCGAGTTCGTAGCGCTGCACGACCTGGCGCAGCGGCCCCGGCTGCCAGCGCGGGCGGCGCGGCGTGCCGGCGTTGAGCAGCCACTGCGCGTCGGCCAGCCGGCGCAGCAGCACGCCGGCCTGGCGGCGGCTGACGCCCAGGCGCTGCATCAGGTGCTGCGGCAGCTGCGCGTCCTGCGCCAGCGCGGCGGCGGTGATCCAGGGCGTCAGTTCGGCGAGGGCGTGGCGGGGCATGGCGGGGCGGCGGTCGGGCAGGCGTCCAGTGTCGGCG
>ERZ761607.3104-NODE-3104-length-16598-cov-8.402829_pt1 | contig 16598 bp, 14 predicted proteins | sample MGYA00511164_ERZ761607 | MGnify/ENA primary metagenome ERZ761607 (study PRJEB28899, sample SAMN02445080) | bioreactor sludge metagenome | biome: EBPR sludge | place: Australia: Brisbane, Thorneside Wastewater Treatment Plant | collected 2011-06-22 ...
CCCCCAGCCCCTCTCCCACTTGGGGAGAGGGGAGCCATCCCCTCACCCCTCACTCCTTTTCCGTCGCGGGAAGGGAGAGCTTGAGCATCGGTTTTTCAGAGGTTTATCGTGGCCGATTACAAAGACACCCTCAATCTTCCCCAGACCGCCTTTCCGATGAAGGCCGATCTCGCCAAACGCGAGCCGGAATTGCTGCGTTACTGGCGGGAACTGGACCTGTACCAGCGCCAGCGCGTCGAATTCGCCGGGCGGCCCAAGTTCGTGCTGCACGACGGTCCGCCCTACGCCAACGGGACGATTCACATCGGCCACGCCGTCAACAAGGTGCTCAAGGACATCATCGTCAAGTCCCGGACTTTGAGTGGTTTCGACGCGCCCTACGTGCCGGGCTGGGACTGCCACGGCCTGCCCATCGAGCAGGTGGTGGAAAAGAAGCTGGGCAAGGTCGGGGTCAAGGTGGATGCCCGCCAGTTCCGCACCGCCTGCCGGGCGTTCGTCGCCGAGCAGATCGCCAGCCAGAGCGCCGATTTTCAGCGGCTGGGGGTGCTGGGCGACTGGGAGAAACCGTACCTGACCATGGATTTCCGCGTCGAGGCCGACATCGTGCGGTCGCTGGCGCGGATCGTCGCCAACGGCCATCTATATCGCGGCTTCAAGCCGGTGTACTGGTGCATCGACTGCGGTTCGGCGCTGGCCGAGGCCGAGGTCGAATACGAGGACCGCGACGCGCTGGCCATCGACGTGCGCTTCGCGATGGTAAATCCCGAGGCACTGATGGCCCGGCTGCACCATGTCGAAGGCCATGAGGGCAAGGGACCGCTGGCCGTGGTGATCTGGACCACCACCCCGTGGACCCTGCCCGCCAACCAGGCGGTGGCGGTCAATCCGGGGCTGGAATACGTGGTCGCGCAAGTCGAGACCGACCGGGGCCAGGAGCGGTTGCTGGTCGCTGAGCCGTTGCTCAAGGACTCGCTGGCCCGGTGGCGGGTCGACAATTACCAGGTCATCGCCTATGGGCCGGGCGCCGAACTGGAAGGGCTGGCCCTGCGCCATCCGTTCCACGACCGCGAAGTACCGGTCATCCTCGGCGATCACGTGACCACCGACGCCGGCACCGGCGCGGTCCACACCGCTCCCGCCCACGGCCAGGAAGACTACGTGGTCGGCTCGCGCTACGGTCTGCCGGTGAACAACCCGGTCGGGCCGGATGGCCGCTTCCTGCCCGATACTCCCCTGTTCGCCGGCCTGCACGTATTCGCCGCCAACGAGCGGGTGATCGACACGCTCAAGGTCCATGGCAAGCTGCTGCGGGTCGCCAGCCTGAAACACAGCTATCCGCACTGCTGGCGGCACAAGACCCCGGTGATCTTCCGGGCCACCGCGCAATGGTTCATCGGCATGGATCATCCGCACGCCTTGCGCGCCCAGGCCCTGACGGAGATCAAGAAGCTCCGCTTCACCCCGGACTGGGGCGAGGCGCGGATTCAGGGCATGGTGGTCAACCGCCCGGACTGGTGCGTGTCCCGACAACGCTACTGGGGCGTGCCGATGACCCTGTTTACTCACCAGCGAACGGGTGAATTGCATCCGAACACGCTGGAGTTGATGGAACAGGCGGCCCAGCGCATCGAGCAGGGCGGCATCGACGCCTGGTTCGAACTCGACCCGGCCGAACTGCTGGGCGCGGACGCGGCGAATTACGACAAGGCCACCGACACGCTGGATGTGTGGTTCGACTCCGGCACAACGCATCTCTCGGTGCTGGACCGCCGCCCGGAACTGCATTTTCCGGCGGAATTGTATCTGGAAGGCTCCGACCAGCATCGCGGCTGGTTCCAGTCCTCGCTGTTGGCCTCGGTGGCGATGCGCGGCGTCGCGCCCTACAAGGGACTGCTGACCCACGGCTTCACCGTGGACGCCCAGGGCCGCAAGATGTCCAAATCGCAGGGCAACGTGGTCGCGCCGCAGAAGGTGGTCAACTCGCTGGGCGCCGACGTGCTGCGGCTGTGGGTGGCGGCGACCGACTATCGCGGCGAGATGGGCGTTTCCGACGAGATTCTCAAGCGCATGGCCGACTCCTATCGGCGGATGCGCAATACCGCCCGTTTCCTGCTGGCCAATCTCAACGGCTTCGATCCCGCCCGCGACCGGCTGCCGCCGGAGCGGATGCTGGCGCTGGATCGCTGGGCGGTGGATCGGACCCGCCGCTTGCAGGCGGAGATTCTGGAGGCTTACGACCAGTATCTGTTCCATTTGATCTATCAGAAGATTCACAACTTCTGCTCGGTGGACCTGGGCAGCCTGTATCTGGACATCATCAAAGATCGCCAGTACACCACCGGCCGCGACAGCGTCGCCCGCCGCTCGGCCCAGACCGCGATGCACCATATCCTGGAAGCGATGACGCGCTGGCTGGCGCCGATCCTGAGCTTCACCGCCGAGGAAATCTGGCGGAACCTGCCCGGCGAGCGCGGTCCGTCGGTCTTCCTGACCACCTGGTATGCCGGGCTGTTCGCGGTCGGCGACGACGAACCATTCAACGCGGCCTACTGGGACCGGCTGATTGCGGTGCGCGAGGCGGTCAGCAAGGAACTGGAAAAATTGCGGGTCGCGGGCGGCATCGGTTCGGGACTGGACGCGGAAGTGGACTTGTACTGCGATGGGAATCTGGCGGCGGATTTGAACCGGATCGGCGACGAACTGCGTTTTTTCTTCATCACTTCTTACGCGCGTGTCCAGCCATTGGCCGCCAGGCCGGAAACGGCGATCGAAGTCCAGATCGACGGCCAGTCGCTGGCGATCCAGGTGACAGCCAGCGCCCATGCCAAGTGTGTCCGCTGCTGGCACCACCGCGAGGATGTAGGTAGGAACGCCGAGCACCCGGAACTCTGCGGGCGCTGCGTGGACAATGCGTTTGGGGCTGGCGAAGAGCGCCGGTTCGCCTGACGTGGAGAACAGCCGGTCGTGAGTCCTTCCCTCAACCATAGTTACCTGTGCCGCAAGATCATCCTGGCGGTCGAGCAATCCAGCCAGTGGGAAGCCTGGCCGGAACTGATGCTGGATATCGAGGGCGGGCTGATTCCCGATATCGCGATCTATGGGGTCGGCGTCCTCGCACCAAACTTCATCGAAGATCAAACCCGGTGTGCCGTGCTACCCACCGTGGTGGTGGAGGTCGTTTCGCCCAGCCAGCCGATCCATAGTCTGATGCGCAAGGCTGGCAAGTTCCTCAAGGCGGGCGTGCCGGCGGTGTGGACGGTCGAACCCTACGGGCAAGTGGTGTACATCGCCACCGCCCAGGGGCGTAAAACGCAACTGGCCGGCGTGGTGGAACATGAGGGGGTGCGAGTTGATTTCGCCAGCATCTTTGGTGGTGGGGCCTGAGATGTTGAAAAAATGGATATGGCTCAGTGTCCTGGTGATCGCCCTCGATCAGGCCACCAAATTCCTCGCCGAAACCTTTCTGGTCATGCACCAGCCGGTGCCGGTGCTGCCCTCGTTCAATCTGATGCTGACCTACAACACCGGTGCCGCCTTCAGCTTTCTGGCCAGCGCGGGCGGTTGGCAACGCTGGTTTTTCCTGAGCCTCGGCGCGGTGGTCAGCATCGGGTTGATCGTCTGGCTGGGGCGGCTCCAGGCTGGAGAACAACGGCTAGCGGCGGCGTTGGCGCTGATTCTGGGCGGGGCGGTCGGCAACCTGATCGACCGGGCCTGGTTGGGGCAGGTGATCGACTTCATCCAGCTTTATTACGATCAGTGGTACTGGCCGGCCTTCAACCTCGCCGATTCGGCCATCACCGTCGGCGCGACCTTGCTGGTGCTGGATAGCTTGTGGTCCCGGAACGCGAGCGACCTGAAAGACCCCGCCGCCTAACGTCCACTGTCCACCATGAGGCCCACATGAGCGCACACATCCATCTAGCCAATCCGCGCGGCTTCTGCGCCGGGGTGGACCGGGCCATCGGCATCGTCGAACGGGCGCTGGACCTGTTCGGCGCCCCGATCTACGTGCGTCACGAGGTGGTCCACAATCGTTTCGTGGTGGATAACCTTCGCCAGCGGGGAGCGGTGTTCGTCGAGGAACTGGACGAAGTACCGAACGGCGCGACGGTGATCTTCAGCGCCCATGGCGTGTCGCGAACGGTGCGGGAAGACGCCGAGCGGCGCGGTCTCAAGGTTTTCGACGCCACCTGTCCGTTGGTTACCAAGGTCCACCTGGAAGTCAGCCGCCACGCGCGCGGGGGCCGCGAGGTCATCCTGATCGGCCACGCCGGTCACCCGGAAGTCGAGGGGACCATGGGCCAGTACGACGAGAGTCGGGGCGGGCGAATGTATCTGGTGGAAACGGTCGAGGACGTGGCGGCGTTGGTGGTGCGCGACCCCACCGAATTGGCCTACGTCACGCAAACGACGCTGTCGGTGGACGACGCGGCGCAGATCGTCGCCGCCCTGCGCGCCCGTTTTCCGGGGATTCAGGGGCCACGCAAGGACGACATCTGCTACGCCACCCAGAACCGGCAGGACGCGGTCAAGGACCTGTCGCGGCGCTGCCAGTTGTTGCTGGTGGTGGGTTCGCGTAACAGTTCCAACTCCAACCGGTTGCGGGAACTGGCCGGGAAGGAAGGCACGCCGGCCTGGCTGATCGATGGCCCCGAAGATATCGACCCGGCCTGGCTGGCTGGGAAAACCGTCATCGGCGTGACCGCCGGTGCGTCGGCGCCCGAGGTGCTGGTGCGACAAGTGATCGCCCGCCTACGGGAACTGGGCGCCATAGCGATGACGGAAAGCACGGGACGGGAGGAAAACGTGGTGTTCGCGCTGCCCAGGGAGCTACGGTGACTGTTTGAGAGCCATGCTCACCGCCATGGGCGTCCTCCTTCCCAAGCGGACGAGGGATCGTGCCACGTAACTACTTGATTGGATGGTGGCTACGGGTGGACTTGAACCACCGACACCGGCATTATGAGTGCCGTGCTCTAACCGCCTGAGCTACGTAGCCACGAAAAGAGGGGATATAGAGGATATAATGGAATGGAGTATTATGCGAATGAGTTGGCAGAGCGTCAAGAGCTATATGTCGTATTTTCAAGACAAATCGAATGGTTTCACCCGGAAGCACGCGCGCGGCGCCAACCTTGGCCGATCGAGTGACTCTTCACCGGCCCGATTATCTGCCTCAATCAATCCTCGAACCGCGGCTGCCGCTTCTGCATCGTTGCCGCGATCGCCTCGCGGGTATCATCGGAAAGCAGCATGGCGGCGTTCCAGGTCGCGACGTAATCCAATCCGTCGGCGACGCCGTGGTCGCGGCTGTGGTTGAGCACCTGCTTGATGCCGCGCACCGTCAGCGGCGACTTGGCGGCGATGTCGGCGGCGATGGCATGGACGCCATCCCGCAGTTGCGCGGCGTCGGTGTACACCCGGTTCACCAAGCCCATCGTTTGCGCCTCGGCGGCATCGAATTGGCGGGCGGTGAACGCCAACTCACGCAACCGGCCTTCCCCGATCAAGTACGGCAGGCGTTGCAGGCTACCGACATCGGCGACGATGGCCAAATCCGCTTCCTTCAACGAAAACGCGGCGTCGGCCGTGGCGTAGCGCAGGTCGCAGGCGGCGATCAAATCCAGCCCGCCGCCGATGCACAGCCCGTGGATGGCGGCCAATATCGGCTTGCGACAAGTCTCCAGCGCCGTGAATCCCGCCTGCAAGTCGAGAATGATCCGCCGCAGCCGTTCTTCCCGGCGGCCCGGGCTCAGTTCCTCAACCGAGTCGAGCACTTCACCCATCAATTCGAAATCGATGCCGGCGCAGAAATGCCGACCCGCGCCGCTCAAAATCGCCACCCGCGCTTCAGGGGTTTCGTCGACCCAGCGGAAGACTTCGCCGATTTCCCGCCACAAGGTTCCATTCAAGGCGTTCGCCTTATCGGGGCGGTTCAACTCGATGCGAGCGACGGCATCGGCCAGGGTGACGGTCAGGCAGGTAAATTCTGGCATGGAAGCTCTCCAGTAAAGCAATTCAGTGGATTCTATGGACGCTTCCCCCGAACCTTGAACAGTACTCCCAGTTTGTCGCGCCAGGTCAGCCGCTCGTCCGCCAAGGCTTCCAGGAAATCCGACAGCACCTTGGACTTGGCCACGCCGTAGAACACCAGCAGAATCGCGGGAATCAGAACCCCGACCACGATCGAAAGCTTGACCCAAGCCGGTTCGTTGGCATGGTCGAAAATGTTCATGCCCAGAAAGCCGGTTAAAACCGTGGCGATCAAGCCCAGCGTGGTGACCACGGTCAGTCGCACCACGGTATTGGCCTGGCGGCGTAGGCCATCGCTGTCCAGATAGTGCTCCATTTCCTTGACCGCTTCGCTGACATCCCGGTAAATCCGGTCGGTATCGAGATGCCCGGTCAGCATTCGAAACAAATCCTTGGCCTGCGCCTGATTGGAAACCTCGTGGAACCAGTAACGGTGGGTGAAGCGCAGGAAAGTTTCGAAGATTCGGCGAATGTCCCGCTTGAACGTTTTGACCGAATCCACGTCCCGGATGTCGAGCTGGCTGATCGCCGTCACCAGCCATTCCGAAAACAGCATCAGGGTGGCTTTGTGAAAATGGGCGATCAGGTTGACCAGGAAATACTGATGGCGAAACTGGCCCAGCAAGCCAGTTTCCGCATCGGTGAAGAAGCGATCATGGGCCTGGCCAACCAGGACGAAGGCGTGGCCGCAACACAGGTAGCGGCTGCCGAGCGCCGGATCGGTGGGATTCCAAAACTTGTCGTAGCAATATTTCCGCTCGAAATGCGCCAGTTCGCGCTCGGAGTAGGGCAAGGTATTGGAAGGCCCCGGGCGGGTCACCAGGGCCAGGCGCGCGAAATCACCACGGGTCAGGACCCGAGGATCGTCGAAGCTGAGGTAGGCCAGCAACGGCATGCGGTGGTACTCGATCTGCCGGTAGCGAACGACGCCCTCGCGGTCGGAATGATACAGGGCCAGCGGCCGCAGCAGGTAATCCCAGTGCGCGGCGATGTTGGGGGAACGATGCCGGCAGACGAAATTGAGGTATTTGCGCCGGTCTTCGTAGTCGGACACCGCCAGCGTCTCGCCCGTCGCCGCCAGCCACTCCACCCGGCGCGGGCATTGTCCACCCTGGCCGTCGGCCTCCCAAAACGCCGGATAGGCCCGCCCCAGCTTGAACAAGGCATCCTGGGCCAGCGGTAGCGGCAGATCCCTGGCGAAGAACTCCACCGCCAGGATGATGATGTCGATGTCGTAGAAAAAATAGAGATCGACATGGGCGACCTCGAACACCACCGGCGGCGATTGCTCGTCGAGCACCACCCGCATCCGCGCCACATCCCGGCGGCGGTAAACGCGGATCGGTGACTTGCCGTAGCCCGCCGGACCTTCGCGGCCCATCCCTTCGCCATAGAGAAACCGCTGCACGTAAGGCAGGAAGGTGACGAATTCCTTGTAGTGCCGCTCCTGAAAATCGTCGGGATCGCCGAACTCGTCCGCCACTTCCCGCCAGGGACACTGCTCGCCCATAGCTTCCAGCAGCTCCCAGTATTTTGAAATGCGCGGTTCCCGCACCCGAGCGTGCATCACCTGCAAGGGCCACAGCAGGATTTGCCGGAAATGACGAACCAGTGGGGAAGCGTGGTTTTGATGGGCATCGCTCACGGGGTTGAATCCTCGCTGATCCCCTCGCGGGGGTTGCCTCGGGTTTTCCAGGTCAAAATCCTGAAGTCTCCCAAGCTGTTTCCGATCCACAGCGTTTGTCTGCTCTAACCGGCTCGCATTAGAACGAGAATTGCCGCTCGCGCCAAGGCGGTCTGGCGTGGGCGCGGGCGAATCTGATAAGTTAGTGATTATCGGTCGTCATCGCCTTGTCCCCCATCGTGCAGCCACATTCCCGTCCACCGCCGCTTGCGATTTTTCGGGTTGACGTTCGCAACCCGAACCCCGCGACGCGGTCTTCATTCAAAGTTCGAATCGGTTTATCCAGGCTTCGCGCTTCATGAAAGAGTACGCCCTGATCCTGATCGGGACCATCCTGGTCAACAACTACGTCCTGGTGAAATTCCTGGGCCTGTGCCCGTTCCTGGGGGTTTCCCGCAAGCTGGAAACCGCCATGGGCATGGGGTTGGCGACCACCTTCGTTCTTACCCTGTCGTCCATCTGCGCCTATCTGACCGATCATTACCTGCTGATCCCGCTGGGACTGGAATACCTGCGCACCATCGCCTTCATTCTAGTCATCGCCGTGGTGGTGCAGTTCACCGAGATGGTGGTGCACAAAACCAGCCCCGTGCTGTATCAGGCCCTGGGTATCTATCTGCCGCTGATCACCACCAATTGCGCGGTGCTGGCGGCGGCGTTGCTGAACGTGCAGGAACGGCACGATTTCATCGCGTCCGCGCTATACGGCTTTGGCGCGGCGGTCGGATTTTCGCTGGTGATGGTGCTGTTCGCGGCCATGCGCGAACGGATCGTGGCGGCGGACGTGCCCATGCACTTTCGCGGGCCGGCCATCACCCTGATCACGGCGGGCCTGATGTCGCTGGCGTTCATGGGATTTTCCGGTCTGGTTAGAGGTTAAACGTTGTTATGGTTATCGCCATTTTTGCGCTGGGCGCCCTGGCGGGCGCGTCGGGTCTGTTGCTGGGTTTCGCCGCGATTCGCTTCAAGGTCGAGGGCAATCCCATGGTCGAGAAAATCGACGCCGTCCTGCCGCAGACCCAATGCGGCCAATGCGGCTACGCCGGGTGCAAACCCTACGCCGAGGCCATCGCCGCCGGCGAGGCCGAGATCAATCTGTGTCCGCCGGGTGGCCCGAACGGCGTTGCGGCCTTGGCCGATCTGCTGGGCCGCGATCCGCCTCCGCTCAACGCCGACGATGGCCTGGAGAAGCCGAAACTGGTCGCGGTCATCGACGAGCAAAGCTGCATCGGCTGCACGCTTTGCATCCAGGCTTGTCCGGTGGACGCCATTCTCGGCGCGGCCAAGCACATGCACACGGTCATCGCCCGCGAATGCACCGGCTGCGAGCTGTGCTTGGCGCCCTGCCCGGTGGACTGCATTCACATGACGCCGGTTGCGGAAACCATCACGACCTGGAAATGGGCCTATCCCGGCGCCGCTGTCCGGGCGGCCGCATGAGCCGGCTGTTCCCGTTTCATGGTGGCCTGAAGACCGTCCGCCACAAGACCGAATCCAACGCGCTCCCCATCGAACCCGGTCCGTTGCCGCGCCGGCTGGTGGTTCCGTTGCGCCAGCACATGGGTAACGTCGCCAAGCCCAGCGTCCAGCCCGGCGACCGGGTGTTGAAGGGCCAAATGATCGGCCAGGCCGACGGCTACATCAGCGCCGCCGTCCACGCGCCGAGTTCCGGCGTGGTGGCGGCGGTGGAGCCGCGACCGGTTCCACACCCTTCCGGGCTGGCGGATCTGTGCGTGATCATCGAAACCGACGGCGAGGACCGCTGGATCGAGCGCGAACCGGTGGATTACCGCCGGCTACATCCCAGCGATCTGCGCAACGCTCTGCGCAACGCCGGGGTGGTTGGACTGGGCGGAGCGGTGTTTCCCAGCGCGGTCAAGCTCAATCCGGGCGGTCATTGCGAGCGGGTGGACACCCTGATTCTGAACGGGGCCGAGTGCGAACCGTGGATCACCTGCGATGATCGAATCATGCGCGAGCGGGCGGCGGAGATCGTCGCCGGCCTGGCGGTCATGGCGCATCTGCTGGAGCCGCTCAAGGTGCTGATCGGCATCGAGGACGACAAGCCGGAAGCGATTGCGGCCATGACCGCCGCCTGCGCCGGCACCGGTTACACGGTGCGGGCCGTGCCGACCCGTTATCCCAGCGGCAGCGTCAAGCAGCTTATTTTTCTGCTGACCGGCCGGGAGATACCGGAGCAGGGTCTGCCTCTTGACATCGGCGTCCAGTGCTTCAACGTCGCCACTGCCCATGCCGTCCATCGCGCCATCGCTCACGGCGAGCCGGTCCTGTCCCGAATCGTCACCGTCACCGGCCACGTCCAGCGTCCACGCAATATCGACGTCCTGCTGGGCACGCGTTTCGCCGACCTGATCGCCCAATGCGGTGGTTATCGGGACGGTGTCGAGCGGCTGATCATGGGCGGGCCGATGATGGGTTTCGCCCTGCACAACGACGACGTGCCGGTGACCAAGGCGACCAACTGCATCCTCGCCGCCAGCGCCGAGCAACTGACGCCGGAGCAGCCGGTCATGCCCTGCATCCGCTGCGGAGCCTGCGTGGACGTCTGCCCGGCCAATCTGCTGCCGCAACAGTTGTACTGGTTCGCCCGCGCCAGGGAATTCGACAAGGCGCGCGACCATGCCTTATTCGGTTGCATCGAGTGCGGCTGTTGCAGCTACGTCTGTCCGAGTCATATCCCGCTGGTGCAGTACTACCGCTACGCCAAGAATGAAATCTGGGCGCGGGAGCAGGAAAAGGAGAAAGCCGAACTGGCCCGGCAACGGCATCAGGCTCGCCAGGAGCGGCTGGAGCGCGAGAAGCAGGAGCGGGAAGCCAAGCTGCGCCAGAAAGCGCCGCCGCGCGCCGCCGCGGAAACCGGAACCGAAACCACCGGCGGGGCAGGATAGGCGATGAGGCGCTTCCAGACCATCACCTCGCCTCATGTATTGCTCGAAACCAGCGTCGGCCAGGTGATGCGTCGGGTGCTGTACGCCATGCTGCCCGGCGTCGCCGCGCTGGTCTGGTTTTTCGGCTGGGGCGTGCTGGTCAATCTGGCTATCGCCACCGCCGTGGCCCTGGTCGCCGAGGCAACGATGCTGGCGGCGCGCGGCAAACCGCTGGCGGCGCATCTGGGGGATTGCAGCGCGGTGGTCACGGCCTGGCTGCTGGCGGTGGCGCTACCGCCGCTGGCGCCGTGGTGGTTGACGACCATCGGCGTACTCTCCGCCATCGTGGTCGCCAAGCATCTCTATGGCGGGCTGGGCTACAACCCGTTCAACCCGGCGATGGTGGGCTACGTGGTGCTGCTGATCTCGTTTCCGCGCGAGATGAGCACCTGGCTGATCCCGCATGGCGTGGGCCAGACCCAGGCCTTGACCCTGGCGGAAACGCTGCGAGCTATTTTTTTGGGAGCGCCCGTGGTGGACGCCCTGACCGGCGCGACTCCGCTGGACGTGCTGCGCACCAAGATGGGCCTGGGACTGAGCGTGGCTGAGATTCGCAACAGCCCGGTGTTCGGACTGGTGTCCGGCCACGGCTGGGAATGGGCGGTGCTGGGCTTTCTGGCCGGTGGGTTGTGGCTGATTTACACGCGCGCCGCCGATTGGCGAATTCCAACCGGTATGCTGGGCGGGCTGGCGCTGATTTCGACCGTGCTCTATCTGATCAATCCCCAAAAATACGCGCCGCCCTGGTTTCATCTGTGGAGCGGCGCGGCGATTTTTGGCGCGTTCTTCATCGCCACCGATCCAGTCACCGCCAGCGCCACCCCGCGTGGCCGACTGATTTATGGGGCGGGGATCGGCGTCCTGGTCTACATCATTCGCGCGTTCGGCGGCTATCCCGACGGCGTGGCGTTCTCGGTGCTGCTGATGAACATCGCCGCGCCCACCATCGATCTTTACACCCCGCCCCGGGTGTTTGGAGCGCGGCGGGGATGAGCGCCCTCGCGCGCGGCATGGGCATCGCCGCCCTGATTCTGACCGGTTTCGCCGTGTTGGGCACCGGCCTGGTCGCTGTGACTTATACCGCCACCAGGGACATCATCGCCGAGACGCAACGCAAGGCGCTGGAAGCGAATCTGAACCAACTGGTGCCGGCGGATCGTTACGACAACCGGATCACCGAGGATTTCATCGAAGTGACCGCACCGGAGTGGCTGGGAACCGATCAACCGGTGACCGTCTATCGCGCCCGCAAGAACGGCCAACCGGTGGCGCTGTTCGCCACACCCCAGGCGCCAGACGGCTACAGCGGACCAATCCAGCTACTGATCGGCGTCTACGCCGACGGGACACTGGCTGGCGCGCGGGTGCTGGCGCACAAGGAAACGCCAGGGCTGGGCGACGGCATCGAGGAAAGGCGCTCGCCGTGGATCCTGGCCTTTGCCGGCAAGTCCCTGAGCAATCCCGAACCGGAGCGCTGGAAGGTCAAAAAGGACGGCGGCGCGTTCGATCAATTCACTGGCGCCACCATTACCCCGCGCGCCGTGGTCAAGGCGACCCGCAAATTTTTGGAGTATGTCCAGACCCATCAGGCCCAGTTGTTCGCCCCGACGACGACGCCCGCGAAGGAGCAAAAATCATGAGCGAAAGCGGCTATCTACAAATCCTCAAGGATGGCGTATGGACCCAGAACACCGGCTTCGTGGCGTTGCTGGGGCTGTGTCCGCTGTTGGCGACATCGAACTCAGTGGTCAATGGCCTGGGACTGGGCTTGGCGACCACCTTGGTGTTGTTGATGTGCAATGTCGCCATTTCGCTGATCCGGCCCCTGGTGCGGCCGGAAGTGCGGATTCCCGTCTTCGTCCTGGTGATCGCCTGCGCGGTGACCGCCGTGGAACTGGCGATGCATGCGTTCCTGCCGGGACTTTACGGGGTGCTGGGCATCTTCATTCCGCTGATCGTGACCAATTGCTGCGTGATCGGCCGGGCCGAGGCGTTCGCGTTCAAGAACGGCGTGGTGAAATCGGCGGTGGACGGTATCGCCACGGGGCTGGGCTTCATGCTGGCGCTGGTGTTGCTGGGTGCGATTCGGGAGATTTTGGGCCAGGGGACGCTGCTGGGTCAGGCCGATCTGCTGTTCGGCGAGTTTGGCAAGGGCTTGACCTTGCATCTGATCGACGATTATCGCGGTTTCCTGCTGGCGATTCTGCCGCCGGGCGCGTTCATCGGACTGGGCTGCCTGATCGCCATCAAAAATGTGCTCGACGCCCGCGCCCGACGCCGCGCCGCCGCCAAGCCGGCGTCGGCATTGCGCGCAGCCGAAGCTTGAGTAGCTCCGTGGCCGAACTCCTCTCGCGCGACGCCGGGCGCGACGCCTGAAAAGAGCCCCCAACACGGGGGCTCTTTGCTTTCAGACCAGCCAGGACTTGCGCGCCGCGTGTTCCTGCGCATCGACGGCGGCGATGGCGGTCATGTTGATGATGCGCCGCGCCGAGGCCGAACGGGTCAGAATGTGCGCCGGCTTGGCCAAACCGAGCGTGATCGGCCCCACCGACACGCCGTTGGTGACCTGCTTCAACAGATTGTGGGAGATGTTGGCGGCGTCGGCGTTCGGCATGATCAACAGGTTGGCCGCGCCCTTCAACCGCGAATGCAGAAAAACCCGATTGCGAAGCTCCTCGGATAGCGCGGCGTCGCCGCGCATCTCGCCGTCTACCTCCAGGTTCGGGGCGCGCTGGCGGATCAGTTGCAACGCCTCGGCCATCTTGCGCGCTTGCCGCGATTTGTGCGAACCGAAGCTGGAATGGGACAACAAGGCGATCTTGGGGGGGATGAAGCGGCCCACCTCCTCCGCCGCCAGCAGGGTGATGTCGGCGATTTCCTCGGCGGTGGGATCTTCGTTGATGTCGGTGTCGCAGAAGAACAGCGGGCCGTGCGAGGTGATCAGCATGTTCATCGCCGCCGGGGTCTTGACCCCCTCGCGCAGGCCGATGATGTCCAGCACGTATTCCACGTGATCGGGATAGCCGCCGATCATCCCGCACAACAGGGCGTCGCCGTAGCCAAGGCGCAGCAACAACGCGCCGATCACCGTGGCGCGGGTGTTGACTCGAACCCGGGCTTTGTTGGGATCGACGCCATACCGTCCGCGCAGCCTGTGGTATTCCTGCCAGCATTCCTCGTAGTGAGGGTTGTTCTGCGGGTCGATCACCTCAAAGTCCCGATCGGGGCGGATGCGCAGACCCAGTTCGGCGATGCGCTGCTCGATTCGCCAGCGCCGTCCGATCAGGACGGGTTTGGCGAGACCGTCGTCGATGACTCCCTGGATCGCCCACAGCATCCGTTCTTCCTCGGCCTGGGCGTAGATCACCCGCTTGGGGTCGGCCTTGGCGTGGTTGAACACCGGACGCATGATCAGGCCGGACCGATAAACCCGCTGGCTGAGTTGGGCGCGGTAGGCAGCGAAATCCCGAATCGGCCGGGTGGCGACGCCGCTGTCCATCGCCGCCTTGGCGACCGCCAGCGGCAGGGTGAGCAGCAGACGCGGTTCGAACGGTTTGGGAATCAGGTATTCCGGCCCGAAGTTGATCGGCTGATCGCCGTAGGCGGCGGTCTCCTCCTGGGAATGCGGCTCGCGCGCCAGTTCGGCCAGGGCGCGCACGCAGGCGAGTTGCATCTCCTGATTGATCGTGGTCGCGCCCACGTCCAGCGCGCCCCGGAAGATATAGGGGAAGCAAAGGACGTTGTTGACCTGATTGGGATAATCGGAACGACCGGTGGCGATGATGGCGTCGGGCCGCGCGGCCTTGGCCTCTTCTGGCATGATTTCGGGGACGGGATTGGCCAGCGCCAGAATCAATGGCTGGTCGGCCATGGTTTTCACCATCTCGCCGGTCAGCACGCCCGCCTTGGACAAACCCAGGAACACGTCCGCGCCGACGATGGCCTCGGCCAGGGTGCGCGCCGGGGTATCGGCGGCATAGGCGGCTTTCTCCGGGTCGAGCGCGCCGCGTCCCTGGTGGATCACGCCCCGGCTGTCGCAGACGATGACGTTCTGGCGCGTCAGTCCCAGGCCGACCAGCAGATCGAGGCAGGCGATGCCCGCCGCGCCGGCGCCGGACGTGACCAGCTTCACTTCGGCAATGTTCTTGCCGATCAGCGACAAGGCATTGAGCACGGCGGCGGCGGTGATGATGGCGGTACCGTGCTGGTCGTCGTGAAACACCGGGATCTTCATCCGCTCGCGCAGCTTGCGCTCGATCTGGAAGCATTCCGGGGCCTTGATGTCCTCCAGGTTGATCCCGCCGAAGCTGGGTTCCAGGCTGGCGATGATCTCCACCAACTTGTCGGGGTCGTGTTCGCTGATTTCGATGTCGAACACATCGATGCCGGCGAATTTCTTGAACAGCACGCCCTTGCCTTCCATGACCGGTTTCGCCGCCAGGGGGCCGATGTCGCCCAGGCCGAGCACGGCGGTGCCGTTGGTGATGACCGCCACCAGGTTGCCGCGCGCGGTGACAGTGGAAACTTCGCCGGGGTCCGCAACGATTGCCTCGCAGGCGGCGGCCACGCCGGGGGAGTAGGCCAGCGCCAGGTCGCGCTGGTTGGCGAGTGGCTTGGTCGGGGTGACCTCGATCTTGCCGTAGGGGGCCATGCGATGGTAGCGCAAAGCGCGTTCGTTGAAATCGTCGGCCATGGTTCGAGCGGCTCCTGGAAATTGCGGCGGGAGTTCCGCCGATGGTGTCAAAGGAAACTAAGATTAACGGAAAGCTTCGACCGGAGTGAAACGAATGAGTGCGGCCAGCGTTGCGCCGGAACCCCGGCGGTTGGAGGAATGGGAAGTGGAACTGGCGGAAGTGCGCGCCATGACCGAACGCGAGATGGAAAATCTGGTGACGGAGGACGATACCCCCGTGGATAATATTCTGTCGGAAAAACAACAACGATTGTTGACGGAACCGCTCTACGGTGCTTGGTCCGGCCCGGACCGGTGCGCGCCCGGCCATCGCGGTTTTCTGGCGCTGGCCAATGTTGGGCTGTTCTACGCCCTGCGCCAGCCGCCGCTGGTGCCCGACATGATGTTGGCGTTGGACGTGCCGGGCTTGGGGCCGGACTTGAGTCAGAAGGCCAATCGCTCCTATTTCGTCTGGGTTCAGGATGGTAAGCAGCCGGCGGTCGTGGTGGAAATCGTTTCCAACCAAGAGGGAGGCGAGGATGGTGACAAGCTGCGCAAGTACGAAGCCATCGGGGTTTCGTACTACGTCATTTTCGATCCCTGGCGCCTGTTGTCGGATCGGGTGTTGCGCATCCACCAGTTCACGGGGGCAAGCCAGGGTTATATCGAGCAGGTGGGTGGGTTGCTGGATACGGTTGGGCTGGGTCTAAGCCTATGGCAAGGCGAGTACGAGGATACGGAAGCCTTGTGGCTGCGCTGGACCGACCGCGAGGGGCGGTTGATTCCAACGGGCGCGGAGGCGGCGGAACAGGAACGCCAGCGAGCGGAACAGGAACGCCAGCGGGCGGAACAGGAACGCCAGCGGGCGGAGCAAGCGGTGCGCGCGGCGGAACAGGAACGTCAGCGAGCGACGGAAGCCGAGCGACGGGCGGAACGGCTGGCGGCGCGATTGCGGGAACTGGGCATCGAACCGGACGAGTAGTCTCGCGGTCGGTGGGGGGTATTTGCCGCCCGCCCCGTGGGATTGCGGTAAAATGGCCGCCGCCATAACAACGTCCAGGCGCGGCCCCGCGCCCCATTCCTCGCCTTGGGAGCACAGCATGACCACCATCCGTCAAGAAGATTTCATCCAGTCCATCGCCGACGCCTTCCAGTACATCAGCTACTACCATCCGGTCGATTACATCAAGGCATTGGCGCAAGCCTACGAGCGCGAGGAAAGCCCGGCCGCCAAGGACGCCATCGCGCAAATTCTGATCAA
>ERZ761607.3105-NODE-3105-length-16598-cov-5.092365_pt1 | contig 16598 bp, 14 predicted proteins | sample MGYA00511164_ERZ761607 | MGnify/ENA primary metagenome ERZ761607 (study PRJEB28899, sample SAMN02445080) | bioreactor sludge metagenome | biome: EBPR sludge | place: Australia: Brisbane, Thorneside Wastewater Treatment Plant | collected 2011-06-22 ...
TTCTGGGCCAGCAGAAGAAAGTTACCCGCCCAGAGGGCGGAACCTGCCGGCAGGCAATGCCGTTGCCCGGAGGGCAAGTCAAGCCGGCAGGCAACTCAGCCGCCCGCAGGGCAACACACAAGCCGGCAGGCAACAACACAGCCGCCCGCAGGGCAGCAACCCCCGCCTCAGTGCTTGTGAGCCCCATGCCCGCCCGCGGGCATCGCGGAAGCCCCCGCGGGCGGCCGCATGCTCACCTGCACCTCGACGGTCTTCTCGCCGGCCTTCTCGAAGCGCAAGGTCAGCGCGAAGCGCTCGCCTTCCTTCAGCGGCGCCTTCAGGCCCATGAACATGACATGCAGTCCGCCGGGCTCGAGCTTCACGGTCTGGCCGGCCGGCACGTCGATCGCCGGCACCTCGCGCATGCGCATCACGTCGCCCTCCATGCGCATGGTGTGCAGTTCGACACGTTCGGCGACCGACGGCGCCGAACCGCCGAGCAGGCGGTCGGCGACCGCGGCGCCGCGCAGGGTCAGGAAGCCGCCGCCGGCGGCCTGGCCGGCGACCGTGGGGCGTGCCCAGGGGTGCTGGATCTGGATCTCGGATTGCGCCGCCGTGGGCAGCGCGGCAAGGGTGGCGAAGGCGGCGGCGAAGGCGCCGAGCAGGTGACGACGGGTGGACATGGCGGTTGGCATCCTGGACTGAAACGGGGCGGGCCCGGTGCACGGCGGCGGCTGGCCCAGGGGCAAGCGGCCGCAGCACCGGCAGGGGTGTCTGCGTTTCAGCTGGCCGGCGGGCCGCGCGGCGCGGCGTGCCGCCAGGCCAGGCGCGGCACCGTCGCCACGGCGCCGGGCAGGGGCTGCACGACCACCGCGGGCGGCCGCAGCGCCAGCACCGCTGCCACGGGCGGCAGCGGCGCGGCCGTCCACAGGCAGGCGGCGCAGCCGCCCGACACCTGCAGCGCGGCCGGCGTGCCGTCGTCCCCGTCCAGCGCCACCCAGTGCGGACCCTGCGTGCCGCAGACCAGGGTCCAGCCGGAGGGCCCGGCGCCCCCGGCGTGGCCCAGCGTGGGCAGCAGCGCCAGCAGCAGCACCGCCGCGGCAGCCAGCCAGGCGGCGGGGCGGAGGCGGCGGCGCAGTGCGTGCATGGGAGGCCAGTGTAGTCGGCACCGATAATCGGCCCATGGCCATCCAGACCGACGACCTCGGCGCCGCGCCGCTGCGGCGCGTGATCAGCGCCGGCCCGGCCTCGCCCGCCGAGGAGGCGATCGAGCGCGCGCTGCGCCCGAAGGCGCTGGGCGACTATGTCGGGCAGGCCAAGGCGCGCGAGCAGCTGGAGATCTTCATCGGCGCCGCGCGCGGGCGCGCCGAGGCGCTGGACCACGTGCTGCTGTTCGGCCCGCCGGGGCTGGGCAAGACGACGCTGTCGCACATCATCGCCGCCGAGCTGGGCGTCAACCTGCGCCAGACCAGCGGGCCGGTGCTCGAGAAGCCCAAGGACCTGGCAGCCATCCTGACCAACCTCGAGAAGAACGACGTGCTCTTCATCGACGAGATCCACCGGCTGAGCCCGGTCGTCGAGGAGATCCTGTACCCGGCACTGGAGGACTACCAGATCGACATCATGATCGGCGAGGGCCCGGCCGCGCGCTCGATCAAGCTCGACCTGCAGCCCTTCACGCTGGTCGGCGCGACCACGCGCGCCGGCATGCTGACCAACCCGCTGCGCGACCGCTTCGGCATCGTCGCGCGGCTGGAGTTCTATACGGCCGAGGAGCTGACGCGCATCGTCGCGCGCTCGGCCGTGCTGCTGGACGTGCCCATCGACCCGGCCGGCGCGCTGGAGATCGCGCGCCGCAGCCGCGGCACGCCGCGCATCGCCAACCGGCTGCTGCGCCGCGTGCGCGACTATGCGCAGGTCAAGGGCAGCGGCCGCATCGACGCCGCCACCGCCGACCGCGCGCTGGCGATGCTGGACGTCGACCCGCTGGGCTTCGACGTGATGGACCGCAAGCTGCTGGACGCGGTCATCCACCGCTTCGACGGCGGCCCGGTGGGGCTGGACAACGTGGCGGCGGCGATCGGCGAGGAGCCGGGCACCATCGAGGACGTCATCGAGCCCTACCTGATCCAGCAGGGCTACCTGCAGCGCACGCCGCGCGGACGCGTGGCCACCGCAGCGGCCTGGCGCCACCTCGGGCTGGCCGCGCCGGCGCGGCCGGTCGACGACCTGTTCGGCGCCTGAACGAGCGCCGGGCCGTCGGCCGTCCGGCCGCCGGCAGGGTCGCGGGCCCGGGCGCGGGCCCGGGCGCGCTCAGTTGGCCGTCGGCAGCTCGCGCCAGTTCAGCCGGCGGATGCCGCCGGCGCCGCCGAATCGTCCGCGCAGCGACCCGAGCTGGCCGGTGTCGCTGCCCGCGATCAGGCGCGCGATGCCGGCGACGGCGAAGAAGCGCAGGTCGGTGACGACGCTGGGCATGGCGGTGGAGTAGTTGATGTAGCTGTCGTCCGGCGCGGTCAGCACCGAGCGGCCGTTGCCGAAGTCCACAGCGTAGATGCGCGTCGAGCCGGCCGGGTTGCAGGCGTCGCCGCTGGGCAGCGTCGACGAGAACGTGACGATGCCGTAGGCCGACGATGGGTCGTTGACCACGCGCCAGCCCAGCGAGCCCGGGCCGCCCGTGCCCAGCTCGATGTACCAGCCGACCTGCGTGCCGACGTTGTAGGTGATGCCGTCGAGCAGGTTGGTGTTGTCGGCCAGGTTGGCGCGCAGGATCGGGAACGTGACGCCGCTGGGCAGGTCCGCGGCCGCGTTGAAGCGCGTGGAGGTGCCGTCGATGAGCGCGTAGAAGCTCTGCTGCACGGTGGAGCCGATGTCGGCGGTGTCCAGCATGCGGCCGGAACCCAGCAGCACGAAGCGGCGGCCGCTGCGCGGGTCGATCTCGATCAGCGGCCGCGTCGTCACCGGCTGGGCGTCGCCGCTGGCATTGCGCAGCTCGGCCAGCTTCAGCGGCGCCGGATAGGCACCGCTGTCGGCGCGCAGGTCCAGGCGCCAGACGTTGCCCAGCAGGTCGCCGGCGTAGGCGGCGTCCACCGTGCCGTCGGTGCGGTCCAGCGCGAACGCGTTGAGGTGCGCCAGCCCGGCCTGCGCGCCCGGCAGGCCCGCGCCGGTGCCGATCTTCTCGAGCAGGTCGCCGGTGCGCGGGTTGACGATGAAGATGTAGCCCTGCCCGTCGGCGTTGTTGTAGCCCGAGGCCAGCAGCACCACCCAGCCGTACTTGCGCGTCTTCACCACCAGCGGCTCGCCGTAGGTGAAGCCCATGTCCGGGTCGGTGAACTCCCACAGCACGCGGCCGGCGACCGCGGCCTCGGTCGTCATCGTGGCCGGGTCGGTGATGTCGATCGCATACCAGCTCTTGCCGCCCTTGCCCAGGCCGCCGATCAGCACGCTGCGCCAGTTCGTTCCGGTGCCGCCGACCGTGCGCCCGAAGTCGATGTCGAAGGCCGCCGGCGTGGCGTTGACGTAGTAGCGGTGCTGGTAGGCCGGGTCGCCGACGGCAGCCAGTCCGTCGACCGCGGGCGTCCCGCTCGGCCCGTTGAACAGCGCGCTCGGCACGTAGGCGAAGATCTCCTTGCCGGCGTCCGCGCCCGTGAGCCGGCCGTCGACGGCATGCAGCTTGCCGTCGTTGGCACCGACGTAGACGACGGTCGGGCGCGAGGCGTAGGCCGTCTTGAAGGCGCCGTAGCCCGGGTTGCTGCCGTTGGACAGCGGCAGGCTGGGCGGACCCACCGGCCGCGCCTTCGAGCCCACGATGTCGGCCAGCAGGCTGGCGCGCGTGCGGTAGGCCCGGCTGCTGGCGGCGTCGGCCGAGGCCTGCTCGTGCAGGCGCTGCCCACGCAGGTAGTTCAGGTAGTCGGCGCCGTCGTTGCCGCTGCGGTAGGGCGTGTCCAGGGCCGCCAGCTGGGCCGCCGTGACGCCGCCCGCGCCGCTGCGGAACGGCACGCCGGCGGTGCCGCTCCAGGTGACGACGCGCCGGTTGGTGTCCCAGCCGGTGCCCGCCAGCTGCGCCGCCAGCTTGGACGAGAAGGTCCATTGCGTGGACTGCGAGGGCGTGCCGTCGTTGGCGTCGAACGACAGCGAGCTGGCCACCATCTCGCCGGTCCAGTTCTCGCTGTCGTACTGTGCGCTGTAGCTCGCATTGCCGGCGATCGAGACCTGCGGCAGCGAGGTCGAGAACGAGGTCGTGTAGGCGCGCATCGCGGCGGCGATCGACGCGAAGGCGCGGGTCAGGCCGTCGATCATCTGGTCCGGCTGGCCGGCGGTGAAGTAGTTGTCCGGCCGCTTCTGGGCGCCGACCATGTCGGTGGTCGTGTACCACCAGCTCTCGTCCAGCGAGGTCGCGGCCAGCGCGTCGAAGCCGTTGGGCACCTTGAAGCCGCCGTACTTGGCCGCCAGGTAGAACTGGTTGTTGGCGACGAAGGGCTGCTCCAGCACGTCCACCCAGTAGGTGGACAGCGTCTGGCGCCCGGCCAGGTCCGGCCGCAGGTCCTGGGTATTGGCGTGGTAGGCCAGCCCGACCATGCCGGCCGAGTTGTTGCGGCCGCTGTAGCTGCTGGCGTTGGGCGCGCCCAGGCCCTGCAGCGCAAAGGCCTTGGTCGTGTAGACGACCGAGTCGACCGGGTCGCTGGCCACCAGAGCCGGCTTGCTCGGCTCGTCGACGGTGCCGGTGCCGTTGCCCGGCAGGTTCTTGTCGCGGTGCGTGTAGATGTCGCCGATGCCGAGCACGAAGTTGCGCTGGCAGGAATACTGCACCGGGTCGCCCCAGTTCGTGATCACCGGGAAGGCGTCGATGAAGCGCGTCTTGTTGGCCACCGTGGCACTGCCCATCGCCGTCCACTCGGGCACGTTGCCGAGGTTGCGGAAGTAGCGCGTCACCGCGTAGTACAGCTCGCTGACCGGGTCGTAGTTCTTGTGGTCGTTGGAGGTGAGCTGGCCGAACTTGTTGAGGTAGTTGATGACGCCACTGTTAGCGACCGCGATGCCGAACTCGTTGGTGGTGTCCGTCGCATCGGCCGGGTCCGGGTTGGTGGCGAAGATGCCGGTGGCGGGATCCCACTCGGCCCGTGGGTTGGACGTCGGCGGCAGGCCGGGGTTGATCTGCAGCGGCCCCACGTACTTCTGGCGCGCTCGCAGCACGCCGCCGTCGCGCAGCATCGACGGGTCGTTCAGGTACCCGAAGGCGCTGAAGCGCATGCGCTCGGCATACTGCTGCACGAGCCCCTCGGGCTTCCAGTTGTTGGCCCCGTACTGGCGGCAGTTGCTCTCCAGGAAACCCGGCACGCAGACATTGACGCGCACCTGGACCTGGTAGACCTTCGTCGCGTCCACGGCCACCGCCTGCTGGTAGTCCTCGGGTCCGGGCGCCGGCGGGCTGTTGACGTTGCCGCTGGAGCTGAAGATCAGCCGCGTGCCGGCACCCTGTGTGCGGACGGTCAGCGAGCCCCAGGTGAAGGGCGTGGCATTGCTGATCGCCGCCGCGTTGTTCAGCGTGCGGTTCGGGAACAGGCTGCCCTGGCCGCTGTGCCGCGCCCGTTCGAGGACCGTCGTGCCGACCGCGTCCACCTTGCGCAGGCCGCCCGTCAGCGCCCAGCGGAAGGGGTCGACCGCGATCATCGTCGCCCAGTTGAGGAAGTTGCCGCTCCACTCGCCGTTGACGCCGGTGGCGGCGCAGGTCTGGTTGACGGCCGTGCCGACCGGGTCGAAGCGGCTGACCTCGGTGGCGGTCTCGACGGCGACGTGCACGTAGCGGTAGCACTTCAGGTGGTCGAAGTAGCCGCGGTAGATGGTCGCGCTGTTGTAGCTGCTGCTGGGGTGCGCGGCACGCGAGACCGTCGGCCACTCCACCGAGAGCGCCAGCGCCAGGTTGCCCGGCACCGAGGTGTTGGAGAACAGCGGCTGGTCGGACAGCGACGTGGACGCCTGGACCGTGGCGAAGAAGCCCAGCCAGCCGGCGGTGAACAGCGCGGCGCGTGCGGTCTGCAGCGCCAGGCGCCGCGGCCAGGCGCCGCGGGCGGCGGTGGCAGGGCGCGGGGGACGGGCGACAGACATGGTCAGGTCCTCATCAAAGGGCAAGCGTGGTCTGGAAGAAGGCCTGCGTGCTGCGCGGGCCGTCGACGCGGACACTCAGCCGGTACAGCACCTGCGGGCGCTGCGTGGCCACGTTCAGGTCCGAGGCGCTGCCGCCGCGCGCATCGGGCGTCGGGCCGACGGTGCAGCGGAAGTTGCCCGGCGCCGTCAGGTCGACCTCGGAGCCGACCTCGCTGCACAGGCGGTCCAGCACCCAGCGCAGGCGCACGGCCTGGTCGGCGACGGCGATGTCGTTGGCGGCCTGGCCTACGGTGGCGAACTCGGTGTCGTCGAGCAGCGCGGTCGGGATGCCCTGGTCGTTGGTCGGCAGCATGCTCGCGCGGTAGTTCGAGGCCGCGGCATGGGCCGAGCGGCCGGCCACCGTGCTCAGTGCCCCCGTGTTCAGCGCCGCCATCACCACGGGCACGGCCCGCTCGGCCTGGTTGACCAGGTCGCGCTTGAAGGCCAGGTTGCCGGCCATGAACATCGAGCTGTTGAACGAACGCACCAGCGCCACCGCGCCGATGAGCAGGATCACCATCGCCAGCAGCGTGACGATCATCACGACGCCGCGCTGGCGCGCCGGGCCGGGCGCCGGGCCACGGCGGGGGGCTTGGACAGGAAGGGCGGTCATCGGCGCAGCCACGTTCACGAACCTCTCCAGACGCTGGCGGGGCTTCACGGCGCCCGCGCAAGCAGCACGTTGCGCAGCGGCACCGTGAACTCCACGACGCGGTGGCGGTAGCGCCGCTGCTCGGCGGTGAGCGTGCGCACCTGCTGCAGCGCGGGGTCCAGGTCCTCGAAGAGCACGATGTCGGCGGGCGCCACGTCCTCGCGCTCGGCACGCGATGTCTGCAGGATCATCCCCACGCGCACGGCGACGATCTGCATCAGCAGTTGCTGGGCGGCCGGCGTGCCGGCCAGCAGCGTGGCGCTGTCGTAGGGCGCGACGCCGGGGTCGACCCAGTCATCCAGCACGCCGTCGTTGTCGTCGTCCACACCGTACAGCGCGCGCATCTCGACCACGCCTTCGACCAGCGGCTGCACGGCGCCGCCGTCCACCGCCAGCATGTCCAGCCCGAACAGGGTGCGGTTGGCGCCGACGCCGTAGAGCATGAACTGCGGCGGGTTGCGTGGCGTGATGCCCGTCGCCTCCCCGCTGCCCAGGTTGACGACCACGGTGTTGGCGGTCGGCACCCCGAAGTCCGCCAGGTTGCGGTTGGGACCCGTGACCGTGTGGTACTGCCCGGTGCCGCCCTCCAGCGCCACCGTGTCGACGCCGGCATTCAGAGGCGGCGCGGCCAGGCCGGTGGTCTGCAGCACCAGGCACTCCGGGTTGCCGTCGGCCAGCAGCAGCAGGTCGTTGTTGCGCAGGCCGATGGTGCTGCGCAGCCCCAGCGGCGGACCCAGCGCCAGGACCTCCATCGCGGCCTCGCCGAAGCCGCCGTTGCCACGCATCACGGCGATGACGTCCGAACCGGCGGCCGACTGGCTCTTGCCGATGATCACCGGAGCCACGCGCGGGTCCTGCGTGAAGCCGGCGAAGGGCGCCGGCCAGGCTGCCGTGCGCGGCAGCAGCGCGTTGCCGCCGCGGCGCGCGTTGATCCGGCAGCCGTAGGTCTCCGGCGCCCGGCTGGCGAAACCGGAACCGGCGCTGCGCAGCACGCCGTCCAGGATGGCGGCGGCGTAGGCGCCGCCCTGGTCGATGTCGCCGACGGCCAGGCTGGCGCGGTTGCGGCCCTCCCCGCGCACCAGCACGCCCGAGACGGCCAGCGTCAGCACCAGGCCGACGGCCACTGCGACCAGCAGCTCGATGAGGGAGAAGCCGCGCATGGCGGCGGCGACGGGGCGGCGGGTCATGGCAGCAGGGCCTGTGTCTGGTAGCGGTGCTGCACGCTGCTGTCGGCACCGGGTGGCCGCCAGGTGACGGTGACGGTGGCGACGTCGCCGGCCACGGCCACCGTGCCCTGGCCGTTGGGCAGGCCGCCGTTGGCGGTGTCGGCCACGCGGTTGCTCCAGTCCGTCACGACGGCCGCGGGCAGCGTCACGGTGCCCGAGACCCACATCGTGGCGACGATCTCGTTGGCCAGCAGCGCGGCGCGGTTGCTGTCCTCGGCGCTCATCTGGTGCTGCACGGCCCGGCCCTGCAGCGCCACGAGGCCGATCAGGCCGAACGAGAACAGCACCACGGCGACCAGGACCTCGATCAGCGTCATGCCGCGCTGGCCGCGGTGTGCTCGGCGGGACCCGGCATCGGCGGCCGGGGTTGGCGGGCGTGTCTTCATGTCGGGCATCCGTCGGGCGTGCTGTCTCCCAGCACACGTGCCGGGTCGCACTGCCGCACCTGGCCGCCCAGCCCCACGGTCACGCGCAGCGAGCGGTCGGCACCGGCACGCGTGATCTGGAAGGCGGCCAGCGGGCTGGCGATGTCGGCCGTGCAGGTGGCGCCGGCCACGCCGGTGGCGTTGTTGGGCACGCGCCGGCCCAGGCTGTTGAAGCACACTGCCACCGGGCCGCCGATCTCGACGGCGGCGGCCACGTCGGCCAGCGTGCCGCCCTGGATGAAGGGCTCGTTGGCCGGCGCCGTGGCGTCGACGGTGTCGCCGGGCAGCGGGATCCAGCGCATCACCCAGTTGCGGCCGTTGGCCGCCGGCGTGGCACCCAGCCCCGGCTCGTCGTTGGTGAGATAGAAGACGACCTGCCGGTTGCGCCGCACGGCCTCGGCCTGGGCGACGCGCAGCCCGTTCTGCAGCGCCTCGGAGACCGTGCGCACCTGGGCGTTGCGGATCCAGGTGCCGAACGAGGGCGCGGCCAGCACGAGCAGCACGCTGAGCAGGGTCAGCGAGATCAGCAGTTCCACCAGCGTGAAGCCGGCGACGCTGCGGCGCGGCGCGTTCACGGCATGGCCCTCCGCGCTGTGCACGCCGGGACCGGCGCCCGGAAACGGCACGGCGCGCTCATGCGCAGCCCTTCTTCAGGCACCAGCGGCTGGCGCTGGTACCCCAGCCCGAGGGGGCGCCGGTCGTGGCCCGCACCTCCTGGTGGTTGAAGGTGAAGACGAAACCGTTGACCGGGCCGCTGCCGGTGGCGCGCAGCGTGAACGCCGTCGCCGACAGGGTCGGGCAATCGATCACGAAGTTGCCCACCGTGCGCTGCGCGGCGGTGCGGCCGCAGGGGCTGGTGAAGGTGGCGACCGTCTCGTAGGTGCGGTTGTCCTGGAAGTGCCGCTCCATGTCGGCGCGGAAGTTGGACAGGCCGTTGGTCGCGTCCACCAGCTGGCCGCGCACGACGTAGTCGCGGTAGCTCGGGTAGGCGACGGCGCTCAGGATGCCGATGATGGCCACCGTGATCATCACCTCGATCAGCGTGAAGCCGCGCGGGCGGCGGCCGGCGGGCGGCGCGAGGCGGTGGCAGTGCGGGCTGGACATGGTCGGACGAACCTTGGGCTGGTGACGGGTTGTCGGCAGCGCGCCTGCAGGCTTGAGGGGCGCCGGCCTGTAACAAGGTTGACGGCGGGTAAGCGCAACGCCCTGGGGCGGGCCCGGCGTTCGTGTCCTTGTGATCGACGCCGGCGCGGCCGGACTTGAGCGCTGCGCAGGCGCCGGGGCGCGACCGATGTCCGGCCCCGCCGGCCGCAGCGGGTGGCGGCGGCGGTGGAGGCAACGGCGGGCGGGCGCCCGCTCAGCCCGACGAGGCCGCCGCGTCCAGCCCGGCGAGGTGGCCGTCGTCGTTCCAGCCGACGACGACGAAGCCCTCGCCGTGGTGCAGCAGCCGGTTGATGGACGCGTTGTCCAGCGCCCAGCTGCGCGGCGCCTGCAGGTCGACGCGGGTCGCCGCGCGGTACAGGCAGTCCAGAACGCCGCCATGGGCGACGATGGCGATCGCCTCGCCGGCGTGGCGGCCCGCGATCGCGCGGACCGCGGCGACGCTGCGCGCGTAGAACGCCTTCAGGCTCTCGCCGCCGCCGACCCCGAAGTCCGGGTCGCGGCGGCGCCAGTGCAGCGCGTCCTCGGGCCAGTCGCGCTCGACCTCGGCGTAGGTCGCGCCCTCCAGGCGGCCGAAGCTGCGTTCGCGCAGCGCGGTGTCGGTCTGCACCGGCAGGCCCAGCAGGGCCGCCAGCGGCGCCGCGGTGTCGCGCGCGCGCTGCAGGTCGCTGCTATAGACGGCAGCGAGGCCCTCGCCGGCCAGCGCCTGCGCCAGCCGCGCCGCCTGGGCGCGGCCCAGCGCGTCCAGCGGCACGTCGAGCTGCCCCTGCAGGCGCTGCCCGGCGTTCCAGGCCGTACGGCCGTGGCGCACGGCGACGATGCGGGTCGGTTCGTCCATCGGGTCCGGGTCGGCGGCGGCCGGGCGCGCAGCGCCCGCCGCTTGAACGCTCCCTGCGCGGCCGCCTACAGCGGCGCGTCCAGCAGGCGCGGGTTGAGCGTGTAGGTGCCGGAGAAGGTGGCCTCGGCAAGCACGCGGCCGGCCAGCGCCTGGCGCACCTGCGTGCCGGTGAAGACGCCTTCCAGCGGCAGCCGCGGCAGGGCCACCGCATACAGCGTGAAGACGTAGTGGTGGACCAGCGAGTCGTTGACCGGCGGGAACGGGCCGTCGTAACCGAAATACTGGCCGGCCATCGCCGGGTCGCCGGCAAACCAGTTCGTATAGTCGTTGAGGCCGTGGCGGGCGCCGTCGCGCGCCTGCGGTCCGGGCTTGCCGCGCGCCACGAAGCCGCGGCTGAACTCGCCTTCCCCGATCACCGTCGGCCGCGGCGGCAGGTCGATCAGCACCCAGTGGAAGAAGTCCATGCGTGGCAGGTCCGCGGGCACCTCGCGGCCGGGCTGGTTGACGTCGTCGGCGCGGCTGGGCACGTCGAAGTCGTGGCAGATCAGCACCATCGACTGCGCGCCGGCCGGCAGCTCGCTCCAGGCCAGGTGCGGGTTCAGGTTGTCGCCGAAGGTCGCGCCGCCGCGGCCGTCCGGGCGCCCGGCGGCATAACGCACCGGGATGCGGTCACCGTTGGTCCAGCTGTCGCTCCAGAGTTTCATCTCGTCGGGGTCCTCGTCGGGCGCGGGCTGGCGGCGCCGCGCGTCTCAAACGCCCCACACGACCGGGGCGTCCTCGGCGTGGGCGCGGCGCAGCATCTCGACCATCGGCCACAGGCGCTGGCGCAGGCCGACGCGGCGCTGCGGGGCGTCGTCGTCCGCCGCGTCGGGCGTCCCGGCCGGCTCTCCGGCCGGCCGCGGCTCGGCCGGCCCGGCCTCGTCCTGCTCGATGGCCTGGCGCGGCCCAGCAGCCGCAGCAGCTGGTCGCCGTGCGGGCCGAGCATGATGAGGTCGCCGGTGGCCGGGCTCTTGAACTTGTAGATCATCGTGGGCCGGGTGCCCGCGAAGGCACTGCAGGCGTCGATTGTGCCCCGGGTCGCCGGCGCAGCCGCGGACGCACCCCCGGCGCGCCGGGCACCGCCCTGCCGCGGGCACAAGCAAAAGGGGCGACCCGAAGGTCGCCCCGATCGGTGCACGCCGGCCCGGCCGGCGCCCTTGCGCCTGCGTCAGGCGCGGCGGCGCGACGCGACGCCCGCGGCCAGCAGCGCGGTGGCCACCAGGGCCAGCGACAGCGGCTCCGGCACCGGCACGACGGTGCCGCTGCGCACGTTGAAGATGTAGCGGCCGGCGACGTTGCTGTTCAGCGAGCCGCGGATCAGGGAGTTCGGGCCGCCGTCGAGGAAGGCACCGTTGACCGCCGAGCCGGCCAGCTCGAAGGAGTTGGTCGCGCCGTTGGACCAGCCCACGCGCGCCGAGTTGCCGCCCAGGCCGTCCGTGCCGCCGCTGGCGTCGCCGGTCTCCCACTCGATCTGGTCGTAGTTGAACTCGAAGTCGAAGTCGCCGGCAGCGATGTCCGAGCGGTCGATGATGACCAGCTGGAAGCTGTTGAGCTTGTCGACCGACTGGAAGTAGTAGCCGACGTCGACCCAGTTGACCCCGAAGGCACTGCGGCCGCCCACCATGCCGGTGCCGTAGGTGACGGGCGTGTTGCCGGCGCCGCGGGTGTCCACGTCGCCGAAGAACGGCGCCAGGATCTGGCGGTTCGTCGTCGACAGGTTGAACGGCGTGAAGGTCGACAGCGGCGCGTCGAAGGTGATGTTGCCGTTGTTGTTGACGTAGAGCTGGCTGCGCACGACGCCGAAGAAGTCGACGCTGAAGCCCATGTTGACCAGACCAGTGGAACCGTCGTCGTTGGCCGGCAGCGTGCTGGCGTTGAATCCGGCGCGCACCGCCGCCGCATCGGCCTGCAGGGCCGGCAGCGCCAGCACCAGCGCCACCGCGGCGACCGACATCGAACCCATCAGCGACTTATTCATTTCCCGACCCCTCTGCCTCTGTAGCCCCCGGTGCAGCGACCGCTGCACCTTTCGCCGTGAAGGGCAGCAAGGACCGCGCCAGGCAAGCCAAGTGCTTGATTCAGCAGCAGATCCCCAAACCGGGTCGGGTACGGGTGTCAAGAATACCGACACCCGAAGGCGCCAGCAATGCCGTTCAGCCGCTGACCAGCCGGATGCGCCCGCCGCGGCGTGCCGCCGCGGGCGCCGGCAGCCGCTGCTCGAAGCTCAGGCTGTCCATCGCCGGCGCGAACAGCCAGCCCTGGAATTCGTCGCAGCCGGCGTCGAGCAGGAACTGGCGCTGTGCCTCGGTCTCCACGCCCTCGGCGATGACCTTCATGCCCAGCGCACGCGCCATCTGCAGGATCGCGCGCACGATGCCGGCGTCGCTGTCGTCGCCGGGCAGCCCGGCGACGAAGCTGCGGTCGATCTTCAGCTTGCCGATCGGGAAGCGCTTCAGGTAGCCCAGGCTGGAATAGCCGGTGCCGAAGTCGTCGATCGACAGCCGCACGCCCAGCGCCGCCAGCGCATGCAGCCGGTGCATCGCGTCCTCGGCGTCGTGGACCAGGATCGACTCGGTGAGCTCCAGCTCCAGCAGCTCGGCGGGCATGCCGCTGACCGCGAGCACGCTGGCCACGCGGTCGACGAACTGCGCCTGCTGGAACTGCAGCGCCGAGACGTTGACCGCCACCGGGATGTCGTGCCCGCGCTGGTGCCACAGCGCCGCCTGGCGCACGGCCTGCGACAGCACCCAGTCGCCCAGCGCGACGATGAAGCCGCTGTCCTCGGCCACCGGCACGAAGCGCGCCGGCGACACCTCGCCGAGCTCGGGGTCGCGCCAGCGCAGCAGCGCCTCGGCGCCGACGATGCGGCCGTCGGCCAGGCTGACCTGGGGCTGGTACTGCAGCCGGAAGCGGTTGCTGACCAGCGCCTGGCGCATCGCGTGGTCCAGCTTCATGTGCTGGCGGCGGTCGACCTCGGCGCGCACCTGGTGCAGCCGCACGTTGGCGCGGCCGGCGGACTTGACCGCGCGCATCGCGGCCTCGGCGTGGCGCGCCAGGTCGTCCAGCGAGCTGCCGTGCGAGGGCGCCAGCGCGACGCCGATGCTGCAGGTCAGCGTGAACTGCGCGCCGTCGACGTTGCAGGGCTGCGCCACGACGTTGAGCACGCGCCGCGCGGTGGCCTCGGCCGCTGCGGCGTCGGCCGGGCGCAGCAGCACCGCAAACTGGTCGCCGCCCAGCCGCGTCAGCAGGTCGTCCTGGCGCAGGCAGCCCTGGATGCGCTGCGCCACGTCCAGCAGCACGCGGTCGCCGGTGTCGTGGCCCAGGCTGTCGTTGATCTGGCGGAAGCGGTCCAAGTCGACGACCAGCAGCGCGAAGGCGCCGCCGTCGCGCCGCGCCGCGCTGGCCGCGTCGTCCACGCGCTCGGCCAGGCGGCGCCGGTTGGGCAGCCCGGTCAGCGGGTCGTGCAGCGCCATCGCCTCCAACCGTTCCTCGGCGGCCAGGCGCTCGGTGAGGTCGCGGAAGCTGAAGACGCGGCCCTGCGGGCGCCCGGCGAAGAACAGCGGCCGCGTCACGCGGTCCAGCACCTGGCCGCCGTGCAGCTCGAGCCGGTCGCTGGCCGAGATCAGCGTCGCGTGGCGCAGCGCCTGCAGCCGGCGCTCGTAGGCCTCGGCGTCGAGCACGCTGCGGTGCATCCAGGCCTGGATCGCGGCATCGTCGCGCCCGGCCAGCAGGTCCGGCGGCATGCCCCAGATCTCGGCGAAGCGGCGGTTGAAGGCGCGCAGCCGGCCCGACAGGTCGGTGACCAGGATGCCGTCGGCGGTGGCCTCCAGCGTGGCCTGCAGCTCGGCCAGCAGCATCTCGCGCTCGGCCTCGGCGGCTTGCACGGCGCTGCGGTCGCTGACGGTGACCAGCGCATGGGTTGCGCCGGCGCCGTCCAGCGTGACCGGGCGGATGCTGCGCGTGACGTGCAGGCTGCCGCCCGCGGGACCGGCGAGCACGGTGTCGGACTCCAGCGGCGTGGCGTCGCCGCAGCGCGCGCCGGCCCAGTAGGCCAGGTCCTCGGGCGAGGCCGCCAGCTCGTCGGCCGGCAGGCCCAGCAGCGCCTGCGGCGGGCGGCCGAACAGCCGCGCCGCCTCGCAGTTGGCGGCGACCACGCAGCCGTCGGCGAGCGCGACGACCCAGGCCGCCTGCGGCAGCCCGTCCAGCAGCGCCGACCAGGACGCGGCAGGGGTCGCGCCGGACGCAGCGGTCGCAGCGGTCGCAGCGGTCGTCAAGCGGCCAGCTCCTCGGGCTGGCGCGCGCGCACCAGCGGCTCGAAGTAGTAGGCCACGCGCGGGCGCGGGTCCAGGTATTCCAGCGCCGCCGGCGGCAGCTTGGCGGCGGCCAGGCTGCGCCGGATGCCGAGGTCGGGCGTCGTCTCCAGATCGACGATCAGCGCCTCGTTGCGCGGCACCCGCGGGTCGTGCACCAGCACGCGCGGCTTGAGCGGGCGGCTGGAGTTGACGCCGACGACCATCGCGTAGCGGTCGTCGGTCAGCTGCACCAGCGAACCCGCCGGGTAGACGCCCATCATGCGGATGAAGGTGTTGAGCACCGTCGCGTCGTAGCGCGCGCGGCCCTGCGCGAACAGCATCGAGACCGCCTCGTGCGGCGTCAGCGCCAGCGTGCGCGTCTGCGGGTTGCACAGGTTGTCGAAGCGGTTGACGATGGCCACGATGCGCGCGGCGGTGCTCATGCGGTCGCCGGACAGCTTCTGCGGGAAGCCGCTGCCGTCGGCATGCTCGTGGTGCTGACCGATGACATCCAGCGCCCCGGGCGCCAGCGTCATGCGCCGGCCGTGCAGCACGCCCTTGGCGACATGGTCGCGGTAGGCATTCATCTCGGCCTGGCTGAAGCGGTCCTCGGCGTGGCGGAAGCGCTCGGCCACCTCCATCTTGCCGACGTCGTGCATCAGCGCGCCGACGCCCAGGTCCAGCATCTCCTCGGGCGCCAGGCCCAGCGCGCGGCCCATCAGCAGGCTGACCACCGACACGTTCAGCGCATGCGCCGCGGTGCGGTCGCCCTGGCCGGCGACGAGGCGGATGCCGATGTCCTCGGCGGCCAGCATCTTGTCCAGCATCGCGCGCGTCAGCGCCTCGGTCGTGCGGCCGGCGTCCTGTGGCCGTGCCGACACCGCGTCGTGCGCCTCGCGCCAGGCCTGCGCGGCCTCGCCGAACTGCTGCTCCACGCGCTGCTGCGCCTCGCGCTGCGCGGCGAGCGCGGCACGGCGCTCGGCGGCGGCGCGTTCGGCCGCCTCCCGTTCGCCGGCCACGGGCGCAGCGGCGGCGGCGCGCGTCGCGCCCGCGCCGGCGGTGTCGGGGACGGCGTCGTTGGCGGCATGGTTCACGGCGCTGCCAACGGCCGGCGGCGGCGGGTCGCTCTTCTCGGGCGCCCAGCGCACGCGCGCCAGGCCCAGGCCGCGGATGGTCGCGATCTGCTCCGCCGTGGCGATGCGGAAGCTGGACAGCGGAAATGGGTGCGACAGCCAGCCGCCGTCGAGATGGATGTACATGCCGACGCGCAAGTCCTCGACGGCGATGGTGCTGGACATGAGGTTCCCCGGTTCCGTGCTGCTGCTCGGGCGGCACGCGGGCCGCCTCACACGCAGGTTCTCGGCCGCGGGGGGCTCAGACTTGAGCCGCCGGCACCTCCCGTTGCGCGGCGCGCCAGGCGGCCGGGGGGCTGCCGGCCAGGCGGCGGAAGAAACGCGTGAAATACGCCGCATCCGTGAAGCCCAGGCCAAACGCCACCTGCTTGATCGAGCGCCCGGTGTAGGCCAACTCGCGCTGCGCCTGCAGCAGCAGCCGCGCGTGCAGCACGTGCAGCGCCGGCCGCCCCAGCACCTGGCGGCAGGCGCGGTTGAGCTGGGTCGGCGTGATGCCCAGCTGCGCCGCCAGCGCCGCCTGCGACGGGTGCTGGCGGAACTGTGCCTCGACCAGCGCCTTCAGCCGCTGCACGTGCTGCCAGGCGCGCGGCGACGGCGCGGCGTGCCGGGCCGCGGGGGCGCGGGCCGGTGCCACCGCCGCCTGGCGGCGCGCCACCGCGACCGCCAGCGCCAGCAGCGCCGCGTCGACGGCCGCGCCGCGCCAGGGGGCGTC
>ERZ761607.3110-NODE-3110-length-16580-cov-46.933374_pt1 | contig 16580 bp, 12 predicted proteins | sample MGYA00511164_ERZ761607 | MGnify/ENA primary metagenome ERZ761607 (study PRJEB28899, sample SAMN02445080) | bioreactor sludge metagenome | biome: EBPR sludge | place: Australia: Brisbane, Thorneside Wastewater Treatment Plant | collected 2011-06-22 ...
GGCGGTCGTCTCCCGGAGCGCTGCGGACGAGCGGGCCTGGATCGTCGCGCCGGACCCTTGTCAGCACGACGGTTGCCGTGTCGTTCGGGCCGTTCACATTGTGACGGTCGGCGGTGATGCTCTGACGCGGTTTCGCAGCGATCTCGGAGCCAATAACGGTGTCGGACCTGCAGCGGGCATTACCGCCGGCAGGCGCGAGATCAACCGGGAGGCGCCGGCGCTCGATGCCGTTGCCGATCCCAACTTCATGCCGAATGACCAATTCAACCGGCTGGCGGCGCGTTTTGCGCGCGGAGCGCAGTTGGGTACGCCCGACAGCGGTTTCCTCGTCAGCCGACGCTGCGAGCAGGACGGTGGCGCGGCACCTTGCGGTGGTGGCAATATCCTGTTTGGCCTCGGTGGCGGGCAGCCGAACAACGTGAACCTGCAGGCGTTCAGCGCACAGCGGATCTTTGCCCCGGTCGGCAGCAACCAGATGGATGTCACCTTCGACGTCGCGGGTTCGCCAGGCACGCGTGCCTCGGTCAGCGCCTTTGGCGCGATCTTTCTTGATGTCGAAGTCGCGAATCTGACGACGATGGAGTTCTTCGACCTGGCAGGGAGTTCGCTCGGCGTCTTTGCGGCGGACTCGGGTGCCGACGCTTCGATGAGCTTCCTCGGCGTCCGCTTCGATGCGGGCGAAGCCATCGGCCGCGTTCGGCTGACGCTGGGAGACATGATCCTGACCGGCCATGGCAGCCTCGGTCCGACGCTGAGCGACTATGTGGCGCTCGACGACTTCATCTACAGCGAGCCCAAGGCCGTTGCCGAACCGGGCATCCTCGCCTTGATCGCGGCCGGTTTGCTGGCGGGAGTGAGGCGACGTCGGCGCAGCTGACGCGGGTCAGCTGAGCAGCGAGGGCCGGCGCCGCAATCGGCTGCTGCCGGGACGAACGCCGAGGCGAACGGGGGATGGACGTCATCCGCTGACGGATCAGGCACGCGGCTCGCTGCTGCCGGGGTTCGCGGCCGGCTGGCACAGGAAGTCCAGCAGCGGCATCGCGGCAGCGAAGCGCTGCGCGGCAAGGCTGACCAGGCCCTAGGACGTGGCTTCGGCGAACGACAACGGCGCCAGCCCGATGAAGTCCTTGCGTCGGATGTCGTCGATCGCCGGGTGGTCCGCGGCGTAACCGCGCGGCGGTCGGCTCAGGCTGTCACCGGCGAGCACCCAGTGCGCGGCGAACTGACGGTCGTCGCGCACGGCGAACCAGCGCTGCGGGTGATCGGCGATGCGGGCGCGGATGCCGGCCAGGGTGACAGGATCCGGATGCCAGCAACCGGCGCCGAGAAAGCAGCCGTCGCTCGCGAGGTGCATGTAGAAGCCCGCCGAGTGGACGTCCTTGCCGAGGTCGTGTCGGAACTGGACGCCGACGTTGGTCTTGTAGGGACGCTTGTCGCGGCTGAAGCGCGTGTCGCGGTGTATGCGCAGCAGCGAGCCGCCGGTCGGCCGTGGGTCCGCGCGGAAATCCGGGGCGAAGACCTGCAGCTGGGGCGCCATCGCGGCGATGAAGTTGAGCGCGGGTGCGCGGACCAGCGCTTCGTAGCGCTCCCGATTGGCGGCGAACCACGAACGCTCGTTGTTCGCCGCAAGCTCGTCGAGGAAGTTGAAGGTGGCCTGGCTGAACATGGCAATCTCTCCGCGCCGACAGTCTGGTTGGGGAAGGTGGCGTCGCTCGACGGGATTGTTGCGCGTTCCGGGCAGCCGGTAAAGACCGGCCGGGCTGCCGTTGCCGGTCCGGATGCCGGTCTATCCCGGGATGGGAACATTCCCTGCGGCCGCTGCCAGCGATTGCCGCGCCGGAGGACACCCTGCGGCGTGCCATCCTGGAAGATCCGCACGCCGCGCCAGCGCCCGTTCCGTCCGTCCTGCTGCGCGCGGCGGGCCGCAGCGGCGGCGGCCGACCGCCGCATCTGTCGTAAGATCGCGGTGCAGTTGGCAGATACGAGGAGCATTGCATGCAAGCGACCTTTCGCGGCGAGGAGTCGGTCGAGACCGTTCACGTTCCCGGCGCAGCGCCGATCAGGATGTGGACCAAAGGCGTGCCGGTCGAGGAGGAGGCGCGTCAGCAGTTGATCAACACCGCGCGCCTGCCCTTCATCTTCCGCCACCTGGCGGTCATGCCTGACGTGCATCTCGGCAAGGGGTCAACGATCGGCAGTGTCATCCCGACGCGCGGCGCGATCATTCCGGCCGCGGTCGGCGTCGACATCGGCTGCGGCATGATCGCCACGCGCACGACGCTGGCCGCTGTCGACCTGCCCGACAACCTGCACGGACTGCGCAGCGCCATCGAGCGCGCGGTACCACATGGCCGCACCGTCGGTCGCGGACGGCGCGACGAAGGCAGCTGGGAGAAGCCGCCGCCGCTGGTCAACGCACTCTGGATGGAACTGCTGCCGCGCTTCCGGCGGCTGGTCGAGAAGTACCCGAGCCTGAAGAACACCAACAACCACAACCACCTGGGAACACTGGGAACGGGCAACCACTTCATCGAGGTCTGCCTCGACGAAGCCGACCGGGTGTGGTTGATGCTGCACTCGGGGTCACGTGGCGTCGGCAATGCCATCGGCAGCACCTTCATCGCGCTGGCCCAGGCGGACATGCGGCAGCATCTCGCCAACTTGCCAGACCGCGATCTCGCATACCTCGAGGAAGGCAGTGCCCACTTCGCCGACTACGTCGAGGCGGTTGACTGGGCACAGGATTACGCACGTCACAACCGTGCCGCGATGATGGCGAACCTGATCGCCGCCACGCGGCTGGTGATCGCCAAACCGTTCGCGGTCGACGTCGAGGCGGTGAACTGTCACCACAACTACGTGCAGAAGGAGACCCACTTCGGCGCCGAGGTCTTCGTCACCCGCAAGGGCGCTGTGTCGGCGCGGCGCGGCGAGCTCGGCATCATTCCGGGCTCGATGGGGGCGCGCAGCTACATCGTCCGTGGCCTCGGCAATCCGGAATCGTTCTGCTCGTGCAGCCACGGTGCCGGCCGCATCATGAGCCGCAACGAGGCGCGCCGCCGCTTCACCGTTGCCGACCAGGAACGTGCCACCGCGCACGTCGAGTGTCGCAAGGACAAGGACGTGATCGACGAAATACCGATGGCCTACAAGGACATTGACGCCGTGATGCACGCACAGCGCTCGCTGGTCGAGGTCGTGCATACGCTGCGGCAGGTGGTGTGCGTCAAGGGCTGAGACGCGCCTCGAATTCTTCGACGACATCGGCGACGCTGGTCCTGCGGCCGAAGTCGCCGATGCTTTCCTCGAGCCCTTCCGCGCGCAGGATGTCGCGCGCCGCCGCGTGCGCAGCCACCAGCCGCAGGCGGATTCCCGCCGCCTGCAGCTCCGCGTGCAGCTTGGCGAGCATGCGTGCGCCGGCGAGATCGACGGTTGGCGAAGTGGACAGATCGAATACCGCCAGCGTCGGGGTCTCAGGGGTCGAGCGGATGCGCTGCCAGATGGCAGCGCGCACATGCTCGACGTTGAAGTAGAGCAGGGCCGCCTCGACGCGGAAAAGCAGCGCCCCCGGGACGAGCGCGTTGTCCGGGTTGCGCTCCATGTCTGAGTAGCTCCGCGTCCCGGGAATGCGACCGAGGAAGGCGACGTGCGGGTGCGCGGCGCGCCGGATGAGGAGGAGAAGCGACACCAGGACGGCGACGATGACGCCCTTGAGAATACCGAGCACCAGCACGCCGGCAAAGGCGACCATCGAGACGCCGAACTCGAAACGGCTCACCCGCCACACATGGCGAAGTTCGGCGATATTGACCAGGCCCTTGACGGCAACCAGCACGATCGCTGCCAGAACCACGTTCGGCAGGTTGTAGAGCATTTCCGTGAGGTACATCAGGCAGAGGCCGATCGTCGCCGAGGCGAAGACCAGAGCGAGCGGTGTGCGGGCGCCGGCCTTGGCGTTCACCGATGACTGCGACAGGCCGCCGGCCACCGGGTAGGCCTGGAAGAGCCCTGCAGCCAGGTTTGCCGCACCGAGACCGAGGAGCTCCTGCCGGGCATCGATCTCGTAGCCGCGTGCCTGCGCCAGTGCTCGGGCAGCCGACACGCTTTCGACGTAGGCCAGCAGCAGGCAGGCAAAGGCCAGCGGGATCACCCCGTCGACGTCGCGCACGCGCAACTCAGGCAGATGGAAGTCGGGTAGGCCCTGCGGCAAGCCGCCGACGACCTTGAAGCCGAGTTCGCCGAGTGGCGTCAGCGACAGCAGGAGGATCGCAGCCACCACGACGAAGAGCGCCACCGGGCGCCCGGGCAGGAATCTTTCACCCAGCAGCAGGACGGCCAGCGCGGCCAGACCGAAAGCGAGAACGGCCAGGTTGGTATCCGGGAGCTGGCCGGCGAGGATGGCGACCGAGCCGAAGAAGCCGTGCCCGCCACCCTGGACCCCGAACAGCTTGGGCAACTGGGTCATGGCGATCGTCAGCGCCGCACCGGCCTTGAAGCCCAGGAGAATCGTCTCGCTGATGAAGTTGACCAGCGAACTCAGGCGAAACAGCCAGGCCAGCACGCACATCACGGCGATGCACAGCGCCGTCAGAGCTGCGATGGACGCCCAGCGACCCGGATCGCCCTGCGCCATGCCGGCGACCGTGACGCCGACGAGCATCGAGATCGCCGAGGTGGGGCCGATCGCCAGTTGCCGCGACGAGCCGAACAGCGCATAGAACAGCCCGCCGACCAGATAGCAGTAGATGCCGTATTGCGGCGGCAGCCCGGCGAGCGAGGCGTAGGCGAGCGACACCGGGATGCCGTAGGCAGCCAATGTCACGCCGGCGATCGCATCGTTGGCCAGCCACTTCTTCTGATACGCAGCCAGCCACTGCGCCGGTGGAAAAGCGGCGCGCCAGCCGCCAAGCGGGGCTTCGCCTGCGCGCGAGATCGCGGATCGCGATGGGTCGGTGACCGGCGTCGGGCTCAAGCGCTCTCTTCGATCAGCGCTTCGAGTCGTCCCTCGCGGACTGCCTTGACGAAGGCGCGATAGTCGCGCTGATTCTGGTCACTGTACTCGACGGCGAACTCGCAGATCGCGTCGTCGAAGGTGGCGCTCGAACCCATGTAGCCGGCGATCAGTGCCGCGTCGCCCGAGCGCGCGTGCGCGCGTGCCAGGGCGCGGGCGCACAGCCGGCCGTAGGTGGTGAGACGGTCGGCGTCCCATCCCTCGACGATGGCACTGATCTTGACGTCGCGCAACTGCCTGAAGTAGTAGTGGCGGCCGTTGCTTCCAGTCGTCCAGCCCAGAAACATGTCGCTCGCCCCCTGCATCAGGCGCTGGCCGGCAACCACGCGCTGGCCGTGATTGGCATGCAGGCCCGGACCCGCATGCGGCTCGAGTACCGATGCCCGCGCCTCCTTGATCTGCAGGAACAGCGGGTCATTGTCGGCGGCCATGAACAGCGCCACGAGGCACTGGGTGCCGACGCTGCCGACGCCGACGACCTTGATCGCGACGTCGCACAACTGGAAGCGGTCGAAGAGAACGCGCACGTGCTCCGGCAACGAGTTGCGGTAGAGCGCCAGGGCTTCGCGGTACTGCGTCTGCATTCCCGGCGCCTGTTCGTCGCTGGGATGAAAGACCAGTGGCGGGTTGTCCCGGATCTTCGGCAGCGACCCGTGATGCTCGGCGAGCTTGAGGAAGACGTTCTCGACAGCGCTTTGCTGACGCGCCTTCGCGACCCGTCTGGCGGCGAGCTTCCTGAACCTGGCGTCGCTGCCGCTCATCTCGGCCATCACGCGTGTCAGCGGAATGGTGTCGTACCAGACATCGAGCGCCCGCATCGACGAATAGTCGGCCATCCGTTCGCGATACGCGCGCACCGTCGCCGTCGCCGCGCGTGCCGCCTCGCTTTCGTGCAGGCGCAGATACTGCGCGGCGATGACGACGCTCGCCGCAAGGCGCTTGAGATCCCACTCCCAGGGCGCCGGCAGCGTCTCATCGAGGTCATTGACGTCAAAGACCACCTGCCGCTCGGGTGTGGCAAAGCCGCCAAAGTTCAGCAGATGCGCGTCACCGCAGGCCTGCACCCGCAGACCGGAGTTGGGCGTGGACGCCAGGTCGGCCGCCATGATCGCCGCCGAGCCACGATAGAAGGTGAACGGCGATTGCAGCATCCGGCCAAAGCGGATCGGCACCAATTCGGGCATTCGCCCCTCGTTCGATGCGATCAGTACCTCGATCGGATCGCGTCGCTTCCGCGGCGCCTTCCAGCCGCCATGGGCCTCGCGCGGCACCGCCTCGCGCAGAGCACTTCCCTGTGCACGACGTTCCTGCGGCGAAAGAACCGCCGTTCTGTTGTGTTCGGCGCCGCCTTCCTGCTTGTCATCGAACCCATTCTTCGACATCTCGACCATCCTCCCGGTTGAAAACGCCCTCAGGATCACTGCTTCGCCGGCGGTGCCTTCGCTTTGCCTGCCTGCACGCCCTGCTCGTAGGCGCGCTGCTCCTTCTGCTTCTGTTGGTCGTACAGATAGCCGCCGGCAGCTCCGATCGCTGCGCCGCCCGCCGCCCACGCCCACTCGCCGGTCGCCGCGCCGACCACAGCGCCGACGCCAGTGCCGATTGCCGCCCCGCTCAGCGTACGCTGCTCGGTCGAACTCATGTTGGCGCAGCCGCCGATGGCGAGCATGCCCGCCAGCAGCGGGACGCCGATCAATCCGTGTTTCATCGTCCTGCTCCTCATGTCTGTGGTCTGTCCACGCGGCCTCGCGCCGCGGCGCTCTACTTGCGGCAAGGGAATTTCTCGCCGGCGAAGCGGAAGAGAGTGTCGATCGCTGCCGCGCTCATCAACTGTGGCCGGGCGTTGGCCCAGGCGACGAAGTCACTCGCCACCTGCGAGCGCTTGGGGCTCGGATCGGGAACGCAGACGAAGCGATCGGCCGCCTGCGTCGATGCATCGTAGTAGCCATAGGCTCCTGCCAGCACGCCATGGCAGAAGGCCAGCGCAGTCGCATGGTCGGGATCCGAGACCGGCACGCTGCAGAGCTTCACCAGTTCGCCGGCGTTGTGGATGCGGTACTGGTCGGGCGGCACCGCATGCGCGGCGGTGGCGAACGCGGCGGCGGCAAGAAGAACGATACGCATGTTGGGGACCTCCGGTGGTGCCGGCGAGCGTCCGGCTGCCGGCCGTTGCAAGGGTGTTCAGAAGACTTCGGGAACGTACTTCAGCGGCAGTCCGGGGTCCTCGTAGTCGCCTGGCTTCTGCCGTTTCGGAAGGCTGATCTTCGGTTGCTTGACCGTCTCGTAGGGAATGCTGCCCAAGAGGTGCTTGATGATGTTGAGGCGTACGCGCTTCTTGTCATCGGAGCGGGCGACGAACCAGGGCGCCCAGTCGGTATCGGTGGCCTGGAACATGTCGTCGCGGGCACGCGAGTAGTCGTACCAGCGGCTGTACGACTTGAGATCCATCGGCGACAGCTTCCACTGCTTGCGCGGGTCGGTGATGCGGGCCTCGAGGCGGCGGGTCTGCTCGTCCATGTCGACTTCGAGCCAGTACTTGCGCAGGATGATCTGGTTGCCATCGACCATCAGTTTCTCGAACAGCGGCGCCAGACGCAGGAATCCCTGCACCTGCTCGTCGCTGGCGAAGCCCATCACCCGTTCGACGCCGGCGCGGTTGTACCAGCTGCGGTCGAAGATCACCACTTCGCCGGCTGCCGGCAGGTGGGGCAGATAACGCTGCACGTACATCTGCGTCTTCTCGCGCTCGGTCGGCGCCGGCAAGGCGACGACGCGGAAGACGCGCGGGCTGACGCGGCCGGTGATCGCCTTGATCGTACCGCCCTTGCCGGCGCCGTCACGACCTTCGAAGACGATCACCACCTTGAGGCCCTTTTCGATCACCCAGCTCTGCAGATGCACGAGTTCAGCCTCGAGCTTCTCGAGCTCCTTGCAGTATTCCTTCGACGACATCTTCCGCGGCGGCTGCTCCTCTGTCTCCGCTGCCGCCGCTTCCGTCTGAACGACGTTGCTGCCGGCCTTCCCGACCTTTTCCTTCTTCGCCGACTTGCCCTTCTTGCCCATGCTTCTCTCCTCTGAGGCTACATTCTGGCGCTGCAAAACCGGGCAGCGCCGGCCCGGGATCAGGCCGGGGCAGGCAATCCTGCGCCGCTCACGGCGGGCCGGGCAGGGTACTGGATCACCACCCGGCCCCTGCCGCACTCATCGTTCCTTCGCCGCTGCGGCATCGTCCGCCGTGCTGGCAAGCTGGTCCGCTTCATTGACCCAGCCGCCGCCCATGGCCAGGTAGAGGTTGATCATCGCCTGGAATTCCGCCTGCTGCGTCTGTGTGTATTGTAGTTGAACATTGAACAGACTGCGTTCGGCGTCGAGCACCTCGATGTAGCTCGTGTAGCCGTTGTCGTAGCGCAGGCGGGCGGTGGCGGCGTACTGCCGCAGCGCTTCAACCTGACGTCGCTGCGCCTGCAACTGTTCGCGCGTGCGGTCCTGGTTGATGAGCGCATCGTTGACCTCGCGGAAGGCCTCCTGAATCGCCTTCTGGTAGGCGAACAGGGCCTGCTGCTGCGCCGCCTCGGCGGACTGCAACTGCCCTGCCAGCGCGCCGGCGGTGAAGATGGGCATGCTGATCGGCAGGCCGTAGTTCCACACTTTGTTCTCGCCCTGGAAGAGGTTGCTCAGGCTGGTGCTCGAGTAACCGAAGAGGCCGGTGAGCGAGATCGTCGGGAAGTACGCCGCCTTGGCGGCGCCGATCAGGGCATTGGCTGCGATCAAATCCTGTTCGGCGCGGCGCAGGTCGGGTCGCCGCTCGAGGAGTTCGGACGGCAGCCCGGCCGGGATGGCCGGCAGTGTGAGCTGATCGATGCTCTTGCCGCGCGGGATCGGTCCGGGGTTGCGTCCGAGCAGGACGCTGAGCCCGTTCTCCTGCTGCGCGATGGCTTTTTCGAGCGGTGGAATGGTTGCCAGGGCTTCCTCGTACTGCGACCGGTTCTGGCTCAGTTCGAGCACCGAGATGAGGCCGCCCTCGAAGCGCAGCTTGAACAGTTCGTACGACTCGCCGCGGCTCTTGGCGGTTGCACGGGCGATCTCGAGTTGCCGGTCGAGGTCGCGCAGGTTGACGTATGCACCGGCGACGCTGCCGACGAGCGACAGGATGACGCCGCGCCGGCCTTCCTCGCTCGCCAGCAGCCGCGCGCGCGCGGCTTCGGTCTGGCGCCGGATGCGGCCCCAGATGTCGATCTCCCAACTGGCGTTGAGCACGACGTTGTAGGTGCTGAACGTATTGTCCTGTCCGGCGCCGAGTACCACCGCGCCGACATCCCGCTGCCGGCGCGCGTCGGCGCTGGCGCCAAGCTGCGGGAAGAGACCGGAGCGAACGAAGCCGTAGTTGCCGGCGAACTGCTCGACGCGGGCGCTGGCGATCATCAGGTCCTTGTTCTCGCGCAGCGCCGTCGCCACCAGGTCGTTGAGCACTGGATCGGCGAACTGTTCCCACCAGGCGGTGTTGGCGAGGTCGCGCGCGTCCTGGTCACTGAGGCGCCAGCCGGTCGGTGCGTCGAGCGGCGGGCGGACGTAATCGGGGCCGACCATGCAGCCGCTGGCGAGCAGTGCCAGCAGGGCGACGAACAGTGGCTTACCCATGGTGCTGATCCTCCTTGTCGCTCGCGGTCGCCGGCTCGTCGCCGGCAGTCACCGTGCCGTGTGCGATGCCGGTGTCGCCCTTGTGCGAGAGCTTCTCGACGACGTAGAAGGTCACCGGAATCAGGAAGATGGCGATGCCGGTCGCCGCCAGCATGCCGCCGATGACGGCGCTGCCCATCACCTGCCGTGAGAGGGCGCCGGCACCGCTGGCGATCGCCAGCGGTACGCAGCCGAGGATGAAGGCGAACGAGGTCATCAGGATGGGCCGCAGGCGCAGCTGCGCGCCCTTGAGCGTCGCCTCGACCAGCGACAGCTCGCCCTTTTCGTATTCCATCTTGGCGAATTCGACGATCAGGATCGCATTCTTCGCCGCCAGGCCGATCAGCATCACCAGGCCGATCTGGGCATAGACGTTGAGTTCCTGGCCGCGCCACAGCAGCGCGATGAACGCCCCGGCGACGGCGATCGGGGTGCCGAGCAGCACGGAGAACGGCAGCGACCAGCTCTCGTACTGGGCGGCGAGGATGAGGAAGACGCAGAGCAGCGAGAAGGCGAAGATGGCGACCGGGGAAATGCCCTGCTGCGCCTTCTGCTCCTGGTACGACATGCCCATGTAATCGAAGCCCATATCGCTCGGCATCGTTTCGGCGAAGACTTCCTCCAGTGCCCGCATCACCTGTGCCGAGCTGTAGCCGGGCGCCGCCGAGGCGTTGATCTGCGCGCTGCGATAAAGGTTGTAGCGCATCGTGAACTCCGGGCCGGAGATGTTGCGTACCGACGTCAGCGCCGACAGCGGTACCGCCTCGCCCTTGTTGTTGCGCACGTAGAACTGGCCGACGTTCTCGATGTTTGTCCGGTAGTCGCCCTCGGCCTGTACGTACACCTGCCATTGGCGGCCGAAGCGGTTGAAATAGTTGATGAAGCCGCTGCCGAGGAAGCTCTGCAGCGTCTTGTAGACGTCGCTGAGGTTGACCCCCTGCTTGAGCACCTTGTCCTGATCCACCTCGAGGAACAACTGTGGCACGGTCGGCCGGAAGGTGGTTGAAACGCTGGCCAGTTCCGGGCGTTTCTTCGCCGCCTCGACGAATCTGGTGGTGTTCTCGGCGAGGAAGGCGATGTCCTTGCCGGCACGATCCTCGAGGATGAAGGTCGCGCCACCCGAGGTACCGACCCCCTGGATGGCCGGTGGCGGGAAGGCAAAGCCGATGGCGCCGGGAATCCCGCCAAGCTTCTTCGTCAGCTCGGCCTTGATCGCCGTGTACTGCTCCTCGGGCTTCTTGCGCGCTGCCCATTCCTCGAGGGTGATGAAGAAGAAGGCGCTGTAGGTGTTCGTGACCTGGCTCAGCAGGCTGTAGCCGACGACGGTGGTGACGTACTTCACTCCCGGCGTGGACATGATCAGCTCCTCGGCCTGGGCCGCAATCTCCGACGTCCGTTGCAGCGACGAGGCATCCGGGAGCTGGACGCCGGCGAAGACGTAACCCTGATCCTCGTCCGGAAGGAAGCCGGCCGGCAGGATCTTGCCAAAGAAGCCTGCTCCCCCGGCGACGGCGGCCAGAAAGATGAGGCTGATCAGGCTGCGGCGGATGGCAATGCGACAGATGCCGACGTAGCCGTCGGTAACGCGGCCGAAGACCCGGTTGAAGCCGTCGTAGAACCTCTGCAGCGGGCCGCTGCCCTTGACCTTGGGCCTGAGCAGCATCGCGCAGAGGGCCGGGCTGAGGGTCAGCGCGTTGAACGCCGAGATGATCACCGAGATGGCGATCGTCACCGCGAACTGCTGGTAGAGCTGGCCGGTGATCCCCGGGATGAAGGCGGTCGGCACGAAGACGGCGGCCAGGATGACGGCGATGGCGATCACCGGTCCGGTGACCTCCTCCATCGCCCTGATGGTTGCATCCTTCGGCGTCATGCCGTGCTCGATGTGGTGCTCGACGGCTTCGACGACGACGATGGCGTCGTCGACCACCAGACCGATCGCCAGTACCAGGCCGAACAGCGACAACGTGTTGATCGAGAAACCGAACAGCGGGAAGAGCATGAAGGTTCCGACGAGCGACACCGGCACCGCCAGCAGCGGGATCAGCGTCGCCCGCCAGCCCTGCAGGAAGAGGAAGACGACGATCATCACCAGCACCAGAGCCTCGAGCAGGGTGTGCTGGATCTCCTTGATGCCCTCGGTGACCGACAGCGTCGTGTCGAGGGAAACGACATAGTCGAGGTCGGGTGGGAAGCTCTGCTTGATCTTCTCCATCAGCTTCTTGGCGCCATCGGCTGCATCGAGGGCGTTCGCGCCCGGCATCAGGTAGAGGGCGATCAGCGCCGCCGGCTTGCCGTTGAGTCGCCCCTGCTGGCTGTAGGTCTGGGCACCGAGTTCGATGCGGGCGACGTCGGCGACGCGGACGACGGAGCCATCGGGGTTGGCACGCAGCACGATGTTGCCGAATTGTTCAGCGCTCTCGAGGCGGCCCTGGGCGCGCACCGCGTAGGTGAAGTCCTGGCCCGGCGGCACCGGCTCGCCGCCGATCGTTCCGGCCGGATTGACGGCATTCTGGGTGTTGACCGCGTTGACGATTTCCGGAATCGTGATGTTCAGTTTCGCCAGCTGGTCGGGCCGGACCCACAGGCGCATCGCGTACTGGCCGGCACCGAACACGGTGACGCTGGCGATGCCCCTGACCCGCGTCATCTGGTCGTTGATGTTGATGTAGGCGTAGTTGGCGAGGAAGACGTTGTCGTAGGTGCCGTTCGGCGAGTAGAGGCTGAACATGATCAACGGCGACGAGGTCGACTTCGCCACGGTGACACCGTAGTTGCGCACGTCCGAGGGCAGTTGCGACTCGGCCTGGCCCTCGCGCATCTGGGCGAGCAACTGGTCGGTGTTGGCGTCGGTGCCGAGCGCGAAATTCACGGTCAGCGTCGACTGGCCGTTGTTGGCGTTGATCGAGTACATGTAGTTCATGTTGTCGACGCCCGACATCTGCTGCTCGATCGGGGTGGACACCGCCTGTTCGACGGTCAGCGCGTCGGCGCCGGTGTAGGTACTCGTGACCTTGATTTCCGGCGGCACGATGTCCGGAAACTGGGCGGTCGGCAATCCGGACATGGCGACGAGACCGACGATGGTCATCAGGATCGAGATGACCATGGCCACGATCGGCCGGTTGATGAAAAACTTCGACATGGCCCTTTACCCCTTGCTCGCCGCTGGCGGCTTGTCGGCTGGTCCTGGCGAGGTCTTGCTTGCCGGTGTGCCTGCGGCGGTCGCTTCGGCAACGAAGGGTTTGGTCTCGACCGCCATTCCCGGACGCACCTTCTGCGTCCCCTCGGCGATCACCGTTTCGCCGGGCTGCAGGCCGCTGCTGATGAGCCAGTCGCTGCCGATCCGCTCGCCGACGGTCACCGGCCGGATGTCGACCTTGTTGTCGGCGCCGACGACTGCCAGCAGGTACTTGCCCTGAATCTCGGTGACCGCTCGCTGCGGCACCAGCAGTGCGCCCTTCTCGACCGACATCGTTGCCCGCACCTTGCCGTACTGACCGGGGCGCAGAAGATTGTTCGGGTTGGGGAACAGGGCTGCCGCCTTGAACGTGCCCGTGCTCGGGTCGACCTGCCGGTTGAGGACGAAGAACTTGCCCTGCTGTGGGTAGAGCGAGCCGTCGACGAGAAACAGGTCGAGCGGGACGTGTTCGTTCTTCGTCCCCTTGGCGGCGGTGCTCGACACCACCCGCAGGTATTCGCGCTCGCTGATGTTGAAATAGACCTTGATCGGATCGACGGTCGAAACGGTCGTCAGCTCGGTCGGCATGCTCGGGCTCAGGAGGTCGCCGATCTGCGCCTTGGCGATGCCGGCGATGCCGGTGACCGGCGAAGTGATCTTGGTGAAGCCAAGGTTGAGCCTGGCGGTGCGCAGCGAAGCGTCGGCTGCCTCGAGTGCCGCCTTGGCGGAAAGGTCGGCACCGGTGGCGTCATCGAGGTCCTTCTGGCTGACCGCATTGAGCGCCGCCAGTGGCTTGATGCGGGCGAGGTTCGCCTTGGTCGTCTCATACCGGGCGGCCTGCTGCGCGCGCAGTCCCTTCGCCTCGTCGACCGCGGCCTCGAAAGTGCGTGGGTCGATCTCGAACAGCGGCTGACCCTGCTTGACGAGGTCGCCTTCGCGGTAGTTCTGTTTCACCAGATAGCCCGTCACCTGCGGCCGGATGACCGCGTTGACGTTGCCGTCGAGCGAGCCGATCCACTCCATGTAGACCGGTACGTCCTTCTGCACCACCTTGACGACGTCCACAACCGGCACTGCCGGCGTCGCAGCCTTCTTCTCGCTGCAGCCGGCAGCAGCGACGAGCAGCAGGCCGGCAAAGGCGGCAGCAACGCCGAGAGGGCGGTTCGTGAGGGGCAAACGGGGGAAATCCATGGCGGCTCCTGCGGGTGCTGGGTTGAGACGCTGACGCGGAGATCGGGATTATGGGTCATCGCGGCGGGCTAATCCAGCGGTCCAATTTCTCTGGCATGCTGCTGCCAGCAGCGAGTGGCCCGGCCACGCCGGTCATGCGCTGTTACGAACCCGCCTCAATGCATGCGCTATACTCGTCGCTCATTCGGCATCGATACGGCACAGGAAGGCCGCAGAGCATGAGCGAACGCGAGACTGACCAGCTCCTGGTGGAACGTGCGCAGGCGGGGGACAAGCGCGCTTTCGAAGTGCTGTTCGCGAAGTACCAGCGCAAGGTCGCGCGCCTGCTGTCGCGCTTCGTGCGTGATCCGGCCGAGGTCGAGGATGTGTCGCAGGAGGCCTTCATCAAGGCCTACCGCGCGCTGCCGTCGTTTCGCGGCGACAGCGCCTTCTACACTTGGCTCTACCGCATCGCGATCAATACCGCCAAGAACTACCTCGTTGCCCAGGGACGCCGGGCGCCGACCTGGACCGAGTTCGACGCCGAAGAGGCCGAGGTGTTCGAGGACGCGAGCCAGTTGCGCGACATCAACACGCCGGAGAGCCTGTTGCTCACGCGGCAGATCGGCGAGACGGTGAATGCTGCGATGGAGGCGCTGCCGGAAGAGTTGCGCCACGCGATCGTCCTGCGCGAGATCGACGGCCTGAGCTATGAAGAGATCGCCAGCACCATGGACTGCCCGATCGGCACCGTCCGTTCGCGCATTTTTCGGGCGCGCGAAGCGGTCGCCGAGAAGTTGCGGCCGCTGCTCGACATCTCGGCTGACCGCCGCTGGTAGCGATGGGCAGGCAGCGCCTGGTGTGGTCGCAGTCAGCCGGCATTGCCGCGGGAGTGCCGGCGGACGGGCACGAGCCGGCGATGAATGCAGCCTGGGGAACGGTGGTGGCGCTCGCTGGCGAGGAGGCGACGGTCCGCATGGACGACACGGGTTGCGGTCGCTGTCGGCAACCGGGTGGCTGCGGCGGCCATCAAGGCGGCAGTTTCTTGTGCCATGCGCCGCGTACCTTCAGCGTGCCGAACCCCGACCACCGGCAGCCTGGCGATCGCGTGCAGATCGTCCTGGCCGGCGGCTCGCTCGGCCGCAGCGCGCTGCATGCCTACGTGCAGCCTCTGCTGGCACTCCTGGCCGGAGCGCTGGGCGGTTCGGCGATCGCCGGCGAAGCGGGAGCGATCGGCGGCGCGCTTGCCGGCCTGCTGGTCGGCTGGCTGTTGCTGCGGCGGGCGCAGTTGCGCTGGCGCAACGACCGTGGGCTGCAGCCATCGATCCGGCCTTGATTTTTCCGCCGGGATCCCCATTGACGTCCAGTCGTCCACTCTGGGCGCCAGTCCAGTCACCCCAGACCTGAACCAGGAGACCGCGGGAGCCATGAAACGATTTCTTGTTGCCTTCTTCTTCGTGCTCTTCTCGCTGCCGGCACTGTCGCAGAACCGGGGCTTGCCCGATTTCACCGAGCTGGTCGAGAGACAGGGGCCGGCCGTGGTGAACATCAGCACCACGCAGACGCAACGCAGCGGCGGCAAGGGAGCGCAGCCCTTCCCGTTCGACGAGAACGACCCGATGTACGAATTCTTCCGCCGCTTCATTCCCCGCCAGCCGGGGATGCCCGGATTTCCCGGAGTGCCGCGCGAGTTCGAGAGCCGGTCGCTCGGTTCGGGCTTCGTCATCAGCGCCGACGGCTACATCCTGACCAATGCGCACGTCGTCGATTCGGCGGACGAGATCCTCGTTCGCCTGACCGACAAGCGCGAGTTCAAGGCGCGCGTCATCGGTACCGACAAGCGCACCGACGTGGCGCTGATCAAGATCGAGGCTGCCGGTCTGCCAACGGTGCGCCTCGGTGACCCGGGTGTTCTCAAGGTCGGTGAGTGGGTGGTGGCGATCGGTTCGCCATTTGGCTTCGACAACAGCGTCACGGCCGGCATCGTCAGCGCCAAGGGCCGCTCGTTGCCGCAGGAAAACTACGTGCCCTTCATCCAGACCGACGTCGCGGTCAATCCCGGCAATTCGGGCGGACCGCTGTTCAACATGAAGGGCGAGGTGGTCGGCATCAACTCGCAGATCTACAGTCGCTCGGGTGGCTTCATGGGCATTTCCTTCGCCATTCCGATCGACGTCGCGATGGAGGTGCAGGGGCAGTTGCGGGCGAGCGGCAAGGTCAGCCGGGGTCGCATCGGTGTCGTCATCCAGGAGGTGACCAAGGAGCTGGCCGAGTCCTTTGGCCTCGCCAAGGCGCAGGGAGCGGTGGTGAACGCGGTCGAAAAGGGCGGCCCGGCGGACAGGGGCGGAGTCGAGCCCGGCGACGTGATCCTCAGGTTCGACGGCAAGCCGATTGCCAGTTCGGGTGACCTGCCGCGCATCGTCGGCGGCACCAGGCCGGGCAGCAAGGCGACGATGCAGGTCTGGCGCAAGGGCGCGACACGCGATCTGGTCGTCGTCGTCGCCGAGATTCCGGTCGAGGAGAAGACTGCCAGCCGCAGCAGCC
>ERZ761607.3113-NODE-3113-length-16569-cov-7.893848_pt1 | contig 16569 bp, 13 predicted proteins | sample MGYA00511164_ERZ761607 | MGnify/ENA primary metagenome ERZ761607 (study PRJEB28899, sample SAMN02445080) | bioreactor sludge metagenome | biome: EBPR sludge | place: Australia: Brisbane, Thorneside Wastewater Treatment Plant | collected 2011-06-22 ...
CTCGTCGACGGAGCCGGCCGCGGCGACCGGCGCGGCGAGCGCGGGCACCGCGACGCCTGCGCCGCCGGATCCGCCGTCGCCCACCCCGCCTGCGCCGGTCGTCGAGCTCGACGCCGGCACGGCCGTCGCCGAGACGCCGGTCGACGCCGGCGAGGCGGTCGTCGCGAAGTCGGATCCGAAGCCTGACGCGAAGTCGGATTCGAAGACCGACCGCAAGAAGAAGCGCGACGACCGATCGAAACCGGACACCAACACGCAACCGCCGCCGCCGCCGGCCGATACCGCGACCAAGGGCAGCAAGTGCCCACCCCCTGCGGTCCCCGGCGACCTCGACTGCGACGGCATTCCCGACCGGCGATGACGTGACGGTTCGGGCACGGTCGCGCTAGCCTGGGCGCGTTACCTGGAGAATGACATGCGCACGCTCTCGTCCCTCGTGATGATCTCGTTCGGTCTCTTCGCGCTCGTCGCCTCGGCGGGCCTGGCGCACGCCCAGATCGCGGAGCAGCTCTTCCGCGAGGGCAAGCGCCTCATGGCGGAGGGCAAGATCGCCGAGGCGTGCACGGCGTTCGAGGGTAGCTACCGCAAGGACGAGGCGGTGACCACGCTGCTCAACCTCGCCGACTGCCGCGAGAAGAACGGCCAGTACGCGAGCGCGTGGGGTCACTTCATCGAGGCCGAGCGCAAGACGCGCGGCAACTCCGCCGAGGCGGGCTTCAACTCGACCGCCAAGGACCGCGCGGGCAAGCTCGAGGGCCGGCTCTCGTACCTCATCATCAACGTGCCCGACGAGGCGCGCGTCGACGGCCTCGAGATCACGCGCAACGGCCAGCCCGTCGACAAGGCGGAGTGGAACCGCGACATCCCCGTCGACGGCGGCACGTGGAAGGTCGAGGGCAAGGCGCCTGCGTTCGAGGCGTGGTCGACGTCGGTGACGGTGGGCAAGGAGAAGGACAAGCAGTCGGTGAACGTGCCGCGCTTCCGCGCGCTGCCGGCCGACGTCGTCAAGCCGCCCGACGGCCCCGAGACGGTGGCGGGCCCGGCGCCCTCGTCGTTCACCGGCAAGCGCAAGGCGGCGCTCGGCGTGGGCGCGGTCGGCCTCGTCGGCCTCGGCGTCGGCACCGTCTTCTACTTCCAGGCGTCGGGCGTCTACGACGACGCCAAGGCGGCGCAGACCAACGCCGACCGCGAGCGCCTCACCGACGACGCCAACGGCAAGTACCTCCTGGCGCAGATCGGCTGGGGCGTGGGCGCGGCGGCGGTGGGCGCGGCGGCGTTCCTGTGGATCACCGGCGGCCCGTCGAGCGGAGAGAGCGTCGACGAGACCGGCCTGATCTTCACGCCGCGCGTCGACGGCCGGAGCGCGGGCTTCGCGCTCAGCGGTCGCTTCTGAAGCGGGCGCGGGTCGTCAGAGCCCGAACGCGCAGATGTCGAGCGTGACGTCGTCGACGACCCAGAGGTCGTCGTCGAAGCACAGGTCGAGGTTCGCGAGTTCGCACTCGACCCCGGTCTCGTCGACCACGAGCACGTCGTAGCGACCGCACACGATGTCGTAGATGATGACGTCCGACCCTGGAGGGAGCGATCCGGCGATGAGGTCCGGCCCCCACGAGGCGTCGTTCACGTGGGCGATGTAGAGCTCGTCGAGCCAGTAGCTCGAGCGGTTCGCCACGGTCAGCGTCGAGTCGCCGGGATCGTCATCGGCGACGATGAAGCAGCCACCGGAGAGGGTCGCCGTCGCGATCACGGCGCCGACGAGGAGCGTGTTCGAGAGCTTCATGGACATCCCCCGCGCTCAGTTGGGCTCACCGTCGTCGGCTTTCGGGTCTCGCCACGCCAGCTGCAGGACCTGGAGCTCGTCGAGCTCGTGCTCCTGCAGCTCGTGCGCGCGCTCGGCGGCGCCCTCCGCCGCGGCGAGGGCGGACCGCCACAGCGAGACGAGAGGGCTCACCTCGTCCGAATCGGGGATCTCATCGTCGACGACGACATCTCGCGCAGTTGCGCGTCCGTCCTCGTCCTTCTCCGGGCGCTCGCGCTCGGGTTCGCGCTTCCAGATCCACGTCTTGTGCTCGTCATCGCGTTCCATGACGGAGGCATGAGCACGTGCCGTGCCGGGCCTTCGCGGCGCTCGAGGGCCGTGAGCGCAGAACAATCTATCGCCCCGCCACCGCCGGCCCCGCGGCTTGACTCGTCGCCGGGTTGCGATAGTCTCGCCGGACCGCTGCGGGATTAACTCAGTGGTAGAGTGTCAGCTTCCCAAGCTGAACGTCGTGGGTTCGAATCCCATATCCCGCTCAAGAAAACCCGTTTGAAGTCGGCCGGTTGAGATCGAACCTCAACCGGCCGTCGCCTTTTCGGGCTCGCTGGTACCACCGAACGTTGTCCGTCAGGCGTGGTTGGCGCAGTGCCAGATCGTGCCTGCTAGGCGCTGATCACTTTTCGGAGCATCGGTACGCAACCGCGGCGGGAGCCAGCCGACAGGGGCGGCATTCCAATCGAAGGAGTGTCCCATGACGCCAAGGCTCATCTCGCTCACCGACGACGCCATCGAGCCCGATGCGATCGAGATCGACTCGACCAGCATCAAGGTGAGCGATCCCGAAATGCGGCGTGTGTTCGTTCGCCTACGGCGCCTTGCGAGCGATCGCATTCCGGTGCTGCTCACGGGGGAAAGCGGGGTGGGAAAGGAGGTGGCCGCGCAGGCGCTCCACACGCTTTCGCAGCGCGCGAGCGGGCCGATGGTTCCGGTCAACTGCGGCGCGATTCCCGCGGGGCTCGTCGAGACCGAGCTCTTCGGTCACGAACGCGGCGCGTTCTCCGGGGCCGATACGCCCAAGGCCGGTCTCCTCGAGAGCGCCGAAGGCGGGACTGTCTTCCTCGACGAAGTAGGTGAGCTGCCGCTGGAACTACAGGTCCGACTCCTGCGGTTTCTCGACGATCGCGTGGTGCGTCGTGTTGGAGCTGTTCGAATGCGACCGATCGACGTCCGCGTCGTCGCGGCAACGAATCGCGATCTCGCCGCCGAGGTTCGCGACGGTCGCTTCCGTGAAGATCTCTTCTATCGCCTGCGGGTCGCCTCGGTGCGAATCCCTCCCTTGCGTGAGCGGGTCGCAGACATCCCAGTTCTCGCGCAGGACCTTCTCGACGCAGCGCGCGTGGAACGAACTCTGCCGCAGGCCACGCTGTCGACGCGAGTGCGGTATGCGCTCCTCCGTCACACGTGGCCAGGAAACGTTCGTGAGCTGAAGCACCTGATGGAGCTCGTCGCGCTCACCGTCGATGGCACCGAGGTGACGGTTGCTCATCTCGCAGACGCCGGATTTCGGGCGTTCGCGCCAGATGCGCGCATGGAGAACGAGAGGCTCGACGAACCGCCGCCGCGACTCGTGCCGCTGGCCGAGCAGGTGGCGGCGTTCGAACGCAAGGCGATGATCGACGCGCTCGAGGCGACGGGCTGGGTCCAGCGCTACGCGGCCCAACTGCTCGGCGTTTCTCGACGGACATTCGTGTCGAAGTTGAAGCGCTACGGGATCTCGCGGACCCCGATGACAAGAGCTGCGCACGCAGGCGCCTCCAATGCTCACCGGTGAGCAGGTCCGTGTCACCCCGAAGCGGTGACGGCAGACCAAGCACTGGTGCTGGCTCGCATTTCTGAACTCAGCGGCGTTGGTCTCCGGATTGCTCACCAGCGCCTCTTGTCGACGAGGAGTATCCATCGTGATCACCACACCCGCTCTGGCCCGCACTCGGACTCGCTTCCTCTGCGTTGCGCTCTCTGCCATCGTCGCCGCTGGCGCGCAGGTGGCGTTCGCTCAGGTCTCGCCCGTTGGCGCGCACCACACGACCGCAGGTCCTGGCGGCGGTCTCGACTCGCCGGTCTCACCAACAGGCGGCTACGTCGCATCTGTTCCACTTGATCTCCCCCGTCCGCGTGGCCCGTTGCCCGTCCCTCTCTCGATTGTTTACACCGGCACGACGCGAGGTGGTGCTGCAGGGCAGAGCTGGGACGTGCCGCTCTGGTACTTGCGGCGCTCGGTCTCGGACTGGCATCGCAAGCCCGAAGCAACGCCAGACGGGAGCAATCGGTACGTCGAGAGAATCTTCGTTGCCACGGGTGGCGAAATGCAACTGATGGTCAAGAAGGGCGGCGTCTACGTGCCGTTCATGGGATCCGAGTATCAGGAACTTCGAGCGGAGGGCGACGTCTGGCGTCTGCGCACGCTGAGCAACCTCGAGTACACGTTCACGCCGCTCGCATGGCTCGAGGGTCATGTCGGCCACGGCTTCGAAAAGGACTTGTGGATCCTGACGGAGATCCGGGACGGGACCGGCACTGATCGTGTGACGCTCACGTACGATACGAATGGGGCCGACCGGGAGCTTACGCTTTCGCGCATCGCGTACGGCTACCATCTGAAGGACCAGAAGAAGCCACTCTACGAGATCGAGCTTGCCTACGACCGGGTAGGAGCGTTCGATCAGGTGCACGACCACGACCTGGAGTTCACGCGGTTCCGCCGACTCAGTGCCGTTCGCGTTCATGCGCGCAACAACCTGGACGCCGAAGCCGACGCGAAGGTGATCCGGAGCTATCATCTCGCTTACGGCACCGATCCCGACACCGGGCGTCCATCACTCTCTGCCGTCGACGTCGCTGGCGAAGAGGGCACGCCGGGGCCGATGCTTCCGGTCGCGCGTTACAACTACGGTCGGCTCACAACCGGCGGCGGGACATCCGACCCGCGGATCCGATTCGGTGCGCCCGTGCACGTGCCGCGACCAAGCACACTGGGAGTAGACCAAGTCGATGACATCGCCACGTCGGAGGTGACCTCCGACGAGTACACGTCGCTGCAATCGGGGATGCACTGGGTCAAGCTGCGCGTCGAGACGACGAAGGCGCGTCATCTGCTGCGCGACTTCACCGGCGACGGTGTCGCGGACCTTGTCTTCGCCAAGGACGGGAAGTGGTGGCTATACCCGAGCAAGCTGGCGACCAACGGCGTCACGTTCGCGTCGAGCCCGCTGATGCAGTGGGACAGCAGCAATGGGCCCGCGGAGCTCCACGTGCAGCGCACCTGGCGCTTCGCCGAGTCAACGGTAGCGCATGAAGCGGGGCAGTTCGCGCGCGAGTCCTTGATCACGTCGGAAACGTGGGCGCAGTTCACTGACTGGGATGGCGACGGACGCCTCGACGTCATCGACGTGAACGGCGGACAGGATCTCGATCACTGGAAGGTCTGGTTGAATCGCGCCGGCACGAACCAGCCGATCGTCTGGCGCCCCGTGCAGGTCCGGATCGGGGCAGCCAAAGCGCAGCTACGATCTCGCGGGCTGCGACGCGCCGACTTCAGTCAGATGTTCCCACAGCTCAACTGGGACGATCGTCTCGTCATCGAGCGCAGCCGATCCTGGTGGCGCGCAGAGCGGCAGACTTGCCAGCGCTACACCTGCGGCTACCCCTGTGACTCGTGTGAGTGGTCTTGCGATCCCGACGACCACCTGTCGTGCCCCGCAGACTCCGAATTCGAACGCGTATGGGCGACGGACACGATTACCGAATGGAAGCTCGCCGACATCAACGCCGACGGGTTCCAGGATCTCCTCACGGCCGGTGACCCGGTACGCTACTGCAAGAGAGGGCAATCCTGGGGCAACGTACCGCAGTGCAGCGCAGAGCCCGTCGACACGTCGGATCCGCTCAGAGAGTACGGCTGCACGACCTACCGCTACGAGTGGATCTGGGCCGGGGAAACGTGCGACGAGATTCCGCAGATCACGAATCCCAGCCTCGCTTACTTGAACCGCATGGGGCCGTTCACGGGTATGGGCCTCGAGGTGTTCTCGTCGGAACCACGCGAGAACGGCTACTCCGCTCCCTTCGGCGTCGGCCACTGGACCAGCGGCACGGACGACAACCTCAACCTCTCCGGTCAGCCGCCGCCATTCGAGGAGGAAGGCGGGCTCTCTTGGCAGTCGGGCGCGTATCGCGACCCCAACGGTTCCGGCAAGCTACGCTGGCACAGAGCCAATGCCTACGCTAGCTCGCCGAACGCGTTCGAGACCGATCGTCACCTGGCGTGTGGAGCCGGAAGTTCGTCGTCGACCCCGATCGTCGCGAAGCAGGAGCGGGCGGAGGCCGACTTCAACGGTGACGGCTGCGTCGATCGCATCTACCTCGACGCCAACAGCGGAAACTGGATGGTTGGTTCTCGTCGTATCGACTCGCCGAACCTCGCCTTCGCGGTCTCCGAGTCGCAAGAGACATGCGGAAGCAACGCCCACAACGTGGCCGGCCTCGTTGATCTCGACGGCGATGGCAAGGTCGAGCTCGTACGTGTTCTCGGCGGGCAGCTGTACATGGCGCAGCTGATAGCTGGCGAGGGCGAGAACCTGCACGGTGTCGGTCGGCTCGTGTCGTTCGACAACGGCTACGGCGCGATCACGCGGATCACGTATGCGAACGCAAAGCAGGAGTACCAGACCGCGCACGTTGCATCGCCCGAGATCGTACTCCGGTCGATCAGGACCCAGGTGACAGACGGATCGGCGCCCTCGCTGGAGCCAACGTACTTCGCGTACGGGACGGCCGAGCAGGAGTACAACCCGTTCCTTGGTCGGTGGGTGTTCGCAGGCTACCGCCGTCAGCTCGCGCTGTCGGGACGCTGGGTGCGCGGCATCATGACGAGCGGAGTCCTCACCATCTCCGAGTTGACCCCCGGCGCAGCCCCGGGTTCGAGCCTTGCACAGCACGCGTCGGCGCGTCGCCCGTACAAGCAGCGTCGCATCGAGGGGCTGTTCAACCTGTACATGCTGAGCCAGCCCGACATCGTCGGCGGCGCACCCTTCGCCGAGTCGACCGCGCTAACTGGAGCGACGACGCTCCCGATTCCGCCAGGGCTTTCCTACTCGCCGATCGAGTGCGCTGACCTCGAGCCCTACTTCGGCACCGCGGTCGGGTTCGCCCGATGCAATGCGGCTGCGATCGTCTACACCGGTACGACCGAGGCGTGGGAGGGGCTGGACCCGCCACCATCGCTTCGAAATACGCTGACTCGACGAGCGATGGAAGAGGTCGACGCGCTCGGGCGCCCGGTCCGCTGGTGGGACCATGGTGATGTGCGTCGCACCGACGATGACGTGTGCACGACGGTGACCTATGCCGAACCGGCTGGTGGAGGCCCATTTCCCTCGTTGCCTCGTTCCATGGTGATCACCGATTGCGGCTGGGGCGACGTCCGGGACGACGGCAAGCCGGGCACGCCGCGGATCCTCGCGGCCACGCACCTCGCTTACGACGAGCTCCCGCTAGGTCAGGTGAGCCGCGGCCGCATGTCGGCACAGTTCGTCGATCGCTACGACGAGACCGGCTACCTCGACAGCCATCAAGTCGCAGCCGTCACCTATGACGAAGCGGGTCTCATCGACAGTGTCACCAGCAGTCGAGCCCTCGGGTCGCAAGCGACCAAGGCGAGCACATACGAGCGCGACGGTTTCGGCTACACGCTCACGAAGATCGAGGAGGTCGCCTCCGACGTTGGACAGGTGATGGCGAGCACCGCGGGGACGTCGAGCTGGCCGAGCCAACCGGCGTGGGAGAGTGACGTCAACGGCGTTGTCACTTGGACGGAGCGCGACGGACTCGGGCGCATCGCCAAGGTGTGGATCGCCGGCGGTCAGGGAGGAGCGCAGACGACCCTTCGGCGGTTCACGTACCAGGACGCGGGCGCGCGCCAGGTGACGACGGAGTCGTTTCCCGTCGACACGACGCCGGGCCAGGAAGACTCAGCGCTCGAGCGGCATCGTTCCGTCACCGTGCTCGATGCTCTCGGCCGTCCACGTTTCACACAGGAGGAGCTGGGGGCGGACTACGGCGGTCGAACGGTCGTGAGTCGGTACGTCGAGTACAACTCGCTCGGACAGCTGGTCTTCGCAGCTGAACCGTTCGATGCGTCGAGCGCCCCGTTCTCGCCGTCGCAGGTGATGCAGTGGGGGCAGGGCGTCGGCAACACGTTCGATCGTCGCGGCCGGCTGCTCAGGTCGGTCGAGGCGCCGAATCGAAACTTCCAGTCAGCCACGTCGGTTCAGGACGATATCTACGTGACGTCGTACCAGTACGGATATCTCGATGGGCTTGCGATGGTGTCGCGGCAAGGGCCGTCCGAGAACGCATCGGGGACACCGGATGCGCTTCACCACGATGAGATCTGGCGCACGGCGCTCGGGCGCGTCGTCGAACGCAACCGCAAGGACCCGAGTGGTCAGCGGATCGATCTGGTCCGGCAGCGCTGGGATCGCCTCGGCCGACTGGTTACGACGAACCGCTACGTCGATCCGGCGACAGGCAACATCGCCGTGAGCTGGAACAGCCAGTACGACTCGCTCGGCAATCGGTTGACCTCAACCGAGCCGGGTACGGCGCCACAGCACACGCGCTATGACGAGCAGGGGAATCCGATCGAGTCGTGGTGGGAGGACGGCGTGGTTCGAAACATCACGCGATCACGTTACGACGGATTCGGGCGCATCGTTGAGCGCTCGTTGATCCGCTCCGTGAGTGGAACCGAAAACACGCAGTCGACCGACAGGTTCCACTACGACGAGCTCTCGAACGACTACAGCCAGCCGGCGAGCGATCTTCGAGGACGGTTGTCGTGGACCGAGACCGACGGTGTTGGTGCCGTGTTCTTCGCGTACGACCCCTTCGGCCGGACATCTTCCACGAGCTACCGCTACTGGGAAAACGACCAGCTCATCCGGGAGAGCGCGTCCTACACGGCGCCAGGTCGACTCGAGTCACTCCTGTTGGAAACGCCCACGACGTCGGACTTGGTCGCCTACCGGCACGACAGCGCAGGTCGCGTGGTCACGGTCCACGACGGTGCCGGATACGCCTACTGGCAAGCCGACGTCACGGAGTGGGACGGCTTCGTCCCGTCGGTTACCCTCGGCAATGGTGTGAGGTCGTGGGCGCAGCGGTCGGGGGCGGGACGGCGCGAGATCGAGTCATGGGGCGTGGACACCCGCCAGGGACCCTACCGCTACTCATACCTCTACGATGCGGCCGGTCGCATCGGACGAGAATCCCTCGGGACACCGTGGTCGACCGATGAACGCGGCCATGAATTCGACGCCCTCGGTCGTCTTCACAACACGGTTCAGTTCGGCGGTGGCTGGCCAGGAGTCGAGCAGTACGAACACGACGCGCTCGGGAATCTGGTATCGCGCACGTCGACCACGGGCGCTGGCGACCGTCAGTACGAGGCCGACCCATCCGATCCCGACCGGCTATGTCGCTACGCCACGCCCGGCACAAGTGGACCGTGCGACTTCAGGTACGACGGGCTCGGCAACGTCGAAAGCGACACCACGCAAGCCGACGAGCGCGTCTTCAAGTACGACGCCGGCGGTCGGATCCTCGTCATCGCGCGCGGCAACTACTTCGCCGAATTGCTCCACGGTCCGGCGGGCCGCGCGAGGACGTACATCCGTGGCGACGAGAAGCGCACCTACTGGCACTTCGGAGCCCTCATCGAAGAGCGCGAGCGCAGCGACGGCGGCCGCCAGGTCGAGCGAAGCATCCCAGGCCCCGGCGGGATGATCGCCACGCGCCGCAGCGACGGGGTCCGCGACACGATCGTCTACAACCACGGTGACGGTCGCGCCCCGCGGGTGTTCACCGACGACGATGGCAACGTGGTGCAGGCGCCAACCTATCACACGTACGGCGAGCTGACACAGAACGGCGGCAGCGATCCGATGACCTCGACCGACAACCTGTGGAATGGCGGCGACGACATCCCCGAGCTCGGCGTCGTCTTGCTCGGACCGCGGGCGTACGATCCGGATCTCGGTCGCTTCTTGCAGCGCGATCCCATCTCGGTCACGTCTCGCGCGTCGCGCGCGAACCCGTACGCGTTTTCCTTCTCGGATCCCGTGAACTATGCGGACCCGAGCGGACTCACGCCGCGCGGATGGGTGTTCTTCGTTGGCCTCTTTGGAGGAGGACCCGATGGCGGCGGTAACGGGGGCGGCGGAGGAGATGGGGGAGGCGGCGTCGGTGGTTGGCTGGCGACCACGGTTGCCTTGTCCATCAACGCAGGGTTCACGACGTTTGGCGATCCGAGTGGCGGCGGAGCGGGAGGTGGCTTCGGTGGCGAGGGCATTCGTACGCCTGGAGGCGCTGTCACAGGGCCGGGGATGCTGCTTGCTGCTCGCGCCGCGGGACAGGGCCTCTACGGGGGCGAGGACTTCGACTACGACAGTCTCGCCGGCGGTAGCTACGCCAACCTCGACGGGAAGCTCGAAGGCGTCCTCATGGCCATGACGGTCAACGGCCAAGTGACGGAGTCAAGGCTGCCGCGCTGGGTGCAGCGAGAGCTGACAGCGTCGGTCGCGTGGTGGGACGGGATGTCGTGGGGCCTCGGACCGGTCGCGCGCAATCTGGCTGGTTACGGGCACGTCATCGATACCAGCTCGAGCGAGTACACATGGGGCACCACGGTCGCGATCGGCACGCAGTTGGTCTTGCCTATCAAGTTCAGCCCGGGTGCTGTTCAGGCGTCCGCCGCGCGCGCAGCCTCATGCGCTGGTGGCGCGTGCGGTGCTCCGAAGTGCTTCGCGGCGGGGACGCTGGTGCGAGTCGGCGACACGGTCGCGGCGATCGAGTCTCTTGAGATTGGGCAGCGCGTTCCGAACGATGCTCAGGCCTGTCGCGAGACCTCGTTCGAAGACTGGTCCGCCGTTGAGCTCACGATGTCCGGATCCGACGGTGACCAGATCGAACTCATGCTTCTGCGCGATCCAGGTTGGTTTTCGCGGTTCGACGTGAAGCTGGGGGCAGTGCTCTGGTTGAATCTTGAGGAGTTGAATGTTCAGGGTGAGGCGCTTGTAGTCGCGATTCACGGCCCAGTGGTCGTGGGGCGCGGACCCGGCTGTCCAATCACAGGAACGATCCGGCACCATGCTACGTCGTTGCGCGCATTGGAGTTCGATGGAAGCGACGCCACGCTTCACGTTACGCCAAACCACCCGCTCTACTCACTCGATCGCGATGAGTGGGTTGCTGCAGGGGTCTTAGAGAAAGGAGACCTGATTGCAACCGAGGCGGGTTCGGTTCGCGTGACGTCGAGCATTGCGTACACGGCGGTTCCCACCCCTGTGTACAACCTCGAGGTCCATGGCGTCCACCAGTACTACGTCCACGACGCCAAGGTTCTGGCACACAACAACTACGCCTGCGTCCAGGCGGCACGCGATGCGATCGCGAGCGTAGCGAAGTCCCTGTTCAAACCGATGCAGTGTGTCGAGTGCGCAGCAGCGATGAAGGATGCGCTGGTGGCACGCGGGATCCAGGGGCAAGTGCTCAGCATTCGTGCGAAGGGCGGCGCCGACTACATGATCAATCACATGGTGAGCGTCAACAATCCGATCACCAAGAACGGCTATCATGAAGCAATCCGCGTCGGTGACACGGTCTTTGATAACTACTTCAGGGGCGGCGTTCCGTATGACAAGTACGTCCGCTCTCTCGACGCAGCGTTCGGGATCGAAATCACCGCGGTTCCGTTCTAGGATGCGCGTCGCCTCATCTCTACCCAAACTCTGCGACGGTGTGCCCCATGCGAGAACAACACGACCTGCTTGGTACGCTCGACTTGGTAAGCGAACACCCGCGCCGCTATCTCGATCGCGAATGCGCAATGTCGCTAGGCGCGTTCCTGGTGGGGTACAAAATGGCCGACTCCGGTGCCGCGCAGCCACTGCGACAGCTTCTAGAAAGGATTCCCGGGCCAGACGCAGCGGACGCGTGCACGCGGGCGTTCCTCGCTAGGGGCGCCGGAGCCGCCAGTCTGCATTACACAATCCGCGAGCTTCGAATGGTCGTCGCGAATGGGCGGCTGACATCGAGCCCGGGTCCGATGGCGACGAAAACACCCATCGAACAGGTTCGCGCGGCCCTCGCGTCCGGTCGCCTTGGCATGTACTTCGGGGAACCCACGGTCATGTGGGTATCGAACTACTACCACGGGTTCCTCCGCGGGCTCGCAGCGGTCAATCGGGCGGAATGGCTGCGTGAAGAGGAGCAATTGCGGACTTTTGAGACCTGGCTTCGTGCTAGGTACGGACACGAGGCACCGTCATGGCACGAACTCATTCGCGCCTACGAAGGGCCGTGCGAGTCCGGTATCAAGCGATTCACGGAACTTTGGGACGAGTTCGAATCCGACGGCGCGAGCTGACCATCTTGCTCGATGCTATAAGCGAGCCACGGAGCGGTACCACGGTAGGTACCACTAGCCCCGAACAAACACAGCACGCGATGGAACGGGAGGAGACGAGTAAGTAGCCATGCTTGCTCGGATCTATGTGGACTCACTGAGGTATCCGCAACGTTCCCAAGCTGAACGTCGTGGGTTCGAATCCCATATCCCGCTCGACGATTCGCACGTGAAGACGGCCGGGTTAAGAACCTCGCTCCTCGCCCCTCGCCCCTCGCCTCTTCGACGCTCGGACCTAGCGGCGCTGCCAGTAGCCGGGGCGCCGCTTTCCGTGCGCGATCGCGACGACTTCGACCACGTTGTCGTCGACGATGAAGAACACGAGATAGGGGAACCTCCGGACGGCGTGAAACCGGTGGGGAATCCCGGGCCGCCAGATCGGCGATGCCAAGGGCGACTCGACGATCCACATGAGGGCTTCATCGACAGCGGCGACCAACTCCGCGCCGAGTCCCGGCTTACGTGCCTCGTACCACTGGGCCGCTGCATCCAACTCTTCTTCGGCTTCTGGGCGTACGCGAAGGACGCGTGTCACCGGGCCGCCAGCTTGGCCAGGATGCGCGCGCGGACCGCGGACCACTCTGGCGCCGGCTCTGCGCGTGCCGCAGCTGCTTGCTCGCGCCTGAGGAGCTCCGCCTGCCATGCGTCGTCCCAGCCGCCATCCGCCGGGCCATCGACGCTCGCGATCAATTCCGACGCCAGCGTCAGGCGCTCTTCTTCAGAGAGCGCGAGCGCCTGATCGAGAAGCTTTGGTGCCGCCGAGCTCACCAACCTAGCGTACCAGATGAAACGCGAGAATCGGTCCCACCTGCTGTACCACCAGAACCGAGCAAACACGGCACGCGCTGGAACGGGAGGAGACGAGCAAGTTGCCGTGTTCGTTCGGATCCATGTGAACTCACAGTGGCGTCCGCGACCTTCCCAAGCTGACTGCAGGCCGGTTGACAGGCCAGGCAAACCGATCACCCTGTTACGGTCCGATGCCGGCGGCAGCGTTCTGGATGGATCGAGACCGCTCGGCGACGGACGAGGTGAGGCTCGTCGAGGGCGCGCTCGAGTCGGGGACGCCATCGGCGGTGCGCGGCGCGTTCGAGCACCTGGTGCGGTATCACGAGCGTCGTGGTGTCGACGGCCAGTGCGACGATGGCGAGCATCGCCGGTTCATGGCGCGGGTGACCGATGCCCTTCGCGGCCACATCGATCAGGTCTGGGACTTCGTGATCGACGCCAAGGTCGACGCGCAGGCGGCGCGAGACGACGAGCAGTTCGACATCTCGTGGCAGCACTCCGCGATCCAGTTCTTCCTCGACGACCACGCCGCCGTCCTGGCCGAGCCGGGCCAGGAGTCGCGACGCGATGGGTTCGCCGAAGACGTTGCGCTGCTCGACGACGAGCTCCGTCGCCTCGGCGAGGCGTACGGCCCGTTGCCCGACGACGAGCTTCCGCGCGGTCTGCCAAAGGGCCACTGGTGGTGGTGGCCGGCGCCGCTCGCGGATGGTCCGTACAATCGTCATCGCGCCTGGGACGAGCCGCACTAGGACACCGGTCGAGCGGACTATGCTTCCTGGGGACGCGCCGGGGCGACGATCGGCGCCATCACTTGCTCGAGGCGCTGGCGGCGGGCTTCGGCCTCGGCGGTGAACGCGTCTTCCGGTCGGTCGGTGAGCTGGATGAACACCAGGTTGCCCAGGTCGATCGTGCGGGCGGGGGGCACTGCGGCGTGGATCGCCTCCAGCCCGCCGATTCGCTCGAGGTGAGAGCGGCTGAGGTACGTGCCCCATCGGGTATGGCGGACGTAAGTTCCGCCCAGCTCGATCCGCCAGTAGCTCGCGCGCGCGTTCTGCAGCGCGAAGTCCGGCGGCGGTCCCTGGTCGTACAGGCCCCAGCGGCTGTCCACCACGATGCGCATGAACGAGACGTCGGAGAGGCATGCCGACGCGGTTGGCCATGCCGGCATCACGGCATGGCCCACGTCGCACGCGACCATCAGCTCGTGGACCAGCTCGATCCAGGCGCCGAGATCGGCGCCGGCCGGTAGCTCGTCGCCGCGGGTCTGCCCCTGGATCTCGAATGCGCACTCCGCGTCGGCCGGCACGGCCACGCGACCGGTCGTGACGAGCACGTGGGCGTGGTTGTCGGCCTCCTGACGGCTTCGCAGCAGCTCGAGCGAACGGTGCGCCGGGTCGAGGATGCCGGCGAGCAGCTGATCTCGGCCGCGGGCGCCCGAGACCTTGCGCGCCCGCGTTCGCTGGGTCAGCCGCGCCTCCATGCCGAAGCTCGCCCACCACGGCGGCCATGGCCATCGCGGGTCCACCAGCAACGACGCAACCCGGGCGGCCCGCTCGGGGTCGGCGCACAGCGGACGCGCGAAGTAGCCGGCAAACCCGAGATGGAGCTGCATCTACCTACTGGACCAGGAAGTCGTTGAAGAGCTGACCCTCCGCGGGACAGTACTCGTAGACGCGAAGCTCGGTCTCCAGGGTGATGCGGCCGTTGGCGATGCACCGCTTGAAGACCTCCAGCTTGTCGGTGAAGTTGCGGTTGATGTCGGACTTGCTCCGGTCGAAGTACTTCTCGACGCCGGTCTTGTACTCGCCGAGGCGGGTCCGGCCGCGGGCCTGGGCATCCGAGTTGTTCGGCTTGATCTCCACGATGTAGCAGGTACCGCTCGACACCCGGACGCAGTCGAGACGCATCCCTTCGCCCGGGATGGTCACCTCGGCCATGTCGCATTTCGACGAGTCGGCCTGCATCCGCTTGTGCTCCGTCTTGCCGAGCTCGATCTTGGCTCGAACGTCGGGATCGTTCGAGCCCTTCAGCTCGTCGTCCATCAACCGCTGGAGACCGGACATGCGCTCGGTGATCGACTTGCCGACCCGGTTGGCGCCGGGGCGTACGGTCTTGTCCGGCGATCGCAGGAGCACCTCGACCCTGCTGAGCATCCCCTCGGCCTGGCGACCGGAGTCGCCGGGAGACTCCGGGAGTTTGCAGAACATCTCACGCACGTGCTCGAGGACATCGAACACGCTGCGAAGAGCGTGACCGAGATGAGCAGCGACCGATGCCGCATGAGTAGCTCCTGTGGAGTTTCCCTCGCGCGCCGTCACCACGACAAACCGCCGTCGAGGAACGGCGACGCTAGCACGCAGCTTCGATCAGCCACGCACCTGGAAGGAGATGGAACAAGATTGCCACCTCACCTCCCACGGGTGAATGGTGCGGCGCACGCTCGACTCGAACTGAGCTGCGACGAGGAGCGTGATGTGAGAAGTGGAGACGTGAGTCGTGGATCGGAGATCGAGTTCTGGGGTGACGCGCTCATCCGTTGGCCACCTGGTGCCGTGGCGGGGATGGGTGTTGCCGCTGACGACGCAAGCTACTTGAGCACCGTGGGACTGCCCGTCGGAGTGGACTGGAACCTGGAGGTGGTCCCGCCATCGTCTGCGTCGGACGTCCGGCGAGTCGAATCGATGCCCGTGCTGGCGTTTGACGGGCCGTTCCCGATCTGCGTCCTGCCCGAAGCTGCCGGGGCGGTGGTGGTCGTTGAAGACGATGGCCGACGAGTTGTCAATTCGAGCGTCCGGCAGTTCGGACAGTTTCTCATGATCTACGAGGACTATCGCGTGCGCGTCCGCGCACTCAGCGATGGGGAGGCGGAGGCGCTCATCGACGAGATCGAACAACGGATGAAGGTCTCCGACGGAGAAGCGATGCGTAGCGAGGAGCACTACTGGCCGGTGGTCGTGGAACAGATGCGGCAGGGAATGCTCTAGCTTCGATGTTGGTCGAGTAGCGTCTGGTGTGAGCAGTCAGTCGTGGCGATATCGTTGGTAAGATGAGCAGCATCGCGACGATACTCGAGCGGATCGCCCGCACCACGGGCTGCACGGTGCTGGAGCCATGCGGCTTGCCGCCCGTACGCGCGCAGGATCGCCTGTCGCAGGACTTGCGCGACTTCTACGCGCTGTGTGGAGGGGTTCGCCTCTTCGATGGTCGCCTCTATCCGATGCGAGTCGTCGAGCCCCACTCGTTTGCTCGGTCGAACCTCGAGATCGTGGGCGACGAGTTCCCCGATGACATCACCGATTCCTGGTACATCGTTGCGCGTGGCGGTTCTGCCCAGTTGATCAGCATCGACTGTCATCCCGACCGCATCGGCCGCTGCTACGACAGCTTCTGGGATCGTCACGGTGTTGCGGGTTCTTGTCCGATCGTGGCGTTGTCGTTCACGGAGTGACCGATCAGCGACGCCGGGATGACGCCAGCGGCCGGTCGTGCCGCCCGCCAT
>ERZ761607.3117-NODE-3117-length-16559-cov-6.288112_pt1 | contig 16559 bp, 13 predicted proteins | sample MGYA00511164_ERZ761607 | MGnify/ENA primary metagenome ERZ761607 (study PRJEB28899, sample SAMN02445080) | bioreactor sludge metagenome | biome: EBPR sludge | place: Australia: Brisbane, Thorneside Wastewater Treatment Plant | collected 2011-06-22 ...
TGGCGATGAGCAAGATGCGCGGTGGCTGACCGGCGGCTGGTTTTTGCCCGTTTTCGGGGGGTCGACCGCGACAATCGCGGTTTGGGGTGCACACATCCAGTCTGTCCGGACTGAAAGCCGGGCTGCGTGCTGCCAGTGCTTGCTACCGGCGACAAGCGGACGTCTCTATCCGCGACAACAAAGGAGAACAGTTCGGCGATTCCGGTCGTTCACTCACCGGCGCCAGTCAGTCGAAATGTACAGGGTGCCTGCCCTTCTGCGGCCAATTACCTCAAACATCCGCTTTCCATTCACGGGTACGGGAAACGGCGCCCCTCTGCAAAAGTTCCCCAATTGCGCTTCAGGCACTCAGGTTCAGCGAAAATCACTGAAAACAGGTAACCGCTCCTCAATTAGCCCCAAGAACCGAAATACTGAGAATCAATTCCTTTATGAAAAAACAATCGAAACAAGGAAAAGAGCCTAACCACCTCGCGTTATCACATCGAAAGCCATAGAATTCATCTCTCCACTATCTAAGATTTTGTTTGAAATAATAGATAAATTGGTCAATAATTGTCTATTTTTCCTGTCCTTGAGTATTTTTCGAACGAAACCATCCAACTCTTTCTTTTCCGCAGCGCTAATCGAGAAGTTAAAATTGATTAACTCGATCACCTTCATTACCAGTGATGACGACTCATATGGCTTTGAGTACCCTTGCTTTTTGAGCTCTTGAACGACGTCAACACCTTCGAGTTCGCAAAGGGAATATGTTAAGAGCAGTTTCTCTAGATTCGACCCGCACGTTTTTCTATATAACTCCATCCTTTCAAACTGCCTCTGATTGAAGAAATCGCAATTCATCATCGCGACACTCCAATTTGGAATTGCAGATATAATGAAATTGAGTAGCGCGTGTATTTGCGCATTGGCGACAACTTTATTTGGTTCACTTAGTTTATCGTAATCCAATATTTTGGAAATTTTCGATATGGCAACCGGCCGCAACTTCTGATCGAAAACTCTTATATTTAAAGCGGCCGACCTCATGTAAAACTCAAAAATAGATGAGAAATGCCTCATCGACAAATCAGCATCCATCAAGTGCTCTGCCGCTCTGAATGCTCTCGCATATAATGACAATGTCTCATTAAACGCAACCGACGGAATAATATCTCCGACGCCTCGCTTCTCTATTTCACAAACAGCGTCAGTGCGAAGAGGTGAGATCTCGTCTAACTCATCATCAACATATTGTTGAGTTCTCGTATGATCACCGATATCATCCTCCAGCGAATCGTCCTTTATAAGATCGAGGAAGTCATGCGACACACACCCATCAATCTCCGAATCTATCGATTTAAGCTGACTTAACTGCTCGTCTTTTAACAATTCGTTCCATGCGCACTCGACCAGCGTCTTGAGGTAATCCAATAACCCGAAATCGTTCTTTTTAATCGCCGAAATATATTCGAATGTCTTATCAAATCTTAACAAATCGATTTTCTTCCCGATAGATTGATAGTCTATGTTCTTCTTAAATAACCAATGAGCCAACGCATAATTAAAAAAACAGACCTGTGAAAACGTGTACTTTCCTTCAGTGTTACGAAGGATTCCACATTTTACAAGTGGGGCAACGTATCCGTTATAAGAAAAATTTTTGGTAATCAAATTATTAAAGTCAGAAACTGCCTTTGTCATTTCTGTTTCAGCTATACTAAACAGATCTGACTCCTGCATTTTCGCCGCCACAAAGCCCACGAACAATAGCAAGTCTTTGTACTGTGGATCATTCCGCGTCGTAAGAACATGTTTCTCAAGTATTATTTCTATAAAATTTTCGATTAAATCCGCTTCATGCATAAATGTTCTGTAAGTTGTTGACTTTCGCTCTTTAATCGAAAGCAGCATTGTATAAACAAATGGGTTGCTGGGCATTCCTGCGCCAGTAATACTCCGAATTGCTTGAGTAACCACATGAGTATTCCTACCTCTGCTAGATGGCGACCAATTTCCAAAAAGCTCCCTAATGTGAGATCGTTTTAGCCCACACACCCTAAGGAACCTAAATTTCTTGGCCTCGGAAATTCGAGTAGACCATTCCGCTAGAACTGTACGCGCCGAAAGCTGCGCACACAGTATGTAGCGTGGCTCAGGATTGCTAGAGATAAAATCGAACACCCCCTTGATGGACAATGCGTCCAATTGCTCACAACTATCAATTAAAATAACAGCGTTCCGATGTGATATTTTTCGCTCTATCTTTGCTTCGCACGAACCACCGTCGTGATCATCAAAGTAGAAGCCCAACAAGCCATCGCGAATTCTCTTGGCTTTACTAAGACTTCGATCTCTTGCATCCACATAATAAAATATTTTGGACAAGTCACCCTCGGATTGCGCATTCAGATAGAAAATCGCAATTCGCTTTGCCAATGTACTCTTTCCAGAATTTTCTCCACCCAACAAAACCAGCGAATCACCTAGAGAAAGCAGCGAATCAAGATCCAATGATTTATTTTTCTCATATGCAAGTTTTGCTTCTCCTTGCACTTCGGTAGTTGGACCGATGTCCCAAGTTAGCGACGGGCACACAAATACATCTGACAGCATCCTCTGCTGTTCATGTGTCAAGCCAACGTTACAAAGCAAATCGCGCTCAATGTAATCTCGCTTTCGGCTACAAATCTCAGCGAATCTAGAAGCATCAAATGGAATCGCATCCTTTGTGGAGAAATCCAGCAAACCGTTATTCGCCCGCTCAGTCCATGCTTCAAACGCTGATGTTTTTGCGTTCCATTTTCTGAAATAGATCCTTCCGTCTTCGAAGTTATTTTCTTCATTAAGAGAAAGCACGCAATAACCTGTGACCGTTCCGTCCTGATTAAGGTCTAGCTTTCCGGTTTGTATCTTTAAGAGCGAATCTTCATCAAAATGTGATTCTTTGCCCACAGAAAACTCATGCATGTGGCCATAAAACATACAGCTTATATTCGATCGATACAAAATATCAGAAACCACTGCCCTATCTTCGGGGTGCAGCCATTCTAATGGATGATGCATCAGCAGGATCTTCGTGCCTTTTGCTCTTATCGAATTAATTAGATCTACGATTTGCCGTTCCCCAACCATCAGCTTGCCTCTATCTTCTCTAAAGGCCAGCCAAGCGGTATTCACACAGGCAACACCTACCCCATCAATGTCGTATGCACAATACAAACGATTAGCTAGCACCGGCCTAGATTTCTTGAAGCCGTCGATCTTTTCATTCAAGGATTTGAACGCGGAGAATACCTTAAATTCGTCTTCTAGGTATTCAACAATCTGATTGTTCACCGTTTCCGTAGAATGATGTTCAGATAATTGGTCTCTAATTAATGAGCTGCTGGCTTTCCACGCTCTTCTGTCTGAGTCGTGGTTTCCAGGCAAAATTACCACTCTATCCACGCCAATTTCTAACGCATCCAAAACTGGGATCAGCAACAAATCATAAAACAAACTGTATTGAGCATATTGACCTGAATAAGCGATATCGCCCGTTACAAAAACGGTATCCGGCTTCGGCACAAACGCGATGTCGGTAATAAGTCTTGAAGCAAGGAGTTTTAGGGAACTTTCTCCGTTACCGTAATCAGCCCTGTCACTTGCGTGTATATCAGAAATATGGAGTATGTTCTTCAATTTTTTTTTTAAGTTAAGGTGAAGCGCCTAAAATGAATTAGATTTTGTATTATTCTCGATTACGGCACTGGCAGTCGTTTGTCAAGTATTCGAAAGGGGTTTGCACGCTTTGTCTCTGGGTTGCAGTTTGGATGCTGCTACACATGCTCTTAACGATCGTCGTTCTGTAAGCTACTCATGTATTTCGGACTATAAGGCCATCAATATACGATGTGAGGAAAGCCGCCATAGAGGGGGGGACCATGTGAGACAGCACGTCCACTGCTCTTCGCCACTGGACCGGCACTCGCAAGCACTTTCGCGAATTGACCTGCGGCCAGTCTGGCCCAGCGGCTGGCAATGGATCTTCCAGCATCTTTCTAGACATTGCGCGAAAACACCAACAGCCCTCCGTTCATCCCACATCTCGACTCGACAAGGCACGCCAACTTCGTCATGTCCACTTTTAAAATTATAGCTACGTATACGTTGGATGCAGGCGCAACTCTAGTACAACTGGTCCCTGTATGCTCTTACGCCCGCCGCGCTTCACCATGGAGAATTTCCGGACAGACAAGCCAACGGTTCCGAATGAGCGGTTTGGGCGAACTCCCAGCGTACAAGTAATCGTCCCGTCGGCCACAGAGGCCCACACCCCGCATTGAATTCGCGCCCCGCCACCGACACCATGTGCTCGCGGAACGGGATGCCGAAATGCTTCATCAGTAGCCAGATGCGTAGCGACCAGGACGAGTAGTTCTTGTTGCCGAGCTAGAGATCGAACATCGGGGTTCTCCAGGGCGTGGACGATTTCATTGCAGCCGGCGCGTCAGCGTGGCCGGCGGCGGCACGCCAGAATTGTGCCGATTTTCCCGGTCGACCGCAGCCAGCGCGGCCGTTGCCGGCCTGGTCGGGTGCAGATTCGCGGCCTTCCCCCGCTACGCACCTGTACGCAATCTAACGTATTTCCCGGACGCGGCCGGCTCCGTAGTCTGGCGCTGCACTGCAACAACGCAGCCCGACCACCCCACGCACGAGGAGCTTCCATGAGCAACCGCCGCAACTTCATCAAGGCCACCGTCCTGGCCGCCGCCCTTTCTTCCGTAGGCATCGCCGCCCACGCCGCCGACACGATCAAGGTCGGCATCCTGCATTCGCTGTCCGGCACCATGGCCATTTCCGAGACGGCGCTGAAGGAAACCGCGCTGATGACCATCGACGAAATCAACAAGTCGGGCGGCGTCATGGGCAAGAAGCTGGAGCCGGTCGTCGTCGACCCGGCCTCCAACTGGCCGCTGTTCGCCGAGAAGGCCCGCCAGTTGCTGACCAAGGACAAGGTCGCCGTCGTCTTCGGCTGCTGGACCTCGGTTTCCCGCAAGTCCGTCCTGCCGGTATTCAAGGAACTCAACGGCCTCCTCTTCTACCCGGTCCAGTACGAGGGCGAGGAACTCGAGCGCAATGTCTTCTACACGGGCGCCGCGCCCAACCAGCAGGCGATCCCGGCCGTCGAATACCTGATGTCCAAGGACGGCGGCGAAGCCAAGCGCTTCGTCCTGCTCGGCACCGACTACGTCTATCCGCGCACGACCAACAAGATCCTGCGCGCCTTCCTGAAGTCCAAGGGCGTCGCCGAAGCCGACATCATGGAAGAGTACACCCCGTTCGGTCACAGCGATTACCAGACCATCATCGCCAAGATCAAGAAGTTCGCTTCCGAAGGCAAGAAGACCGCCGTCGTCTCGACCATCAACGGCGACTCCAACGTACCCTTCTACAAGGAACTGGGCAACGCCGGCCTCAAGGCCACCGACGTTCCGGTCGTCGCCTTCTCGGTCGGCGAGGAGGAACTGCGCGGCGTCGATACCAAGCCGCTGGTCGGCCACCTCGCTGCCTGGAACTACTTCATGTCGCTCAAGAACCCGCAGAACGAGAAGTTCGTGAAGATGTACAAGGACTGGGCGGTCAAGAACAAGCTGCCGAACGCCAGCACGGTCGTCACCAACGACCCGATGGAAGCCACCTACGTCGGCATCCACATGTGGAAGCAGGCGGTCGAGAAGGCCAAGTCTACCGATGTCGACAAGGTCATCCCGGCCGTCGCCGGCCAGAACTTCGCCGCGCCGTCCGGCTACACGCTCAAGATGGACGAAACCAACCATCACCTGTGGAAGCCGGTCTTCATCGGCGAGATCAAGGCCGACGGCCAGTTCAACGTGGTCTGGAAATCCAAGGGCCCGATCCGCGCCCAGCCGTGGAGCCCGTTCATCGCCGGCAACGAGAAGAAGAAGGACGCTCCGGAAGGCAAGTGATTCTCTCCTCGCTTCGCAGACTCAGCGGGGGCTTCGGTCCCCGTTTTTCATTGTGCGGAGACTTTGAAAATCGGCCTTTTTTCGGGGTCGACCGCAACAGCCACGATATTCGTCACGAAATCCGCCGCGTCGCCTCGCGGGCGCTGAGCGGCGACAGGCGCCCGCCCAGCGCGGCGACGAATTCGCGCACCGCTTGCGCGTTCCACCGCGCGTAGTCGCGCAGGGCCCAGCCGATGGCCTTGCGGATGAAGAAATCGCCCTCCGGCGCCAGGGTTTCGGCATAGCCGAAGAGCCGGGCGGTGTCGGTTTCCAGCCGCCAGCCGAGCTGGTGGATCATGGCGATGCGCCGTACCCACAGGCAATCGTGACGCAGCGCGTCGTCCATCAACTTCTGCGCATCGGGGTCGGCGCGGCGCGCGGCGCGCAGCACGTCGCCGACGATGCCGGCCAGCCCATCGACCGTATCCCACCACGAATCGCGCTGCGCGAGCGCCAGCAGCGGTGCCACGGCGTTCAGGTCGAGCCGTCCGACATGGTGTGCCAGCAGGTCGCTGGCCGCGTAGCGGTATTCGCGCTCGGGCAGCTCGTACAGCAGGCTTGCTGCGGTCAACAGCGATTCTTGGTCGAAATTCACCTTGAGCAGCGGCCGCAGCGTGGCGCGCCGGACGGGCGTCTGGATGCCGAGAAACGGAAAGCGGTCGCGCATGTAGGCGCGCATCGGCGCCGCCCGCGCCGGGTCGGCCAGCGCCGCCAGCGCATCGCGGATCTGCCCGGCGAGTTGTTCCGGCGTCGTCGCGGTCTGGCTGGCTGGCATGCTCACCCCGTCCGGCGCCGCGTCAGCAACAGCCCGCACTCGAGATGGTGCGTGTAGGGAAACTGGTCGAACACCGCCGCCGCGCTTACCGCATGCGTGGCCTGCAGGGCGGCGACGTTGTCCAGCAGGGTTTGCGGGTTGCACGAGATGTAGAGGATGTTGTCGAAACCGGCGGCGAATTCAAGCGTCGTCGCGTCCATGCCGCTGCGCGGCGGATCGACGAACAGGGTCGAGAAACGGTAGCCGGCGAGGTCGATATCCTTCATGCGCTTGAGCACCGTCCGGCCCGCCAGCGCATCGGCGATCTCCTCGCTGGAAGCGCGCACCAGCGCCACGTTCGCCGCCGCGTTGGCGGCGATGTTGTACCGGGCGGCCTGCACCGACGACTTGCTGACCTCGGTGGCCAGCACCTTGCCGAACAGCGGCGCCAGCGCCATCGTGAAGTTGCCGTTGCCGCAATAGAGTTCCAGCAGGTCGCCGCCGAGGGACGCCGCCTGCTTGCAGGCCCAGCCCAGCATCTGCCGGTTGACGCCGCCGTTGGGCTGGGTGAACCCGCCCTCGATCTGCTGGTAGCGCAGCCGGCGACCGTTCAGCTCGAATTCCTCGAGCAGCCAGTCGCGGTCCAGCGCCACCTTCTGGCCGCGGCTGCGCCCGACGATCCGGATGTTCAACTCGGCTGCCAGATCGCGGGCCGCCAGTTCCCAGCCCTCGCCCAGCCGGCGATGGTAGGCCAGCGTGACCATCAGCTCGCCGCTCAGCGTGGCGAGGAACTCAACCTGGAACAGCCGTCCGCGCAGGGTCTGGCTGCCGCGCAGGCGTTCCTTCAGGCGCGGCATCAGCGCGCAGATCGATTCGGCCGCAATCGGGAAATGCTCGACCATCACCGGCTGCTTGGGGTGTTCCGGGTCAAACATCGCGTAGTGCAGGTCGTCCCCTTGGTGCCAGATGCGGAACTCGGCGCGCAGGCGGTAGTGCTCGGGGGCGGAGGGAAAGACCTCCGGCTCCGTGATGGCGAACGGCGCAAAGGCGCGCTTGAACTGCGCCACCTTTTCGGCAAGCTGGGCGGCGTAGTTGGCGGGGTCGAAGTGGGACAGAGGCATGGGCTGAACGGCAACAAGCTGATTCGTAGGTGAAAATCCTGAACGGGCACTCGGAAAATCGGGCGAGGGCGGAATATACGCCGGACTGGCGCCTTGCGGGTGTTTCACGCGCCCAATTGCGGCGCCCCTGGCGAAGTCGATCCCCATGAGCACCCGCATCGCCTATCGGGCAATCAAAGGACGGTGGAGTCCAGTCCATCACTCAACCGAACCTACGCGAAAGGCGACGCAGGCCGCTCAGTACCGCGTTGGGCACCTTGAACCACTTGGTGCGCCATTGACGATGTGTAGCCATGTGGCTACATTTGTATCATGGTTGAAATCCGCAAGACTGCAGTGTTCGCCGAGTGGCTTGATGGTCTGCGCGACATTCAGGCAAGAGCACGTGTTCAAGCCAGGATCGAGCGTCTTGCCGCTGGCAATCCTGGCGATGTCGAGCCTGTTGGCGAAGGCGTATCTGAGTTGCGGATCAACTACGGCCCCGGTTATCGGGTTTATTTCAAGCAGCGAGGGCGAGAGCTGATCATTCTCCTGGCTGGCGGTGACAAGAGCACCCAAGCCAGGGACATCAAGGCCGCATTGCGCCTCGCTCGTGATTTTTCGGAGTAACTGCCATGGCCAAGACCGCTACCAGTCGCTACGACGTTGCCGAACACCTCAGAACTCCGGAGGAGATGGCCGCCTACCTTGAGGCTTGCCTCGAAGAGGCAGACGGAGATGCTGCCTTCATTGCCAAGGCGCTTGGCGATATTGCTCGTGCCAAAGGTATGGCACAGGTTGCCCGCGACGCCGGGCTGTCCCGTGAAAGCCTGTACAAGGCTCTATCTGGTGAGCGCAGCCCTGATTTCGACACCATTCTCAAAGTGATTAGCGCTTTGGGGCTGAAGTTGCATGCCGAAGCCAGCCACGGGTAATCAAGGCACCCAACCCGATCAATCCAATGACGTAACGCTTTGCAGCTTCGCCGCGGCCTCGCGCCCGGCTACGCAATTCATCGTATTCCCGCCTCCCGGTCCGCCCCGTAATCTGTCGCTGCGCTGCACAAATTGCGGACGGACCCTTCATGACCAAAACGATCCTTGTATTTCTGCTATGCGCCAGCAGCCTGTCGGCGCAGGCGGCGCTCGATGCGGCGCAGGTGCGCCGGCTGGCGGCCGAGGATTCCGGCGACAAGGTGGAGGCGATCCGCCAGCTGACGCAGACGGCGGACCCCGACGCGGTGCGCGTCCTGCAGGCGATGGCCGACGACAGCCTGTATCTGGCCGGCGACAAGGCGGTGATCATCGAGGGCGACAAGGCTTTCGATGCGGCCAGCGGCGCCGCGATCAAGGTGCCGGCCGACGCCGAGTCGGTTACGGTCAACAACCGGATTCGCGGCGAATTGGCCAATGCACTGGCCGCGCTCAAGCTGTTCGACGCCGATGCCGGCGTCCGCCTGGCTTCTGCGCAGAAGCTGCAGAGCAGCGTAAGCCCGGAGATGGCGCCGCTGCTGGCGCAGGCGCTGGAAAAGGAGACCGACCCGCAGATCAAGGGGATGCTCGCCATCGCCAAGGCGCAGGCCGATCTCGCCAGCAAGGACCCGATTGTGCGCCGCGCTGCCGTCCTGGTGCTGGGCGAGACGACTTCGCCGGCGGTCCGCTCGCTGCTGTTGCCACTCACCGACAAGGCCAACGAACCCGAGGGGCGCGTGCGCTACGCGGCGATCAGCGCGGTGAAGGCCATCGATGGACGGCTCTCGGCGACCGAGAACCTCGGCCGCGTCTTCACCGGCCTCTCGCTCGGCAGCATCCTGCTCCTGGCGGCACTGGGCCTGGCGATCACCTACGGCGTGATGGGCGTGATCAACATGGCCCACGGAGAACTGCTGATGGTCGGGGCCTATTCAGCCTACGTCATGCAGTCGATCTTCCGCACCTGGCTGCCGGAACACGTCGACTGGTATCTTCCGGCGGCCGTTCCGCTCGCCTTCTTCGCCGCCGCTGGCGTGGGTGTCCTCATGGAACGGACGGTGATCCGCTGGCTCTACGGCCGCACCCTGGAGACCCTGCTCGCGACGTGGGGCCTGTCGCTGATCCTGATCCAGGCGGCGCGCGTGCTGTTCGGCGCACAAAACGTCGAGGTTGCCAACCCGGGCTGGATGTCCGGCGGCATCGAACTGGTGCCGAACCTGATCCTGCCGTGGAACCGCATCATCATCATCGGCTTCGCGCTGTTCGTTCTCTTCCTCGTCTGGGTCCTGATGAACAGGACGCGGCTCGGCATGTTCGTGCGCGCCGTGACGCAGAACCGCGCCATGGCCGGTTGCGTCGGCGTTCCGACCGCACGGATCGACACGCTGGCCTTCGCGCTTGGCGCCGGCATCGCCGGGCTGGGCGGGGTCGCACTGTCGCAGATTTCGAACGTGGGCCCGGACATGGGCCAGGGCTACATCGTCGATTCGTTCATGGTGGTCGTGGTCGGTGGTGTCGGCCAGCTTGCCGGCGCGGTGTGGGCGGCGCTGGGCCTGGGCATCTTCTCCAAGCTGCTCGAAGGCTGGGCCGGCGCGGTGATCGCCAAGATCACGATCCTCGTCTGCATCATCATCTTCATCCAGAAACGGCCGCAGGGAATCTTCGCCCTCAAGGGCCGCTTCGTCGATTGAGCACCGCCGCCATGAACAGCCTCAGCAGCGAACGCACGCCCTACACGATCCGCCTGTGCGCGGCGATGACGCGCACACAATGGATCGCGCTCGGCGCCTTCCTCGCCGTTGCGCTCGTCGCCGTGCCCGTGCTCAACCTCGCCGTGCCCGAAGACAGCGCCTTCCATCTCTCGGCCTACGCCATCACGCTCGTCGGCAAGATCATGTGCTACGCGATGGTGGCGGTGGCGATGGACCTCATCTGGGGTTACGGCGGCATCCTCTCGCTCGGGCACGGCCTCTTCTTCGCGCTCGGCGGCTACGCTTTCGGCATGTACCTGATGCGCCAGATCGGCCGCGATGGAAGCTACCAGAGCGACTTGCCGGACTTCATGGTCTTCCTGGACTGGAAGAGGCTTCCCTGGTACTGGAGCGGCAGCGACGACCTCCTGTGGGTGTCGCTGCTGGTGGTTGCAGTGCCGGCCATCGTCGCCTTCGTTTTCGGCTACTTCGCCTTCCGTTCGCGCATCAAGGGCGTCTATTTCTCGATCATCACCCAGGCGCTGACGTATGCGGCGATGCTCCTCTTTTTCCGCAACGAGACGGGCTTCGGCGGCAACAACGGCTTCACCGACTTCAAGCGCATTCTCGGGTACAGCATCACGGCGCCGGAGACGCGGCTGGTGCTCTTCGGCCTGACCGCCCTCGCCCTCGCGGGCACTCTGGTTTTGGCCCGCTGGCTGATCACCTCGAAGTTCGGCCGCGTGCTTACCGCAATCCGCGATGCCGAAAGCCGCGTCATGTTCATCGGTTACAACCCGCTCTGGTACAAGCTCACCATCTGGACGATCTCCGCAGTGCTGTGCGGCATCGCCGGCGCGCTCTACGTCCCGCAGGTGGGGATCATCAACCCGTCGGAAATGTCGCCCGGCAACTCGATCGAGATCGCCATCTGGGTCGCGGTGGGCGGACGCGGCACGCTGGTCGGGCCGGTGATCGGTGCCTTCGTGGTCAACCTCGCGAAGAGCTGGTTTACGGTGAGCTTCCCGGAATACTGGCTGTTCTTCCTCGGCCTGCTGTTCATCGTCGTCACGCTGCTGCTGCCGAAGGGGCTGGTGGGACTGTGGCAAACCTTGCGCGCCCGGAAATCGGCACAAGGAGCAAAGTGATGGGTACCCGCGACGTACTCCGCAGAATCATCGGCATCGACCCCGACGAGCCGAACAAGTTCGGCTACGAAAGCAAGCGGCGCGTGCTGGACATCTCGCACAACGTCATCCTCTACCTCGACGACATCACGGTCAGCTTCGACGGCTTCAAGGCACTCAACAAGCTGAACCTGACCATCGACGTCGGCGAGCTGCGCTGCATCATCGGCCCCAACGGCGCCGGCAAGACGACAATGATGGACGTGATCACCGGCAAGACGCGCCCGGACAAGGGCAGCGCCTTCTTCGGGCAGACCATCGACCTGACGCGGCTCACCGAGCCGGAGATCGCCCACGCCGGCATCGGCCGCAAGTTCCAGAAGCCGACGGTCTTCGATCAGCACACGGCGTTCGAAAACCTGGAACTGGCGATGAAGACCGACAAGCGCGTGCGCCGGAGCCTCATCGCCGCGCTCACCGGCGAGGATCACGATCGCATCGCCGAGACGCTGCGCCTGATCCGCCTCGACAAGGAAGCCGACCGCCCGGCCGGCCTGCTCTCGCACGGCCAGAAGCAGTGGCTGGAGATCGGCATGCTGCTGATGCAGGAACCGAAGCTGCTGCTGCTCGACGAACCGGTCGCCGGCATGACCGACGACGAAACGATGCGCACCGCCGAGCTGTTCGTGTCGCTCGCCGGGCAGCATTCGCTGGTGGTCGTCGAGCACGACATGGCATTCGTCGAGAAGCTCGGCGGGAAAGTGACCGTGCTGCATGAGGGGTCGGTGCTGGCTGAGGGCGACCTTGCCACCGTGCAGAACGATCAGCGGGTGATCGAGGTTTATCTTGGAAGGTGATTTCTGTTCTGATACGTTGGTTTCCGCGCCTGACGCGCGGGCATACTTTCTTTTGCTTCGCCAAAAGAAAGTAGCCAAAGAAAAGGCGACCCCAGGTTGCGCGGTCGGCTGCGCCGACTCCCCTGCGCTACTCGAAGGGCCGGGCGGCTGCGGAACTCGGGGCTGCGCCCCTCGGACAGTCCTCGCCGACTGCCCCCAGCCCTTCTCCGTTGCTCGGCGCTTCGCATGGGGACCCACAAAGACGTCGCAGAACGATCGCTCTGCCCGACCAATAAGCTGTCGCGATCGACCACCAAAAACGGCCATTTTGTCCCGTCGACCGCAACACCCCTTCCGGTTCACCGGGCCCCTTGGGAGGCGCCGAGCAACGCAGGCGTTGGCGGATAAAGGGCGAGGACTGTCCGAGGGGCGCAGCCCCGAGTTCCGCAGCCCCCGCCAACGGCGAGTAGCGCAGGGAACCGGGCGCGGCCCGGCACCGACCCAGGGGTGCCTTTTTCTTTGGCTACTTTCTTTTGGGCAAACAAAAGAAAGTACGCCCGCGCGTCAGGCGCGGAACCCAGCGCGAACCGCACACGAAGGACTATCACGATGCTGAAAATCGACAACCTCCACCAGGCCTACGGCGGCTCCCACATCCTCCGCGGGCTCTCCTTCGAGGTCAAAACCGGCGAAGTCACCGCTCTCCTCGGCCGCAATGGCGTCGGCAAGACGACGTTGCTGAAAGCGCTGATGGGCGTCGTGAAGACGCGCGAAGGCAGCATCACCATCGACGGCCGGGACATCACGCACCTGCCGGCGCACGAACGCGTCAGGGCCGGGATCGGCTACGTGCCGCAAGGCCGCGAGATCTTCCCGCGCCTGACGGTGGAGGAAAACCTGCTGATGGGTCTGGCTACCCGACCGGGCAACACGAAGATCCCGCAACGCGTCTTCGACATGTTCCCCGTTCTGAAGCAGATGATGAATCGCCGTGGCGGCGACCTCTCCGGCGGCCAGCAGCAGCAACTGGCTATCGGGCGCGCGCTGGCGATGGGCCCCAAGCTGCTGATCCTCGACGAGCCGACCGAAGGCATCCAGCCGTCCATCATCAAGGACATCGAGCGCGCCATCCGCATGCTCGCCGAAACCGGCGAAATGGCCATTTTGCTGGTCGAGCAGTATTACGATTTCGCCGAGTCGCTGGCCGACCAGTACCTCCTCATGGAGCGTGGCGAGTTCATCATGCGGGGGCGTGGCGAAACCATGCCGCAGGACGGGGTGCGGGAGGCGCTGGCCGTCTGAACGCCGGCTGCCGTAGCCGGAGTTTGAAAACCGCCGCTCCTTGCGGGCGGGCCGCTTCCGGCTGAAGCGGAGGGGGGAACGGCTTGTCTCGCTGGCACCGTGCAAATCGATGCGAACCATTCCGGGCAAACGGAGTCAATGCTGACTCACTGTCCGTGAGTGGGAAAATGCCGGCAAACGACCATGATTTCATCCAGAAGATGCATCGGGACCACGAGAGCCTGCTGCGGATGATCGACCGGATCGTCGACATGTGCGATCGCCAGGGCGTTGCCGATCAGTGCAAGGGTTGCGATTCGGGGCGGCGCGTGGTCTGCGGGGGAAACATCGAGCAGTCGATCCGCTTGTTCGTCGAGTCCACATTGATGCACAACCTGCTCGAATCGGCGCTGATGAAGGACTACGTGCCGCACGATCACCGGGTGGCCCACCAGCGCGCCCATATCGACCTCGCCGAGCAGCTCAAGGGCATTCGGACGGTATTTGGCCGCGATGGCAACGGTATCGTCGCCATTCACGGCATCGACCGTGTGCGTGACGCGCTCGTCAGGCACATCGAGGAATTCGACGTCGTCCTCGAGCAATTCCTCGCATCCGCCACCCCGGATCCCCTTGACCCGGCTGCCAGGGGCAGACCGGCAGTCGACGGCATGATCGACTTTCGGGCCAGCGGTGCCGGGTTCTTGTCGTAGTCGGCATTTGTCGCGGTGCGCCGCGACGGCGACGGGCGTCGCTGGGGAAGGGTCGGAGAAGCGCGGCTTGCGCATGGCCGGACATCGCCTCGCCCGCACTGTCGGCACGCTGCGCATTCCTGCGTATTTGCCTTATCCCGGGGATGCTCCACAATCCCGACATGAATGCACCGCTGCCCGTTTCCCAAGCCCGGCCCGCAACGCCATGGCACGCCCGATTGCGGCTGGGATTCGCGCGGGCGGGCGAACGGACAATCCTGCTCGATAATCGCCACCATGGGCCCTTGCGGGTCCAGAAGGCCCTCTACCCGGAAGGTGGTGCCGTCTGCCAGGCCATCGTGCTGCATCCGCCGTCCGGCATCGCCGGCGGCGACCAGCTCGAGATCGTCGCAGGGATTGGGCCGGGGGCGCACGCCCAATTGACCACGCCAGGCGCCGGCAAGTGGTATCGCAGCAGCGGCGCCGATGCCTCCCAGCAGATCCGGTTCACAGTCGGCGAAGGGGCCGCGCTGGAATGGCTGCCGCAGGAGACGATCGTTTTCGACGGCGCCCGGGCGCGCATGGAAACACGGGTCAATCTGGCCGCCGACAGCCGCTACGTCGGCTGGGAAACCCTGTGCCTGGGGCGCACCGCCGCTGGCGAGCGGTTCGAGAAGGGCGAAATTTCGCTGTTTTTTCGGGTTGACCGCAACGGCCGCCCGATCTGGCTGGAACGCGGTCACGTGGCCGGCAACGACCCGATCCTGGCCAGCCCGGCCGGCTGGTCTGGTCATGCCGTGTGCGGCACGCTGCTGTGCAGCTTCCCCGAGCTGCCGCAGCAGGCTGCCACCCTGCTCGAAGCGCTGCGCGCCATTGCCCCGGCCGACGGTGCCTTGCACGGCATCTCCGCGCTGCCCGGCCTGCTTGTCGCCCGCTACCTCGGCGACAGCAGCGAGGCCGCCCGCCATTGGTTCGCCGGCCTGTGGGCCGTCCTGCGCCCGGCCTGCTGCGGTCGACCGGCAATTTTGCCCAGAATCTGGAATACATGAACAAGGAGTCTTCATGGAACTGACACCGAGAGAGAAGGACAAGCTGCTGATCTTCACCGCCGGCCTGCTTGCCGAACGGCGCAAGGCCAGGGGCCTGAAGCTCAACTATCCGGAAGCCGTGGCGCTGATCACCTGCGCCATCATGGAAGGCGCCCGCGAAGGCAGGACGGTGGCCGAACTGATGCACGCGGGCACACAGGTCCTGACCCGCGCCGACGTGATGGACGGCATCGCCGAGCTGATCCCGGAAATCCAGGTCGAGGCCACCTTCCCCGACGGCACCAAGCTGGTGACCGTACACCACCCGATTGTCTGATCTGGAGCGCACGATGATCCCCGGAGAACTCCTCGCCGAACCCGGCGAACTCGAACTCAACGTCGGCCGCCCGACCATCACGCTGGTCGTGGCCAACACAGGCGATCGCCCGATCCAGGTCGGTTCGCACTACCACTTCTACGAGACCAACGCGGGGCTGAGCTTCGACCGCGAAGCCGCCCGCGGCTACCGCCTCGACATCGCCGCCGGTACCGCCGTGCGTTTTGAGCCGGGCCAGACACGCACCGTTCAACTGGTCGCGCTGGCTGGCGACCGCAAGGTCTATGGCTTCCGTGGCCTAATCCAGGGCGCACTCTGAAATGCAAAGAATCTCGACGCAGATTGCGCAGATGAACGCAGATTATTTTGGCTTTTGTCTGCGCCGATCTGCGTAATCTGGGTCAAAACTCAAGGGGTCAATCCATGAGCACGAAAATCACCCGTCAGGCCTATGCCGAAATGTTCGGCCCGACCAGCGGCGACCGCCTGCGCCTCGCCGACACCGGCCTCATCATCGAGGTCGAAAAGGACTACACGATCTACGGCGAGGAAGTGAAATTCGGTGGCGGCAAGGTCATCCGCGACGGCATGGGCCAAAGCCAGCGCGTCTCGGCGGAAACCGTCGATACGGTGATCACCAACGCGCTGATCGTCGATGCCGTCACCGGCATCGTCAAGGCCGACATCGGCTTGACGGACGGCCGCATCGCCGCCATCGGCAAGGCCGGCAACCCGGACATCCAGCCCGG
>ERZ761607.3118-NODE-3118-length-16559-cov-4.855429_pt1 | contig 16559 bp, 16 predicted proteins | sample MGYA00511164_ERZ761607 | MGnify/ENA primary metagenome ERZ761607 (study PRJEB28899, sample SAMN02445080) | bioreactor sludge metagenome | biome: EBPR sludge | place: Australia: Brisbane, Thorneside Wastewater Treatment Plant | collected 2011-06-22 ...
GATCTGGATCGATCAGGTCTTCTTCTTTCCGTTCTACCTCGCGGCTCTCTACGCGTTCATCAAAGGCAAAGATTGGATCCGGAACTGGTGCTTCGTCTGGGGCGGCGTGATGATGACCAACGTCACCATCATCTGCTTCGAAGAAGCGGTCGGAGCCCACGCCGCACCGAACCTCCCGATGGTGCTCGCGCTGAACTTCCCGTGGTTCACGGTGCCCATCGTGCTGATGTGGCGGATGTGGAAGACCACGACGCCGTTCACCCGCGAAGGCCGCGGCTGAGGCGACGAGCTCGCACGCGGACGTGAGGGTGGGGCGCCCACTGCCGGACGAGGAAGTCGCCCACCGCCGAGTCGAATGACGGACGACGAGAGCCGAGCCGCGCTCACCGCGTCGGCCGCCGATCCAGCTTTCGGTACTGCACCGCCTCCGCGACGTGCGCGGTGCGCACACGCTCGTCGCTCGCGAGATCCGCGATCGTGCGCGCGACCCGCAGCGCTTTCACGTACGCACGCGCGCTGAGCCCGAGCGCGTCCACCGCACGATCCAAGAGCGCGAGCGCGTCGTTCTCCGCGCTGCCGATCCAGCCTTCGAGGGTGGCCGGGATCGGGTGCGCCGCACGAAACTCACGCGCCGCGATCACGCGCGCACGCACCGCCTCCGTGCCTTCGCTCTTGGGCGCGTGTCGCAGGTCGCGCGTCGGCACCCGCGCCGCGACCGCGTGCAGATCGAAACGATCGAGGAGCGGTCCGCTGATGCGAGACACGTAGCGTTCGATGCGCTCGGCCGAGCACGTGCATGCGCGCTCCGGATCGCCCGCGAAGCCGCAGGGGCACGGGTTCATCGCCGCGACGACCAGCGGCGCCGCCGGCATGTCGACGCGGTGTCGCGCACGCACGATCGCGATCCGCCCGAGCTCCATCGTCGTGCGCAACGTCTCCACCACGTCGCGCCGAAACTCCGGCAGCTCGTCGAGGAAGAGCACGCCGCCGTGCGCGAGCGTGACCTCCCCCGGTCGAACGGGGTCGCCGCCTCCCACCAACGCGGGCGCGCTCGCGGTGTGGTGCGGCGCGCGAAACGGACGCGTCGCGTGCTCCAGCGAGCCGGGCGGCGCGAGCCCCGCCGCGCTCGCGACCGTCGCGATCTCGAGCGCTTCTTCCGGTGTGGGCGGCGGCAACAATCCCGGCAACCGCCGTGCGACCATCGTCTTGCCCGCGCCCGGCGATCCCACGAGCAAGAGGTGGTGGTTGCCGGCGGCTGCGATCTCGAGCGCGCGCCGCAGCACCGGCTGGCCGCGAACGTCCGCGAGATCCGGGATGTCGTTCGGAACGACGCCTGCGCGTACACGCGGCCGCGGGAGGTGCGAGACGTCGACGAGGTGCTCGACCACCCCGCGCAGGTCGTCGGCGACGAAGACGTCGAGCCCTTGGATCAGCGCCGCCTCCGCCGAGTTGCCTCGCGGCACGATCGCGGAGGTCAGCCCACGGTCCCGCGCCGCGCGGAGCTGCGGGAGGACGCCGCGCACCGGGCGAAGCTCGCCTCGCAACGAGAGCTCGCCGAGCACCAAGGTCTCGCGCAGCGAGTCGTCGTCGATCACGTTCTGCGTCACGAGGATCGCGAGCGCGATCGCGAGATCGAACGCGCTGCCCGTCTTCGGAACGTCGCCGGGCGCGAGGTTGAGCACGAGCGCGCGCTTGGGCATCTCGTAGCCCTGCGCACCGATCGCGGAGCGAACGCGCACGCGGCTCTCGCGCACACCACGCTCGGGCAGACCGACGAGCTCGAACGAAGGGAGCCCGGCCGCGACACGCGCTTCGACCCATACAGGGTGCGCATCGATGCCGAGGAGAGAGCCTGCGTGGACGACGTGAGTCATGCCGCGAGCCCTTCTCAGGAACCGTACCGGGAGCGCGCTCGTGTGATTCCGCGTGTTTGCGCGAGGGGTGGCGGCGGAATGGCGGCGGACCGGTGGCGGCCGCCACGCCGGCGAGACGCGCGCCGATCGGTTCCTGCCCACGCTCGAGGCCGTGAGTCGTTCTCCGAGCTGGCCACGCGAGCAGGTCACGCGCGCAGGTCACGCGCGCAGGTCACGCGCGCAGGTCACGCGCGCAGGTCACCGCGCAGGTCACGCGCGCAGGTCACCGCGCAGGTCACGCGCGCGGGTCACGCGCGCGGCTCACGCGAGGACATCGCGCGCCGTGTCACGGGTGGGCCAAGCTCAGCGGTAGTTGCGAACGACGACCTCGGCGATCTTGCCACGCCCGCTCGGGTCGCAGTTGATCGCGCGCGCGCACTGCACCACGTCGACGCTCCAACGCGCGTAGAGCTCGCGGATGAAGGGCACGTCGCTGTTCGAGAGCATCAGCTTGCAGCCGCGCCGGTCGAGCTCCGCGAACACGTCGCGCAGACGCGTCTGGTCGGCCTGCGAGAAGCCCTCCTGCGCATAGCCCGTGAAGCTCGCGGTGCGCGAAACCGGCTCGTACGGCGGATCGAAGTAGACGAAGTCGCCCGGCTTGGCGTGGCGGAGAAGACCTTCGTAGGAGTCGTTGACGATCTCCGCCGCCGACAGCGCTTCGCTCGCCACACGGAGCCCATCGGAATCCAAGATGCGCGGGTTCTTGTAACGCCCAAAAGGCACGTTGAACTCGCCGCTGCGGTTCACGCGGTGCAGACCGTTGAAGCACGTCTTGTTGAGGTAGACGAACATCGCGGCGCGTTCGGCGCGCGATTGACCACCCCGGTTGTATCGCTCGCGAACTCCGTAGAAGGCGTCGCTCTCGTGGGGCAGCGCGGCCAGCTTCGTCAAATGACGAATGACCACGTCGACCTCGTCGCGGATCGAAAGGTACGTGCCGACCAAATCCGGGTTCACGTCCGCGAGCAGCGCGCGCTGAGGAGCGCGTGCGAAGAAGAGTGCGCCGCCGCCGACGAAGGGCTCGACGTGGCGCAGGCGCTCGACGCCCGCCGGGAGGAGCGGACCGAGCTGGGCGAGGAGGCGTCCCTTGCCGCCCACCCACTTCACGAACGGCGCGGGGCGACGCGCCGGAGCGAGGGCGACCGCGGCACCACCTGCGCCTCGGCCGAGCGGGCGAGCTCGGTGCGAAGCCTCCACGGGGGAGGTCCGTGGGGCGGGAACCAGGGCAACCTTGGCGAGGGCGGCAGGGCGAGCCATGGGTGAGGTCGTATCCTACATGCGCTCACCTTTGGAGTTTTCGGCAACGTTCTTCCGATCGCCTCGCAATCACGTCGAAATTCGGCGATTCGGTGCCTGTGCGGGCTCCGCGGAGGTCGATGCAAACGGGATCAAACGTGATCCGTCGCACGAAAATGAAATTGACTTTCAATCCGTTGGCGTCACGATTCGGTTCGTCATGCTGGTTTGCCACTGCAAGCGCGTGCACTGCCGAGACATCCGAGACGCCGTCCAGAACGGCGCGGAGAACGTCGACGACGTGGGCGAGCAGTGCGGAGCCGGGACGGGCTGCGGCGGCTGTCGACCTCTCGTCGAGAAGATGGTCGACCGCGAGCTGGTCACGCTCGGACGCGGCCGCCGCACCGACGTCGCGGCCTAGAGCCTGAGCAGCGCCGTCGGGTCAGGCAGAAACCCCGGGGAGCTCAGGAAGCTCTCTTCGCTGACCGACGTACTTCGTCGGGAACCTCGTGCGAGCCCCGGTGTCCGACCGGGCCTCGGCCTCGGGCCCGGAGGACACGGCATGGAAGTCAGGCTCAACCTGCTGGTGGTCGCGCTGCTCGGGCTGACGTGGGCCCACCTCACCGCGTCCGCGCCGGTCGCCAGCTTCGAGCCTCGCTCGGTCCCCTCGCAGGAGCTCGCCACGCTGGAGGACGCGTTCGCCCACTCCCCGAACGACGTCGTGCTCGCTCGGCGGCTCGCGGAGACCTACCTCGACCTCGGCCGGCCAGGCCTCGCGATCGCCGCCCTCCGCGCCGGTGACCCTGCGCTGCTGGAGCACCCGCTCGTCGCGCACCGTTTGGCCCAAGCCTACGAAGCCTCGGGCCGCGTCCTCGACGCGTACTCCACCGCAGACCTCGCGCTCCAGCGCTGCGCCCGTGGCCTCGGAACGACCGACTCCCCGAGCAACACACCGCTCCCCCGCCACGTCTGCGACCAGCACGAGCACGCGGTGCTCGCGACCCACCACCGCGCCCTCTCGCTCATGGTCGAGTGGGGCGTCGCGGTCCCCGGTCGCGATCCACGGACCGAGGTGGCCTACGACCTCGCGTTCCGACGCGCCCGCGTGGCGATGGCAGAGTGAGCCCGCTTTCTCCGACGAACGCGTGACGCGCTTCGAGCCCTCGACGGGCGTCACGAGCGTCGTCATCACGTCGTCAGCGAGTCGATGCGAACACGTGAACGAGTCGGCGCCAGACGCTCGGCCCTTCGTGCGCTACGCTCGACGCCGTGAGCACGGAGCCCGAGCCCGAACGCGCCGCCAAGGCGACCTTGATGCTCGCCCTCTTCCTGACGGTCATGGGCACCTACGGGGTGTTCCGTGGCATCCGCGAGCTCCAAGGCGATCCGCTCGGCCCGACCCCCGAGCTCCTCGACGCGGAAGAACAAGCGCGTATCGAGGCGCTCGCAGAGCTCCAAGCGACCTTCTACAACGAGCCGAACCGACGCCCCTTCGCGGCGGCCAACGTCGTGCTCTCCGCGATGTTGATGCTCGGCAGCGCGTTCCTCGTCGCGCGCAAGCCACACGCGGTGTGGTTCCTCCGCCAAGCCATCGTCGCGAACGTCCTCTGGATCGTGGCGAAGCTCACCAGCTTGCTCTGGCACTCGTTCGCCAATGCTCCCGAGGTCGAGGCGCTCCTGGCCTCGATCGAAGCGCGCGGCGATCCGATCGCAGCCGAGCCTTCGTTCGCGATGGTCGTCGGCTCGATGATCGTGTTCTCGGTCTTCAACCTCGTCGCGCACGTGTTCGTCGGATGGCGCGTGGGTCGAGAGGACGTGCGCCGCTTCGTCGCCGGCGAGGAGTGACGACTCGACGCTCGCGGTCACGCGCGGGGTGAGCCGCGCGTGCAGCCCGCGACGCCGACGACCGTGCGACGCGCACAGGCTGCCCCTCGACCTGTCTCGGTCACTGCTCCAGAGTCTCGGCTCATGAGCACCGCGCCGCTCTTCGTGGATCGCGACGCCCTCGTGGACGTCACGCGCGAGCGCATCCGGTGGCTCGTCCGCATGCGTTGGGGCGCCATGCTCGCCGCGCTCGTCGGCGCTCTGCTCGGTTCGCTCGGCGTGATCCCCGGGCTCTCGTGGCCGGTCATGACGATCACCGCGCTCGCGGGGCTCGCCTACAACTTCGTGCTGCTCGCACGCTTGCGTGGAACCGCGAGCCCGAGCCCACGCGCCGCGCTGACCCAAGCGCTCGTCGACCTCTGGCTGCTCACGATCTTCCTCTGGGCCGCGGGCGGCGCGGAGTGTCCGTTCGTGGGCTTCTACATCTTCCACGTCTCGCTCATCGCGATCCTCGGTGGTCCTCGCTGGACCCTGATCGCGGGCGCCGCGACGTTCGCGGGGGCGGGCTTGCTGCTGCTCACGCACGCCTTCCCTTCCCTGCGCATCGCGACGTGGAACCCGACGCCTCCCTTCGACACCGTCACCGAGGTCGTCGCGTTCGTGCTCACGGTCGCGGGCGCGGCGTACATCGTCACCCACGCGGTCAACGAGCTGCGCGATCGAGAGCGGGCGCTCGCCCTCGCCCGCGATCGCGCGGCCCTCGAGTACCAGCTCCTCTCCAACACCCTCGACGAGCTCGAAGCGGGTCTCGAGGTCGTCGACGAGGACGGCACCGTGCTCTGGCGCAACAAACGCGCGGAAGAGCTCGCGCCCTTCGCGAGCGTCGGCGCAGCCTGGGAGTGCCCGGGCGATCGGCGCGCATGCGAGCGCGACGTGCACGGCATCTGCCCCGTGCATGCGGCGCGCGAGGACGGCGAGCACGGTCGCTGTCGCTTCGCCGCCACCGTGCCAGGCACGCGCGACGAGCGCGTCTACGAGATGCTCGTGTTCCCGATCGAAGAAGGCGAGCGCCCGCGCGTGATGAACCTCTACGTCGACCGCACGAGCGCGACCCTCGCGGAGCGGCAGCTCCTGCTCGCGGAGCGCCTCGCGAGCCTCGGCCGCGTCGCACAAGGCGTCGCCCACGAGCTCAACACGCCGCTCGCGACCATCCGCACGCTCGCCGCCGACATGCGCAAGGCGCTCGTCGCGCTCGAGGGCGCGGCCGGCGCCGATCCGGAGGTGCTGCGCGACCTCGACGAGTCCGCGACGCTCATCCGCGACGAAACCGGACGGCTCGGCCGCATCACGCAATCGCTCCTCGCGGGCGGCGATCTGGTGCGCGCGCGCATCGACGATCACGTGCCGCTCGCGGCCGCGGTGGAGCGTTCGTGTGCGATCGTCTTCGCGGGCTCGCGCGGCGGCCCGAAGGTGGAGATCGATCCTTCGTTCGGCACGCTCGACGTCGCGGCGGACATGGATCGGCTGGTCCAGGTGCTCGTGAACCTCTTGCAGAACGCGCTCGACGCGAGCCGCAGCCACGGCGGCTCGAAGGTGCGCGTTCACGCGGAGGCGCACGGCGACGAGGTCGCGATCGTGGTCACCGACGACGGCGCGGGGCTCGCGGACGAGGTCAAGGGGCGGCTCTTCGAGCCCTTCGCGACCACGAAGCCGCCCGGCGAAGGCACCGGCCTCGGGCTCTACACGAGCTACATGTTGGTGCAGCAGATGGGCGGACGGCTCGAGCTCGAGAACGCACCCGAAGGCGGCGCGCGCGCGACGTTGCGGCTGCCGCGCGCCACGTCGAAGCGACACTTGCGCGTGGCGGAGGCGACGGCGTGAGGCGAACGATCTCGATCGACGTCGCGTGCGAGCAGCCGCGCGAGGTGGAGGCGACGGCATGAGCGAAGGTCGCGTCTTGGTGGTCGACGACGACGAGGCGTTCCGCTTCGCGATCCGCAAGGCGCTGCGGCGCGCGGGCTTCGAGATCGACGAGGCGGGCAGCGGCGAAGAGGCGATCGCGTCGCTCACGAAGAGCCCACCGGACGCAGTGCTCCTCGATCTGCGCATGCGCGGGATGGACGGCCTCGAAGTGCTCCGTCGCCGCGGCGGCAGCCCCGCGCGTTTCATCGTGCTCACCGGCCACGGCTCGGTCCAGGCCGCGGTCGAGGCGATGCAGCTCGGCGCGTTCTCGTTCCTCGAGAAGCCGGTCGACGCGGAGGAGCTCGAGCCGCTGCTGCGCCAAGCGATCGGCGAGGCCCGTCGCGCGCGGGAGAAAGGCGCCGAAGAGGTGCCGCCGCTGGTCGGTCGCAGCCTCGCGATCGAACAAGTGCGGCACTTCGTGGAGACGGTCGGCCCGACCGACGCGACGGTCACGATCTTCGGCGAGACCGGGACCGGCAAGGAGGTCGTCGCGCGCCACGTGCACGCGGCGAGCAAGCGAGCGCGCGGTCCCTTCGTCGCGCTCAACGCGGCGACCGTGCCGCGCGATCTCTTCGAGAGCGAGCTCTTCGGTCACAAACGCGGTTCTTTCACCGGTGCGGTCGCGGATCGCAAAGGGCTCTTTCGAGAAGCAGACGGAGGCACGCTCTTCATCGACGAGCTCGCGGAGCTGCCGATCGACAGCCAGGCCAAGCTCCTGCGCGCGCTGGAGTCACGAAAGATTCGCGCGGTGGGCGACGGCCGCGAGACCGACGTCGACGCGCGCATCGTGGCCGCCACGAACCGTGACCTCTGGGCCGAGGTGGCCGCGGGGCGGTTCCGCGAAGATCTCTACTTCCGGTTGCAGGTCTTCCCGATCGTGTTGCCGCCTCTGCGCAGCCGCCTCGACGATCTCGGTCCGCTCGCCGAGCACCTGCTCGGCCGACTCGGCTTCGGAACGCTGCGCATCGATCCCTCCGCGCTCCACGCGCTCCAGGCCTACGACTGGCCCGGAAACGTGCGCGAGCTGCTCAACGTGCTGCGGCGCGCGTCGCTCTTCGCCGATCGCGGCGTGATCGACGGCGAGCTCGCGCGACGCATGATCGCGGCGAGCGTCTTCGGCCACGCCGGCGTCACGAGCATGCGTCACGGCTCCGATCGCGCGCCGACGGCGTTCGGCTCCGGCGCGTTCCCTCCACCGGAGCCACGCCGCTCCCCCTACGACGGCGAGCGTGGCGCCGATCGAGCTGGCGACCGCAGCGCCGACCGCATCAGCGACGTCGGTCGCTCGGGCGAGATGCCGCTCCCCGAGAGCGCGAGCCTCGCCGAGGTCGAGCGTGCGCACATCGAGCGTGTCCTCGCCGCTCAGGGCGGCAACATCACGAAAGCCGCGATCGCGCTCGGCATCGACCGCCGCACCCTGCAACGCAAACTGAAGTCGTACGGCCTGGAGGGAGAAGGATGAATCCACGACGGGAAACCTCCTGCGCCGAGACTCCTCGAAACGCCTCTCCTCGAAACGCCTCTCGACACGCGGCTCCGCAAGTCGATGCCGAAGGTCTACGACTCCACCCGCGCACCGTCCTCATGCTCGTCACGTTCTTGGTCGGCGCGTGCGGTGCGTCGACCACCACGACGACTCCGACCACCCCGAGCGAAGAAGAGCCTGGCCCCGAGCTCGCCCTCGCGCTCCAGCTCGTCGAGGCTGCGCCCGATCCCGAAGTCGACATGCCGCGCTCGGAAGTGCGCCTGGTGCTCATCGACCCGAGCGGCGAGCGTCGCGAAGAATCCGTGGGCGTGTTCTCGGGCATCTGCCAACCCGCCGCGCTCTCGAATGCGCTGGTCGGTGTGTCCTGTTGGTGGGCGGGCTCGGGCGACCGAATCCGCGCGCGCAAAGAAGGCGACACCGTCGTCGTCACCCGCGCTCAGCTCGACGAGATGGTCGAGGGCGAGCTCCCGGAAGAACGACTGACCACGGTGACGCTCCCACCTCGAGCGACCCTCCGCCCACTGACCGGCGTGCCTTGAACAAGACTCAATCCGACGGTTCGCCCTTTCGCTCCGGCGGAAACAGGCGCGTCACGTCGAGCACGATCGCCTCGAACGGTGGGATCGCTACGACGTCGCCATCGCCGAAACGACCGGCCTCGACCCAGCGCTCACCCTCGCGCAGCAGCGCCTCGAGCACACGGCCCTCGGGATCGACGAGCCAGTACGCGGGCACACCGGCTTCGAGGTAGAGCCGCGCCTTCGTGATGCGATCGGTGCGCGCGTTGGAGGGCGAGACGACCTCGCAGATCCAATCGGGCACCACGTCGATCGGCCGCACGTCCCACGGCTCGGGGAGCCGCGGACGACGCCAGCCCGCCATGTCGGGACGCACGACGTCGTGAACACCGAAACGCACGTCGACCTCCGGCAGAATCCACCAGCCGCCGACGCCGCCATGACCGTCGTCGTCGTCGAAGGGGCCACCGATGAACCGGCCGAGGGCGCGCTGCACCATCGCGTGACGCGGCAGCACCGACGGGAGGACCTGCACGCTCCCCGCGATCAGCTCCGCGCGGACGTCCTCCGGCAACGCCAACAGGTCGTCGTACGTGGCGAGGCGAGGAGCGGACACGCCAAGCAGGTTATCACGCACGTCGTGCGGCCTCACGACGGCGCCGTTTGCGCTCGGCGCTCGCCGCCGCGCGTCGCTCGCGCCGCGGAACGTGTGGCCGTGGCGCGGATGTAGCGGAAGGAAGCCCCGACGCGGTCGGAGGGTTGGCGCGACGCGCACGTAGCGCGGGAGCCGCATCGACCAGCGCTTCGATGGCGTCGACTCCCTCGTCGGAGCAGAGACCCTCCGCGGCGAGCCAACGACGAAACGCCGCGACCTCCCGCGCGATCGATTCGAGCGCGGCGAGATCGGTCCACGTCGCGGCCACCCAATACACGAGGTCGTCGTTCGCACAGTCCCAGCACGGGTCCTGATACGTCGCCTCGAGAACGTCGGAAATCAGAATCACCGGGCCCCACTTCGGGAGCGGCATTCCGCGCTCCGGATCGAGCTCGACGCCGTCGCGGCGTGCGAGCCATTCGTAGGTCTGAACGCAGAAGCGCGAACGAACTGCCCCGGGGAACGGGGTGCTGATGATGTTCATGGCAGAGGCCTCCTCGAGAGCGAGGTGCTTCTCGGGATGGACCTCCGCGGATTGTCCGCGTCACTTGGTCATCGTCAGACCGAGGAGTGGGGCTCGTTTGAAGCCCACCGAGCCCTCACCCCTTCACGCCGCCCGCCGTCAAACCGCCCACCAAGTTGCGTTGCAGCCAGTAGAACAAAGCCATCACCGGGACGCTGACCAGGATCGCTCCGGCCGCGAAGTGGCCCCACTGCGCGGCGTGCTCTCCGACGTAGCGTTGGAGCACGACCGGAAGGGTGTAGTTCTCTTCGCGGTTGAGGAAGGTCGCCGCGAGGATGAACTCGTTCCACGCGGTCATGAACGCGAAGAGGAAGGTGATCGCGAGCGACGGACGCACGGTCGGGAGCACCACGCGGCGGAAGGCGCCGAAGCGGGTCGCGCCGTCGACCATCGCGGCTTCCTCGAGGTCCTTCGGGATCGCGTCGAAGGCGCTGCGGAGCTGGAAGATCGCGAAGGGGACCGCGCTCGTGGCGTAGACGAGCACGAGGCCGCTGCGGGTGTCGATGAGCCCGAGGGCATCCATCAACAGGTACAGCGGGATGGCCGCCGCGACGCCAGGGAACATCTGCGTCGCGAGCATCGCGCCGAGGGTGAGCTTCTTGCCGACGAACGTGAATCGGCTGAGCGCGTAGGCGGCGGGCGTCGCGATGGCGACCGCGAAGAGCGCGGTGGCGATCGAGATGAGCAGGCTGTTGCCGAGCTGGAGCGCGAAGATCCAGGTGCCGTCGTCGCTCCGGCGGAGCGCGACCGCCTCGACGTGCTCCATCGAGAATTGATCGGGCACCGGAATGGGCCCGAGCTCGGGCGACTCTCCGGCAGAGAACGCGAGCGAGAGGACCCAGAGAATCGGATAGAGCGCGAAGATCACCGCGCCGATCAAGAGCGTGTGGGAGAGCACGCTCTGCAGCACCGAGACGCGTTCGTGCGTTTCTTGATGCCCACCGCTCACGCCGGCGCCTCCGTGAGCTTGCGCCCGAAGAGGCGCGTGGTGACGACGAGGATCCCGAAGATGAGCACCGCGTAGGCCGCGCCGTAGCCGTATTGGCTGCCGCGCGTGAAGGCCCAGCGGTACGCCTCCGACACGAGGATCTCGGTCGTGCCTTCCGGCTCGCCGCCGCTGACGAGGAAGACGACGTTGAACATGTTGAAGGTCCACACCGCGCCCATCGCGACCGCCGGCGCGAGCGCGGGGCGGAGCATCGGCAACGTCACGAGGCGGAACCGCTGCCAGCGCGTGGCGCCGTCGACGTCGGCCGCTTCGTAGAGGTCCTTCGGGATGCCCGCGAGCGCACCGAGGGTGATGACCATCATGAAGGGGAAGCCGAGCCAGACGTTGGTCGCGAGGTTCGCCGCGAAGGCGGTCGACCATTGCGCGAACCAGCTCACGGGCTCCGCGCCCAGGCTCTCCAGGATCGCGTTGATCGCGCCGAGCTGGCGGTGGAAGAGGCCCTTCCACGCGAGCGCCGTCACGTAGCTGGGCACCGCCCACGGCAAGATGAGCAGCACCCGGTAGAAGCCCTTGAGCTTCAGCGTCGGGCGGTGGAGCACCAGCGCGAGCGCGACGCCGATGCCGACGTGGAGCGCGAGGTTGAGCACGGTCCAGAGCACGGTGACGAGGAGCACCACCCAGAACGAGCCGGGCGCGAGCAGGTCGCCGCCACGCGCGGAGAGGATGTCGCCGTAGTTGGCGAGGCCGACGTAGTGAAGGTCGGTGCCGCGTCCGGCGAAGAAGCTGGTCGCGCCGCCGACCACGAGCGGGAGCACCACGAGCAGGCCGACCGCGAGGAAGGCGTGCACGAGCCATTTGTAGGCGGGGACCGAGGCACGCAGCGCCGCGCGCTCGTTCGGATCGCGGAGCCGCCGCACCCACGAGAAGACGACGAAGAGCAGCGCGAGGCCGATCCCGACGAGCGCGAAGGTCGGATCGCGTCGCGCCGGCATCGCGCGCGTGAGGTCGTCGAACACGCGCGCGCCACCGTCGAGCGCGTCGGGCACCGGCGCGCCGCCACGGAGCACCCGTCGCAACGCGCGCATCGCCGGCTCGAACACCACACGCATGTTCGGGTGCGTCGGCATCGGCACCGCGTTGCGCGAGGCGTCACGGAAGGTCGCGAGGAAGGCGTCGTTCGCGAGCTCGGGATCGTTCCACGCCGCAGTGGTGCTCACGACCTGCCGGCCGATCTTCGCGCGCTTCGTCGCCGCCTCCGCGCTCACGAGGTACTGCGCGAGCATGCGCGCTTCGTTCGGCGCGTCGGACTCCGCGGCGAAGAAGACCGCTTCGATCGTCGCGTAAGGCCGCAACGGCGCGCCGGCCGCGCGAAGCGTCGGTAGCGGAACGACGCGCCAGTCGAGCTCCTCCGGAAGATCCGGCGCGAGCCACGGACCGCTGATCGCAGCCGCCGCGCGCCCCGATCCGAAGAGACGCATCACGAGCTCGCCCGACGCTTCTTCCGGGATCTGCCCGCGCCGCACCGCGTTCGCGAGGAACGACACCGTGCTCTCCGCCGCAGACCCGACGAACGCGTAGTGGCCTTCGTCGTCGAGGAGCTCGCCACCGAACGCGTGAACGAACGCGGCGACGTAATAGGCGTTCTCCGCTTCGAAGACGAGCGGTCGCGCGTCGGGGTCGGAGTACGACGCCTCGAGGATGCTCTCGAGATCGCGCACCTCGCCGGAGAAGTCGGCGGCTGACCCCGCCGACCCAGGCGAGAAGAGCGCGTCGTTGACGTAGAGCGCGGCGCACTTGGCGGAGAGCGGCAGCCCGTAGACCACGCCGTCGCTCCGCAGCGCGTCGAGGTGCGTCGGCTCGAGGCCAGTCGTGTCGGTGGCTTCGAACGGCACGACGATGCGCCGCTCGAGGTAGCTCGCGAGGCGCTCGTGCGCGTCGATGAAGACGTCCGGCCCGCGTCCGGTCGGTATCGCGGACTCGAGCTTGCTCGCGTAGGCGCCGAACGCGTTCGCGAGCAGCTCCACGCGCACGTTCGGATGCGTGGACTCGAAGTCGCGGACCACCTCGCGGAGCGCGCGCTCCTCCGCGCTGCCGTCACCGTACGCGTGCCAGAGCTGGACGGTGGTGGGGCGCTGCGCACGCGCGAGCGACGGCGCGACGAGCACGAGCGCGAAGCAGGCGACGAGACGCGCGAGCAGAGACGTACACGCGACGCGAGACGTACACGCGACTCGCGCGCGCACCGCCCACGCGCCGAACGAGGAGGCCTCTTCGGTCACGACACCTCGGTCGCTCGCGGGCTCGCGTCGCTCGCGGCCGCCGCCGACGCATCCGAGAGCTCGAGGCGTTTGCCGTCCGCGTCGAAGACGTGGAGATGGCGCGTAGCGACGTCGAGGCGCAGCCGCTCTCCCGCCTTCGGGCGGTGATCGCCTTCGAGGCGCGCGACGAACTTCTTCCCGCCGAGCTTGCCGTGCGCGTAGGTCTCGAAGCCCATCGCCTCGACCACCTCGACGTCCAGCACGAGGCCACCCTCCGCTTCGAGCGTCACGTCGTGGGGCCGCACGCCGACGCTCACGGGCCCCGGCCGCACGCCGCGCGCCGGCAAATCGAAACCTTCGCCACGCACGCGACCGTTCTCCACGACGCCTTCGAGGAAGTTCATCGCCGGGCTGCCGAGGAATCCCGCCACGAACTTCGTGCGCGGCCGCTCGTAGACCTCCAGCGGCGGCCCCTCTTGCTCGACGAGCCCGCCGTTGAGCACGACGAGCTTGTCGGCGAGCGTCATCGCTTCGACCTGATCGTGAGTCACGTAGACCATCGTCGCCGCGAGGTCCGAGTGCAGACGCTTGATCTCGACCCGCACCTCCGCGCGCAGCGCCGCGTCGAGATTCGAGAGCGGCTCGTCGAAGAGGAAGATCGACGGCCGCCGCGCGATCGCGCGTCCCATCGCCACGCGCTGACGCTGACCTCCGCTGAGCTGCCGCGGAAGTCGGTCGAGCAGGTGCCCGAGCCCGAGCATCTTCGCGACCTCGTCGATGCGCTGCCGAACCGTGGCGTCGTCGGTCTTTCGCAGCCGCAGCCCGAACGCGAGGTTCTCGCGCACCGTCAGGTGCGGGTAGAGCGCGTAGCTCTGGAACACCATGCCGATGTCCCGATCCTTCGGCGGCGCCTTCGTCAGGTCCTTGCCCGCGATGTGGATCGTCCCCGCGTCCGGCAGCTCCAGCCCCGCGATGGTCCGCAGCAGCGTGCTCTTGCCGCACCCGCTCGGACCCACGAGCACCACGAGCTGCCCGTCTCCGACGTGCAGATCGACGCCCTTGAGGATGAGCGTATCCCCGAACCCCTTGCGGATTCCGCTGAGCCCCAGCTCGGCCACGGCGCGGAAGGGTGCACCGGTGGCGGGCGCGGAACAAGAGCGCAACGCACGAATGAGTTACGTTTTCGTAGCCCGCGGATTTCACTCGGATTTCGACGGTCACGTTGCTCCGCGTCGGACGCTGGAGTACGAGCCGAGCGATGCGTCGCTGGTTCGCCGTGCCGTTCTGCTGGCTCCTGGGCGTGCTCGGGTGCGGCAACAACGGCCCTGGCCCCGCCGGGGATCCCTGCCTCACCAGCGCCGAGTGCCAGACGGGCACCGTGTGCTTCCCGACCGCGCTCCGCGGCAACGAGTGCATGACCATCTGCGATTCGACCACGACGCGCCTCTGCGAGGACGGCAGCGTCTGCATGCCGAACGTCGGCGAGGCCGTCTGCTACACGGGCGGCGAGCTCGCGCTCGGCTCGGTGTGCGTCTCGAACGACGGCTGCGCACCCGGCGCGGTGTGCATCCTGCTCGAAGGCGCCACGGAGGCGCAGTGTCGGCGCGCGTGCGACCGACGCACGGCGGCAGGCTGCGCGCTCGGCGAGGTCTGCGCCCTCGTCGGCGAAGAGCCCGCGGGTTTCTGCGCGCCCGCCCCGAGCGAATGAGCGGGATCTTCGACGGCAACCCCACGACGAGCGCGGACCACGAACGCGTCCGCCGAGCGAGGCTCGATGACCTTCCGAACTTCGATCCGCGTGCGCTTCGGTGACGAGGACCACGCACGCATCGCGTACTTCCCGCGGATCGTCCACTTCTTCCATTGCGCGTTCGAAGACTTCTTCGACCACCAGGGGCACCCGTATCGGAAGGTGCTCGACGAGGAGGGCTTCGGCTGGCCCGCCGTTCACCTCGACGTCGACTTCCAGAGCCCCATCCGCTTCGGCGACGACTTCGAGGTCGAGGTGCGCGTGGTGAAGCTCGGCACGAAGTCGGCGACCTTCCGCTACGACGGCTTCGTGAACGGGCGTCCCGCCGCGAGCGCGACGATCACCGTCGCGTGCATCGACATGAAGACCTTCCGCGGCGTGGCGATCCCAGAGACGTACCGCGAGCTCTTCGCGCGGCACCTCGTCGACTCGCCCGAACCGGCAGCGTGATGGACCTCCGCGGGCAGCAAGCCGCGCTCGAGCTCGTGTCCGGCCGCTCGATCGCAGCGCGGCGCGTCCGCGACCGTGCACGAGCCGCGACCTCCTCGCACGCGGCTCTTCTGACGCACGCTCGTGACGCGCTGCGTCGCGATTTTCCGACAAGTTTCGCGTTGCGTTCGACCGTGCAACCGACGCTAGACTGCGCGCCATGTCGCTCGCACAGGCAGCGCTCGATGCAGCGCGCGGTTACCTGAAGACGCACCCCGAAGAGATCACGCGCGCGGTGCGCAACGCGTTCGGTCTACGCCTCGGCGTGCCGCTGCAGGCGCTCCGTTGGCTCGGTCGTCAGGCGGAGAAGTCGGGCAAGGTCGAAGACCTTCGCATCGACTCGATCCCGCCCGGCATCAAGGTCGGCGCGAGCCTGAACCTGATGGGAACGCCGCTGCGCGCGTCGGCGGTGATCTACATCGACCGCATCGTCTTCAACGAGGACGAGCTCACGGTCGCGCTCCGCCTCGAAGACGTCGACCTCAAGCTCAACGGCAACGCCGAGACCCCGGTCGCCGCGCTCATCAAGAGTGGCGCGCTCGATCTCTCGCGGCCCGGCACGCTCGTGGGCTTCATGCCCAAGCGCAACCCGGTGATCGCCGAAGCGCGCGACAACCGCATCGTGCTCGACCTGATGCGCGATCCGAAGATCGGCAAGAACCCGCTCGTGCGCAGCGCGGTCGCGGTGCTCACGAGCTTCGTCACGCTGCAAAACGTGCAGGCGGACGAGTCGCACCTCGACATCAGCTTCCGCGCGCTGCCGGTCGGGCTGCGCGGCGCCGCGCGTTCCGTGCGCTCGCACGTGGTGCTCCCGGGCATCGGCAGGCTCCTGCCCGGCGCCCGCTGAGCCACCGACGAGATCGGCGCGCGGCGCGCTGCAACGCGAGCCCCAAACACGAACGCCCCGAGAATCTCGGGGCGTTCGTGCGTTCGTGTTCGGCGCGTTCGTGTTCGGCGCGTTCGTGTTCGGCGCGTTCGTGTTCGGCGCGTTCGTGT